>OJLB01000162.1_pt1 | contig 41991 bp, 38 predicted proteins | sample 1596861 | NCBI WGS metagenome assembly OJLB01 (sample SAMEA3904681, study PRJEB24821) | metagenome | biome: Builtin; feature: hospital; material: surface | place: USA | collected 2013-06-06
GGTCACGGATGGCTGTGGCATGGGGACGTGCGCGACAGAACGCAGCGAAATCGTGGAGGCCGACGAGTACCTCAGCCGCGTTGTTCATCGCATCGAGGTCCACTGCCCTGCCCCACACAGCGGTGTCGCGGGCCCGCGTCGGCAAGGCCCCGGCCCGATTCGTCGTCACGCGATACACGTAATGGCGTCGGAGCGCGGAAAAACGGGCGTCGAAACCGTCGGGCGCAAAGGAACACGCGCGGATGCGAACGTCGGGACGCAGCAACCGGGCGAAGCGTGACACCAATGTCGACGGATCATTGTGGATGCTCCGTGTGTTCAGGATGTCGCGTGGAAAATCAACATGTGCCACCTGGCCTGAGGCGTGAACCCCCGCATCTGTCCGACCAGCGACAACGAGCTGGACCGGCTGGCGCACCACCGTCTCGAAAGCCTGCTCAATGTCCCCCTGAACCGAGCGAACATCATTTTGACGGGCCCAACCATGAAAATCGGTGCCATCATAGGCGATGTCGAGGCGAAGACGAACCAGGGCGTTCGTGGTGTCGGTAGGCTTCGGTTCCGGGTGTGCGGTGGCGTTGTCATTCGGAATCACGGTGACACTGTATCTGTTAGAGGCTGCAATCTGTTAGATGCTTCATAAAGCAGCGCGGATGAGGCATAGCGATGAGTCTTGGTGCCCCGAACTCATATTTTCTAATCCTTCACATCTGCTGACTGAGTGAGTAATGATAAAACTATGAAGTTCCCCTCATTGCTCCCCGAATCAAAGCCCCCTGCGCGTAAACCGTTCGGCGCGCGCAAACAGGTCGCTACGCTCTGTCTGGGCGCTGCCCTGGGCACAGTACTCGTTGGCTGTAACTCAAGCGATGACGACAACAGCTCATCAACAACGACCTCGACAACCACGTCGACAAAGACAACTTCTGCTCCATCGAGTACCCGCAGCAGTACTGCTAGTAAGTCGATGAACCCGACTCTCGACGGTTCGGAGAACAACCAACCCAACCCCGATGTTGAAAGCTCAGACGCTGACTCGGAGGCAGAAGAAAACAACGCGGACACTGAGAATCAGGCTGCCGTTGATGTCCCCTCATGGGTGGTTGGTCGTTGGGAGGGACACCGACGACTCCTCGAAATAAATCCGGATGGCTCTGGAAAGTTAGTAGCCGATCCCCCCACAGGTGTGGGAGCTACTGAGGAAACTCTTCAACTCATAGATTCCTCCGGAGACGGTGGAAAAGGCACCATAACTGTGAAGGTGGTTAGTAGCCAGAATGCCAGCGGGGATACTACCGGAACTATTTACACTTTCGAAGTAGAAAACGGTATAGCGAGTGACCGAGGGTCTGGATCCTTCTGCAACTCGAAACTGCCTGAATATAAGGCCGAGTACGGGACAATGCCCATGTGTGGTGCCTGACGACGCCAGACGACACGGCTTTTACTCATCCACTCATGTGTCCCCATGAGGCCCCGCGGCCGTTCAGTCACTCGGCCCCTCCCCCTGCTCCCCATTTGTGATCGGATTGTGACCTCGAAGAACCCGCCCCGATGCAATAATTAACACAACATAGTATTCAACGTGCCATGGACATCACCCAGGCTAAACCGATAGCCGTGGCTATGTGGCTGCGTGGTGTCTTGTCCCATCTCCGCTAGGTCTTCCAAGGAGGACACAGATCCATGCCCACCGCCCATCGCCACGTATCAGGGTTCAAACGTTTTACCGTCATCGGCGTCATCGCTGCCGCTGGTTTTAGCCTGGCAGCATGTTCAGATGACGGGTCGTCGTCCACTGACTCCAGCTCCGTCTCATCATCTAGTAGCTCGTCGTCATCATCTTCATCAAGTTCCTCGTCCAGTACTTCGTCATCATCATCGACGGCGACGTCGACAAGCGCGGAGCCAACGTCCGACGAACGGGCCGACAATCCACAAAGACAGCAACCTCCTGTTGCGAATGAGGCAGGAGGCGACGCTGGTGGAGCCGCTGCTGCTACCGACCAAGGGATCGGATGGGCTGTTGGCAGTTGGGTTGGCCATGGTCGAACCCTGAAGGTCCAGCCGGATGGGACTGGCCAATTTATTGGTCGGGACGGTGCTGTCGCGAAGGATTTCGACGCAACAGTGACTGTGAATTCGGCGACAGGTGATCCGTCGAACAGCACCATCACTGCCACAGTGGATAGCAGTGAACCTCAAGGAACTCGATACGACGACATGCTCAAGCCCGGGACGCCGATCACGTTCACGGTGAAGGATGGCGTTGCGACAGATTCGGTGATCCAGACGACAGTCTGCAACTACGATTCGCCGGCGTATGCGTCCACACACAGTGATCAAAGTGAATGCGGAGTGTAGGCGAACGTACTTCTGACGGGTGATGCGCGCGTTCAATCATGCGCTCAGCCCTCGTCCCGCTCTCATTCTGCCCGACCTCATTGCGCCCGATCTCATTGTGATCGGATTGTGACCCTGGATCCCCCTCCACGATGTCATAATTGACGCGGGACAGTACTGAACTCCAAAGGCATCACCAAGAAGCGGGCCAGATAGCCCTGGCTATCACGCCTATGTGGTGCCCTATCCCATCACTGCTATTCCTTTCAAGGGGGACACTTCTTCATGCACAATACTCATCGCCGTCGTTCAGGCTTCACGCGTTGTGCCGCCATCGGCGTTATCGCTGCCGCGGGCTTTAGCCTGGCAGCTTGTTCAGACGACGGTTCTTCGTCCACTGACTCCAGCTCAGCAGCATCATCGACGACGTCGACCAGCGCCGATCCCACTTCCGACGACAAAGCCGAAACTCCGAGCGCACAGGATTCCCAGGCTGCGGATAAGGCAGCCGGCGGGCCCGCCGGATGGGCTGCCGGCGATTGGTCTGGACATGGCCGTAGCCTGAAGATTCAGCCTGATGGGACGGGAAAGTTCGTCGGTTACTACGGGGCGATGGGTAAGGATTACGACGCAACCGTCACGGTGGACTCGGTAAACGGCGACGCGTCCAACGGGACGATCATGGCGACGGTGAAGAGCATCGAGCCCCAAGGCAATAAATACGATGACATGTTGAAGCCCGGGACGCCGATAAACTTCACCGTGGAAGACGGCGTGGCGACCGATTCAGTGATCAAGACGGCTGTCTGCGACTATGACTCGCCCGCATATAAGGCAACACACAGTGATCGGACTGAATGTGGAGCGTAACCGCGCGTAATTCTGACCAATCAGTCTGGAACCAAGACATCCTAAAAATAGCAAAATGACCTGCGAGGAATCGTATCCATGCAGGTCACCGCTGTATAAAGCGCCGTACCAGACTCACCGCAAACACGTCGCGGCGAGCTCTTTGCGCGTTTTACTCCGCCTCGGAAGCTGCTTCTTCTTCAGCTTTCTTGGAAGCTGCGGCGCGGGTGGCGCGGCTGGCTTCGCTGGAGGCGAGTTCCTCGGTCACCAGGGAGATCTGCGACATGGGGGCGTTGTCGCCCTTGCGGTTCTCCAGCTTGATGATGCGGGTGTAGCCACCGTTGCGGTCGGCAACCTTCGGCGCGATGTCGTCGAAAAGTACGGAGATGGTCTCTTTGTTCGGGATCAACTTCGCGACATTGCGACGATCAGCGAGAGTGCCGGACTTCGCCTTGGTGATGAGCTTCTCGGCGTAGGGCCGCAGCAACTTGGCTTTGGCGTCTGTCGTGCGGATAGCGCCGTGTTCGAAAAGTTGGGCTGCCAGGTTGGAGAGGATCTTCCGCTGGTGGGATGGGGATCCTCCGAGCCGGGCTCCCTTCTTAGGGGTAGGCATGGAATATTCTCCTCGTGACGATAAATTGTGAGCGACTTTTCTACTCGTCCGCCTCAGGCAAAAGTCCTTCGGGGGCCAACCCGGAATAACCGTTTGCCAATGCTGCGGAGGTCAGAGTAGGCGATACCGCTACTTACTCGGCGATGTCTTCGCCTTCGGTGTCTATCCACTCGCCTGTTTCGGCGTCATAGCCTTCGATTTCCGACACATCGAAGCCTTCGGGCGCATCCTTCAGCGCGAGGCCCTGGCCAGCAAGTTTGACCTTGACTTCGTTGATGGATTTCTGTCCAAAGTTACGGATGTCCAGAAGATCAGACTCGGTGCGCGATGCCAATTCACCGACCGTGTGGATTTCTTCGCGCTTCAAGCAGTTGTAGCTGCGCACGGAGAAGTTCAGGTCCTCAATGGGCATGCCGTAGGCCTGGATGTGCTCGCTCTCCTGCGGAGAGGGGCCAATCTCGATGCCTTCAGCAGCGGTGTTCAGTTCGCGGGCGAGTCCGAAGAGCTCAACCAGGGTTCCGCCAGCGGATGCCATCGCATCGCGGGCGGTGATGGAATTCTTGGTCTCGACGTCGATAACCAGGCGATCGAAGTCGGTGCGCTGTTCAACACGCGTTGCCTCAACCTTGTAGCTCACCTTGAGAACAGGTGAGTAGATCTGGTCGACGGGAATACGCCCGATCTCGCCGGTCGCCTGGGCAGCGGGAACGTATCCGCGCCCACGCTCAACGACGAGCTCGATGTCGAGTTTGCCCTGCTCATTCAGCATGGCGATGTGCATGTCCGGGTTGTGGATTTCCACACCGGCCGGAGGCATGATGTCACCCGCGGTGACCTCGCCCGGTCCTTCTTTGCGAATGTACATGGTTACGGGGTCGTCGGAATCCGACGAGAGAACCAAACCCTTGATATTCAGGATGATGTCGGAGACATCTTCGGTCACGCCGGGAACCGTCGTGAATTCGTGAAGGACGCCCTCGATGCGGACGCTAGTGACCGCCGCACCCGGGATGGATGACAGCAGCGTACGACGCAACGAGTTGCCAAGGGTGTAACCAAAACCTGGCTCGAGCGGCTCGATGACGAACCGTGAGCGCGAGGAGTCAATGTATTCCTCGGTCAACTGTGGACGCTGTGAAATGAGCATGGATGTAATTCCTCCTGGTGGCGACCGCTATATGACGCCTGGAAGGGACAAGTGGAATAAACCGTGGCGACGATGAACGCTGTAACCGATGAAGGCCACAGCGACACTGCCGACAGCGGCGATGCTGTTACTTCGAGTAGAACTCGACGATCAGCTGTTCCTGGATCGGAACCTCGATCTGAGCGCGCTCGGGCAGCTGGTGCACGAGGATGCGCAGGGTTGACGGAACAACCTGAAGCCATGCGGGCACAACGGCGTCGGCAAGAGCTTCTTGTGCTTCGTCGAACCAGACCATCTTCCGGGACTTCTCGCGCACGTCGATGATGTCGTACTGAGAAACCTGGAAGGACGGAACGTTGACCTTCTTGCCGTTGACGGTGAAGTGGCCGTGGGAAACCAACTGGCGTGCCTGGCGACGCGTGCGGGCAAGACCAGCACGGTAGACGACGTTGTCCAGGCGGGACTCCAGGAGGACCATCAGGTTGTCACCGGTTTTGCCGGGGCGACGGTGCGCTTCGGCGTAGTAACGGCGGAACTGCTTTTCCATGATGCCGTAGGTGAAGCGTGCTTTCTGCTTCTCCTGCAGCTGGAGCAGGTATTCGGATTCTTTGATCCGGGCGCGGCCAGCCTGTCCCGGAGGGTAGGGGCGGCGCTCGAAGTTGGCGTCTCCACCGACGAGGTCGACGCGGAGACGGCGGGATTTACGTGTTGCGGGACCGGTATAACGGGCCATTGTTTATCTCTCCTCTTCCCTTAAACGCGGCGACGCTTCGGCGGACGGCAGCCGTTGTGCGGCTGTGGCGTGACGTCGGAGATGGAATTGACTTCCAAGCCGGCTGCTTGCAGGGAGCGGATGGCGGTCTCGCGACCTGACCCCGGGCCCTTGACGAAAACTTCAACCTTCTTCAGGCCATGCTCCTGAGCCTTGCGAGCTGCGGATTCTGCGGCCATCTGTGCGGCGAAGGGGGTGGACTTACGGGATCCTTTGAACCCGACGTGTCCGGAGGAAGCCCAAGAGATAACAGCACCGTTGGGGTCCGTGATAGACACGATGGTGTTGTTGAAAGTGGACTTGATGTAGGCGTGACCGTTGGCCACATTCTTCTTGACGACGCGACGGCCAGAACGGCGTGCGTTGGAACGAGTCTTCGGAGGCATAAATTACTTCTTCTTTCCTGCGATCGTCTTCTTCGGGCCTTTACGGGTACGAGCGTTCGTCTTGGTGCGCTGACCGCGAACGGGTAGGCCACGACGGTGGCGGAGGCCCTGGTAGCTGCCGATTTCGATCTTCCGACGGATGTCAGCTTGAACCTGGCGGCGGAGGTCACCTTCGACGGTGTACTCGGCCTCGATAGCGTCACGAAGCTTAGCAACCTGATCGTCGGTCAGAGCGTCGGTACGCAGGTCAGGAGAGATTTCTGTCTTCTCAAGAAGCTGCTTAGCACTGGTTGGTCCAATGCCATAGATGTAAGTAAGAGCGACTTCCATGCGCTTGTTGCGCGGGAGGTCAACTCCTGCAAGGCGTGCCATATGGCAAAATCCTTCCGGTTGTCACGGTGGTTTTCTCCCCATTCGTCCTTGACGATTGGTCAATGGTGCTCGGTCGGCGCCGAGTAGCGCATTGAAGCTTGTGACAAGGCTCCGGCCACCGTGGCCAGAGGCTGTTTCGTGGGACGGAAACAAGCCGGTTAAACACGCTGTTAACCAGGCAATTGCCTTTCGAACTGTGCGGTGGCCGCTGAATTGCGGACCGCGGAAGCTCTACCGCCCTACGGAGATGAGGAGGCTGATAGGTCTAAATCTGCTTACTTGTAGCGGTAGACGATACGTCCACGGGACAGGTCATAGGGAGACAGCTCCACCACGACGCGGTCCTCGGGAAGAATACGGATGTAGTGTTGCCGCATTTTGCCGGAAATATGCGCGAGCACCTTGTGACCGTTGTCCAGCTCTACACGGAACATCGCATTGGGCAAAGGCTCGACGATGCGGCCTTCGACCTCGATGGCGCCTTCCTTCTTGGCCATATCCTCCACGTTTCCCGATGCTTCGGCAAGCATCTGGTTGACTACGTTTATGCAGGTAAAACCGCCTTGTTAAGCCTTTTAAAAACGGCTGACGAGGCAGATTTCAGCGTCTCTCATGTCGTTGAAAGACACCGTTCAGAAATAATACACATCACCTGCGAAAACGTCTAGTTCAAGGACGCTCGCCGCGACCTCTCCCTCAAGTTCCACCAAGTACCGTGCCATCAAACGAAGATGCCCCTCAAGTAAAAAGAGCAGAGTAATTTTTGTGTTCTGCAACACTTTCCTTGTAGCGCTGTGAGGTATGTGGCACTCTAGGAGCATAGATCCACAGGATTGTTACCCCAGGGGATATTGGGGGCAAGACCTGAGACGGACGCAACGTCGAGGCGTTGTGGCCCGTCTCGGGTCTTTTTTATGCGCGAAAGAAGAAGCGCCTTATCGAAGGAAACACCATGCGGAAGGACAGTCATGGTCACAAAAACTGATTTTGTGCCTCTAGCCGAGCACGTTATTCCAGCACTCGGCGGGCCCGACAACATCCGAAGCGTCACCCACTGCGCAACACGGCTCCGGTTCAAGATCCGCGATGCCGGAAAAGTAGACAAGCGCGCCGTCGAAGCCGCACCTGGTGTCGTGACATTGGTTGTCGCCGGCGGGCAGCATCAGGTCGTCGTCGGCAATGAAGTTCCACTTGCGTACCAAGCAGTCATTGCACAACCCAACATGCAGGTAAAAGGCGTCAAGGGAGATACTGACCCGAGTGACACCGACGGCTCCGCTGCGGAGATCGATGACGATGATTCCGGGAAGAAAAACCCGGTCAGCGCCTTCATGGATCTCATCTCTGCACTGTTTAGCCCCATTGTCTGGTGCCTAGCATGGTTGGGTCTTGGCAAGGCCTTTTTGACCTTGTTTACAACCTTGGATGTGCTCTCGGAGAGCTCCGACACGTATCGCGTGTTCAACGCTGCGTTCGACGGCTTCTTCTACTTCCTCCCCCTGTTCCTGGCTGTCACAGCAGCCCGAAAGTTCAAGGCAGACATATTCATCGCGATGGCCACGGTCGCCCCGTTGGTGTATCCGGCCATTGTCGAAATTGGGACCCGGGACGACGTGCACTTCTTAGGCATACCGTTGAAAACGGCGACGTACACGTCGTCTGTTTTGGCCCCCATTGTCGCGGTATGGGTAGCAGCATATCTTCAGCACTGGTTGGAGAGGACTCTCCCCGGCCCGATCCGCAACTTCTTTACTCCACTCCTTGTTGTGGCTGTCATGGTGCCATTGACACTGCTCACCATCGGCCCCGCAATGGCGTGGTTGTCGGAAATCATCGCCCAGGGCGTGAATAGTGTTTTCCAGACCGTTCCATGGGTTGGCGGGGCCATTATGGGCGCATTTTGGGAGGTCCTGGTTATTCTCGGGTTGCATTGGGCTTTTCAGCCAATCTTCCTCAATGAGCGTGCGGTCAGCAATCAAAGTATATTGATGGCCCCACTCATGGCGGCTGTGCTTGCCCAAGCAGCTGCAGCAGCCGCGGTGTGGGTCCGCTCTAAGAACTCCGCGCGAAGGAAAGTCGCCGGGGCCGGAACAATTTCCGGTTTCCTCGCTGGGGTCACTGAGCCGATCATTTACGGCGTCAACCTGCCGCTGAAATACCCCTTCTATGCAGGTTGTGTCGGTGGCGCAATCGGCGGGGCCATCATCGCGCAAGGTAAGAACGCATTTAGCGCGTATGTATTTCCGTCCTTGTTGGCTTTACCTGCCACCACGAGTATCGGTTCATTCGCAGCCCAGCTCATCGGTTCCGGAACCGCAATCGCGATTGCATTCATCGCCAGCTGGTTCCTTGTCCCCTACGCGGAAAAGAAAGCCGATCAAGCCATCGCAATCCCGGGACATGAAGCACAGTCAGGTTCCCAGAAGCCCGATACGCAACCAACTCACTCGGATAAGCACGAAACAGATCCGACGAAGCACCCGGGCTCCACAGTTTCTCCTACAGCTTCCGCAGAGTCCCCCACCACCGACGTTGGAGCGTCGGCTGCAGTGGTGTCTCCCATCGAAGGCACCGTCATTGATCTCAAAGATGTTCCGGACAAAGTGTTCGCTTCGGGTGCGATGGGAACAGGCGTTGGCATCAAGCCGTCATCCGGCGTCATCACTTCTGCGATGGAGGGGACCGTGATTGCAGCTCCGCGTTCCGGCCACGCATACGGAATCCGGTCGGCATCGGGCGTCGAGGTTCTTATTCATGTCGGCGTCGATACGGTAAAAATGAACGGTGAAGGTTTCACGACATCTGTGTCGAGGGGGGACCATGTGACAACCGGGCAGCCTTTGGGAACGGCAGATCTTCGAGCCATCACCGAATCCGGCTACGACGACACGACGGTGGTTGTGGTCACCAACTCACAAAAGCTTGCCGACGTTTCACTCGACGTTTCCGCTGGTCGTTCCGTGAGCCATGATGTGCTGTTTACCGTCACGCCGTAGGCCGACGGCGGAATGACCGCAGCAGTAAAAACACAACACTCACGCCTTTGAGACATAACATCGAAAGGAAAACACATGTCTCTATCCCACGAAAACCAATCCGCTTTTCCCAAAGGTTTCCTATGGGGAGGGGCCACAGCTGCTAACCAAATTGAAGGCGCATATAACGAAGGTGGCAAAGGACTATCCATTCAAGATGTCTTGCCGCAGGGCTTGATGGCGCCTCCTACCAAGGAACCTACCGACGAGAATCTCAAGCTCAACGCGATCGATTTTTATCATCGTTATGCCGACGATATTGCTCTGTTCGCCGAAATGGGATTTAAGGTATTTCGTTTCTCTATCGCGTGGTCTCGCATTTTCCCTAACGGCGATGACGATACGCCAAACGAAGAAGGGCTCGCTTTCTACGACAAGGTCTTGAACGAATTAGAAAAGCACGGCATCGAGCCTCTCATCACTCTTTCCCATTACGAAACGCCTCTCAACTTGGCGCGTTCTTACGGTGGCTGGAAGAACCGCCAGCTCATTGACTTCTACGAAAAATATGCGCGCACTGTTTTCAACCGGTACAAGGGCCGCGTGAAGTACTGGCTCACTTTCAATGAGGTCAATTCCATCCTGCACCAGCCATTCATCGGTGGAGCCATCGAAGCCTCCCGCGAGGATGTCCCCGATACTGATATCTACCAGGCCGTTCACAACATTTTGGTGGCCTCCGCGCGAGCCACGAAGGCCGGGCACGAGATCGATCCGAATAACCAGATCGGCTGCATGGTGCTCAGCATTCCCCGCTACCCGCTGACACCCAAGCCTGCCGACGCCCTAAAAGCCCAGTACGAAACACAACTCGATGCGTGTTTCGGCGATATCCACGTCTTCGGCGAGTATCCGCACACACTTAAGCGCCTGTTCAGGGAAAACAACATCACGCTGAACACCACCGACGACGATTTCGACGTCATGAAGAACAACACGGTCGATTTCGTGTCCTTCTCTTACTACATGTCGGTGGCGGAAAGCGCTGATCCCAACGCTGAACGCGGCGATGGCAACATCATGGGTGGCGTCGTCAATCCCGAAGTGGAAGTCAGCGAGTGGGGCTGGGCTATCGACCCCGAAGGCCTGCGTTATGCGCTGAACTCAATGTGGGACCGCTGGCACAAACCGCTGTTCATTGTGGAAAACGGGCTCGGCGCCGTCGACGAACTGGTCGACGACGCTTCTGCTCCTGACGGGAAAACGGTTCATGATCAGTACCGGATCGACTACATGAACGACCATCTTGTGCAAGTCGAAGAAGCGATTAAAGATGACATTCCCGTCATGGGATATACGTCCTGGGGTTGTATTGATCTGATTTCTGCCTCTACTGCCGAGATTCGTAAACGGTATGGATTTATTTATGTCGATCTCAATTCCGACGGTTCGGGCTCATTACAGCGATACCGCAAAGATTCCTTTGACTGGTATAAGAACGTCATTGCAACCAATGGTGAGAACCTCAAACGATAAAAACGACAGTACCGCTAAGGAGACAGGTTCACTGAGGAAATAACGCACGCCAGATGCAGGAGCTACCGTGAAAATCGTAAGGGTACTGAACAACAACGTCGTGCTGGCCACGCGCGACGACGGCAGGGAGGTTGTTCTCACCGGGTGGGGTCTGGGGTTCGGGAAGAAAGCCGGACAGCCCGTCGATAAGACGAAGGTGAAGCAAGTTTTTGTCCCCGAACACGGCCGCAACGTCGACAACATGGGTGGCCTGCTGGCGTCGCTGGAGCTGGACTACGTGAACCTCGCCACCAATCTGGTCGATGGGGTGGCCGGCGCCCTCGTTCCGCATCCCGAATCAGCCACGGTCATTGCCCTGGCAGATCACCTTCAAATGTCGGTCACAAGGCAGGGGCTAGCCGACGCGCCCGCGACTAATAGCCATCCACTGGAAGCTGAAGTTCGGCACTTATATCCCGACGAATACCGCGTGGCCGAGCGAATGCTCACCGAGACTAACGCATGGTTAGCGCGTCGGCGCCAGCCTCCACTCCCCCATGCCGAGGCCACGGCAATCACCCTGCATTTGGTTAACGCAGCTTTCCATACCGATGACCTCAGCGATACCTACACCATGACCGGGCTGTTTTCTCAGCTTTTCGACATCGTGGACTCCTCGCTGGGAATAACGATGGATCGGACCTCCGTCAACGCCGCCCGGTTCATCACCCACATGCGCTATTTCTTCGTCCGCGTCCGCAATGGCAATCAGCTCAACGAGGGAATGTCGATACTTCGCGATAGCCTTGGACAGTCACACCCCGACGCGGTGTTGTGCGCGGACCGGCTGGCCAGTGTCCTGGAATTGCGGCTGGACACAGAGCTTACCGACGATGAACGAGCGTACCTCGCACTCCACGTCGCTCGGCTCAGTGCGGAAATTGGCCACGCTCACCACTGAATCCCCCATGGCCCCCATGACCGGGCGGCAATGCTGAGCTAGACGACGGGCTACACTGGCCTCCACTAGTGCGGAAACACCCACAAAAAACGCCAGCGCCCACAAAACACGTCCACGCACAACGACGAGGTGAGAGACCATGACAACCAACCGCGAAAAGATGATCGCCGGACAGGATTATGACGCCAGCGACCCTGATCTCGTCCAGGCCCACTTCGACTGTTTGCGCAAACTCGCCAAAATAAATGACCAAAACCTGCTCGACATCAAGCAGCGCCACGGCCTCTACAGCAATCTGTTCGAAAGCTTCGGGAAGTCATTTATCCAGCACCCGTTTTGGTGCGATTACGGTTTCAACATCACCATCGGCGACGGGTGCTTCATCAACTTTGACGCCGTATTCCTGGACCCCGCCCCCATCACGCTGGGTGATCACGTTCAAATCGGCCCGCGCTGCCAATTGCTCACCCCGCTTCACCCCATGGAGGATCACGACGCGCGCAAAGCCGGCGTCGAAAGCGCTGGCCCAATCACCATTGGCAACAACGTGTGGCTCGGCGGCGTCATCGTCTGCCCCAATGTCACGATCGGCGACAATGTCGTCATCGGCGCGGGTTCCGTCGTCACGCGGGATATCCCCTCGCACACGTTCGCCGCGGGGAACCCTGCCCGCGTCAAACGCGAAATCTAGAAATTTCGGCGGCCCCGATCTAAGCGTCTAATACTCCACGGGATCGCGCAGAATCGGGCAGGTCATGCAATGTCCTCCACCCCGCCCTCTGCCGAGCTCCGCGGAATTGATCGTCAGCACTTCGACGCCGGCTTCGCGCAGGAGGGCGTTGGTGTGGACGTTCCTGTCGTATCCCATAACAACACCCGGCTCCAGGGCCACGACGTTATTGCCGTCGTCCCATTGCTCGCGCTCGGCCGCGAAAGCCTCGCCGCCCGTCGGCACGATGCGAAGCTCATTCAGCCCTAAAGCGCTGGTCACGGTGTCAATAAATGAACGCTCCTCGCGGTAAATCTGGAAGCCGCGGGGTTTATCCGACGGCAGCAGGGTGAATGGCCGAATCGCCTCCACCACATTCATAAACGCCGTCGCGACGTCCCGGTCGCAAAAAGTGAAGACCGTATCCAAGTGCATACTGGCGCGGGCCGGGGCCATCTCCGCCACAATGATCCGCTCCGCCGCACCCTGGAGGAACAAACTCCGCGCGAGCTGCGAAATCGCCTGCCACGACGACCGCTCCCCCATGCCGATGAGCACAATGCCCGACCCCAAGGGCATAATGTCGCCACCCTCAAGAGTGGCCAACGCGTTCTTCTCGTCGGGATTGCCGTACCACACAGTGAAATCCCGCGACACAAAGCGCGGATGGAAATGATAAATCGCGGTCAGAAGGATCGTCTCGCGCTCACGGACCGCCCAATGCATCGGGTTGATCGACACGCCACCATAAATCCAGGCCGTCGTATCCCGCGTGAACTGGGTATTCGGCAGCGGGGGCAGAATAAACTCCAGCTCGCCGCGATGCCCAAACAACGCGCTGGTCACCGACCGGTTAAATTCCTTCGGCAAGTCCGTGAACGCGAGCCCGCCGATTAATAGGGTGGCCAGTCTCTCCGAGGGTAACGACGAAAACCACCCGCGGAGTTCCTCCTCCAGCCCCAGGCCCACCGAGTTCGGCGTCAACCATCGCTCGAGAATGCACTCCCTGGCCTCATCGATCTCCACGGTTTCCCGCAGCAAATCGTGGAGCTCCACAACAGTGACGCCACGGTCTTGCATCTGTTGGACAAAATCGTGGTGGTCGTGGCGGGCGCGGTCGACCCACAGCATCTCGTCGAAGAGGAGGTCGTGGCAATTTCGTGGTGTCAGCCGCTGATGAGCAAGGCCCGGCGCGCATACCAGGACCTCACGAAGCGTACCGACTTCCGACCAGGCACCGATTGTTGGGTTTTCGTCCGTAGGTGATGAAAAATGCGAGGACATAGGGGGTTTCCTCCTCTGCGGACACAGACTGTATTGGGACAAAGGCTGACTCAGACACCAGGTCTGTCAAGGGCTATCAGTCTTCGTCCTCTATCAGTGTGCCCACTTGTATGGGTGCACCAGGTCTACTCCGGCCGTGGCGTCAAAATGCGTGGCCCGTCGGCCGTCGCCGCCACTGTGTGTTCCCAGTGCGAGGACCACGTTCCGTCGGTAGTGATCACTGTCCAGTCGTCGTCAAGGACGGCAGTGTCGTAGGTGCCTAAGGTCAGCATCGGTTCGATCGCCAGCACAGATCCCTCTTGGATCCGTGGCCCACGGCCTGCCGGGCCCTCATTCGCCAGGTAAGGGTCCTCGTGCATTTCGTGGCCGATTCCGTGCCCGCCGTAGCCGTCGACAATTCCCAATTGCACGCCGTATTTCTTTTCAGCGTCGCGCGTGGCCATTTCCAGGGCGTGGGATACGTCGGTAAGGCGGGCTCCGGGGACCATGGCGCGGATACCCGCGGCAAGCACGTCCTGGGTCGCTTTATCCAGGGAACGGAGCGAGCCGCCCGCGGAGGATTCGGGGTCGTCGGGCAACTCGTCGCCTTGCAAAGCACCGTCCTTACCAATGCCGAATGACCAGGCACTGTCGCCGACCCACCCATTCAACGTCGCACCGCAGTCGATAGAGATGTAGTCCCCTTCTTCCAGCACTTCCTCGGAAGTGGGGATTCCGTGGACAACGACGTCGTTGCGCGACGCACAAATGGACGCGGGGAATCCCCCATAACCCAAGAAGGTGGGGATGGCACCCGCGTCACGGATAACGCTTTCGGCGACCGCGTTGAGCTCGAGCAAACTCACTCCCGGTTTGGCCGCGTTCTTCACGGCGACGAGAGCATTGCCGACGATTGCGCCGGCGCGTTCCATCTGGTCGAGCTCGTCCGATGTTTTGGCGGGGATTTTCTTCTTCCGACGGCGGAATGACATGAGCTCCACTGTAATACTCGAGTGAGTACGTGCGTCACACCGCGGCGACTAAGCGCCACGGGGACGACACCGGGACAACACGATGAGCGCCTGGCTGTCGCTGGATACCTCTGCGTCGGCCTCGTCGGCAAGCATCGACGGCTCCACCCACGGGAAACCACAGGACAACCGGCATGGTCGAGCACCGTGGCGCCCACCCCATACACGTCGGTAATCATCCCGCGGGTAATCACTCGTGGCGGTTCACCCTGGCTGTGCGGCAGGCCATCCTTGAGGGCAACAATGTGGTCGCAGTAGCGGGCCGCCAAGTTCAGATCGTGAGTGGCAACGAGCACCAGGGAGTCCGTACTTGCCGCATAATCACGCACGACTTTGAGCAGCGAAATCTGGTGGCGAAGATCCAGAGCACTCGTCAAATAATGTGCACGCCAACGGGCGCGAGTTAGATTTTATGAATCCAACGCCTTGAGCGCTTCCATCGTCCGCTCGTTGATGTCTTCAACGGATCCTTCGGCCACGATGCGGATAGTGGAGTCCTTGTAGTACTCCAGCAGCGGCGCGGTCTCGTCGCGGTACACCTTGAGTCGGGTACGGATCACGACTTCGGTGTCGTCCGCACGGCCACGGGCCAACATGCGTTCCACTACAACGTCTTCAGAGACGTCGAACTGGACAACCGCGTCGAGCTTGGTACCGAGACCGTCAAGAATGTTCTTGAGTTCATCGCCCTGTTCCACGGTCCGGGGGAATCCGTCGAGGAGGAATCCGTCGACAGCGTCGTCCTGGCTGAGCCGGTCCTTCACCATGTTGACAGTGACGGACGTCGGCACGAGCTTTCCGGCGTCGATGTAGCTTTTTGCTTCCTGGCCTAATTCGGTGTTGTTACCGATGTTTTCCCGGAACAAGTCGCCGGTGGACACGTGAGGAACGCCGAGTTTGTCGGAAAGAATGGCTGCCTGGGTGCCTTTACCAGCACCGGGAGGGCCAAGTAGAACGAGGCGCATATTACTTCAAGAACCCTTCGTAGTTGCTCTGCATCAATTGTGATTCGATCTGCTGAACTGTTGTCAGGCCGACGCTCACGAGAATCAGGGTCGCGGTACCACCAAACGGAAGCGAACCGTGGGTTCCTCCGGAGGAAGAAATTCCCATGTCGATCAAGATATTCGGCAACACGGCGATAACACCGAGGTAGAGCGAACCGACGAACAGCAGACGATTCATTACGTACCCAAGATACTCCGCTGTCGGCCGCCCCGGGCGAACGCCGGGAATGAAGCCACCGTATTTCTTCATGTTGTCCGCCTGCTCGTACGGGTCGTACTGGATGGACACGTAGAAAAAGCTGAAGAAAATGATGAGGGCGAAGTACAGGATAATGTACTGCCAGCTGGCCGGGTTCTGGAGGTACTGGATCACATCGCGCTGCCACCAGTTGTTCTTCACGTTCGTCTGCGACGAGTTCACGATCTGCGTGATCAGAACCGGCACATAAATCAGTGACGACGCAAAGATGACCGGGATAACACCCGCCTGGTTCACCTTCAGCGGCAGGTAGGTGGATGTCTCACCATACTGCCGACGCCCCACCATGCGCTTGGCGTACTGCACAGGGATACGTCGCTGACCCTGCTCGATGAAGATCACGCCGATGACCAGGATGAGGACACCCACGACAACGAGGGCGAAAGCCAGCCCGCCGGAGCCACGAAGGATGGCGGCACCGTCGGCAGGAAGCCTGGTAGCGATACCGGCGAAGATGAGCAGTGACATGCCGTTGCCGATGCCCTTATCCGTAATCAACTCACCGAGCCACATAACGAGCACCGCACCTGCCGTCATGACGAGAACCATCATGGTGACGCCGAAGGTGCCGACGTTGGAGTCCAGAACCTGGACGCCTTCGCCCAGCAGTTGCTGGCGGTCTGCCAAGGCAACGATGCCGGCGGACTGGAGGAGGGCCAACCCTACTGTCAGATAGCGGGTGTATTCGGTCATTTTGGCCTGACCGGACTGGCCTTCCTTCTTCAACTGCTCGAACTTGGGGATCACTACGGTGAGCAGCTGAACGATAATCGACGCCGTAATGTACGGCATGATGCCGATGGCGAAGATGGATAGTTGAAGGAGCGCCCCGCCCGAGAACAGGTTGATCATCGAGTACACGGAGCTTTGATCTTGGTTTAGATCATGTAAGCGATCACTAATGCTCGAGTAATCGACTCCTGGTGTGGGAATTTGGGAACCGATCCTGTACAAGATGATCATTGTTATGGTGAACAAGATCTTCTTGCGAAGGTCAGGGTCCCGGAATACCGAGAGGAAAGCGGACACATATCCTCCTGAGACAGTAAGGCATAAATTTTTAGACGCAGGCCAACGACTAACACACTCTAGCAGCACCGGCGGGTGAAGGCCTATCCGTTCGGACTAGGAAAAGGCCTGTTCGAGAGAAAAAGGGGCGACCCTTTCACCTACTCAGGTGAAGGCCGCCCTCTTTTCCTATCAGTTCAGGCTTGTCCGGCCGCGTTGACTGTGATTTCCGTTACGACGCCACATGTGGGGTCATTTTCACAGTCACGAACAGTCACGAGCCGGAGCCCAGCGATGATGATCGCTTAGTTACTTGGTTTCGGTGACGGATCCACCGGCAGCCTCGATCTTCTGCTTGGCAGAGGCCGAGAACTTCGTTGCGGTCACGTTGACCGACGCGGTGATCTCGCCGTCGCCCAGAACCTTGACCGGCTGCTTTGCGCGGACCAGGCCTGCAGAGGCGAGGTCGGCGATGGTGACGTCGCCACCGTTTTCGAAGTGCTTCTGGAGGTCCGCAACGTTGACCACCTGGTAGGTGACCTTGTTGGGGTTCTTGAAGCCCTTCAACTTAGGCAGACGCATGTGGATCGGCATCTGGCCACCTTCGAACGCAGCAGAGACCTGCTTGCGCGCCTTGGTGCCCTTCGTACCGCGACCAGCGGTCTTACCTTTCGATGCCTCACCGCGGCCGACGCGGGTCTTGGGCTTGTTCGCGCCCTTCGCTGGGCGCAGGTCATGAAGCTTGATGGGTTCGCTCATATTTTCCTACTCCCCCGCCACTTCTTCGACCGTGACCAAGTGGCGAACCACGTTGATCATCCCGCGCACCTGAGGGGTGTCGGGCTGGACGACTGAGTGACGAATGCGCTTGAGGCCGAGGGACCGAAGATTGTCCTTCTGCTTCTTTCTGGTACCGACGGTGCCTTTAACCTGTGTGATTTTCAGTGCCATGGGTTACGCCCCCTGCCCTGCGCGAGCGCGCAGCATACGAGTCGGGGTGACCTCTTCAACAGACTTGCCACGACGGGCTGCGACCTCTTCGGGGCGCACGAGCTGCTTGAGGGCATCCACGGTTGCATGGACAACGTTGATGGCGTTGTCGGAGCGGAGGGACTTCGACAGAACGTCCTGGATTCCCGCGCATTCGAGAACCGGACGGGTAGCGCCACCAGCGATTACACCGGTACCGGGGGCGGCCGGGCGGAGCATCACGATGCCCGCGGCAGCCTCACCCTGGACCGGGTGGGTGATGGTCCCGGCAATCATGGGCACGCGGAAGAAGTTCTTGCGAGCCTCTTCGGCACCCTTCTGGATTGCAGCGGGAACTTCTTTGGCTTTGCCGTAGCCGACGCCAACCATGCCCTGTCCATCACCGACGATGACGAGGGCGGTGAAGCTGAAGCGACGACCACCTTTCACAACCTTGGAGACGCGGTTGATGGTGACGACGCGCTCGATGTACTGGTTGCGGTCGTCGTCGCGGCCGCGTCCGCGGCGGTTGTTGCGATCATTGCGGCCGCGATCATTGCGGCCCTTGTTGTTGTCGTTCTTGTCGGCGGAGCGTCCGCCGTCACGCCGTTCACGTCCCGGCATTACGCGATCCTTCCGTTGTTGAGTGCGGTGCTATGCGTGGCCATTAGAATTTCAGACCACCTTCACGTGCGGCGTCGGCCAGTGCGGCGACGCGACCGTGGTACTTGTAGCCACCGCGGTCAAACTTGACAGTCTCAATGCCCTTCGCCTTGGCGCGCTCAGCGATCAACTCGCCGACCTTGGCGCCGCGGGCTTTCTTGTCGCCCTCCATGGCGCGGACTTCAGGCTCGATGGACGACGCAGCAGCCAGGGTGTGGCCGATGGTGTCGTCGATAACCTGGACGTGCATGTGCCGTGAGGTCCGGTGCACGACGAGGCGCGGGATCTCAGCGGTGCCACGAAGGTTCTTGCGAATACGGAAGTGGCGAGCCTTACGAGCCACGCGACGGCGAGTGGCAATGTCTTTACCGATAGGGAGACGCTTGTTGTCGTTGCTCATTACTTACCCGTCTTTCCGACCTTGCGGCGGATCTGCTCACCTTCGTAGCGGATACCCTTGCCCTTGTAGGGGTCGTCCTTGCGCAGACGACGGATATTCGCGGCGAGCTGTCCCACCTGCTGTTTGTCGATACCACTGATAGAGAACTTGGTCTGTCCGTCCACGGCGAAGGTGATGCCTTCCGGTGCCTTGATCAGGATCGGGTGGCTGTAGCCGAGGGAGAATTCCAAGTCGCTGCCTTTAGCCAGCACACGGTAGCCAACACCGAAGATTTCCATCTTGATGGTGTAGCCCTCGGCCACGCCGACGACCATGTTGTTGATCAGTGAGCGTGACAGGCCGTGCAAGGAGCGGCTCTTGCGGTGATCGTCCGGACGGGAGACGACGATCTCGTCGCCTTCCTGAGCGATGGCGATGGGCTCCGGAACGTCGATGGCCAGGGTGCCCTTAGGGCCCTTGACCTCAACGTTTTGCCCGTTGATGGTGACGGTGACGTTGGATGGGACCGCCACTGGTGAGTTACCAATACGCGACATGTGTGTTCACTCCTCCCCTACCAGACGTAGGCGAGAACTTCTCCGCCTACGCCCTTCTCAGAAGCCTGACGGTCAGTGAGCAGACCCTGGGACGTGGAAATAATAGCCACGCCCAGGCCACCCAGGACCTGAGGCAGGTTGGTGGACTTTGCATAGACGCGCAGACCAGGGCTGGACACGCGGCGCACACCGGACAGCAAACGCTGGCGGGTGGAGCCATACTTCAGCTCGATGGTCAGGGTCTTACCGACTTTGGCGTCCTCAACGGTGAAGTCAGCAATGTAGCCTTCTTGCTTCAAGATCTCTGCGATGTGGACCTTGAGGTTCGACGAAGGCATCGAGACAGTGTCGTGGTACGCATTACTTGCGTTGCGCACGCGCGACAGCATGTCGGCGATAGGATCTGTCATGGTCATGGATGTGACCTAGTGCCTTTCTCGCTGCGGTTCCCTTCCACCACGCGTTATCCCCGTTTCGGGCAAGCGACTGATGGGTTACCGCAGAAAATCCCCCGGCAATGTCACTATCTCCATCCGCAAGGTAGCCGCTCCGCGCTTCCGTGCGCGCAACTAGCCCATCTAGCTGGGGTTTTGACAGGATTATTGCCGAGGGTTCAGGTGAACCACTCAGGGGCGCCGAACCAGCTCAGTAACTGATCGGCTCGCTGCTTGTCTTCGAGGGACGCTGTGAGGCGGGTGGGCCTACAACAAAGTAGATGTACAAAGACTCAAGCAGTGTAACAACCAGGGTGTTTCTTTCAAAATCACTTGCCGACGGCGGTCAACGCGGCGCTTTCGTCTGCGCGTCGCGCTGTTCTTATGCACCCCAGAAGGGGCTGCCCCTCCTGCACGCTCAGAGTTACGATGAGGTCACCAGATCATCATCGGATAGAAGGAAGAGCCAGGCCATGCCCTTCACACCACATGCTCCATTTGTTCTCAATATTAACGACGAGGCCCCGGTCACGAAGGAGGGCGATTTCCCCGCCGCACAGCGCTTAGCCACTGCCGACGGGGCAACGATCGTGGCATTCCGCTTCGCGCCAGGTCAGCGCCTGGATTCGCATCATGCACCGCACCCGATTTCCGTCCAGGTGATCGAAGGGGAGGTCGAGTTCGCCGTCGCCAGGAAGGCGTCTGATCCGTCGGAAATCGATGACGAGGAGTTCACGGCGACCACGTTGACGCCGGGGATGGTGCAGTATGTCCCGGCGTTCGTGGTTCACCATGTGACGTCAAAGGATGGGGCGATCATGAAGCTCACGCTGCACACCGGCGACCATGAGGGGTATCAGGGGCACTCCGGGAAGCCCGAGAAGCTCCCGTTCGAAAAGTAGCGCTGGGCACCCCTAGATAGCCTTGTCGAACTGCTCAATAGCGCACGGAATGGTCAGCGGGTTGGGCAGACTCATAGCCGTTGCGGTGTCCTGAGAAATCTCCCGCATGTTCCCTTCTTTCACAGCTTTAATGTTCTGGAACAGCGGGTTTTTCTTCGCTTCCTCATTACTTCCGGCGTAGTCGAGCAGGAAGAGGTAGTCGAGTTCGTCGAGCTGTGAGAGGTTCTCGGACGAGAGATATTTGTAGAACTGGCCGTTATCTCCCTTATTAAGGTCATCCGGAATGACGAATCCCAGCTCCTTAATAAACTGTCAGCGGCCATCGCCACTGGTATAGGCCGCGAATTGGCCTTGCATGGCAATAACTGTGGCGGCTTTCTTACCTTTTAGGTCCGGGTGGGATGACGAGAAATCATCAAATTTCTTCTTAGTATCGCTGACGAGTTTGTCGCCGTCAGATTCCTTGCCTACCGCCTTGGCAATTTCTTTGACCTGAGCGTCCCACGGCACCCGGTAGTCGGCGTACTTATCGGAGTGACCGGTGGTCGGCGCAATATCGTTGAGCCGCTTCTTTTCGTCATCTTTCAGCCCGGAGTTCACGGCAATAATCTTCGACGGCTTAGCGGCGGCGATCTTCTCCAGAACGTCGTTGCCGATTTCCTGGGAGGTCGCCGCCATGACGGTGATGTCTTTGCCCTGAACTTTGTCACTCGCCCAGGGGCCGACGCCGTTGTCCTTCTTCTCATCCATCCCCATCGGGGTCAAGATGAAGGTCGGCGTGATGTTCATCGCCAGGAGCGTGCAGTAGTCACCCCATCCGATAGCAGCGATGCGGTCATTCTTGCTTGAGTTATCGCTGCTCTCGTCATCATCGTCACTGCTACATGCGCTGACGACGCCGGCCGTGGTGGCCAATGCAGCAATAGCGAGAGAAGATTTCAAGAAGTTACGACGACTAGTTGGCACGGATACCCCTTTCACTGCAGGATGAGGCGGTCGAAATCCCACGTGGGCCTCATTCACACATTGTGTTGACCGCATACGTAGGTCTCGGTCAAAGAACACGTATCACTTTAGCTAAGCCTTACAGTGGGAATCTAGGGATATCCGTCTGTGGTTACACACACTCGTCATTTCATAACCTAGGCATCAGTATGTACGCCGGGCCTACCTTTATATGCCGTACACTTCCGAGCAGACCTAAACGGAGTGTTCGGAGAAAGAACATTATCGACGTGCAACCACTCGCACGACACAGCGTCGGGAGACACGCTCACGGCCATATACCCGTGGTGAATAAAATCTATCCACTTAAACCACGCGTTGGTCTTCTGTAAAACGTCCGCAGCTGTGGTAGAAACCTGCCGTGCTGGTTGGTCTAATGCACGCGATTTCGCAACCGTATCGAAAAGCCCATTAGCCGTAATAGACGGCGTCACAAACTCTGTGGCAACAACATCTTTGGATGCTCCGATCCGATACTTTTGAATGTCTCGCGGAATATCATTGGCCCACGACGAATGAATATCCCCAGTCAGGAACACCACGTTTTTCTTAGTGTCGGCAATAAGGTCAATAATCTTTTGCCGTTCGGCCATATAACCATCCCACTGGTCAGTGTTCAGAGGGATCCCCTGATCGGGCAGTCCGATTTGTGTGACTAACCAATCGTGTGTGCGCTGGTCAAGGCCATCGGGAAGAGTCATGGGGGCGAACATCACTTCATTAGCAACCATCTGCCACGTGGTCGGTGAGCTGGAGAGCACGTTCCCGAACCACTCGAACTGAGTTTGCCCCATCATGGAGCGATCGTCTTTGCCGGCGGCCCGGACGAAATCCGGATCCGTCTTGAGGAACATCTTTTTATTGGTATAAACCAGTTCGTAATCGCGGTAGGTGCGCAAATCCGGAATGATGAATTCCATCAGGTTTCCGTATTGCAGCTTGCGGTAGAGGTGCGAGCCTTGGTTCCCCGCATTCACCCGCACCGGCAGCCATTCAAAATACGCCTGCATCGCCGCAGCTTTGATGGCCTGATAGTTGTCATCGGGTTCGGCTGAGCTTCCGGCCGCGCCGTCGCGCCAGTTGTTGTCGGCAAATTCGTGATCATCCCAAATGCAAATGAAGGGCTTGGCTGCATGACAATCGGCCAGGTCAGGGTCTTCGTGGTAGCAGCCCTGGCGGATGCGGTAATCCTGCAAAGTCGTGGTACGCTCCGGCGGCTGCACCACGCGGACCTGAGAATCGTAGGCGCCGTTGTACCCGCCCGTCTCGTATTCGTAGGTGTAATCACCCAGGTGGAGGACGAATTCCAGGTCGTCGCGCCCAGCAATGTCCCGGTAAGACCGAAAGTATCCGGCCTCATAATTACTGCACGAGACCACACCGAAATTAACCGTCCGCTCTCCACCACTGCCCAGCGCTGTCCGGGTCCGGCCGACGCGGGAATAGTGCGGTTTCCCGTCGCGCTCGACAGCAAAACGATAGAAGTATTGGGTGTCGGGCTGCAGGTCTTTCACATCAATTTTGATCGTGTGATCTTTGCTCGCCGACGAGGTTTCGTAGCCACTCCGTACGATTTTCGTGAAATCTGGCGACGTGGATACCTCCCAGTTGACCCGCGTGTCTGCGCCCTTTTCCGACCCCGGAGTAGCCTCAGGCGACGGGGTCACTCGCGTCCAGATGATGACGCTGTCAGGTTGTGGATCGCCCGATGCGACGGAGTGGCGGAAGAGATCGGTGTCGAAGGCGTCGTTCTGCGGGGCGGTGTTTGGTCCCGGCGCGTCACCGGCGTAGGCCCGAGGATATCGCCCGACGAGAGCGCCACCAGCAGCGATGGCTCCGCCCGCCGCTAGCGACGAGCGCAAGAAACTGCGACGCGTGTACGAAGGACGTCCGGCCAGCCGTTCGACTCCGGGGTGAATGCCTTCCAGAGTCGTCGATTCGGACGATGTTACCGCTGGCCGCTGGTCATTTTTGCGTTCCTTTTTCGTCATAACGATCCTCTCCTCTACCATGCTTTTCTGTTCGTGGGCCATTTCATAAGATAGTCACCCTCGTCGACCGCCGTCACACGCGCCCGCGCGTGACCGATGTGTCATCCGCGCCTAATTCACATGCACACTGCCGTCGTCGCTAACAGTCACGTCGGCGTTCATAGCTGCCGCGAGGTTGATTCGCTCCCAGGATCCTCGTGACGATTGGTCATCAAGCGGCATCCCCGCCGGACCCGCGGTCTGCTCAATCACTTGGGCGCGCTGCTCGTATGTGAGGTTGGGGAAGGCATTGATCAGGAGGTCGGGAACAGCCTGGGGCACGATCATCGCAGCATCGGGGTCGCTGACCGGTGCGAAGTCGTAGTTCATTCGGTAGGCGTAGTTGTCGAGTGCGTTGTCGTCGTAGTTACTATCCGCGGCCACACAGTTGGCCAAGGTATCGCCGCACCTCCACTCCAGCTCAGAGCGGATTTCCTGTGCTGCCGCCATGAGGTTGTTTCTCATACGCGGGTCGTTCCACCGGTCCGCCGCCGCGGCCAGCCCCGTCATCCGACCGCCCATCACGTCGAGCGGATAGTGAACACCGAGGACTACGCGGTTGTAGCCAGCCTCCGATCCACGGGCGAGCAGCTGATCCGACAGCTCGGGCAGCATGGCCGCCAGCAGCGTCGTCGTCCATGTTGCTTGGTTCGTGTGACCGGACGGGAAGGCCTTGGAATGCCCGTACAGATCCTCGCCGGGGACCTCGTACTTGTTGATCAGGGCGGGGTGGTCGTCATACGGGCGAGTCTCATTAAACCCGATCTTTTCGACGATGGTGCTGCTCGCGAGGCCACCCGCCCGAGCGGTAATCCCACCGAAAAGCATCACCGTCTTAGGAAGGCGATTCTCGTTAAGGGCCTGCCGGAACTCATCGCCCAGCCGACCACCAAATGCATCGGAGAACAACTGGAGGACGCCCTCCTTGTCAGCGCGCGCATCGCTCTGAGCTCGCGAAATCGCGGTCGGGTTCGTCGCGGCGGCGTGATTAATGCGGGTGAGCGTCGCTAGGTTCGTGTCTTGAACCTCGGGGTGGTGGACTTTGAGGTCCGGGTACGAACCGACGACATCCGCGTAGATGCCGAATGGGTGTGAGCTGAGGTCAGAAACATACCAACTATACTCCTCGGAGGGGAACTCCTGAGACGTGGGGGCTCCCTCGTGCTGCACAGGCGGGTGCAGGTAGGGAATGTTGGCGGTGATGTCCGTGGCGGCTGCAGCCCGCGGGATTGTGGGGGACGGCGCAATTCCGCCGGTAGCGACGGTGGCCCCGAGAACAAGCGAGGCAACGGCGACTCGTGAGAATCGTCGCGAGGTTATTGCGCGTTCTCGTAGCGGTTTCTGCTGGGAGCGAACCGATTGTGTGCAGGAGGTGAACAATTCAGGCTGGGACATCCAGGCGTACCTTTCAAAACGTGTGGTAAGCACTCAGTGGGCCAATGGCGTAGGTAGGAGTCAATGATAACTGCGTCTATGATGCGGGGCCATAGCGACATAATGTCGACGCTAAAGTGTCGCTCACACCAACACTGAGTGAACTTTGAGTGAACTTGCCCGCCGCCGAGCCCGATTCGTGGCCCATTCATGGACACATCACAAGCGCGCAACCAGCACGTAATACGATGGAATGCGTTGTTGTCACTCAGAAAGGTCACCCTGTAGGTACATCGAGTGAGCACTGATCCGAACTCATCATCCTCGAATCCTTCGCCCTCATAGTCCCCTGACCGGGGGCGTTCGTCGTCAGTGGGCAAGGTCGAACGTGTCGACGTCCACTCCGCGGACGCGAACCCAGCGGACGCGAACTCCGCAGACCCGAAATCCACGGATACGCATTCCCCCACGGTGCCGAAGAAGAACCAGCTCACCGCTGCTGTTCTAACGTCGCTCGCGCTGCTGTCCGCGGCGGGCCCACTGGGTACGGACATATACCTGCCCACGTTCATCGACATCGCGAAAGGCCTGTCGACGACGGCCTCGTCGGTGCAGCTCACGCTCTCTGCGTTCATGATCGGCCTTGTTGTCGGTCAGCTGTTCGCCGGGCCTGTCTCCGACGGGGTAGGACGTCGCCATCCCCTGGTGATCGGCTCGTTACTGTTCTTCCTCTTCTCCGCCGGATGTATGCTCACCCCGTCGATCGGTTTGCTGATCGCCTTCCGGCTACTCCAAGGCATCGCGGGCGGGACCACCGTCGTCGTCGCTCGTTCGGTCATTCCCGACGTCGCGCACGGCAGGGCTGCAGCCTCTGCTTTCTCCGCACTGATGGCGATCCAGGACCTCGCGCCGGCGATGGCCCCGTTGCTGGGTGGTTTTCTCTCTCCGATCATCGGGTGGCGCGGCATTTTCTGGGTGATCGCCGTATTCAACGTGATCATGGTCGTGGTCTCGCGCTTCGTGGTGCTCGAAAGCCTGCCGGCTGATCGCCGCACCCCGGGCACTATCCGCAAACTCCTGCCCACGATTTTCCGCTGTTTCGGCCGCCCAGCTTTCATCGGTTACTGCTTCGCGTTCGCGGTCGGTTTCGCACGCTCTTCTCCTACATCTCGGCCTCACCGTTCGTTCTCCAGGACCAACTGGGCCTACCGACGCACGTTTACTCGATCACGTTCGCCATCGCGGGAATGTCCGCCCTCAACGGCAAACTCGTGAACCGGTTCGAGGTGTGATCTGTGCTGGTCTTCGGGCTTATCCTCTACGTTGCGACGTCGGCAATTTTGCTTATCGACGCTCTGCTGGGGCCGTGGCTCTGGCCGACGCCCATTTGTCTCTTCGTGATGACATCGGCGACGGGGCTCCTGCTGGGTAACGCGACTAACCTAGGTGTTGAAGCTGTCCGTGATATCGGCGCGGGCTCCGGCGCGATGGGTGCGCTGCAATTCCTGACGGCCGGGATTGTGTCCCCGCTGGTGGGGCTCGGCTCGGATCCTTCGCTGTCCATGGCGTTGTGCATGTTGGTGTGCTCGATTATCGCCGTCACCGGGTGCGACACGCTCACGAGTTCGTCGGATAGAGCGTAGCTCGGTCTACTGTCGTCGGGCGACCGTTCTACGCTCGCCAAAACTCTCAAACGCACGGTTAGCTTTCGGTGGTTATACTTTTCAATATGCACGTGGGTGGCCGTCGTCTATAAAATTCGGTCGGCCGAAAAGACCGAAAAGGCCGCAAACCCACAACCAACAAATCGATACACGACCTACAGGTCGGCCCGAGAAACCCTCGCGGCCCGAAACCTGCAGTTCAGCCCACACGGTTCACAAGACACGAGGCCACAAGCCTTCAGTCGAGCGAGTATTGGAGTACAACACGAGCGCTTTCTTCGACGCGCACACCCCATCGCGCTACCACCGCCACCACCTCACACGGAACAGGCTCTGCATCCGACGACTCACGCCCCACACCGAGCGCCAGAACGAACATCCATCCTCGTATGCGCGCGACTCGCCCCCGGTTCTTACGGCGCTTCCGCGCCTGTGGTTATGCGTCTCAAAATTCCATAGAGGTAAAATAGTTGTGCCGATGGCCCCTATGTTGCGGAGCAGCGGTGACGTATCCACCCGTCGCCACGCTCCGGTGAAAGCTTCCTAAACATAGAGAAACCTCTACAACATAAGTGACATGTTCACCGAAAATAGCGGCTACTGGTCCATAAACCAAATGCTGCAGGCGGTATAAAATTACTTACGTATGCGGTATTACTTCAGGACTGCAGCCTTTTTGTTTAATCACTACCACACCGCATTACCCCCATTAGCGGAAGTCGGACACCCACAAATACGCACATGCGCTGCACATAAAGTTTGCAGCTTTCGCTAACATTGCTTCAAAGTTGAGTTTTTAGATATGAACAGCTCACCCCTATTTAGTTTTTACCGTTAACGGATTACTATACAAATATTTTCTGTAGGGCACACGAAAAGGGGCGAGGGATGGTTATCAATCACCACTCGCCCCTATATAGAGCCAGTAAAAGGTTCTACTTACCGCTCTTTACTTCTTGAATGGGAAGCCCAGCTCGCGCAGCAGAGCACGGCCCTCTTCGTTATTCGTTGCGGACGTCACCACGGTGATGTTCATACCGCGGGGACGGTCGATCTTGTCCACGTCCAGCTCGTAGAACATGGACTGTTCGGACAGACCGAAGGTGTAGTTACCGTGTCCGTCGAACTGCTTATCCGACAAACCGCGGAAGTCACGAATACGTGGGAGAGCAACCGTCAGAAGGCGGTCGAGGAATTCCCACATACGGTCGCCACGGAGGGTGACGCGAGCACCGATCGGCATACCTTCACGCAGCTTGAAGTTAGCGATAGCCTTCTTCGCGCGGCGGATCTGCGGCTTCTGACCGGTGATCAGAGTGAGGTCGTTCAGTGCGCCGTTGATCAACTTGGAGTCACGAGCAGCGTCGCCAACACCCATGTTGACAACGACCTTCGTGATACCCGGGATCTGCATGACATTCGCGTACTCGAACTCCGTGTTCAGGGTCTCACGAATCTCGCTGCGGTACCGAGTCTTCAAACGGGGGGTGTAGTTCTCGCTCATGGTTAAATGTCCTTCCCGGTGCGTCGGGAGATACGGACCTTCTTGCCGTTCTCGTCGAAACGGTAACCAACACGTGTCGGGTTACCGTCAGCATCGATGATCATCACGTTAGAGACGTGGATGGGAGCTTCCTGGGTGACAATTCCACCCGACTCCGCACCGCGCTCCGGTGCTGAATTAGCGACATGCTTCTTGATGCGGTTAACACCCTCAACCAGGACCTTGTCACGCTTCGGGTAAGCCTCAATGACCTTACCTTTTGCGCCTTTGTCCGGGCCAGAGATGACGATGACGGTATCGCCCTTATGGATCTTCATTTAGAGCACCTCCGGGGCGAGCGAGACAATCTTCATGAACTTCTTGTCGCGCAACTCGCGGGCAACTGGCCCGAAAATACGCGTACCACGTGGCTCATTGTCGTTACGGATAAGAACAGCAGCGTTCTCGTCGAAACGAATGTAAGAGCCATCCGGGCGGCGAGTTTCCTTTTTCGCGCGGACAATAACGGCTTTGACGATGTCGCCGGCCTTGACGTTTCCGCCGGGGGTTGCTTCCTTCACGGTGGCAACGATGACATCACCAATACCAGCGAAGCGGCGTGTGGAACCACCGAGCACACGGATGCACAGGATTTCCCGTGCACCGGTGTTATCGGCGACTCGCAAACGCGATTCCTGCTGAATCACTAGAGTCTCCTAGACCTGGGGTTGTTGCTTCGTGCGCCGGATTTCCGACCCGAACGCACCTGGTCTTGTCTGTTTTGAGATGGTTAGCCCGATTCTTCAGCCTCACCACCGCCCACACCGGGGCGACATGATCACTGAACAGCTGGTGGTAACTGCACCCTGTCACACGCAAATTGTGCGCTGACCAGGTGAGAATCACGCCTTCCGCTTGCTATATCGCTAAAAGGGATGGCGACGCTACCACAATCGGGCAGGTTAACCACCTGCCTCAGACAACCTGAACAGTATTGCATACATCAGGGCAATCATCCAACCCTGCGGGCAACAAAACGGATCGGCCCCCATCCGACCGGCTGACGGCTCTCTACTTCGAAGCCGGCGTCGTGTAAAGCGGCCCGAACGTCCCGCTCCGTGGGGATCGACGCGCCCGACACCAACATGCGTTGAACGTCTGCTTCGTAGTCTTCTTCATCGCCTGAGCCGTCGTCGGCGAGAACTTGGGTAACCACAACGATTAACGACACAGTGTCTTTAAGATCGGCTATAACACCTATAACACCAGGGCTATTTATTGGGCCATTGGAGCCCCATGGATCATGAACCACGGCAACATCGGCCCGGGGGAAGTCGAGCTGATCCGCCGGCGCTGACGAGTGGGAGACCCGGGAGCGTCGGGATTTTTTGACCTCCGCTATGTTGAGATCCTCATGCTCGGGGCGATCCACAATGGTGACCGTCAGAGACGGGTTAGTGCGGGTGAGCTCATCGGCGAGAACGGCAGCACCGGGGCCGAGAGTGAGCGCCGAAGACGCGTCACCCAGGTCCAAGCCCGCGACTACGGCGGGGGCGACCCATCCCATGCGGAGGTTGGCACCCACCGCCAACCGGCTGCCTAGCCCCGGCTTGACATCCTGCCACTCGGACATCGTGCGACCGGATGTGCCCAGTTGGACGGGGTTCCCGGTGCGCAAACCTTGACCCACGTGGATAAATGACATCGCGGGCATGGAGCCGAAGCCCGATAGGTAGCCGCCCGCGGGTGAGGTCGGATCAGCTAGCTCCATGCCCACGGGAGTGAGGCCATAGGTCACTGCACTGTTAGAGGACTGATCTGGGGAGGATTGATCCGTGGACTTGAGTTCTTCGTGCTCGATGGTGACCAGCTCCAGGGCGGCAAGGTACCGCATGAACCTCACCAAGCGGTCAGTGGCGATACCGGCCTTCTCGGCCAGGGGCTCGGGGGTGGTCAAGCCGGCGTCGATCGCGGTAAAAATGCCGGCTTCGGCTGCGGCTCGGACAGCGAAGGCAGGGGCAATGTCGGCCATCTCCGAAAGACGGTTGTAGGCGGCAATGGTACTGGTGGCCCTGCTGGCGGAGGCGTTGCCATCGCGCCAATAGCCCACGATCTGGGTGTTCTCGGGCTTGACGCCGCGCTCTTTGACCAGCTTGCGGATGCTGCGGAGCTGGCCGGCCTCGCCGGCGCACCAGACGTACGGCGTACCCTCGGGCCACTCCAAGGACTCGAGCGAGCTGCCGAGTGACTGGCCTTGGGACCTCACCACCCAATGCAGGTCCACGTCGGGGGATGGAATGTTCAACTTCTGAATGCGGTCCGGCGTGGTAACCTCAATAGCCGCAAAAGCTCTTAACGTAGGGTAGCTCTCTACACAACGGCCGATGGCCGGTAGTGCAGTTTCGTCCCCCACCAGCAACATCCAATCCACCCCCTCGGGGAGAGCGCCACAATTCTTCGGCCCGGCCATATAGATACTGTCGCCTGGCGCGACGGACTCCGACCACGCCTCAGCCAAGCCGGACCCGTGGCGGGCGAAGTCAATATCCACCTCGCCGGCGTCGGCATCCCATCGGCGCACGGTGTACGTGCGGAATAGCTCGTTGATCTCCGCGGTCCACTCCAGGCGGCCATCGCCTAACGCCCTGGGTGCCGGCCGCTCCCCTGTCTCCGGGTGGGGGAAAATCAAACGCACGTCGTCGTCGAAACCTGTGCTGATCATCTCGGGGATGTACACGTCGCCCTGCTGGTGGGCGTCGAATTGGTCGCTTGTAAAAGTGATGCGCCGCATCCCCGGAGTGATGTCCTCAACACGGCTCACCGTGATCTCACGTAACGAAATCGGGTAAATGTCGTGGTGACGGCTATTGCGTTTCATATGCTCATTCCTTTAAATAATCGGGCACCCGTTACGCCCGTACGGTACAAGAAAACCCGGGTATGCCACATGACACACCCGGGAACCCCTCATCTAATACGCCACCCCACAGCCACAGAGCAGCGTCGGCAATGAAATAGGTAAACAGCCTTATTTATTGGAGTCATCCTTCGAGTCAGACTTCTCGTCCGAGACCTTCTTCAGCTCCGGCTTGATTTCCTTCAGAGCCCACTCGCGGGACAGGGAGGACGGAACATACAGCGCGGAGGACACAGCCTTGTTGTCCTCAACCGTGGCACCGCTCTTGACTTGCTTCAGGTCGTTGTAGCCCGGAACAGCGCGCACCGCGTCCATCCCGTCGGCAGCGAACAGAACCATGAAGTCCGCGGTCAACTTGTCAATGTTCTCCGGGGAGATCATGGCGCGGCCCTGCTGAGTGGGGATCGAACCATCCGTGTACCCGGCGGGCAGCTTCATACCCAGGTCGGTGAAGAACTGGTTGGCGGGGTTGGCCTCGTCGGTAATGACACCGAAGTTCCCGCTGCGGTGCTGAACCACCAGCGCTGACTTACCGTCCAGACCCTTCAGGTCCTTCTTGGCGTTCTCGAAGGCCTCGGTGTCCTTCTTCTCGATGTCCTTGACCTTGTCCTCATCCTGGTAGATCTTGCCCAAGGCCTCCAGCTGAGGCTTCCAACCGATCAGCTGCGGATCCTGGCCCATACCCGGAAGAGTCGGCGCAACTTCCTTCAGCTTGTTGTAGGCGTCCTGATTGATGCGGTAGAAATCGCCGACAATGAAATCGGGCTTCTCGGCGGCGATCTTCTCAACCGGCAGCTCCCGGGGCTCAGCGTCGATCTTCTTAACGTCCTTGAGCTTGTCGTTCTTCCACTTAGCGTTCTGAGCATCATCCGGGCTCTGAACAACGACGTCGGGGGTAATGCCCAGGGCGAGGAGGTTATCAACCGAGGTACCCATCGCGACAATCTTCTTCGGCTTCACCGGGTAGGTGTCTTCACCCCAGGCGTGCTTAATCGTGACTTCCTTGGCATCCGACGAATCCTTCGTGCCCTCGGACGCGCTCTGGCTGGTTGAATCTGCGGCAGTGGAATCGCTGGAACTGTCGTCATCATTCGAGCACGCGCCCAGAACCAACGAACCGGCTAACGTCAGAGCGATCAAGGGCATAGGGCGAACAAGTGAACGCTTCACGGAAACTCCAATACAAAAGTATGAACAGTGCAGGCCACGGGGTTATGGCAGAGGCTGACTGTCACCTGGTTGGGGCCAGGATGGCCACCAACCCGCAACGCATCTACCATTCAGTATGGCTAGCCTAATTTACTAACACGATAGCGTGCGGAACTTCCCTAGACAACACCCATAAGGGAACGTCCCCCACAATTCACCCCCCAAGGAGAACTTACTAGTGGCAATCCCACCCATCGCGCCGTACAGCATCCCCATCCTCACGGCAAAACCCTCTGTCAACTGGGCACTTCAGGCCGATCGCGCGGCCCTCCTGGTCCACGACATGCAGAACTACTTCATCTCCGCATACACTCCCGACGACGAGCCAGCGTCGACAATGGTGGCCAACATTCGGGAACTCATTGCTCGCGCCGACGAGGTGGGCATCCCCGTTTTCTACACGGCCCAGCCGCCGGAGCAAAAGGAGTACAGACGAGGGCTGCTCCGCGAATTGTGGGGACAGGGTATTCAAACCGACGCGGAGGCGAACATTATCCCGGAGCTGGCGCCGCGGAAGCACCACCATGTGATCACGAAATGGAGGTACTCGGCGTTTGCCCGAACAGACCTTCGAGAAGCGTTGGCCTTTGCGAAGCGCGACCAGCTGATCATTACCGGTGTGTACGGTCACATGGGGTGCGGGGTGAGCGCGGTGGACGCGTTTATGAACGATATCCAGCCGTTCCTTGTGCGCGATGCCATCGCCGACTTCACCCGCAACGACCACACCGCGACCATTAATTGGGTGGCGCGGCGGTGTGGGCGCGTGGTTGATGCTGAGGAGGTGTTGGGGGTACTGGTTTAGCGGCCGCAATCCGGACATAGCAGGAGCGGTTCGCCCTATCGGTCGTTACATTTGTGGAGCTTCAGATCCTCTACATCCGGTTAATCGCCCTCATTTCACAAAAGTGCGGGGCAATATCGCAGCCTCATGGCAAAAGTGAGGGGGAATATGGTCAATTTTCGGCCATTTTTCGCCCATATACCCCCGCAGTTTTCAGCAGGTGCCCTCTCCCCCAGCAGTTCGGGTCACACCACGGTAGTGTCACTGATCCTTCTTGCTCACCTTGCCGACGCCTGTTAAAGGAAACTCATCAACGAATTCCACGACATCAGGCACTGCAAAACGCGATAATCCTGATTCACGGACGAATTTCTTGATGTCCATTGCCGTCAGTGGCTGGTGGGAGGCCTGCACCGATTGGGAATCCTGACCGCCCTGGCCTTTCCCCGCATCCGAGTTTTCCGGTGCATCCGCACCTGCCAGCTTGTAATCGTCGCGAAGAATAATGAGCGCACGGATCTTCTGGCCCATTACATCGTCGGAAATACCCACCACCGATACGTCGTGTATAGCGGGGTGCTTCAGTAAACAATTCTCCACCGACTCCGGGGCGATCTTCTCGCCACCGCGGTTGATCTGGTCCTTCGCGCGACCGGTCACCGTGATCGCGCCGTCGGCGGACACCGTGACAATATCGCCCGTGATGTAGAAACCGTCGTCCGTGAATGATGACGCGTTCGCCGCCGGGTTCCGGTGATAGCGGCGGATAGTGTACGGGCCGCGGGTATGCAGATGACCTGGCGTACCACGATCCACCGGGGCGCCTTCGTCGTTGACAACGCGAACCTCGTCGGCCGGGCTCATGGGGACGCCCTGGGTGTTCACGATCTCATCGATGTTGCCGCCCAGTTTGGTGTAATTCACGAGGCCCTCGGCCATGCCGAAGACCTGCTGGAGGTTAATCCCCAGCTCCGGGGCGACGCGTTCGGCGGCGGAGGCGCTGAGTTTCGCGCCACCCACCCACACCGTTTTCATCGTCTCCATCGTGGGGTCGGGGGTTTGGGCCTCGTCGCGACTGTTGAGGAGGCTAATCAGCAGCGGCGGGACCAGCGCCATGTGCGTGCCACGGTGCGCGTGAATGTAGCGGCGGATGGTGGTGGGCGACGGGTCGGGAACATACACCACCGTGGCACCAATATGAAGCGCACCCAAGATGCCGGGCGAACTCATCGTGAAATTGTGTGACGCCGGCATGACCACGAGAAACACATCACCACGCTGCATATCGCACACCTCATCGGAGCGGCGCACCGAATACAGATAGTCGTCGTGGCTGCGCGGGATCAGCTTCGGCGTGCTCGTCGTTCCCCCAGAAAGCTGGAGGAAAGCAAGCGCTTGTGGGTCGGTTTCCGGTGAAGGCCAGGGGGCGGTGTCTGCGTCGGCGTCTGTGTGGGTGTTGACTTCGGTGCTGCTGGCTTCGGTGCCATTGATGACGGGGTTGCCCCACGGGTCGTCGGCGCGAGGGTCGATTTTGATGGTGGTGAGTTCTGGAATCTCCTCGTGAAGGCCTTTTTCAACCCGCTTGGCGTGCTTATCTCGCGGAACTGCAGCGATCCGAACTCCGACAGGTGCGGTCCGAGCAAAGTGGGCGACGTCGTCGGCACCGTGTGCGGGGAGGGCGAAGACGGGAACGGCACCGATGCTCCAGATGCCAAAAATCGCTTCCATGTGGACAGCGGCATTGGGCAGTTGGACGATGACGGCGTCGCCCTCTGCAATGCCGAGGCCACGCAGCAGGTTGCCGACTTTATGGGCCGAGTGGCGGACATCGCTCCAGGTCAGTGAGCGGTAGCGGTCCACCGCGACGGGCGCATCGTTGTAGTGGTCACGGGCGCGCTCGAATAGCGCCCAGTGCGTGTCGCCCGTGTAGATCTCCAGCTCCCGGTACCGCTGCACGTCCTCCCACGGGCAACCGTTGGCCGCACCCCCCTCACGCTGGGCGTATTCCTTCGCGTTCGGCGATGGAATTGTTGCTCGTGTCATAACCCTCATCCTTCGTGGTGCGTTGGTGTGTGGTGTGGTGTGTCGTGCTGTGTGCTGTTCGCGTGGTTTCCCGTCGGCGTTTACTCCAATTCCTCCCCGATGGTGGGAGCACTCTGCCGCCACCCTGCCAATGAAGCCAAGCCGCCGTGATCGAGGGGCAACGAATACGTACGTAACTGCACCCCCGTATCTTCCCAGGCCTCTGCCGGGTTCCACTTGGTTTGTTGGTCAGACTTCGGCCGCCCAACTACCCCCGACGTGTTCCGCGCAATCGGCGCCTTTTCCGCAGTAATAAGGACAACTTTCTTCACGACGTCACACACCGGGGTGTCGCTGACCTCCCCCATCCATCGTGCGCACGCCCGAACGGAGCACTCCGATCGCTCGCGGAGGGTGTCGTCGGCACGCAGGTCGTGAGCACTGAAACCGGTGATATCGGAAAGAAGGTCCACGCTGAGATCGTCCGGAATCGGAGGCGGAGTCAGCCCGGCGCGAGCTGGATAGGCATCCAGGACAACGAGGAGATCGACGACGGGGCTGGTGGCGGTGTCGCGTTGTTGGTTTAGGCGTGCGCTGACAGCGTGGGCGATCGTCGCGCCGAAGGAAAATCCGGCGAAGGTGTACGGCCCCTCGGGCTGGTAGTCGCGGATAGCGGACGCGTAGAGATCGACTGCCTTGTCCCAGCTGAGCGAACCAGTGATGTTCGCCGGGAATTGGATGCCGATGATGGGGCGGTCGGTCGCGTGGTACTCGGCCAGCCCCTGGTAGGAGAACACCGAACCGTCAATCGCGTGGAAGCAGAAGAGGGGGCTGCCTTTGCCCTCTTTGAGCGTGACCATCCACGGAGGGCGGGAACCGTTATCGCGCGTGTCGGTGGGGACGGTTGGCTGGGGTGCCGGGGTTTGAGGCGAATCGCCCTCGATCGCGCGGACAATGCCCCGAGGAGAACCGGCCTCCACAATCGTCTGAATGTCCAGCTTGTGGCCACGCTTCCGGAGCTTGCCCATGAGTCGAACAGCCATGAGAGAGTGAACTCCTAGATCCTCAAAGGCAACATCGGGGTCCACCTCCGGGCGGTTGAGCAAACCGGCGATGTCTTCGCAGGTATCGCGCAGCAGTTGGCTGTCCTGGTCGGGCCGTTCAGTTTCCGCGTTGGGCTGGGTCGACGTGGTGGGTTCCGACGTTGGAAGCTCCAACGTAGGCTGGTCCTCACGGTCTTGCGCGGAGTCGTCGTCCGCCTTCTGCCCTGGTGCACGCCGAATAGCATCAAGCATCGGGGCGATCTCGTCCCGGATCGCACGCAACGACTCGGGCGATTCGACGTCGGCAAGAGTGGCACACCGTGACAGGATGGCGCGTAGAGCGTCGGCAAGAGTACGGGCCACCTGCTGCGGAACCACTCCAGGTTGGTAGGCCAGGGCCAGATCGAAGGGTCCTCCCGGCGGGTGGATGACCGTCAACGGGTACTGGGTTTCGCCGCGGGTGGTCAGGCCCGTGATGCGGATACCGCGAGACGCGGGCGCGGGGGCGTCGGAATCAGGCAGGGGGCCGGGCTGGGTGTCTGTCTCCGAGAACTCATCGGGGAAGTTGTCGTACACCACCAATGAGTCGAAGAGCGGGCCCGACTGCGGAGCCTCACCGCGAGACTCGCCCACCCGGCGCTCGATATCGGCGAGGGAGGCCGACGTGTGGTCCGCCAACTCGGCCTGGGCGCGCGCGTGAGTACGCAGGATCGAGGCCAGCGAGTCGCCGTGCAGATCCACGCGCACGGGAAGGGTGTTGATGAAGAGGCCGATCGTGTTGTCGATACCGTCGAGCTCGCTGGGTCGGCCCGAGGTGACCACACCGAAGACGGCGTCGTCATGGCCGGTCAGGACCGCAACGACACACGCCCACGCGGTCTGAATGAGCGTGTTGGGGGTGACACCGACAGTGCGGGCACAGCGGGATAGGTCAGCTTTCTGCTGTTCAGAGAGCTGTACAATGCAATATTCCTCGCCGGAGTCGTTATCAGTCGCTGAGGCGTCCGGGTCGGCGGTGGGCGCGAGTGCATCAATGACTCGGCTTGCATGGTCAAGACCTGCCACGTGATCAATCCACAGCTCGGTGTCAGCCTTCACTCGGGGCTGCATGTCCTCAACAAATTGGCCGTACGGGTATCGTGGCGGCAACTCGGCGATGGCAGTTGCGATGGCGTGTGAGAGCGTATCCTCCACATCGTCGGCATTTCCGCTGGTCAGAAGCTCTGCAGCGCGGTTGTACACATGCATCAACTCACGCAAGAGGATCGTCGTGGACCACCCGTCGGTAAGAATATGATGATTCCCCAACACCAGCTGGCTGCGTCGATCGCCCAACCTCACCAGGGTCGCCGCGACCATATTCCCGCGCGTCACATCGAGCTGGCGGGAAGCCATCCGGTCCACAACGTCGTCGATAAGCGACAATTGCACGCGCGACGGGAGCCCGCGAGCGTCGATCACCGACCACTGCCACCACGGGGTGCGTGGAATGACGTGCACCGGGCGGTCGAGTGTTTCATAATCGAACGCCGCTTTGAGCACGTCCTGGCGGTTCATCACCGCCTCGAAGCTGGTGCGCAGGAGTTCGGGGTCCGCCGGGCCTTCGACGGCCATGGAGGCGGCGATCACGTAATGGTCGCGCTCGCGGGAATCCAGTGCCTGGTACAGCAGACCCTCTTGCAGCGGCGAGAGACCGTACACGTTCTGAAGCGGGCCGAAGCGGCGCTGCCAGTGCTCGATGTCCGCGCTGGTCACGGGAGCTAAACAATCCGACGGCGACGCGCTGCCCTCCGCGCTCAACGCGACAACGGCGAGATCTGTCAGAGCCTCGACGACGCTATCCGCGAGCTGCTCCGCCTGATCATCTGTTTCTGCATCGACGGTAATGCTGAGCGATGGTTTACCGGGTTCATTGCCGACGAGTGATGTGTGGGGGTCGGTTTTGTTTGTGTTCTCGTTTATGTCCGCGCCCGTGATCCACGCCGTGATGTGCGGGACCTCTGGGAAGCCGGGGCGGAGGGTGTGGTGGGTTGGAATGAGTGTGGGGTGCTGTGAGGGGCGGTCCGAGGTGGCGGAATCCGCAACGGTGGAGCCAGGTATGTGGCCTAGTTCGAGTGTGATTGCTGGAGTACTCGCGGATGTATCGGTGGAATTGGTAGCGCGGAAGGTGGCGCGCTGCTCTTTCACACTGAGCAAGAGCGACTCTGTTTCGGTCCGCGAATCCGACGGCGAAACAGTGACATATCCCGGCGCGGCGAACCGGCCCACAACATCACGCGCGACTATGTTTCCGGAAGTCATGGCCTGGCCCGAGGCGGGAGCGGACGGTTGATGAAGCGCGCGGCTCAACACCATCGCGGTGAGGGGTTCATTGTTTTCGCCCACCGACGCTATCAGAGCAGCTGCGGTGAGAATGTCCTGGTCAGACAGGCCAAATTTCGTTCCAAGGTTACTGAGTAGCGCCTTCGCAAGTGACGGATCAATCGTCGCAGTGACCCGACCGCGGCTGTGCGCCCACGGGAGCGCCGGGGCGGAGTGCCCACGCCACGAGGCATAGCGCTGCTGGCGACCGTCACTATGTCCGTCACCGAGGCCCGCCCGCTGCACGAGCACCTCCACAATACTGATGAGCTGTGCAAACCCGTCGGCATCCACAACCGCACTATGCACACTCAAGCGCACACCACCGTCGACAAGCTCAAGCGCGAATGGCCGTCCCGCGGCAAGATCGACGGGCGCGCGGAAATCGTCGTCCTCGGCAGGGGGGCGTCGGATAATGAACTGCTCGGATCCGGGATTATCCGCATCCCACGTCGCAATGCTGCGAAGAGCCGGGACATCCTCAGCCAGCTTCGTCGCACACGCGCGGCACCCGTCGTCATCCATGTCCGGGGCACACGGAATCACCACCGACATAACCGGCTGATTGTCACCAGTGAAAGCTGATCGATCCATTCCCGACGGGGCGTCCACCACACCAAAGTCCGTCAGAAGATTCCGTTGCTGCTTTGGATCACTGTGGTCATTTGTGCTGGTCGCCGGGGTATGTGAGGTAGCCGACGATGCTGCACTGTTCGCCTCGCCTGACGACGACCGTCGCAAGGACGCTGCGATCTCGTCCAAGGGACGGCCGGACAAAATATCCGCGGGACGGATCTCAAAGCCTTGCTGCTGCAGGCGACCGGCCACCACCAGCGCGGTAATGGAATCTCCACCCTGATTGATGAAATCCACGTCAAGGTCGACGGACTGGCCCATGACGTCCTGGATCACTCGAGAAACAGCAAGCTCACGCGGTGTTTCGGGAGCTCGGAGTTCCGCGCCCGAACCCTGGTGGTCCCCGCTCCCCTGGTGCTCGGCCGCGCGATCGCTCGACACAGCGTACTGCTCAATCAGTTCGCGGAGTGCTCGGCGGTCAATTTTTTCAGTTGACGTTCGCGGAATCTGGGGCACCGCAACAAGAGTTGACGGAACCATATAGTCCGGAAGAATCCGCGAGAGATGCTGGCGCAACTCGGAAAGTCGGTGCGTGATTTCATCAGCGTTCGGCTGGGGGTCATTGGGATTGTCATTGGTCGCGTGAGTATTCCCGGCAACTCCTTCGAGAAGAACTCCTGCTCGAATATTCACCGACGCTGCGCCTACATGCGTGTGGCCAGCCCCTGTTGACGCCGAGTTATCCCCTTCCGAACGGGACTCATCACCGACGCCGCGAGCAACCGCGACCGTGCCAGCTGCACGAACCCCCGGAAGGGCAGCGAGCACGCCGTCGATTTCCTCGAGTTCTACGCGATGCCCCCGCACCTCGATCTGCTTATCCGCGCGACCGATAAACACCACCCCACGGCCAGGCACCCACCGCACCCGGTCGCCCGTCCGATACGCGGGAACGAGCGCGTCGGCGTCGGAATCGTCGGTTGTTACGTCGACACGAGGATGGCTGGCGGTCGCGTCGGCACGGAAAAATGCCTGGGCCGTCGCGTCCGGATTATTCCGGTACCCCTGCGCGATCTGCTCCCCTATCAACCACAATTCGCCTTCTTCGCCCGGGGGAACGACCTCGCCCGACGCGTCGCAAATTCGAATTGACAAGCCGGGCACCGGCCAGCCCATCGTCACCGTGCCTGGTGTGATTCGTGCGCACAACGCGTCGACGGTCGCTTCCGACGGGCCGTACATGTTCCATCCGGTGACGTGCGACGCTACGGCCACCTGGTCCCACAGCTGCTGCGGCATGGGTTCTCCGCCGAGTAACACGGCCCTTATCTGCGACTTTTGCGCGTCGAGCAGGGGAACGCCCGAGGCGAGCAGTGCCCCGAAGAGCGAGGGGGTGGCGTCGATCATCGTGATGCTGTCGCGGCGGAGGCAGCGGTGAAAGGCCTCCCCATCGGCGACAGTGGAGCGGTTGTAGATGACGACGCGCACGCCGGCGAAGATCCACGACAGCTGATCGATGGCGGCATCGAACGCGAACGACGCCGTGTGGGCGAGCGAGGCGGATGCCTGAGGCTGGCTCGTCGCAGCATGATCCAGCGTCTCCGGGAATAGCTGTGCCTGGTGGCCCGCGATCAAGTGCTCCAGGGCACGTCTGCTGACGTTCACCCCCTTCGGCCGTCCCGTCGTACCGGAGGTGTAGACGATGTAGGCCAATTCGTCGGGTTCGTGCGGCGACTGCTCATCGTCCCCGTGCTCTACAGGCTGAACGTCATCGAGCCCGGTCACCACAGCTGCGGCGGCACTATCTTTCATGATGAACGAACGTCGTTCCTGCGGTGCATCGTCGTCAATGACGACAAACGGGCGATGCACGCGCAACGAAGCCAAAACCGCAATTGCCTGGGCTGCACTCTTTGGCATATCGATGGCAACGACGCCGCCCTCGGGGCACACCGACGCGATGGAATCCGCCAGCCGATCACACTGTTTCACCAGTTCAGAGCCGGTGTACGTGGTTTCCGTGGAACTGATAGAGGTTTCCGACGACTCCGGGGAACCATCGGCTAGCACAACGCGACCATCCCATCGCTGCGCAAGCGAATCAATCAGACTATCCAGGGACTCAATCGAACCGCGAGAAGGATCGTCGGATGAAGCGTCCGTTAGCGGTTCCCCGTCCCACTGATCACGAAGAGCAGCCGGGATTCGTTCAGGGCGGATACGTATGTCGGAAGAAGCGGGCAGAGAACTCCCGCCGTTCTCCTCGCGCGAATCATCGCGCCCACCCACCGACTCCGACCGCCGATCCAACCCCAACCCCACATTCACCACAGTCCGAATATCGGATAAGCGCTGGTGAACAACCTGCGGGGGAACGTCGGCGACCGTCTCAAAACTCAGATCCACGCC
>OJLB01000164.1_pt1 | contig 41810 bp, 39 predicted proteins | sample 1596861 | NCBI WGS metagenome assembly OJLB01 (sample SAMEA3904681, study PRJEB24821) | metagenome | biome: Builtin; feature: hospital; material: surface | place: USA | collected 2013-06-06
GCTGTCGCGTCTGCACGCACGATGTTTCTCCTAGTGATGTGGCCTCAGTGAGTGAAACCATTGATGAGGTCACATTCTTTCATGCCTGGTGCGTTTGTGCCAACGTAAACGGAACACTATGCTCCATTTTTAATTCGGAGCGAAATGGTCCGTTTATGTGGGTAGTGTCTATCGGCAGCAGCTTTGGGCAAATGCCTACGAGATAGCCATATTTATGCACGTCAACGGCCACGTTGTACGACGCAACATTGCGGAAAACGACGCCAGCCACGTTGCACGGCGAAACAAATCAGAAAAACAGAAAAAGAGGGGACCTTATGGCAATGAACAGCGTTTCCACGGAGGTGACCACCAAGAGCACCCCGGCCACTGACCACACCACTAACGCCACGAACCAGGGGTCTAACGTCACGAACGCCACCGCGAATCAGGGGCCTGAGACCACGTCGAAAAACACGTCCATAACCACTGAGCACACCTCGAGTGGAAAAGTAGTGGGTATTGTGCTCGGTCTCGCCGCCATCGTCACCCTCATGCTGTTGTCCTTCTTGCCGCCGGCAGTGAATTCCGGCGCGAAAACCTTCCGCTCGCTGTCAGTGGGCCGGATCAGGCGGTTAACCAACTCACTCAAAACATGAAGCGCAGTCAGCCTGGGGTGTTTCAGATCAAACATGTTGACGACGCCAAACAGGCCGTTCATGACCGCGAGGCCATCGGAGGCATCGCGTTGGGACAGCCGACGGCAGGACCTAACGGCACCCCCGTTCCCACTGCCGAGGTCATTACCGCAACAGGCGCTGGAACCACCTATCTCCAGGTCATGAATGGGGTCCCCCAAGCGCTCACGGCACAAGGTGCTCAGGTCACCACCACTGATGTGGCCCCGCCAGCATCCGACGACGAACACGGAACCGCCTTCGCTACTCTGGCGCTCCCGATGGCGTTTGTCGGCATGATCTCCGCGGTCGTCTTGTCCACGCAGGTCCATGGAAGACGTCCCCGTCGATTCCTCGCCTCCGGAGCATTGGCCATCATCGCCGGTTTCATCATGGCCGCTGTGATGCGCTTCGGTTTCGACGTCGTCGACGGAAGTTATTGGGAAGTCGTGGGCGCATTATCCCTGGCCATCGCGGGCGTATCGATGTGCCTCCTCGGCATGGAGTCCAAGTTCGGCTACGTAGGACCGGGCATCGGCGCTGTGTTCGTCATGTTCCTGTCGAACCCACTATCCGGAATGCAAACAGGCCCCGAATGGCTGCCGTCACCATGGGGCACCATCGGACAATTCCTCCCCTTAGGTGCTGCCGGCTCAGCGCTACGATCCGTCGGATTTTTCGACGGCGCTGGGTGGGGGATCCACGGTCGAGTGCTGGTGTGCTGGGCTTTGCTAGGAATAGCGCTTGCTGGTTGGTCTGCGTGGACGGCCTCGGGGCGGAGTCACTGACCGATCGCCAGGAATCCAGAACCGTAGTGGCGACTCTTTGTTCTTCGAAATTCCGATCCGCGGGCCCGTGACATAAGGAACAATGTCGTCCTCAGCGCGATCACGGCTTAGCCGCAGCTCCGGAGCTGCGGGATTGTCGACGTCAGCCACGTGGACGTTGGTATTCGCCTGCGCATCGTGGTCCGTTCCCCCGTTCTCATCCACGACGATGGGCGTCCCGTCGAGGTGAAGATCTAGGCCCAGCGCGGATCCCACATTCCCCGGCCCACGAGCGAGTCCATCGTCCTCGGGGCGGTTTCCTCGTCTAGATCGAACGACGTCATAACCATCAATCACGCGTCCGGCCCTCAGTAAAAGTCCCGACGCCACGCCTTCGGGGCAACACACCACATTGCCTGCGCGGTGAATGCCGTAGCTGGCATAAACGTAAAGATGCAACGGTGGGCCGAACATCGTCACGCAGCGTGGTGTCGGACCCCGAGAGGCATGTGACGCGGGATCGGCCTCTCCCAAGTACGCCTCGACCTCAGTAATCATCAGCGCGACCGGGCCCCGGCGAAGCGTCGACTCCAAGACGTACGGCGCGACAATGTCCGCGGGGTGGGAAAACAAGTCAGGCGGAAACCCCACCGATAACACCTCCTCAGTTGCGGACCTCGTTGCCCTCTTGGGCACTGACCACTTGTTCGTCGGTATTCATACTCATGTTCCGCGTCGTCCTCGTCGTCGACAGGATTACACACCAACACAACGACCACCGCCACCCCAGCGACGGGCATTGTAACCCAGGCGGAAGCCACCGTCACCACCGCGCCAATCGGAATTACGGTCCGCACAATTCGCGGGTCCCAGGATACGCGACCGCCCAAATCGCGAGGATGAAAACAGCCACCGGCACAGTCACTGCCAGCGACACAGCGACATGGGAAAGCTCCGACGAACCCGTCACGTAGTCCACGTGCGCCTCGATACCCGCCGAGAATGCACCGGCAGACGCGAAAATCAGCCCCACCGGACGGACAACAGTATCGATGAGTTCGACAGCCGCTCCGTGTGCCGCGGATAAAAGTAGATCCAACAAATAGCTGTGCTGATCACGATGGTCATAATCGACACATCGATCAGCTGACCAATGTGCTCGCCCCCCATCAAGCGCCTCGATAATCGCGTTGGCCGAGCCCAGTAGCGACTCACCTAAAACAATGATGGTGAACAGGCCGTACCGCTCCGCCATATGCTCCCGGTGCCACGGCGTCCCACCGGTGACCTCGGCAACCAGGGGAACCGATAGCTCCACGATGTCGAACACAGTGAATATCTACAGGGGAATACGTCCCGACGTGACCACCGCCGAGATCACCCACAGCACCTGCGCCGACAAGATCCCGATGGCGTAGGTCAACGCCGAATGGCCGTCCCGCCCCTTAGCGCGAGAAGCGCGAAGCCACTGTGCTTCCATGGCCACACGCATAATGACATAGCCAATGACCATGATGCTGAAATCACGGTCTTCAAACACGTCGCTGATCCCCGCGGTGAGGACCAGCACGCCCGCCGTCTGCACGAACGTGCTTAAACGGTAGAGCCAGTCATCGCTATTAAACCTGGTGGCAAACCAGGTGAAGTTCATCCATGCCCACCAAATGGTGAAAAACACCATGAAATAGAGGCCAATGCCCTTGCCCGCGTGGCCTTCGGTGAGGGCATGGTGCAACTGCACGCCGACCGTCGATACATCAACGACGAAGACCAGGTCGAGGAAGAGCTCAAGAACGGTCGCAGTGCGATGGGGTTGTTCAGGATCAGGCGGGCGCATTGGGGTGAGGAAAAAACCGAGGGCGGCAGGTTGACAGCGTGATTGAGGCGCGATGTCGTGCCTACATTCAGGGGCAAAGTTACCTGCCGGTCCCGACAAAACCGGACACGGCTTTCCTAAGAACACTGGACACATCCGAACAGAGCCGGACAAGTCTCTGGCCACAGCCGGGCGGGCCAACGCAGCTGCAATTGAGATACATCGCTCAGGAGAGCTGAAATACCCCGCCTCTAAGGCCGGTAAAGTAAAACGAATCACAATCCGCACAGGAATGTAATGAATTGTGCAGGAGAAAATGCGCTTTCGCATTGCACGATGGCACACGTATGTGCAAATGTAGGCAACTCGAACGCGACCACGAGGATTCCTCCGGAGACATAACAATGCGTCGCTTCGCCCGTCAATTCCGCGCCCGCATAACCCCCTGATATTGACCGAACTAATACCGACGCAAGACCGACAAATTTCATCGACACACGATCACGAGTACATGACGTACCGACGTCAAGAGAAGAGGAAGTGTGATGCCTGTGGGGAGCCTTATCCGTAGAGCCGTCGACATTTTTCGCGACTATATGGACGCAGACAACTACATCATTGCGCCACGCGCACTGACCGAACCCGTCGCCACGGGAGATACTCACGCATCAGATGGCATGGAGGCTCCGAAAGAGCCGTACGCGATGCTTGTCCACCAGTCGCTGAGTATCGACATTGATGACCACCCACAGGTCCACGGCAACGGATATTCCCTTGACGACGCAGAACCGGCCGACGAGCACACAGCGGCCGGGCATGGTGCCGAGCACGATTCCCCCCAGGAGAAAGCCGCCCGCAAAGCGGCGAAAGCACAGCAACGTCGCGATAACCGAGCCCGCCGCGCCCAGGTACGCAAAGGGGTCGTCGCCCGCAGCACCATGGCCAGCAAGTCGGCCGTCGCAAAGAGCACGCAGGCGTCGAAGAAAGCCGTCGCTAAAACTGCTCACACCTCCCGCGCTGCTGCTGTGAAAACTGGACAGGCCTCCCGCCACGCCTATAACAGCAGCAAGCAGGTCGTCGTCGAGCGCATACCAGAGCGCAAACCGATCCCGAGACAAACCGAAATGGGATCCCGACGTGCTCTGTTCGCCCTGATCGCGCTCTCTATCGGTGGGTTCGGTATCGGCACCACGGAGTTCGTCTCCATGGGGTTGCTGAAGTACATCGGTGCCGACTACGGCATTTCCGACGGTGCTGCCGGACGTATCGTGACCGCCTATGCGATGGGGGTCGTCGTCGGAGCGCCACTGATCACCGCCCTGACCGGCAAAATTCCCCGCCGGCGGCTTCTCCTCCTGTTGATGGGGGCGTTTACCGTCGGCAATGGTTTGAGTGTTTTTGCTCCGAACTATCCCTTCCTGATAGCAGCGCGGTTTATCGCGGGTATCCCGCATGGTGCTTACTTCGGTGTGTCCTCTCTGGTTGCGGTGTCGCTGTCCAAGCCCGGTAAGCGCGGTCAAGCAATCGCCATTGTGAACCTGGGGTTGCCGATCGCGACGTTGATCGGCGTGCCGCTCGCGCAGGCGATTGGCCAGGCCATGAGCTGGCATTATGCGTACGCCATGGTGTCGTTGATCGGACTCGCGACCTTGGTCTCTATTTGGATCGCGCTGCCGCACATGACCCTCATGTTGACGACGAACCCGTTGACGGAGCTCAGTGCGCTCATTAAACCGCAGGTGTTGCTCACATTGCTCATGGGCACTGTCGGTTTCGGCGGCATGTTCGCCGTCTACACCTACATATCGTGGACGATGACGGAAGTCGCTGGTCTGCCGGCAAGCCTCATGTGGATCGTGTTGATGTCCTATGGCGTCGGCATGATTATCGGCACCTGGTTCGGCGGAAAGTTGGTGGACTACAACCCGGAGCGTGGAATTTTCTTTTCGCTCATCGTGATGATGGTGATTTTGACCGCGTTCTTCTTCACCTCCCACAACCCGTGGCTCGGCACCATCAACTTCGCGCTGATCGGAATGTCAGGATCGCTACTCACCCCGAACCTGCAGTCCCGGCTGATGGACACGGCCGGTGAGGCGCAGACCCTCGCGTCCGCCCTCAACCAGTCCGCGTTGAACCTCGCGAATGCTGGGGGAGCGATGGTCGGCGGCTGGGTCGTATCCGCCGAGTTCGGCTACTCCAGTGGTGGCCTGGCCGGTGCACTCATGGCACTGCTGTCCATGATCGTGTGGGCGCCCACCGCGCTGGTTCGTCAGCGATCAACTGCTTCGGTCCAGCATGTCAAGGTTCCGGCCAGCTAAAAACGGCAGTTAAGATGGCATGAATAAAGGCGCATAGATGTGTCCCAATAATTCTCGACGCTGGCCACTGACCAGGCTTATTGCTCTGACGTCGGATGCCCAGATGTAGTCGTGTCCAGCGCATCCGCTACGATGTCCGACATGCCTCCCCACAGTGCGCCGATAAAACCCAACGATGACAACACCCGCGGGCACCGCAATTCGTTTGCCTCGTCCGCTGGATCGTTTGCCGATGCGTCGCTGACTGTCGCATCGATTAACGTGAACGGTATTCGTGCAGCCGTCAAGCACCGGTCAGAAGAGAACCTCGGCTTCCATGAGTGGTTAAAGAACGCCAACGTGGATGTTGTGCTCCTCCAAGAGGTGCGGGCGTCGGAAAAGCAGGCTGAGAACGCACTCGAACCTGCCCTTGACGACGGGTGGTCGCTCACCGTGGCCCCGGCGGCAAGTCGTGGCCGCGCCGGGGTGGGGATTTTGTCGACGTACCCCGTCGACGACGTCGAGATCGGTATCCCCGATTTTGAGGACGCTGGCCGTTGGATCGAGGGAACGATTCACGCCGGTGAGGGATTAGGCGATGTGCGCCTGGCGTCTCTGTACCTCCCGAGCGGTGGCTGGAACGAAAAACAGGACGAAAAGTACGCGTTCTTGGACTCCCTCGCTCCCGTGCTGGAACAGCGGGCGGAAAAATATGACAAGATGCTTGTCGCCGGTGACTGGAACATTTGTCACCGGCGCGAAGATCTAAAGAGCTGGAAAGGCAACCGCAAGAGAGCGGGGTTCTTGCCTGATGAGCGCGCTTTCATGGACTCCATCTTCGGCCCGGGGCCTGGTGTGACGGTCTCTGAAATCAACGACGCCACCGAGGCACCCAGAGGTGTGACGTTGAGTGATGGCCGACGACAGGGCAACGCCGGAGCAATCGGTGACTTCTTCGCATCGAAGGACTACAAGCCGTCCGCGGCGAGCCTCCGAGGTCCGGCGAGGGATCCGAAATGGATCGACGTTCAACGCTCATTCCACGAGAACGAAGAAGGCCCGTACAGCTGGTACACCTGGCGCGGGCAGGCTTTTGACACGGGCGCTGGATGGCGTATCGACGTCCATGCGGCGACACGGAGTCTGGCTGACCGGGCGGTCGCTGCTCGCACGGACGTCGCGGATACTTATGATCTTCGCTGGTCGGACCATTCGCCAGTCGTCGTCGGTTTTAAATAGGAATATGTATTTCGAGTGTTCGATATCGGAGGTGTCTGACGGCCGGTTGCAGAAACGCAGGCGGTAAGAAGTACTGTAAACCCCATGGCTAGTGAGAATGAACAACAAAGCGCACAAGAACATAAGGCTCGCGTTGTCTCGGGGTTGCAACCGACGTCAGATTCGTATCACTTAGGTAATTATCTGGGTGCAGTCCGGCAATTCATTAAATTGCAGGATAACTATGACGCTTTTTACTTTATCCCGGATCTTCACGCGATCACCGTGGATCAGGATCCGCAGCAATTGCGCAAGCGTACGTTATCGGGTGTTGCGCAGTTGTTGGCTTTGGGGATTGATCCCGACCGGTCGACGCTGTTCGTGCAGTCTCACGTTCCCGAGCATGCGCAACTCGGGTGGATCATGACATGCCTGACCGGGTTCGGTGAGGCCAGCCGCATGACTCAGTTCAAAGACAAGTCGTTGAAGCAGGGGACGGAGCGGACGAGCGCTGGTTTGTTCGCGTATCCCATGTTGATGGCTGCCGACATTTTGCTGTACAAGCCGGAGTTGGTTCCTGTGGGGGAGGATCAGCGCCAGCACATGGAACTCACCCGAAACTTGGCGCAGCGCTTCAATTCCCGTTTTGGTGAAACGTTTGTTGTTCCCGACGGTTTTATTCCGGAGGGGGCGGCGAAGATTTACGATCTTCAGGAACCGACGTCGAAAATGTCGAAGTCCGGATCGAATCCTAAAGGGATTGTTAATTTGCTCGACGATCCAAAAGTGTCAGCAAAGCGAATCCGTTCGGCTGTCACCGATAATGATTCCGAAATCTGCTACGACCGCGAAAACAAGCCGGGTGTCTCGAACCTCCTTGTTATCCAGGGGGTGCTGACAGATAAGGACCCCAAGGAACTCGCGGCAAAATACCAAGAGTCCGGCGTTGGCTATGGCGAATTGAAGAAGGACACGGCGGAAGCCCTTGAAGCCTTCACCACTCCGCTGAAAGCCCGTTACGAAGAATTCATATCTGATCGGGCGCAATTGGAGAAAATTCTTGCCGACGGCGCAGAGCGTGCCCGCTATGAAGCACACAAAACTTTGCGTAAAGTGCATAAGAAAATTGGGTTTTTGCCAGAAAGCAAATAACCCTAAGAGACAATACGAGAGAACAATACGAAGCGGAGTCAGCCGCATTTTTGGCTGAATCACAAGCTGAAACCATAAAGGAAGGGCTATTGTGGCTCCAGCGAAAAACGCGGCAGACAAAAATACCGGGCGTGCGGACGAATACACCGGCATGGAACGTTCGCACGACGACGAGCTGAGCAAAATGGAAAAGGCTCGGCTGCGGTTCCCGTGGTTCGATCACCTCATGTGCATGCAAGACCGCTATAGCGAACAAGGCGGCAACCACTTTGCGGCGGGGATCACGTATTTTTCCGTTCTCTCCCTCATCCCCATTATGTTGATCGTCTTCGCCGGCTTCGGTTTCGTTCTGGCGGGGAACGACGCTGCCATGGACAAAGTTGAGCAGCAGATCCTGGAGCTGGGTACGAGCGGTCTTAAAGACACGCTGCAAACGCTGGTGGATACAGCCGTTGAACGGCGCAGCTCCATCGGTGTTATTGGTCTTTTGACCGCACTTTGGACCGGTCTTGACTGGATGGGCAACCTTCGTCTCGGCGTCTCGGAGATGTGGAAGGTGAGGATCGCCCCGGACAATTTCGTGAAGGGGAAGCTGTCAGATCTTATCGGCCTGATCGGGCTGTTGGTTGCCTTTGTGGCGGCCTTCGTCGTGACCGCTATTGGCTCATCAAGCCTGACCAAGAAATTCCTGGAATACATTGAGCTGGATTCAGTACCGGGGATTCATTTTGTGACGTGGTTGGTTGCATTCATTGTTGGTTTGCTCGCCAACTATATTGTGTTTGTTTGGCTGCTGAAATTCCTGCCGAGGGAAAAAGTGCCGTGGAAATCGGTGCTTCAGGCGGCCGTTATCGGTGCAGTGGCGTTTGAGTTAATTAAGCAGTTCGGTGCGGTATTCATTTCTGCCACGTTGAACAATCCCGCGGCCGCCGCATTCGGGCCGGTTATCGCCATCATGGTTCTCTTCTACCTGATCTGGCGCGTTGTGCTTTATTGCTCGGCGTGGGCCGCCACGACTCAAGAATCTCGAAAAGTGGTCGACGTTCACACCCCGCCGCCTGCGGTTATTTCGATCCGCGGGGCAGAGGTTGATGAAGATTCATCGACGACGAAGAAAGCTGGTTTGGTTGGCATTGGTGTCCTGGTTGGGGTTCTAACAGTTGGTTCGGCGATGCGGAAAGCGCGCGGTAACAAGAAGAACGACGCGTAGGGGGAAGGTAGGCCGGATACGACAGGTACGGCGGCGACGTTGGCCCGGTCGGCGGCGTCGATCGTCGTCGGATATGTCGGGTGAGGCCTTTTAACTCCATATACTTCTGCGGGGCGCGATGAATATAACCATCGCGCCCCGCAGGACTCATTATCGGGCGATACGGCTGCAGTAGTTAGCCGGTGGCCCTACTGCATGGTGTTTTTACTGTGCTGGTGCCGGGGCCTGGTGGGCAACGCTCGGAGCTCCGAGCTGTGTACCCGTGTTGATGAGCACTTGGTCGAACTGATTGACCGTGGATACGACGACGGCCTGGCGTGTCAGCTGAGCAGTTTCCTGGGCCGCTTGAGCCGTATCCTGGACTGTTCCAACAGCTGTCGCGAATTGATTACCGGCTACCTGGGCCGCGTCAGAGACGTGGTGGATGACTTCGTTTGCCTGAGCCGCCCGAGCGTCGATAGATGCCTGGTTCTGTGCAGCACGGTTGTCGACGGACGCGTGCGCACGGTCAGCTACACCATCGATTGTTTGGTTAGCCACAGACACGGCGTTGTCGACGGCGGCACCTGCAGCATTGTGGACGGCGAGTTGCGCACCAGCGAAGTTGTTGGAAGCAGTGGCTGTGCCCTGCGTGACAGTGTCAGCGATACGTGTGCCGACAGGATTGTGGTGGGCCTCTGACTGCTCCCGCACCGAGTTAGCCGCGGTCGCAATACGCGTAGCGGTATCGGCGTTGGCCTGAGCCACCGTGTCGTAGGTGCTGGTCAGGGAATCGTAGACCGGTGTGACAACGGTGCCGACGAATTCTTTAGCCTGGCCGTGGATGGCGTCGATGCGATCATTTTGCTGCGCAGCTTGAGCAGCGGCGGCTGCAGATCCCTTAGCAGCTTCGGCCTTGACTAGCCGGTGAGCATCGTGGTGAGCACCGTCAATGGCCGACGCAAGTGCCGTGTCAGCCGGGTGCTCAGGCATCGACGTGGGATGTGCCGTGGCCACATTAGCGCCACCCAGCACCAAGGCTGTGGACGCCATGATGGCTACTGACGAAGCCCCTACGCGACGCGTCCGAGTGGAGACACCGTGATGACCAAGAGTGGCGGTTTCACGGGGGGACGATGATTTCGTATCCATACCTGACAACTTAATCACTGCGACGTTTTAACGTAAACAGAATGCTCAACTATGCACCAATTGTGATAAAAAGAATAAAAATAACGATTTGTTCACGATGTGTGAATCCCGGGTATGAGCGCAATTATCACTTCCGACGGCGCCCGCGCCGAACACTCCAGATCGCGCCGGCAATAACGAGCACGGCAATTCCAGCCGTTATAGCAAACGCCTTCGGGTGTCGGCGCAGCTCGTTTCCACCATGTGACGCAGAGTGGTTCTCCTCCGCACTATCGCCACTAAATCTTTCATTCTTCCCCACTTTCTCGGCAGCAGGGGAGCCGACTAGATACCCCACGGAATCATGAACGGGCCACGCCGCGTCAAGAAGCCTCGTGGCTTGATCCCACCCTTTTCCGGCAGCGTTGGTGGCGTTCAGCTCGATGACCGCTAGTTTCCGCCCGTTACGCTCTGCGCCACCGGAATACGTGTGGCGGGCGTCGTCGGTAAACCCGGTTTTCCCACCAAAAGCCCCTTCATAGTTAAAGAGCATCTCATTGTCGTTAGAGATTTGGAAACCAGGATTATCTGGATAGCCGGGAAAACCAACGAGTTTCGTATTGACTATTTCGTTAAACGTCTTGTTGTGAAACGCTTCCCGGTACAGCAGCGCCAAATCGTAGGCGGATGTTTGTAGCCCCGGCGCGTCGAGCCCCGAATACGACGTCACCAGCGTGTCCTGCGTACCCAACCTCTCGGCCCGTTTTTGCAAGTCAGCCAGGACTTTTTTCTCCCCACCCAAGGTGCGCATGAGCAGATGAGCACAGTCATTACCGGACCGTATGAGCAGCCCCTGCAACGCCTGCCTCACCGTATATTTCCCGTCCGAACCAATTCCAGCGCGAGAGCCCTCCATATTGGCATCCTCTTGCGTCGCTTTGAGCACCTTGTCCAGCGGTAAACGATCAATGGCTTCGCGAGCTAACAACACTTTAAAAATGGAGGCAGGCCGGTACCGCCCATGTGGGTCCTTGGCGGCAATAACATCGCCCGAGTCGACGTCGTGAATAAGCCATGATCCGACAGTGAGTCGCTCAGGAACCTTAAACCCCTCCGGGGCAATGACGCCGCAGGACTGCAGTTTTTTGCCGCCCTCGGGGTCCGTGTTGACCGGCATGGGGGTGGGGCTGGTGCCACCGGGTTGGACCGTTTCGGACTCATCGACGGCCGGGGAGTGTGCTCCCGGAAGGGACAAGACTCGGTGTGGAGAGTCGGATCGTCGGGTAGTGGCTGGTCAGGGGGTGCTTCGACGGGGATCCAGTTCGGGTCAATCGGACGAGTTGGGGTGGTCTCATCCTGGGCTAACATCGACACCGAGGGGGCCGACGCCGCAGCCGGGGTTGCCGCTGCTGGCGGTGTGGCCAATCCCGTCCCCGGCATAAACGAGGTGAAGCCCAGCGCGATGCTCACCGTGCTGGCCACGATGGTTCGCCGGAGAGTGGTCGGCGATTGTGCGGACCGTTGAGGATGGGGAGCAAAGCGCTGGGAAGCCATAATCTAGCATCTTAGGAAAACTAGGCCCTGAATATATATGACACTTCGGAGTGCAGCCAGTTTGCGGCAATGTTGCGGCCTCGACGGCATGTCCTACCCATCGGCTAGCCTGAACCCTATGGCAATGAACGCGCAGAAATCACCGTATTCCGCCAGCATGGGGCCGCGCCCATCGATTAGTCCGGATCACAAAACTCTCGATCGCGACAGGGTCGCCCAGCTGCCCAAGGTGGAGCTTCACGACCACATCGATGGTGGTCTGAGGCCTTCCACGCTACTCGACCTTGCTCAGCAGTCTGGCTACTCCGGGTTACCCGACAGCATCATGTCTCAGCCCGAGGACGCGCGCGCTGACGCATTAGAGGAGTGGTTCCGCACGTCCGCCGAATCGGGGGATCTCCCCTCGTACCTGCAATTATTCGCCCACACCACCGCCGTCATGCAAACGGCCGACGCTATCGAGCGCGTGACCCGCGAAGCCGTCGAAGACCTTGCCCGCGATGGCGTTGTGTATGCGGAACTCCGTTTCGCGCCGGAACAGCACCAGGAGCAGGGGTTAGATCTTCATTATATTGTCGACGCCGCGATCGCCGGTGTTCGGGCTGGTGAACAGAGTGCTGCCGCGGAGGGTAATCCGATCGTCGCGCGGCTCATTCTGTGCGCGATGAGGAATAACAATCGGTCCACGGAGATCGCGCGCCTCGTCGTCGATAATGCGGGTGATGGGTCCGGATATGTTGTCGGCTTTGATTTGGCAGGCCCGGAAGAAGGGTTCTCGGTCCGTGAGCATGCTGAAGCATTGGAGCTGCTTCGTGAAAACCTCGTTCCGTTCACGATCCACGCGGGCGAAGCAGACGGAGTGGGGTCGATGAAGGACGCATTAGCCCTGGGTGCGTCGCGTATCGGACATGGTGCTCGCATTTACGAAGATTTCGGCGCTTCCCTCGACGGGATCGAATTGGGCCCTGTGGCTGCTCGAGTTCGTGACCGCACTGTTGCCTTGGAACTGTGCCCGACGTCGAACCGTCAGACCGGACTGGTCGACTCGATGGAGGATCACCCCTTGTCGCTTTTGTATGAGCTGGGTTTTACCTGCACCGTGAACACAGATAACCGGACAGTGTCCGGCACGACGATGACCGACGAGATGCTGCTGCTCGGCGAGTATTTTGACTTCGGTTACGACGAGCTGCTGCATCTGACCCTGAACGCGATGGATGCAGCATTCCTCCCCCTGCCGGATCGGCAGCGCCTGGCTAGAGATCTGATCATTCCGGCGTATGAGGAACTGGTTGGTGATCCTGATATGAGGGGCACTAGCCGAAACGACGGCTCCAGCCAACACGACGATGGTGCTGACGAGCACGATCCTGAGGGGCACTCGCATGACCACGCTCATGGAGCCCACGAGCATAACCACTCGGGCGCGGGCATATTGAATATCGATCTGGGTGATTTAGGCCTTGATGACATTGACGGACTCGCCGGTCTGGACGGATTGGATTTAGGCGATCTCGGTTCAGATAAGCGCGAGTAATCGTGACAAACGCGAATAACACGCGGGAATAACGAAGCCGAAGCGAGCTACAGGGCGTGGGGGCAAAAGGGGGTAAAAAGTGACGCTAACTGGTCACAGCTATCCCTGTTCAGATTATCTGAATCGTTCAACACCAGCAGAAACAGATTTGACCACCCCCACTGAGGAGGGTGAAATAGCGAGATTGATCAGACATGTCCGTTATTCGCAGCCGCGGGTGACGGGATCTAACCAGTGACACTCATAAGGATCGGGATACCTGTGCACCACCGTGTCTCTTACACCGTTCGACGGTGTGCCGTCGCCCTCGTGGTTGGGGCCGTAGCTGTTGCGGGCGCGGCATGCTCGTCCACCGGCGGAGCGCCCCGGAGTTCCGGGAGTTCCGGCGGGGGAGGAACCGTCGATACTCCCCGTATGACGGTGGCGATGGTCACCCACGGTGCGCCCGGGGATACCTTTTGGGACCTCGTGCGAAAAGGTGCCGAGGACGCCGCGAAAAAAAATAACGTTGACTTCCGGTATTCGTCCGACCCTCAAGCGCCGAACCAGGCCAACCTGGTCCAGAACGCGATCGACTCCAAGGTGGATGGGATCGCTGTCACCATGCCGAACCCAGAGGCCATCGGGCCCGTCGCCAAGAAGGCCGACGATGCGAAGATTCCGGCAGTCGGGTTGAACGCCGGGATGGACGTCTGGCAGAAGTACGGGCTCAAGGGGTTCTTCGGCCAGGACGAGAAAGTCGCCGGGGAAGCTGTGGGCGACAAGCTGAAAGAACAAGGCGCCCGGCACACCTTGTGCGTCATTCACGAGCAAGGCAATTCCAGCCAGGAAGCCCGCTGCGGTGGCATTAAAGACAAAGTGAGTACGGAGATCCTCTACGTCAACGGGCAAGATTTGCCCTCGGCGCAGGCCACCATCGAATCGAAACTCGCGCAGGATCACAGCATTGACTGGGTGATGGGGCTGGTTGCGCCGGTCGCCCTCCGCGCGGTGGATGCAGCTCGCGACGCAGGGTCGCAGGCCAAAATCGCCACCTTTGACACCAATGCGGAACTAGTCAACGCCATTAAATCGGGCAACGTTCAATTCGCCGTGGACCAGCAACCGTATTTGCAGGGATACATGGCCGTGGACTCGTTGTGGCTGCACAAACGCAACGGGACATCGATCGGAGGCGGCCGTCCGGTGTACTCGGGACCATCCTTCGTTGACTCCTCCAACGTGGATTCCATTGCGGATGCTGCTAAGGAGGGTCTGCGATGACGACAGCGTCTGAATCTGTGCCGGCCACTGAATCCGCACCGACGTCTGAATCGTCCGTACCGACGCGTCGGCCCCTATGGCAGCGAACCCTCATGAGGCCGGAAGCAGCCTCCATCTTGGGTGCTGTCATTGTCTTCGCCTTATTCATGGCGGTCGCACCGTCATTCCGCTCCTTCGCAGCATTCTCGACGGTGCTCTATGCGTCGTCGACCATCGGCATCATGTCGTTGGCCGTGGGCTTGCTCATGATCGGCGGCGAGTTTGACTTATCCTCCGGCGTGGCCGTCACCACGGGCGCGCTCGCCGCCACCATGATGAACTACAACTGGCACCTCAATTCATGGACCGGTGCCGTGCTGTCACTGCTGTTCGCCGTGGTGGTGGGCACCTTCAACGGTGTCTTGGTGATGAAGACGGGGCTGGACAGCTTCCTCATCACCCTGGCTAGTTTTCTCATGCTTCAGGGCCTCAATTTGGCGATCACGAAGTGGGTCACCAACGCGGTCTCGACGCCGTCGATCTCGGACATGCAGGGCTTCGGCAGCACCAAAGACGTGTTTGCGTCGTCCATCACCATCGGCTCGGTGTCGGTGAAGATCACGGTGCTGTGGTGGCTCGTCTTTGTCGCCATCGCGACTTACGTCCTGTACTCCACTCGTTTCGGCAATTGGATTTTTGCCGTCGGCGGTGACCACGACTCGGCCCGCGCGCAGGGCATCCCCGTGACTCGGGTCAAAGTGCTCCTCTTCATCGGGGTATCGGTCGCCGCGTGGTTTGTCGGTATGCACACGCTTTTCGCCTTTGACTCCGTCCAGGCGGGGCAGGGCGTCGGCAATGAGTTTTTGTACATTATCGGCGCCGTCATCGGTGGGGTGTCGATGAAGGGCGGGAAAGGAACCGCGATCGGCACGGCTATCGGCGCGTTCATTTTCGGCATGATCAACCAGGGCATCGTGTACGCGGGCTGGAATCCCGACTGGTTTAAGTTTTTCCTCGGGGCCATGCTGCTGCTGGCGGTGCTGTCGAACCGGGCCATGGAGAAAAGGAACAGCACACGATGACTGATACCCATATGCCACCATCCGCAACCCCGTCGACCGAGTCACGGACCCCGATTCTCGCACTTGACGACGTCACCAAGGTATATGGGACGCATGTAGCCCTCTCACATATGACGCTGTCGGTCTATGCCGGCGAGGTGACTTGTGTGTTAGGTGACAATGGTGCTGGCAAGTCAACGCTGATTAAGACGCTATCGGGCCTGCACAAACCCACCGAGGGGCGTGTTTTTATCGACGGCGAGACCGTTGCTCTGAAGTCCCCGAAGGACGCGATTGCCCGCGGCATTTCCACCGTCTTCCAGGATTTGGCGGTGGTGCCGGATATGCCGGTGTGGCGCAATTTCTACCTCGGACACGAGGTGGTTCGTGGGCCGAATTGGCTGGGCATGGTTGCTCCCTTGGACGCGGAACACATGAAAAAAACCACCGACACTGCGCTGAAGTCGATGGGCATTGATCTACCCGACGTGACGGTCCCGATTTCGACGTTGTCCGGTGGGCAGCGCCAAGTTGTGGCAATTGCCCGAGCGGTTCACTTTGGGGCGCGCGCGATCATTCTGGATGAGCCGACTGCCGCGCTGGGCGTCAAGCAATCGGGCATGGTTCTGCGATTTGTTCAGCAGGCGAAGGAACGGGGACTCGGCGTTATCTTGATCACCCACAATCCTCACCACGCCTATTTGGTGGGGGACCACTTTGTGCTGTTGGGGCACGGCCGCATGCAGTTAGATGCGGGCCGTCAGGACATCACGTTGGAGCAGCTCACCGCGCAAATGGCTGGCGGTGAGGAGCTCGAATCCCTATCCCACGAGCTTGGGCAGGTCCGCGCCTAGTCCGCGCGTGGGTTTTAGGCTCGTGCCTAGGACTTGCTGAACCGCTCGCTCAGTGTTTCCTCCAGACGACGCCATCCGTCGGCCTCGGTGTCATACGGCGCCGAGGGGAGGTAATTCGACGACGTCCCCAGCATGTACGAGATGTATTCTTGCAGCTCGGGCATCGCGAGGAGCACGGAGTTCACGGCGTCGTCCTCTGCCCAGTCGGAAGCGTCGGCAATGACCTCGTAGGCCTGGCCGAGCTGGTCGGTGTCGACGGCGTTGGGCCCTTTGGCGATGGATTCCGCCAAGTTAGTGAAGACGTAGTTGTTCGTGGGGTGAGTCTCTACCTTGAGCTCACCGACGTTGGCTTTGTCGACAAGTTCTCCCCAGGTGGAAAACGTCGCCAGGTCGTGGTCTTTATGATCGACGATCCAGCGGCTGAGAGCGCGCCCGGACGTGAACGTGTAAATCTGGCCGAACTTGCCGAGGAACACCGGGCGGTCGTTGATGTAGCACCGAAGGGTGTAGAGAGTGCGCCCATGCATCACGATAGTGATCGGATCAATACCGACGGACGCCCAAATGGTGGAGTCATAGGGGTCGGTGGCCGGCGTGGAGCTGGCCTCATCGTTCTCGGCCCGTGATGCTCGCTCCGCGGCCACCTCTTTTTCGTGGTCCTCGCGTGCAGCAATAGCGTCGTCGATGCTGCGCTGGGCATTGTTGATGGAATCGGTGGGGTTGTTCCCGGGGATGGCGGGAGTGACGAAGACGGGAGCGGTACGCCGTGTAATCGCGCCAGCATTGCCTGCCGTGTCGCCGGTCGAAGCGCCGACGGGGACGCTTGTTCTGGTAGACGAGACGTTCGCAGCATCGCCGGACGCGCCAGCGGTGTCGTCGTTGACGGCCCCGTCGTCGAAGCCACCGTTGTTCACGGCTTCGTTGTCGAGGGCGTCGAGGACAGGGCCCCAGTTGGAAAGAATCGTTTGGCCGATGGCAGACCATTCGCCATTGCCGTCGTCGCCAGTGAAGTGCTCAGCTCCGCGGCTGAGGTTGGAGAGCAGCGAGTAGCTGTTGACGAAGCCGTTGATGCGGTCGATGCCGCATACTCGCCCGAGGGAGCGTGCCATAGCTAGGTTTCGCTCGACTTTGTCGACGGAGGCGTAGCTGGGTTTTTCTGCCAGCATGGCGGGAACGGCGACCAGGTCGTAGACGTGGCGGGGCGTGGGGACAGCCTGTGATTCCGCGTCCTTATGTAGAAACGCGCGCCACTTGGGGTGCTCGGCGAGGTCGATGGGTGCGCCGGAGTTGATATACGCCAAGAGTTCGGCGGGCGAGGTGAAGAAGTAGAGGCTATCGTCTGATCCGAGAAACGCCTGCCATTCTTCACCGTTTTCTTTCCAGGACGGTGCCCATAGGGTGTAGTACGTTCCGCTGGTCAGTTCCAGTTGGACTGGGATTATGCTCTCGGTGGCCATGACCCCTCATCGTAGCGTGCCTTATCGTTAGTGCTAACAGGTCGGGTGCGTTAGCGCCGGCAGTTACCCCGTGGGCCGGTAGAAGCCGAGGAAGTTCATCCCCATGTTGGTGGTCCGTAGCGGCGAGGTTTGGACGGGATCACCTGCTTCTATCATCATGCCGTCGCCGACGTACATCGCGACGTGCCCATCCCACACCACAAGATCACCGGGGAGAAGTTGGTCTTGGGTGACCTGTGTGCCGACGGTTTGCGCCTCAGCGAGCCGCGGAATGTCGACTCCTGCTTGGGCATACGCCCAATGTGTGAGCCCTGAGCAGTCAAGACCGACGCCGGGGGTGTTTCCTCCCCATTGGTACGGTGTTCCGATGGCACTGCGCGCGGCTTCTACCGCTTGTAGTGCTTGGGGTGAGGCTCCGCTGGCCGACGCATGTGATGGTGGCGGTGGTTCAGCAGGTGGTGCCTGGGTGGCTGGTGGCTGAGCGACCGGCGGGTGATCGCCTGGCGCGGGAGTCAGCGCAGGTGTCGATGCGGACGCTGCAGCCTCCGGTGACGCTGCCGCAGCATCGTTCGCGGAGTTGAGCACTGGTGAGGCTACGGCAGGGGCTGTCTCGGATGTCGACGGCGGATCGGGCGGGATGTCCACCTCGCACTGCTGGAAGGCAGGCGACGGTTCCTCCAACAACCGCTGAAGCACTGCAACATCGCCTTCGAGTTCCGTGTTAATGCGCTCCGCTGCGTTATCGGCCTCGTGTCGTGCTTCTGCAGAGGCCTTTTTCAACGCCGGCATGATCCCGGTCCCGGGCTTGACAGGGATCGGGCCCAAGAGAATAGGGATGCTCATACTTCCAGTGAGCAGTGACGTCGCGGTCGTGAGATATCGGTTAGCAATACCGGAGATATCGAGCGCACCTTTGATAATGGTGCTGGCTATGTGGATACTCGCGTGCGACGCTTCCTGACCCGAGCATCGGAGCGATTCCGCGCCCTTGCTAGCACGATCCAGTCCGTCGTGCCACTCGTTTCCCGCCTCACCAACCAGGGCACTATCAACAGTTGACGTGCTCTCTTTCCACGGCCCGGATAGCATCGCGCCGAGTTCGCGTCGCGTGGCGTCGAAAAGCGGGTAATGGTGAGTGAAATCTGGCAGTGGCGTCTCCGGGGTGATTGGGAGTAGGGACGTGATGTATTGAACGGTATCTTCAATGAGCGCTGCGGCCTCAGATGATACAGGTGAACCAATAAGCGAAGGCATGAGTTATCGTTGCCCTCCCTCGCGGTTACCCGGAATCGTGCTGGTCAGCGATTTCATCCGCACGGCAGCCACCGTGTCAGAATGATCGACGGCATCGGCCAGGGTCCGCGTACCCTGCGAGATTGATAACAACGATTCGTTGAACCGTCCGAGTTCGTGTCTGAGGCGGTCATGGTTCTGTCCCAACAACTCAATAGCGCGCTGAAGAGTGGGTATATGAGGGGAACACTTGGCAAAGCCTGGGGGATTGGCCTCATGACCATCGCGCAGGCGGCTGACAGTATCTGCACACTCGGCCAGTTGATCGGCGGCGGTGCGTAAAGCGTCAGGTTGGGCGGTAATCGAGCCGGTCTCCATCATTGCAGTGTCCTCCTGTGTATCGGTCGAGCCAGAGACGTGCGAGGTGCGCCAGGCGTGCCTGCCGGGCTATGTGACATTTCTCGTGCGGTGGGGTTAGACGCGCGAGTTTCGTTATGGTTCCCCACAGGTAAGCTGGTTTTTATGGAGATTAGGGTCGTTGATCATCCGTTGGTGTCGTCGAGGCTGACCATCATGCGCGATAAGCGCAGCACAAATGATGTTTTCCGCGCGGCGTTGTCAGATTTAGGCACGATGCTGGTGTACGAGGCCAGCCGAGATCTTTCAGTGGATACCTTCCCCGTGTCCACCCCGGTAGACCAGGCTGATGGATTCCGCCTGACCGAGCCCCCCATTATCGTCCCGATTATTCGCGCCGGGCTTGGCATGGTGGACCCCGCATTGTCCATGATTCCCGACGCCCAAGTGGGCTTTATCGGCTTGGCTCGCGATGAGACGACGCACAAGCCTGTGCCCTATTTGGAGGCGCTGCCGGATGACCTCGCCGGCCGCGCGGTTTTCCTCGTCGACCCCATGTTGGCGACGGGCGGCTCGCTGCTCCATGCGATCCGTCTGCTGGCCAGCCGGGGTGCGGACGACATCACCTGCATCTGCATGGTGGCCGCCGAACCGGGGGTGCAGGCGTTGAAGGATGCCGATCTTCCGGTCACGCGGTTGGTCACGGCGACGATCGATCCGTCGTTGAATGAGGATGCCTACATTGTTCCTGGTCTAGGGGACGCAGGCGACCGTCTGTATGGTCCCCGCAATATCGATTTTTAGCTACAGGCACGATGTGTAGACACTCAGCCTCGACGGTCTACCCCTCTTTGTGGCGTCGGGGGTGTCTGCTTTTAGCCCGAACCAGGGTTATGTGTGGGGTTTAGTTTATTCTGAAAGAGACGAGCTGCGCCTTGACGACGGCCGTAGTGAGCCTCGCGCATGTGACCGTGTGCCGGGTTCGGTCCTTGTCTCTGGGCGCTGAGTATGCCCCTGAAACATCACCACATCGAGGAGCGAACTGGTGGCTAAACGGATCGTGATTATCGGCGGAGGCCCGGCGGGCTATGAAGCCGCATTAGCAGGCGCGAAGTACGGGGCGGAGGTCACGGTCGTTGAGGATCAGGGCATGGGGGGATCGTGCGTCCTGCATGACTGCGTACCGTCGAAGAGCTTTATTGCCGCCACGGGTATTCGCACCGATATGCGCCGAGCAGATGCAATGGGGTTCCACGCAGGTTACGACGGCAAACGGCTGCCGTACGCGGAAGTGAACAAGCGCGTCAAGCATCTGGCAAAGACTCAGTCGGACGATGTGCAGCGGCAAATGATTGCCTCGGAAATTCGCCTGATTCCGGGGACCGCCAGATTGAACGATTATGAGCCGGGCCGCACCATTCACCGCGTTTTGGTGGAACAAGCTGATGGTTCAGAAGAAACAATTGAATGTGACCTTGTTCTCTTGGCGACGGGGGCCACGCCTCGTATCCTCCCCGGCGCCAAGCCCGACGGCAATCGCATCCTGACGTGGCGCCAGATTTACGACCTGGAGGAGGTGCCGGAGCACCTCATTGTCGTTGGGTCCGGTGTGACGGGCGCGGAGTTCGTGTCGGCGTTCACCGAGTTGGGGGTGGAGGTCACGATGGTGGCCTCGGGGGACCAGATTCTTCCGCATGAGGATTCCGACGCTGCCCGCGTGCTGGAAAATGTGCTGGATGAGCGCGGAGTTCACCTGGTTAAGCGTGGACGGTGTAAGGCTGTGGAGTACACCGATAACGGGATTAAGGTCATCCTCAACGACGGACGCGAGGTGGAGGGCTCTCACGCGTTGATGACCGTTGGCTCTGTGCCGAATACGCGTGATCTGGGCCTCGACAAGGTGGGGGTTGATCTGACACGTTCGGGCCACATCAAGGTCGACCGTGTTTCACGGACGTCTGTGCCCGGCATTTATGCGGCGGGGGATTGTACTGATTTGTTCCCGCTGGCGTCGGTGGCCGCGATGCAGGGGCGTATTGCCATGTATCACGCCTTGGGTGAAGGGGTGACCCCGATCCGGTTGCGGACGGTGGCGTCGGCAGTGTTTACCCGCCCGGAGCTGGCCACCGTGGGGGTTTCACAGAAGCAGATCGAATCTGGCGAAGTGTCCGCGCGAATTGAGACGTATTCGCTGAAGGGCAATCCGCGTGCCAAGATGCGGTCCCTTAACCACGGTTTTGTCAAGGTTTTCTGCCGTAAGAATTCCGGCATCGTCATTGGTGGTGTGGTGGTAGCTCCGTCAGCGTCGGAGTTGATCTTGCCGATCGCTATTGCCGTAACGAACCGGTTGACCGTGGAAGATTTGAGCCGGACGTTCTCTGTATACCCGTCGCTATCGGGTTCGGTGACAGAGGCCGCCCGCCACTTGGTCGCTCACGACGACCTGGATTAACGATGGAGTACTGGGCTTTGGCCCCAGTGACTGTGGGCGGGCTCCCGCTAAAAAGGGGCCGAGTTAGGCGAGCCCGTGCCACATGTAGCCCTGTTAAATGAGGGTAACGGTGAGCCCGAGATAGCCCTCGGCCCATCGCTTAATTGTTCCCTCGGCTTCCTCAACGGCATCGCCGACGGTTTTCTTCTCTGCGTCCGGTTCATTAGGAACGACGCGAGTCGGATCGCCCGCGGGGCGAATGGAAAGAGTCGCGTGTGTGGCCTTGGGGGCACTGTGCGCATCATCGCTCTGCGCATCATTGCTTGAGTCTTCGTTGTCCTCTGCCGGATTCACGATGACGCCGTCGTCGGAGAAAAGAATGGCCTCTGCGAGCATCTCAACCTGTGTTTGTTCACACACAGCCCAGGACAGCGCCGTTCCCGTCAACCATTGATTCCGACGAAGCTCGATGAAGCTCTCATCAATCGCGCTGTTCGAACTGCTACTTTGTGCCGATTTATCACTGGAATGATCCGCCCAGTCGGCAGCTAGCCTCAGAGCGGGGACGTCGTTAATGCGGTCATCGGCGGATAAAGGACGCAAATAAAAGCGGCCACCGTTTAATTGCATGGGTTCCATAAGACCCAATTTTAGGAGCCAGAGTGAGGCCCAGCGTAGCGTCGTGGAGTGACATTGAGCGCACACCACAACCACACCACAACCGCAGAGTTTCAGCGGCTGAACCCTACCGGTGCCGGCGGGCAGAGATTCCTTTCGCAGAATTCATCACGGTGTGGGCAAAATCCATGGCGGACCCCATCGCTTCTTGTTGGATTTCCCGACGACGTTGCTTCTGCTCCAGCTGCAGCTTTTCCTTGTCCATCCGCAGCTGATCACGCTGCAAACGTTTCGCTTGGCGGATCCGCGACGCGGTATGCCACGATTCCGGCCCGACCTTCATGATGTAGAGCAGAATGAAAATCAGGGGAATCAAAAACAAAATGGGTGCGAGCGCATCATTAAACGCGACGGGCATAGCCAGAAGAGTGGACGACCCCAGCAGCAACCCCAAACGGATATTGCGCCCATATGACGCCGGAGGAAGAACAGTGCCATCGGACATCGTCACCAGCGATTGAGAGCCCTTCGTAAGGGTGGCGGACGGAAGATCCGGCAAGTCCGTGAACAGGGCGTTGAGGTCATTGTTATTCTGCGCGGCAGACGCCACCGATACCCGCTGGTCGTATTCGTCAATGGTGAGACGGCCCTGTGAGAAGTGAATGCCCAATAACTCAATGGCATGCTGGCGGTCCTCATCGCTTACTCGGTAGGTACCCGAAGGGAAAGGACCCGTGTTCGTAGGCATCCGAAGCGCTCCTTGATGTCATCGGCGTCGTCGCTGGCCGGGAAACTGGTTGGGAACCCGGAGTTCACGTGCCGGACATCCCTTTATCTCCCAGAATAGCGGTACACCTCAGGATCGCGCAGCGGGACGATCTCCAAAACCGTCATGGTCAGCGTCGGCGAGACCATACGACGACCCGCGAGGCGTGTCATGAGCCGTCGTACCATCTTTGTGCGACGCGGGAGCTCGCGTACCAGTGTTAAACATCAGGTTCAGCACAATGGCAGCAACCGACCCGATGCAAATCCCGGATCCCAAGAACGTCTGGGCCCACGTCGGCATCTGGGCAAACAGGGTTGGGGACGTCGCTGGTAGGAGCGCCAACGCCAACGGAATGGCGACGACCATGATGTTCGACGAATTAAACCGCACCGTGGATAAGGTCCGTACGCCCGACGCTGCCACCATGCCGAACAGTGCAATACCAGCGCCGCCCAAGACTGGTGCAGGAATTGCGGCCACCACGGAGGCGGTCTTCGGGATCAAACCGAGCACGATCAGCATCCCGCCGGCCACGGACGTCACCCATCGCGAGCGCACGCCGGTAATCGACAGCACCCCAATATTCTGCGCAAACGCCGTGTACTGGAAGGTGTTGAAGACACCGCCCAGCACGGTGGCAGCCCCGTCGGCGCGTAGGCCGTCGGCAATTCTCTTGTCATCGATGCGGGACTCGGTGATTTCCCCGATAGCGACGATGTCACCCGTGGCTTCCACCATGGTGACGAGGGACACGATGCACATGGCGCCGATGGCCGACGGGATAAAATGCGGCGCGCCGAAGTAGAACGGGTGCGTGGCCCCGATCCACCGCGCGGACGCCATGGAATCCCAGTTTACCATCCCCAACGGAATGCACGCCACTAGGCCTGAGAGCATTCCGACCAGTACGGAAATGCGGGCGAGCCACGCCGGGCCCCAGCGCTCAATGACGAGTATCAGCACCAAGACGAAAGTCGCGATCAGTAGATTTTTCCCCGTGCCGAACTCGTGGGTGCCTTTTGCCTCGGACCCGCCACCAATCCAGTCGGCAGCCACGGGCATGAGAGTCGACCCAATGATCAGCAGCACCGTGCCCGTGACCAGCGGCGGGAAAAGCCGCAACAAACTAGAAAATAGCGGCGCGAAGATGATCATGAACAGGCCGGACGCAATGACCGATCCGTAAATGGCGGGCACACCATAATGCGATCCGATGCTCACCATGGGGATTGCTGCAGAGAAGGTACAGCCTTGGATCAGGGGCAGACGCACACCGAAACGCCACAGGCCGACAGACTGCACGATGGTCGCAATGCCCGCCACGAAGAGGTCGGCGGCAATGAGGTGTGGAATGTCCGACGAGGACATCCGGCCAGCGTCAACTAACGCATAGCCAACAAAAAGGGGCACAGCCACCGCGCCTGCGTAGGCCGCCAGCACGTGCTGGAAGCCGAGAATCAGCGCTTTGACTGTGCCAGGCCAGGCGTCAACGGCGATCGCCTGGCCGGAGGGGGACGGGGTAGGGCTCGAGGGTGATGTGGATGTAGCAGGGGAGCTCACGAGTACTTAGGTTAGTCACGGACTGCCTGCCGACGTTCACCACCTCGGGGCCGCTAGAACACTGCGGCCCGTAACCCCTACTTGAGGTCCATCAGCGGATCTCCCTTGGAAACACCCTTGCCCTCTTCCACATCCAGGCCGGTCACAGTACCGGACTTCGTGGCCTTCACCGGGTTCTCCATCTTCATGGCCTCCAGGACGACGACGGTCTCGCCTTCCTGAACTTCCTGGCCTTCCTCAACATTGACCTTGATGATGGTGCCCTGCATCGGGGCCACAACGGCATCGCCCGACACCGCCTTGCCGCCACCGCGACGCTTCTTGGACTTCTTCTTCTTGGCGCCACCATTGCCGCCACCCAGCGCCAGATCGCCCGGCAGCGCAACCTCAACCCGTCGGCCGTCGATCTCGACAACAACCTTTTGCGACGGGGTGGTGTCCTCATCCGCATCGGTGTCACCCGCGTACGGCTCGATCGGGTTGGTCTCCATCCACTCCTGCTCAATCCACTTCGTGTAGACGTCGAAGGAGGAGCCGTCGCCCACGAAGGCGGGGTTCTTCACGATGTGGCGGTCGAACGGGATCACCGTCGCCAAGCCCTCAACCTGGTACTCGTCCAGGGCACGGGCTGAGCGGGCGAGCGCCTGATCGCGATCCTTACCCCACACGATCAGCTTGGCCAGCATGGAGTCGAACTGGCCACCAATGACCTCGCCCTCATTAATACCGGAGTCCATACGAACACCCGGGCCAGAGGGCTCAACGTACTTCGTCACCGTGCCGGGGGCTGGCATGAAGTTGCTGCCCGGATCCTCGCCATTGATACGGAACTCAATGGCGTGGCCATTCGGGATCGGGTCTTCCTTGCGCGACAACTCCTTGCCCTCAGCGATGCGGAACTGCTCTCGCACCAGGTCCCACCCGGTCACTTCTTCCGACACGGGGTGCTCCACCTGCAGACGGGTGTTCACCTCAAGGAAGGAAATCAGGCCATCGTCGGCAACCATATATTCGACGGTTCCAGCGCCGTAGTATCCGGCCTCACGGCAAATATCCTTCGCGGATTGGTGCAGACGCTCGTTCTGCTCATCCGTCAAGAAGGGGGCGGGTGCCTCCTCCACGAGCTTCTGGAAACGACGCTGCAAGGAACAGTCACGGGTAGAGACCACCACGTAGTTGCCATGCATGTCCGCCACCACCTGGCACTCCACGTGGCGAGCCTTATCCAGGTACCGCTCGACGAAGCACTCCGACCGACCGAACGCTGCCATGGACTCACGAACAGCGGAATCGTAGAGGTCACGGACCTCATCCAGGCTGTGAGCGACCTTCATACCACGGCCACCACCACCGAACGCCGCCTTAATCGCAATCGGAAGCCCATGTTCCTTAGCGAACTCGACGACCTCATCCGCATCCTTGACGGGTTCCTTCGTTCCCGGTGCCATAGGAGCATTCGCGGCAAGAGCAATATGACGGGCCGTCACCTTGTCTCCCAGCTTCCGAATCGAATCAGGAGACGGGCCAATCCAAATCAACTCAGCATTTTCGACGGCCTCAGCGAAGTCACCGTTCTCGGACAAGAAGCCGTAGCCGGGGTGAATCGCGTTAGCGCCCGACTTCTTCGCCGCGTCCAGAATCTTGTCGAAATTCAAGTACGAATCCGCAGATGTTTGGCCACCCAGTGCGAAGGCTTCGTCGGCAAGGTGGACGAACGGTGCCTCGGCATCGGGCTCGGCATAGACCGCAACGCTGGGGATCCCGGCGTCCTTCGCGGCGCGGATCACACGAACCGCGATCTCACCACGGTTGGCGACGAGAACTTTAGTGATTTTTTTGGTCTCGATTGTCTTACTGTCGGCGGACACGAAACCCTCCTGTATTCGCTGTGCAACTCTCGGCTGGTGTGCATCACTAGTCGGTCACGCGGGCAGGCCTGAGCTGGTTAATGGCTGGTTAATCAACGTCAACACCCCATCATCAGGGATCAAGGGCGCTCACTGTCCGGCCAAGCGGCGACGAACTCGCTGTAATCGTGTCCAGATGCACATGTTTATTGGACAGCTTTAATTGTGGCACAGTGGTGCGGCTAAGCCGTGAACTTTGGCGAGCGTATCGCCCTCAATAGGGGGGCTGAATATGAAATAATCCGCGGCGGTGTCGCCACGGGTTAACAAGCAGAGTTCACTATGAAATTCAATAAGGGGTAAATGTGGGGGTGATAGGGCGAACGGGTGGCGGGGTGCACGGACTACATCAGAGCGGACGATCGCCACGCGTAATAGGCATCCCCACCATGTTTCCCCACTCGGCCCACGACCCGTAATAACTCTTCACGTCATTCCATCCCAATAAATAACGCAACACGAACCACGTATGAGCACTACGCTCACCTGTCACGCAATAAGTCACCGTCGGGTTCGAGGAATCCAGCGCACCGAAAATCTCGCGCAATTCGTCCATACTGCGGAAATTGCTGTTCGGATACACCGTTGAATCCCACGGAATGTTCACCGCGCCGGGAATATGGCCCGTCCGCAAGGTCGACTTCACCGAGGAGGAAGCGTTGTCGGGAGTTCCGCCGCGGTATTCCTCGGGCGTACGAACGTCGATAAGCTGCGATGATTTGTAGGACGTGCGTAAGTCGTCGACAGAAATGAGCCCGGTGGTAGAGACCTCGGGCACTGGATATGTGGACTCGGGGCTCTCGGGAACGGCAAATGTTGTCTCCCGCTCAGCGCGAATCCAGGCATCCCGGCCACCGTTGAGCAGACGGACATCGGGGTGCCCGTACAGCGTGAAAACCCAGAACGCGAAGGCCGCCCACCAGTTGGAGTGGTCGCCATAGATAACGACGGTGTCTTCACGACGGATCCCCTTCTCGCGCATCAACTGTGCGAATGCTTCGGGGGAGATGACGTTTCTGGTGATCGGATCGGAGAGGTCCCGTCGCCAATCAATGCGAATGGCCGTGGGGATGTGGCCGAGATCGTAGAGCAAACTGTCTTCGTCCGATTCGACGACGCGAACGTCGGGGGTGCCCAGTTTTGCCCCCAACCATTGTGAGGTAACAACTTTTTGCGGGTGAGCGTAGTCCTGAAGTAAGGGGTGGGGGTCAAGTGGCGCGGCCATGGTTCCCAATCCTATAAGAAACATGGGGTAGGGGAAGGGGACAGTGGGTAGCAATCCCTTCTGCGCAAGTAACAGCGGTGCAATATCACCGCACTCGGGGGTGAAAACGGGTGGTGTTATTTCCCACAGCTCAATATCCAGCGTGACCAGGGGAGGTCTATTAGTGTTTTAGCTGGTACATCCATTAATTCAGGGCTTGTGCAGTAGGGATTAGAGGACTCTGAAGATGGTAGTGACCTGCACCCACACCACATGGGGGTGCGAGACGTAGACAGCGTTCACCCTATATCCCACAGTGGAGAGCCGGATTTACGTCGATAACACCAACCGACGGCAATACCGAGGAGAATAGCCAGTGCAGAAGAACATCGTTGTGTTCGAAGTTGAAGGCGGAAACGACAAGGGACCCGATGGTCACCGCAAAGACACGATGCCCATCGTTAACGCAATTAAAGCTCACGACGGCTGGGATTCAGAGGTCATCTACTACGACAACACCAAGGCCGACGACATCTTCGAGAAAGTATCCAAGTCCTCAGGCGGCTACATTTCTCGCGTGAACCCCGGCAACATTCCCGGTGGTGAAAAGGGCTACTTCGAGTTGCTCACCCGTTTGAGCGACGCTGGCCTCGTCGGCATGTCGAGCCCCGAAAAGATGATGGACTACGGCGCGAAAGATGCGCTGGTGAAGCTCAACGACACGTCGCTGGTGCCCTCGGACACGGCAGCGTACTACGACGTCGAGAGCTTCCACGAAACCTTCCCGAAGTCGCTCTCCTACGGCGAGCGCGTGCTCAAGCAGAACCGCGGATCCACGGGTTCCGGCATCTGGCGTGTTCGCATCGAGGACAAGGAACTCGCTGACTCCGTTGAGCCGGGCACTGCTCTTCCGCTCGACACCATGCTGGTCTGCACGGAAGCCGTCGACAACCACACCGAGCACAAGAAGCTCGGCGAGTTCATGGACTTCTGTGACCAGTACATCGTCGGCGATAACGGCATGCTCGTGGACATGCGCTTCATGCCCCGCATCGTGGAAGGCGAAATCCGCATCCTCCTCGTCGGCGACAAGCCGGTCTTCGTTGTTCACAAGAAGCCAGCCGCCGGTGGTGAAAACTTCTCGGCCACCCTGTTCTCTGGCGCGCAGTACACCTACGACAAGCCGGAAGAGTGGCAGGACCTGATCGACGAATTCGCCGCTGTCCGCCCTGTTATTGCCGACAAGCTGGGTGGCGACGGGAACGTGCCGCTGATCTGGACCGCTGACTTCATGCTTGACGACGGGGAGAACGGCGAGGACACCTACGTCCTGGGCGAGATCAACTGCTCGTGCGTGGGCTTCACCTCTGAGCTGGACATGGGCATCCAGGAAATGGTTGCCGACGAAGCAATCCGCCGCGTTGAGGAAGCCAACGCCTAACAGCTCTGGCTGGTTGTTATAACCCGGTTGTTATAACAATCTGCCCCCATCGATCTGTGATCGGTGGGGGTAATTAGTGTGTGGCGTTTGTATGGCGCTTTATGCGCCGTTATTCCTGTGTTGTTGTGCGGCGGGCCTGACGACGACCTTTGCGACGTAACCACCACACGCGAATGGCGCCGAAAATGGATAGGACGATGACGAGGGCAATGTTGCCAAAGACGTCGAGAATAACGACGCCGATCCCACTTTGGCCGGTCGGGTCCTGGTACGCGAGGTAGACGAACGGGATGGCGAACCCGGCGTAAATTCCTGCCGCGGCGGTGTACGCACCCGTATAGGCGCGTGGTGTGAGGCAGGACAGTGCCGAAGCGGATATCACCAAGAGAATCATGAAGGCAACGATTTGGTACGGCGTAGTGTCCGTCGGGGGAGGCCAGGTCGGCATTGTTGTCGGTGACCAGGTTAAACACACACCGGCAGAGACGAGGGATGCCACGATTGACCATAGGAAAATGGTGAACTCACGCGTGGCGGGGACGCCATTAGGGGCTCTATTTGCTTCGTCGTCCTGTGCCGCCTGGGTGCCGGATTGGGTATCCGGTGCTCCGCATCTGTGAGCCGATCGACCCGCAGTTTCAATCCGGTAGGTTGCGCGGATGATGACGTACCACACCATCAGCGGAAGTCCGAAGAAGAATAAGACACCTAGTAGAACTGACATCGGCTGTCACTCCTTATGTCGTCTATTCTGCGCGGATTAGTTAGCGCCGAGCTGATCGTCGATCAGCGCAGAGACACATGATGGGTCAGAGTCCTCGAGGAGTTTCCGGCAGCGGTCGTATTCGTTATCTTCCCCGATAGCTCGCGCAGCAAGGGCCAGAGCAGCAATGGCCCGGAGAACCCCACGGTTCGGCTCATGCGACCACGGCACCGAACCCCATCCTTTCCACCCATTCGCACGCAAAGCGTCAAGGCCACGGTGATAACCGGTCCGCGCATACGCGTAGGCGGCAACGGCCGCGCGGCGGCGATCGTCGGAACTGTGAGCAGCGGTCATGTCGACGGAAGGCAATGCATCTTCGGCAAGCTCTGCCCATGCGAGTGAACTTGTGGGCACAGCGACGACGACGTCGTTGAGGTTCTTTCCTTCGTCGATCATCGCTTTTGCGGGATCGGCGGGTAGTTCGACGGGTGCGGGGGCTAGGAAATCACGGTGCTCACTCATAAGCCCAGTTTAAATGCGCCTACATAACAATGCTAGGGACTGGATTGCCTGCCCTTCGAGCAACCTTCGACGAGCCCGCGGCCCCGTCGTCGGCTAACTAGCTTAAGGCTCGCTATTCCCCGGGCCGATTCCGTGCTCAATACCGGCAATGATGAATTCCACTTTGCTGTCCAGAAAACCTGTTCCCGGCATGTCCTTCATACCAAAGACATCGTCGTTATTGTCGGCCGAGGTGGTGTACCGGTCAAGCGGGGTTTCTCCAGCGTCGTCGGTTGTTGTGAAGGACCGCATCTGAATAAATGTTGTGATGGTGATGTCACCAATGAAGTCCACGGCGAACGATGCGCACGGGAATCCGCCGGGAATATTGAGGCGAACAAGCCGGTCAATGAGCCTCCTGAAGCCAGGCAGCACACCGATAATCGCCTCGGGTTTGGTCATAATGACCGTGGGTGCCTCGGGGTAACGCGAAAACAGGTCCCACGATCGGGAGCTAAACAGCCTCAGCGCGTCCTGCCACGTCGTGGCCACAGCCGGGTCATTGACGTGCTGGCCAAGCTTTTGCATCGCGGCTGCTTGTAGTTCGTCCCGGGAGGAAAACATCCGATACAGCGCCGGGGGCTTGATCCCGAGTCTGTCGGCAACACCCCGGAGACTAAAAGTAGCGACGCCTTCCTCGAGTGCGGCTTGTATGGCTTGTTCTTTATCGAAGACGGGTTTGCGACCGGGCCCGGGACTCAAATTAATGACCATCCTTGTGCAGCTTCGCGGGCACTCCAAAGGTGTTGATACATTCCGCTCGATGCGATGAGTTCATCGTGGGTGCCGACCTGTACAACGTTACCATCCTCACCGAGCACAACGATCTTGTCAGCATTGCGGATCGTGTTGAGCTTATGCGCAATAACCAGCACCGTTGAGCGATCACGAAGGTCATTGATGGCCTGCTCGATGTGCGCCTCATTATCGGGGTCCAACGCCGACGTCGCCTCATCGAAGAGCACGATCGGCGCCCGTTTGAGCAGAGCACGGGCGATGGAAACGCGTTGACGCTCGCCACCAGAGAGGCGGTTTCCGCCTTCACCCACGGTGGAGTGCCACCCGCCGGGGAGCCGTTCTGCGATTTCATGGACGCCGGCGAGGGCTCCGGCGTGGTACACGTCGTCCTCGGTGGCATCGTCGTTCCCGACTTTGATGTTCTCGAACAGGGTGGTGTCGTAAAGATAAACATCCTGGAACACCATGGCAATCTGCTCCATCAGCTGATCAGTGGGCTGGTCCTTGACATCGACGCCACCGACGCTGACGCTGCCCGAGTCGACATCCCAGAAGCGGGCTATGAGGCGGAAGAGCGTGGTCTTTCCGCTTCCCGACGGGCCGACGATCGCCGTGAGTCCGTGTTGAGGTGCAGTGAAGGAGACGTCGTGAATGACGGGGTTACCGCTGTGGTACCCGAACGTGGCTGACTTCATCGCCACTGTGCCCGGTTCGGGGAGGGACATACGCTCGGCGGGCGTCGGTAATTCCGGTGCGGACATGATCTCGTCGACCTGCCCAATGGGTTGACGCGCAACTTCAATGGCCAGCGTATTGCCGACGATTTCCTCAAGGATTTTGGAGAACCGGAGCGACACACCAATGAACGCCACCGTTGCAATGGGGGTCAACGTGCCGCTTGTGCCCAACACCACGGCCACGATAATGAGCGCCACGGTGATAGCTTGCGCGCCGATCCCTGAGATCACATTGCCGGCCAGGCCCACCCACAGGTCTTTAGCATGGCTGCGGTAGTTGTCCGACCGTGCGCGGTCGAGCGGCTCATACGATTGTGCCCGCCCGGAGGCACGAAGCGACGGCTGCGTGTGCGCGAATTCCACCACGCGGCTGGCGAAGTCGATTTCGGTCGGAATAGTCATCCGTTCCCCGGCCCGTTTCAGAGCGCGGGTCGCCGTCGTTAATAAAAGTATGACCGGAATGGCGATCAAGAAGACGAGCCCAAGTTGCCATGCCCAGAACCAGGCCAGGATGGTCATCACAATCATGGTGGTCAAGCCACGAACGAGTGGGCCGAGGAAGTGCGCCGCGCCCTCACCGATCTGCATGAGGGACTGAGTGAGGAGGATGGATAACCGCGACGACACCGTGCGGTCGAACCAGCCCAGTGGTAGCCGGGCTACTTTATTGCCGACGTTAATAGTGCAATGGCGCAGCAGGTCCATGGCCGCCATATACCCGGTTGTTTGTTGGGCGTAGGTCATGATGGCCCCGGCGACCGCGAGAACAACGAGCACCAGGATCCATTGTGGCCATGTGAGCCCCATGGAGGTGCCGCCATTGCTGTAGGCGGTGATGGCGGGGATTACCGCGAAGATGCCTACGCCTTCGATAATGCCGAGGACGACGGCGAACCACAGGCTGCGGATAAACCTTCTGTAGCCCTCGGCGGTGAGGATGTGCCGGAAGTCTTTGATGAGAAGGAGGTTACGTGCCCACGCAAGGGTGGATTGAGATTCAGAGCTCATTGTGCGACTCCTTGTGTGAGGTGCTTCCAGAAGGGTTGCTCGGCCAGTTCATCGGCGGTGCCTTGGGCGACGATGCGGCCGTGCTCCATGACGCAAATATGGTCAGCACCGGCGACGGATTCGGCATGGTGTCCGATGGCGAGGACCGTCCGGCCGCGTGCAAGTTGGGCGAGTGCGCGTTGGATGTCCGCCTCACAATCCGGGTCGGTAGCGGTGGTGGCTTCATCGAGGACGAGGACGGGGGCGTCAGCAAGGAGAGCGCGGGCGATGGCTAGCCGTTGCTTCTGGCCGCCGGAGAAGTCCGTTTGCCCGCCGAGGGTGGTATCAAAACCGTGGGGGAGCGCTTCGATGTCATCGAGAATGTTTGCCTGACGTGCGGCCTCGCGTATCGCTTCGTCGGACGCGTCGGGGCGAGGTAGGGAGATGATGTCGCGCAGCGGTAAGTCCTGCAAATAGGGGTTTTGCAGGACGAACGACACTGTGGAATAGAGCTCCCGTTCGGTCAGCTCTGTTAATGGCGTGCCGCCAATGGTGATTGTTCCGGAATCGGGATCACGGAAGCGTGCGAGCATTGTTGCGAGAGTCGATTTTCCGGAACCCGATGGTCCGACGAGGGCAGTCACCGTGTTGGGGCGAAGCCGGAGATTGATATCGCGCAGGGCGTCGACTTTGCCGTCGGCAGTGGAGTAGGCAAAGGACACGTCGGAGAAAACGATGTCCTGGTTGCCGTTCGTGCCGCTGGCCTGAATGCCAGCGCTGGATGAAGCATTGTCCTCGGGATTGCGCTCCTCGGGATAAGGAATCTGTTCCGTATCCAGCACTCCCTTGAGACGGAGCGCTGCATTGCCTGCCTGCTGATATGCCCACGCAGTCGATCCCAGAACCTCAATCGTCCGAGGGATAATCAGCGCGATCAGCGAGCAGGTGAGAACCTCGGGGACTGTGACCCATCCGGTGCTCGCCATCAGCAGCCCGAATCCCACGTTGATGGCCATGAGCGTCGAGACCGAGATGAACGAAAGCGACAGAGCCGAGGCGCGGATGAGCGGCCCGCACCATTCCCAGTAGAAGGAGGCAAAGTCCTTGCATGCCTGAGTAAATCGGGCATGCGTTTCTCCGGTTCGTCCGAAGTTCTTGACGACGTAGATGCCCTCGGTCAGTTCGACTGCGGCGGAGGAAATATCGCCCAGTTTGTCGTCCATTTCGGCGGTTTTGGTGCCCATGCCTCGCATGGTGAGCGCTTGCAGCGCGCCGTAAAAGGGGAACGTGGCGATGGAGAGGAGACCAAGCCTCCAGTCGACGATGAACGCGTACGCCAGAAGAACTAGTGGCCCGGCGACCGCGGCAGTTTGTTCCACGGGGGCGTGGGCGATGAGCGTATGCACTTGTTTGACGTCGTCGTTAATTGCTTTGCGCACTTTGCCGGTTGAGGTGTCGCTGAACCACGATAAGGGCGCCCGCGCCAGGGTTTTCACCATGTCGCTTTGGATCCTGTCGCGCAACCGCAAATCAGCGAAGTGCGAAATAGCCAGCGCAAGCGTGTACAAGAACGCCTGCGTCAGGAAGGCGTAGACAAGGATGATGGCGCTGCGTTTGATGTCGTCATGGCTGCCGTCGTTAAGAAGAAGGTCTCCAATATGAGTGAGTGCGACATAAGGGGCCACGGCGACGATGCACGACGCGACAGCCAGGATCCTGCACACCAGCAGCCGACTCTGAACTGGCTTGATGAGCTGTTTGAGTGCGGCTTGGCTGGCCTTCCGCTTGTTCGAGTAGCTCTCGGCGTCGACCGTTGGCGCCGATTGTGGCGATGGTGATGGTGTGGATGTATCAGCGGTAACTGAAGTCATTGTTTTCTCCTTGGTGACGGATTACCGCACGAGGGTTCGTGGACCCGCATGTATCCCTCTGTGTGATTGCGTCCACATGTGTTAGCCCTACCTACATGATGAAAAATTAAAGCAATTAATAAATATAGGGTGGAAGGGCTGGGGCGTCAATAAGGGTTTATTTAATATTCCTCACCCGCCGAGCCGACGTAACCACCGGGTGTGATTCCCAGTGATGGCGGGCTTAATTCGCGTGCTCAGAGCGGTTCCAGAACTCGGAAACCTCGTACCCGAAGCTGTATAGCGCCTCCCGCACAAGGGGAAGTGAGAGACCAATGACAGACGACGGATCCCCCTCGATGCGGTCGATGAACCACCCGCCCATAGCCTCCAGTGTGAACGCACCGGCACAGTTCAAGGGCTCTCCGGAATTTGCGTACGCGCGGATATCGGCGTCGGAAGCATGTGCATAATGCACTGTCGTGGAGGCCGCGCGCACGAAGGTGTCCTCATCTGTCGCCGTGGTGTCAAGGTTGATAATGCAGTGCCCGGTAATGAGTCGCGCGGTTTTCCCGCGCTGGTTAGTCCAACGGCGGATTGTTGCCTCGACGGTGTGGGGTTTGCCTTGAAGTTCGCCATCCAGGTACAGCATCGAATCGGCACCAATAACCACCCGGGGCGTGAGATTATCGCCTTCGGGGTGGACCGATGTGAGGTGTCTCGACGCAATAGCCGTGGCTTTTGCGTGGGCGAGGGCGCAGACTTGGTCCTCGGGGGATTTGCCGCGCACAGTGCGCAAAATGGCGCCCTCGTCGACCTCGGGCGGTTCGATGGCCGGCTCGACGCCAGCAGAGCGGAGGACGGATAACCGCGAGGGGGAGGAGGACGCCAGAATGATCATGGTCCCATTAAAACACGCGGAACCATGAGATCAGCGGGCTTAGTAGAACCTCAGGTTGGGGAAGCTACCGGCATTCGACGTGTGCGTGTTCGTGAACTTCTCGTCGAAGCGTCCCCAGTTGTTCAGTGTCTCGGGTTCGCCGTCGTCGCCCTCATTAGCTGACATACCTGCAAACAAAGCCGTCAGGGCTGCCACTTGAGGCGCGGTGGGATTTCCCTTGATCACTTTGAGGAACACAGGCTTCTTCTCGGTCGCTGTTCCGTCACCGGGTGCGCCCGTGTCGCCAGCGCTGGTTGTGGTGTCGTCCACGTGTGAGCCGTCAGACATGTAAACTCCATTTCTCGCTGTTTCTCCCGTGGAGGCCGTCGTCGTTAATAACGGTTGCTAACGACGGAGGGGCGGGGAAGGTGGTCGCCCCTCGGCCACGGTGGTTACAGCGGAATGTTTCCGTGCTTCTTTGCTGGGACGTTCTCCACCTTGCGGTCCAGCAGGCGCAAGCCTTCGATGATCTGACCGCGAGTTTCGCTCGGCGGAATAACGGCGTCGACGAAGCCGCGCTCGGCCGCAACATAGGGGTTGACCAGGGTGTCCTCGTACTCCTGTTCATACGACTTCTGCAAAGCAGCAACGTCCTTGCCTTCTTTAGCCGCTTTCTTCAGTTCCTTGCGGTAGACGAATCCGACGGCACCGGCAGCACCCATCACGGCAATCTGGGCGGTGGGCCATGCGAGCGAAATATCCGCACCCATGTCCTTGGACCCCATGACGCAGTACGCTCCGCCGTAGCCCTTACGCGTGATCACCGTGATCTTCGGAACGGTGGCCTCGGCGTAGGCGTACAGCAACTTAGCACCGCGACGGATAATGCCGTCGAACTCTTGGTTCGTGCCAGGCAGGAACCCTGGAACGTCGACAAGCTCAATGATCGGAATGTTGAAAGCGTCGCAGGTACGAACAAATCGTGCGGCTTTCTCAGAGGCCTTAATGTCCAAACACCCTGCGTATTGCATGGGCTGATTGGCGACGAACCCGACGGCACGTCCCTCGACCCGGCCAAAACCGATGACGACGTTTTCGGCGTAACCTTCCTGGATCTCCAGGAACTCCTCATCGTCGGAGATATGGGTGATGACATCTTTCATGTCATACGGCTGGTTGGGGGAGTCCGGGATGATTGTGTCCAGTTCGCGGTCCGCATCGGTGACATTGTCCTCAATGGAACCCTCGAATGGATCGGCAGGGACACGAGGCGTTTCGGCCCGGTTGTTTTGTGGCAGGTAGCTGATGAGCTCTTGCACGAAATCCAGGGCGTCTTCGTCGTTTTCCGCGGTGTAGTGGGATGTACCCGAGGAGCTCATGTGGGTTGAAGCACCACCGAGTTCCTCCTGGGTGATTTCCTCGCCGGTCACGGGGCCGGTAATGAACATCTTGGAGGTCATATCCACCATGATGATGAAGTCGGTCAGCGCTGGCGAGTACACGTGGCCACCTGCGCACGCACCCATAATCAGGGAGATCTGCGGGATAACGCCCGATGCGCGGGTGTTGCGGAAGAAGATCTTGGAGTACAGGCCCAGGGACACAACGCCCTCTTGAATACGGGCACCAGCACCTTCATTGATGCCGATCAGCGGCACCCCGGTCTTAATGGCCAAGTCCATGATCTTGACGATTTTTTCGCCGTACACTTCGCCGAGCGCACCACCGAAAATGGCGACGTCTTGCGAGAACACACAGACCTTGCGGCTATCGATCGTTCCGTAGCCCGTGACAACACCGTCGGTGAGAGGGCGTTTAGCGTCGAGCCCGAAGTTCGTGGACCGGTGCCGGGCCAGGGAATCAACTTCGACGAAGGAACCGTCGTCAAGGAGATATTCGATGCGTTCGCGGGCGGAAAGCTTGCCCCGGTCGTGAATCTTGTCGATGGACGCTTGGCCCATAGGCATCTGAGTCTCTGCGAGACGCGACCGTAGATCGGCCAACTTGCCGGCGGTGGTGTGGATGTCTTGTGCGGTTGTATCCGCGGTGAGTGTGGCGGCTGTCATGTGGTTAAGTCTAGGCCCAAATACCAACAGGAACAGACTGAAACGTCTGCAATTCCCCCGGATGAGTCCCCCATAAAGAGGGAAAGCGACGGAAAGAGGCATGTGGTGCTGGTGTGTGCTCTCGACGGTTGCTGGGCGACCTCACTGCGTCATCAATACTTATGGTTCTCAATCCTTATGGTGAAGAATAAGAAACATGACTCACGACGATAAGCACAGGAATAACGACGACACAGACGACGACCGACGGGACGCGCAGGGCCCGGGTGGCGATCCGTCTGCGGAGGGTGCGCAGGTTCCGCCGGAGAAGTGGTCCGACGGTGGCGATCCGTCGGCGAAGGGGGCACAAGTTCCTCCCGGTAAGTGGTCGGGTGAGGGTGATGCATCCGCGAAGGGGGCACAAGTTCCTCCCGGTAAGTGGTCCGGTGCGGGTAATGCGTCGGCGAAAGGTGCGCAAGTGCCCCCAGGAAAGTGGTCTGAGGGTTCGCAAGGAAGCTCCGGCGAGCAAGACAACCGCACCGACACAACGTCGCCAAATGATAATGAAAGTGAAAATGCGGGGGTAAGGCCACCGTTAGATCACGAGCGTGTGGTGAAGGCTCTGCGCGAACAGGGGTGGAACGATGTCGCGATCGTTGAGTCAACGGGATCGACCAACACTGATCTTCATGCGGCGGCCAGTACGCTCCCGGATCTCTCTGTTCTGATTGCGGAAGAACAGGTGTCCGGACGCGGCCGTTTGGGGCGAGCCTGGAGCGCGCCGCGGCACAGCCAGGTCACGTTGAGTGTGCTGCTCCGCCCGGAAGTGCCGCCGACAAAACTCGGATTGCTCCCACTTCTGACTGGGGTGGCGGTGGCCGATACGGTTCGCTCGTATGGCATTGATGCCCGCGTGAAGTGGCCGAACGACATTTTGGTGCGCGGGGACAAGATGTGTGGAATCCTCGCCGAAGCGGTCAGTATGTCTGATAATCCCACGGTGGTCGTCGGGTTCGGGCTCAATATTGATCTCACGAAGGCGGAACTGCCCATTGATAACGCGACCTCGTTTGCCTTGGAAGGGGAGCATGTCGATCGAACGGAGGTTACCATCGCCGTTTTGGGCTCGCTGCTCGAGAGGCAGCGGCAGTGGCGGAATGCTGGCGGATCGGCATCGTCGTTTATCGACGATTACAAGTCGGTGTCCGCAACTCTCAACGAGTCAGTCAGCGCCGGATTACCTAATGGTGGCAAGCTGACCGGCACGGCGGTAGATATTAGCGACGCGGGTGAATTGCTCATTCGTGATGCTCGGGGGCAAATTCACACGGTGGCTGCTGGTGATATCACGCATCTGCGCTACTCGTGAGCCTGTGTTCGCGAGGCTGTGTCCCGTCGCCCACTATGATGTTGCAGGAGTAACGCTGGGATACTGACGTTAATCATGTGACAATTGGTAAAACTGGTAGTTTTGTCGACGATCATGCTGAGAAGGGAGGTGCCCCACTGTGGCCATCCGAAGCCATGCGTACCGACCGACGGATGACCTCGATGAACGCGATGGCCGCAGAGGTTACGGAGGCTCCGACCTGTGGGGCCAGGATGACGGTGGCGAGCCCTTCGATGATGATTCGTTGGAACCACCCCCACCCTTTAACGGCGGCTTCCCCGAATACCGCATTGCCGATGACGAAAGAGTTCTCGTTGACGTCCATTCCAAACGGGGCACGCTCGTCTTCCCAGTCCTAGAAACAATCCTCATCAGCGGAATCATGTGGGGAATCATCGGAATGATCGATGGTGCCGCCGGCCCCTTCGTCGACGGTGGCTTCGGCGGACTGCGCCAGTTCCTCCTCATAGCCTGGGTCGTCGCCATGGCTTGGTTCTTCGCCCGCCCGGTGATGAAGTGGTGGCGCAATCGCCTCGTCGTCACGAACTATCGCGTCGTCACCAGGTTCGCTAAAGACGATATTGTCGATATCCCATTAGACCAGGTCACTGGGCTGCACCGCCGTCGATCAACCCTTATTTTCGACGTCTACCGCATGCCCCCCTTGATGGTCCCGAATGTTGCAAAAGTACGCAGAGTAAAACGCGTGACCACCAGACGCCTGCGACACCGCTGGTAGCGGCCCCTATACTTAACCGGGTGAGTGCTAGATCGGAAGATACCGTAGACAAGGCAGATCAAGATAAGGCAGATCGGGTCGCGTCGGACTCGCATATCGGAGGCCAGCCCACGATCGCTGTCATCGGCGACGGGCAACTGGCCCGCATGATGCAGCCTGCCGCGGCGGAATTAGGGCAGTCCTTGCGGTTGCTCGCCTCAGATACCTCAGCATCCGCCGCCCAGATCATTCCCGACGTGGTCATTGGTGATTACACCAATCTCGACGACTTGCATCGCGTGGCATCGGGGGCGACCGCTGTCACTTTCGATCATGAGCACGTACCCCCGGAGCATTTGCGAACATTGCAATCCGAAGGGGTGAATGTGGAGCCCGGCCCCGACGCGCTGCTCTACGCCCAGGACAAGCTGGCCCAGCGGAAGAAACTCCGCGAGATGGGCCTCCCCGTCCCTCCCTTCATGGCGATGGAGTCGGTCGATGACGCGCGCCAGTTCTGGCACGTCATGGATGGGGACGTATGCATCAAAGCGTGCCGTGGCGGGTATGACGGACATGGCGTCTGGTTCCCCGAATCAGAGGATGAGTGTGCGGACCTCGTCGCTATCCTCATTGACGACGGCACCCCCGCGATGGCCGAGCGCAAAGTTCACCTGGTCCGCGAACTCTCCGCGATGATTGCGCGCACGCCGTCGGGCGAGACCGCGCTGTGGCCCGTCGTCGAATCGGTGCAAAAAGACGGAATTTGCTGGTTGGCTATTGCTCCCGCGCCGGGGTTGGAGCCTTCTCTTCGCGACGAAGCTCAGCGGATTGCCACGCGCATTGCGACGGAACTCGGCGTGACCGGCGTGATGGCCGTTGAGCTTTTCGAGACGACGGACGTGGACGGCTATCCAGCCGTGGTTGTCAACGAGCTGGCGATGCGGCCGCACAACACCGGCCACTGGACGCAGGACGGGTGTGTGACCAGCCAGTTTGAGCAGCATCTGCGGGCGGTGGCGGATATGCCGCTCGGAAGCACCGCGATGACTGCTGACTGCACGGTGATGGCCAATGTACTGGGTGGGGGCGAGGATCCCGATATGGCCTGGTCAGAGCGCATGGTTCATGTGTGGAAGCGGTTCCCGGAGGCAAAAATCCATTTCTATGGCAAGGGGTTCTGGCCTGGGCGGAAGATAGGGCACGTGAACATCTCGGCATCGTTGGTGTCGGATTCCGGGGACCCGTCTAGCTCAGCTGGCTCCTCCAGCGAACAGTCGAATGCTGTGTCTCCCGATGATGTGCGGAAGAAGGACCAGGAAGCGGCCTATTTCTTGGTTCATGGACGTTGGCCGGAGACTACTGACTAGGTTCGGCGCAGCTAGGCAATAAAAGTTCCGGACAAGAGAGGACAATTGACATGACTGACAACAGTGGACAGACAGATTCGGCCAGCGCGGGACAGGCCAGCGCTGATTCGCAGCCCCGCGGGCCCAAGGTAGGCCTCATCATGGGGTCGGATTCAGACTGGCCAACGATGAAGCCAGCCGCCGATATTCTTCAGGAGTTCGGGGTCCCCTTCGAGGTCGGTGTGGTTTCAGCTCACCGAACCCCTCAGCGCATGCTTGATTACGCACGTCAGGCCCACAAGCGTGGCATCTCGTGCATCATCGCCGGAGCTGGCGGGGCAGCCCACTTGCCGGGCATGGTGGCGGCAGCGACGCCGCTCCCCGTCATCGGCGTTCCC
>OJLB01000168.1_pt1:0-7500 | contig 41114 bp, 26 predicted proteins | sample 1596861 | NCBI WGS metagenome assembly OJLB01 (sample SAMEA3904681, study PRJEB24821) | metagenome | biome: Builtin; feature: hospital; material: surface | place: USA | collected 2013-06-06
ATATGAAATTTCCTTTTTCTGTGTTAAATTGGTTGTCAAACCCCCCAGATCCCCTACTTACATTTAGTACCTGTTAGAAATTCCCAATAAATGAAATTATACCTAGCACATACCCGACTACAAATAAAATAATAAGAAAGAGGATCGATCTAGAGGAATAGAAAGTCAGTAGGTAGTAGTAGCCATCCCAATCCCATCCAAATCGGCTTTTTTCGAATGCTTTTTGTCCCAGTTGGCTTACTTCAGTTCCAGTGAAGATAGGTTCTTCGGCCAAAAGAGAGAGGGTCACCTCGCTACAGCCAATAACAATAACTACAGGAATGGCTCGCGAGCAAGGCTATGCCCCTTCTGCTTTCAAGTGGAAAAGATGAACTAATCAGTGCAACCAAGTATAAGAACTAGTATGAATACTACCCTGCTGGAAAACGGCCTAAGGCTGACCCCTAACAACCATGGCTAACAGCCCTACTTGAGTGAGAAAAGACGTTCCGTGGCTTACCGGCCTTAGAGGAATGGATTGCCCTAGGGTATATCGCATTTCATTTCCTAGTAATACCTGATACTACAACAAGTTCTCCAATGAGGCGTGTTCGAATCCTTTCAGAAAGAAGCAGCTCTACTCCCCCAACACCTGAGGGAACGGAACGGCGGAACGACAGAAAGCTCTGACAAAGCCATTCAGAGTCAGAGGCGGACAATTGAGGACACTAGAAAGACAAAGACTAGCAATAGGGTTAGTTTACCTCTTCCTACCCCACTTCTTCGATTACTTCTTCTTATGTGTGGTCTGCCCCCGTCTTCTTAAGGAGGTCTTTCTCACAGGACGGAGATAGGTTATGCAATTATGACTTATTCAAGAGGTCCTATTTTTTTGTAGAGAATCCTTGTGTATTCTACGAGAATAGTTGCTCGAGAATCATTGTGTATTCTACTGGTATAGAATCTTTGTGCGCTGACTCCTACGAATATACCTAACTAGTCCATCCATTTTGATAAGATTCTTCTGCTGCCGCTTCAAACACTCGAACACCTCTCTACTTACCGATCCACTCTTCTCCTTCACCGCCTTCCCTAGCATCTATGTTAGCCGCTTCTCTCAGGCACAGCAACTACGTACCGTACCAAGATATTCTCATTTCGTTCCTGCTGGGCGTATTTCAGTGTTTCAAAAGAGAATTGCTTTTAGCCTTGTAAGAAGTCCTTCTCCAAGCAGTTTATGCGCTTAAACCCTCGCCGTAGAATCGATCTTTCGTGATGAGGACTGTACCTTGAACTCCATTGAAACCAAGACGGATTGCTCCTTGAAAGCAAGCTGAGCTGCCACCGCTTATCAAAGGTGCCAAAGCCTACTGCAGCTAAAGTCAAGATCCGAAATGTGCAACAAAGAAAGGGAAATAGAAGGTGCCCAATCTAATGCTCTAGTCTAAGTTGAAGCTGCCACCTTTGAGATTGGTAACCTACAAGAAAGGCCATCCAGGATTAAGTGCCATCTGGGATTTAAGGTTTAGTACGACCCACTTTCTGAGTCTTGCAGACGAACGAACTCTTCAACAGGGTTTACTTTTCAGTTTCAGTCGAAATTCAATCAAAATACAAGGTTGTTCATCCTTTATGTGCCTTCCCTATAAAGCTAGCTTGGGAGGGGCGGAGCTGTTCCAGACTTCCTTTCATTATGGTATTTCCGAACAAGTTCCTGGATAACAAGCCTAAAGGTTTTCTTATTGATGATATCGACGATGGTCTTGATATTCAAAGATTTGTTGTGAAATAGGCGCCTGGTGGGTGATAGGTGGATATTAGAATGATGGGGAAAGAGCTGCCATACTTGACTAGAACCGAAGGAAGATCTCTCACACCTATAAGTAAGTGGGTAATGGAAACTAGATGTCAACGAGCGGCACATAATTGAAATTGGACAACCTCACCCCCCAGTGAATGTAGTCGGATGGACAGATCGACTGTCGCATGATCGAGTGTGAGCGCATGATCGACTGTTAAGGTAGGACCTTCAACAAAGAGGGTTGATCAACAAGTTCAGACTATTTTCTGTCAATTCGGCTGTCCCAAGATTGTATCATTTCGATTATCAAATCCCAATGTCTTGGTCTTGAATCATTCGATATAAGGGCTTCACTTCAAAGAAAGAGGCATAGGAACAATGTCCCGAAACTGAAGATGAGACTGAAAGCAGCCATACGAGATTAGAGAATAGAAAGAAGGGTTCCAAACAAGCAAGAAAGGGTTCAATGAACGCTGCAGTTCACGATGCATAGCTTCCAACTAGCTCGGAAAGGCAAGAACCCTACTTTAGAGGTATAGGTTGCAAAGAGGGGTTGCTATTGAATCGTCTGTGAACGAATCTGCTGCACATGAATGCACAGACTAAACTGTTGGAGGAAGAGAAGTTGACAACTCCGCTCTTACAAATGCAATTGAATCAGCTCTGAGGGATTAACCGGATTGCACTGATTAGGCAGAAAGATGCCATTGACCTATGTTATATGAGACTGTGGAGCACGAAGGGCAGCCTTTCCCCAGGCTGTCTTAATCTGAATGGCAGCGATTGCCATTTGATATAGGCTATTTGCCTTGCTATTCCTCCTCGTCTATTAAAAAAGAGAAGGTAAGAAAGTCATATCGGCAAGGAAGAAGAGCGCATTTAGATTAACAATCTCATTGCCTTTTCCTCTTGTTTATTCTATTCTCTGTCAAAGAATGCATATTCTAGCACCATCCGCTCCTCTAGCGGACTCTAAGAAGGGACCTAGTCTGAATCCTATATGCTAGAAATGGTCTATTTTAAAAGGCATCGATTTACTTGACTACCCGGATCGTCGCCGGGTTAAGCACTTAAGCTAAGGCATAGGGCGTAGCGAGTAAAAGAGGCAAAGTCAAGCAATCAGGAGCGTAGCGGATAATCTGTGCAAGAAGTGACTTACCCTTTTGAAAGCAACGGAAGATCCTGAAATTTAGACTTTATTTTATTTTATACACTCTTATCTTAAACGAAGATATTCGTGGCCTCATGAAAACTATTCCCTGAGGAGTAAGCCTAATAGTTTCAGAGGGGGGTTGCCCGATTCCTTATGTGATGCCTTTATTTGATTCCGAAGTGCCTTTGGCATGATCGTTTCGAAGTTATTTCATCTTTCATAAGATAGTCTTTTTCTGAAATCAGAATAGTTGTTGAGCGGAACCACCACCTTGGTTGGGATAAGGGTGCAGCAGCAGTGGTAATAGCAGTAGAACCGACCACAATGGAAACAGCTTGAGCAAATCCCTTTCTCATTATGAACCTACTTTCTTCCGTCACGTGAAGAAGCCCAAGCAAAGGAACTACATCGAAAGACAAAGCCCTTCAAAACTACCAGCAGCACGAAGAAGAAAAAGACAGACGGAAAAAGAAAGCTAAACGATTGACTTCTTTATGCCTAAGGCAGAGGATGTTTTACACTCTACTTTCAAAGTCAAATTCTATAAGATAAAGAGAGTCTTCCATTGATCTATCTATAGGCATAGGCTAGTCATTAGCTTGAGATCGGCCAATTCGGGTCTTATGCGATGCGGAATTTCTCCTTTCTCTGAGGAATGAATGCTCCCATCGGCCTCTACTTCTAGCTCTGATTCGCACCTCTCCTAGGCCTCATTTTCCTCCGCTCCTTGTTCGTTCCTCACCCTTTCTCTTGTCCACAATCGCCTTTTGACTAGAGGTAGAGAGAGAGAAAGCCGCCTCCCTCTAATCTTGATACTACAGTCTCCATATCGGCTAATAATAAATAATAGCAATAAGGCAGATCTAGCCTTAAGAAGAGAGTGAGGAAAGGGCCTAGCTTCTCAATAAGTCATTCAAGGAACTAACTATACTTAAGATGTGAGCTATACCTATTCCTTTGAGCTATACCACCTATTCCTTCTTTTCTTATCTCTTCCCTTTCGGGCCGGATCGGATAAAGAAAGGAGCTAAAGAATGAAATATTCAGAAAAGTAGTCCTTACATTTACATCCCTCCGCAAGCATAAGTAGAGTCTCTGACTTCAATAGCCAGTCTTGTACTAATAGATTGCACAGTGCCCAGTCCTCTAAGATCTATTGGCTGAGTAGTCTCTAACTTCCGTATTCTCCTTCCTTTACTTCCCTTCCCTACTCTTTTGAAGTCCGTTTGCCAATGCGTGAACTTCTTTTATTTATGGGAAAAAGCGTGCTTTGATCGCTTATTCCGCACTTATTATACCAATTCAAATCTTGCATTTGCATGCCCTATTATAAACACTAACTGAATGAAACAAGCACTTTTCTAACAAAACAAATTGTGCCACATCTTCTGAAAGACTCCTTGGGAACAGCTGACCAAAAGCAAGCAACCTTTCTCCCGATGTGAGCTTAAAAAGAATGGAATGGAATCCGGATGCGTAAGTGCCTTCGCTCCCCTAAGCGGGGATGAACTCAAACTCCTAACAAGGTAGGCAAGCAAAGACGGGTTATGCCTTCCAACCCGAAAACAGTGCTTATTACGACGACAGAGTCAATGGCACAAACGGATTCAATAGCTGGGGTAATGCCGACAACTTCAACGAGAGTGAACAGCTTCTTCGTCTTAAACGGATCAATGGCATTGAATAAAAGCATTTCTCGCCCTAGGTCTGGGATCTTTCCCATCTACCATTCCTCAACAACAGGAGTTCAATAGTAGTGCTTTTTCCTCCAACCTTGAGCAATTCGTGTGAACAGATTCAGGATGAATTTCCATTATGCCTATCGCCTTGAGCTTCCTCCCTTTTCTAGTCTACTTGAAACTTCCGACAACAGCTAAATCTATGGCACTTGCCTTGGCTCGGGTACTCCCCTTCTTTTTATAATCCAGTTCAAGCATCATCCTATTAAGGTATATTGATCTGAGAAGGAAGCACTCTTCTATAAACCTTCGAGAAGGTTCGTAGCCTTGCTAACGGTTTTCAACCTTTACCTATGTGCCTAGTGACTGATACCTATCACCGGAGACCCAAGACTAAATTAGTTGTCCTTCTAACCCCGTCCCCCTTGGCTAAATTCTTGTATTCCTTCACTCAACCTTGGCTTGATAGGCTTAGCACGATACTACGGTTCTTCAGGCCCGACTCGGCATGGTTCACCACGTTCCTCTGCTCTTTTTTTTGGCTTGTTATAGTTTAACCCCGGCTCCTATGGTCTATTATTTCTCTTCTTAATACCCGACCGCTAGGTTCGTTCGAGAGCACGGTTCCGCTTGGGGCGCTTCTGCAATAAATAGAAATAGCATATATATAGAAGTGATATTTCTAGTCGTCTTGGTATTGGATCCGTTTCACCTATGCTAGAACAAAGAAATCCAGAAAATGGAATTCACCTTGAAATGGAAAGCATTTTCTTTCATGACCGACTGAACGACGACTAAAGCAAGCCTTTCTTTCTGTTCTCTGCCATTTTCTGAAAGGATTTGCTGTGAACCTCTGGCGCTCGCTTTAGTGCTCTGTCCCTAATGGAATGGAATAGGAAGATCTGCCCATGATCTAGTGTTCCACATTTCTGGTATTGGAAGAAGGAAGTGTCTTGACTCTTACCCATGCTGATAGATCGGTTTACGCACCTCTACTATTAAATAAAACAAAATGAAAGCTAACTGCAGGACCCCGTACTATTGATATAGTCTACTACTCTAACTAAGGCAGTACCTGTACTCTGATCCTGACCGGCCACGCCTAATCCCAAGCTATGAGCTGTCTCACGACGAACTATTCGAGCGAAAGCTCTGTTCCTTTCTCTTGCTAGGAAAACATGAGTGCTCTTCCTACCGACATTGATAAATCAAATCATACTTACTACGCATTACTGAGCTGATCGGACTAGCTCCGTTCGCTTTGCTGGTTCCTGAATAACACATTTTCTTTTCTGTGCCGGTACACAAGAATGCTTCAATGGACGGATCAAGAGAATGAATCAAGGGAAGGAAAAAGAGAACAGAGAAGTGGAATGTCTCACATCGCAGCTGCTGGGAAGGAACCTCTAGCTTCACCTACTACGGAGTGGACAGATAGATGAACGAAGCTCTACTGACCACTCCACGCTAACCTGTGGGCTACCGCTTCCATGCTCGCTCAGCTCAGTGAAACTCTTGCGCTAGATTACGCTTCGCTTAACTCTAGGGATGGAATGGAAAGATCTAGTAGTTCCATGCCTGGTATTGAAAGAAGAAAGCACGCGCAAGAAGACTGCCTGTGACTCCCACTGGCACATATTGACAGATCGGTTACACCTCTACTATGGAAAAAATGACTACCACCTAGCAGTAAGCCTTTCCCACCCCCAAGAGAGGGAATCCTTAATCGAAAAAGTGAATCCTGGAAAGGGTCAAAAGCTTATGTTCCCCTTTCAGTAAAGGGCTTTCTTTATTAAGGGAATGCTGTAGCTCTTTGAACAACTGAGCAATCAGGGGAAGGTACGCTCACCCTTTTGTTTTGGATCGGTGGGAGAATGGCGAATTGCTCAAGTGGACTATTCGCTTCTAGGCCTTCTTTGAGTATCGAATCCGCAATAAGTCATCCGGACACTGGAAAGTCTCCCGTCTCCTGTCAATCTGCGTGATCTCTATCTGTCGGAATCTCTATCTGTCGTAAAGGTTAGTAATCTTTCCTTGTCTCTTCTCTCGTGTAAACTATGCGCTGCTTGCTTCTGGAGTGCGGGAACTGTCACTATCGCATCAGTAGGATCCGCATTTGTTTGGAAAGTGCTTTGCTGCTCGTTTCAAGGAATAGCAAGCAGAAAACTACAAAAAGGAAGGGGTAGCACATAAACCAAGCTATGATTTTCTCAATCGCATAGAAGATACGAGTCTTCGCGTACAGAAAAAAGTGCTATTCCGCACGCATGAGATTCCAGAGGGTCCATTACATCCACCAACAGAGGAGAGGGTCCATCCTCCACCAACTGCTATCATCCCTGGGCCGACAACACGTACTCCACCTTCTCGACCCTATCATTAAGAAAGGCCTTGACGGCTGGAGGGCTCGGAGCTTTCTTCGATGGAGCTTCAACCTCCTTTCCTGAAAGCTCTTGCAGGAATTCTGAAACCCGTCTTTAGGTTTGTCTCAAGCTAGGCTAGAATGTCTTCCCTCTGGAGTGAGTTTTTGGATTTGTTGAATAAGCGTGTGCGCTTGTAGCTCGATAAGGGAGGATGCTCCCCCGTCCCTCGATTCCTTCCCTTCCTTGTTTTTTTGTTCCATTCCAACATCAGATAGCGCTGGGTAGGTTGTTCCGGAACCGGATAACGATTACGATCATCAGACTCTCCATCTCGTTCACGAACTGGATCTCGTGTTCACGAACCCGGCTTTGCTGCTGTCTCTCCCTCCTGCTGCTTGCCTCTATCTCTACTTCTGGGTCTCGATCTCGAACTCAAACTGATGCCTAGCTGCCTGAATCTCTGCTTCCTTCTACTACCAGCGGGCTAGCCTTAGTTATGATTTGCATATCGATCCCTTGGTTGGA
>OJLB01000168.1_pt1:10000-12500 | contig 41114 bp, 26 predicted proteins | sample 1596861 | NCBI WGS metagenome assembly OJLB01 (sample SAMEA3904681, study PRJEB24821) | metagenome | biome: Builtin; feature: hospital; material: surface | place: USA | collected 2013-06-06
GCATACCCCTGGTTGGGATGGGTAGGCCCACCACTTCACTTTCACTTAGGCCCGGGCCAAGTCAGTGGGGGGACCCTGTCGGGCTCCTTCCCCCCCAAAAAAAACAAACTGTACGTGAGGGTTTCCCTTCATACGGCTCGAATCATTCTCAGATGCCCGGAGAGGCATCCTTTCCTTGGGTTGGTTCACGCGCGCGCAAACGAGCACCAGCCGCAACGGCAGGGAACTATGACCAATAGAGTCAGACACTTAGCTACATCCGCACGCAAAAGGAATGTGGTTCTGGTTGAGGCTTTCTTTCCCTTATTATTATTAGTAAAGGGAAAGGGGGCGCGGGACGTTCGCTGAGTCCGTGCCTTCCGTGCCACCACAAGACTGGTCGTTCTTGGGTGGATCCCGCCCCTAAACATAAGGGATAGGGGGAAGGTGGCCGGGCCTATCATATCAAAAGGGTTGTAGAAAGAAAACCCGGCCCCCCATTTCATTCGACGTTCCGGGGCAGAGACCCGACCGATTCGACCGACTTTTGGATAACAAAAAGGCGAGCTGATCTGCTTTGATCTTTGATCAAGGAAAAAGCCCAGTCAGCCACCAACTCGGTGCGGGTCACGTGACCTACAGCTCGGCCTTCGCTTTTTGAGGCTTCCTCTACCCACATCTCTATGTGCCCGCAGCACTTCCATATGGAGAAGAAAGATAGGCTTACCATGTTCCATCAATAGCACCTAACCTATGCCGATTTTGGCGGACCGTGCTCAACCCCGGTGAACTCATGCGGTTCCGACGTGCCCAGAGGCCAGAGGCGAAATCCGTTCACGGTCCGTAGGACCAACACCATTCGAAGGTAGGTGGCCCGCCCCTCCTAGAACAGTCATGTTTGACTGGGCTTACACACATTCGCTCACTTACGCTGTCCCCCCTCAGCTCACCCTAGCCCCGGGCCTTTTGCTCTTCTAACGTAAGCTCCAAGGCTTCACACCAAGTCTTCACTGACATAATATGCATGCTTAAGTAGGGTCAGGCGGAACCGTTGTTGCCTGATGGGAACTTCCCCCATATTGCTATCAATGTCTTCATGTCGCACGACCTCTTAACATTACACCACTGAATCCCCAATCCTTTGCTTGCTGTGCAGTGACAGTACCAATATCCACTAATCGTTGTTTCCAGATACGGTTGCCGGTTGACATCTCTTCTAATTCGTCGATACGAGAAACAAATTGTTGTGTGGAGGAATCAATATCTCGACATAAGCCAAGAGGCAGATCTTGTGCCACTCCACCTGGTCGTATGAAACTGGCATGCATCCTGGCTCCCGAGACTCTTTCATAGAATTCCAACAAATTCTCCCGCTCCTCAGAAGCCCACAGGAACGGAGTTGATGCTCCCACATCCATAGCATGAGTAGTTAAAGCAAGTGAATGATTTGAAATTCGAGTTATTTCACGGAATAACACTCGTATATATTGAGCTCGTAATGGTACCTCGCAATTCAAAAGTCTCTCTACGGCTGAAGAATGAGCGTGTTCTTGGGCCATCATAGAAACATAGATAGGGTCGACGACGGAACGAACAACGAAACTTTTCGACAGCTTTTTCGTACACGTTCACTTGCATCACATACACAAGTGCTCTCTGAACCGTGCAATAAGGTCACCCATAACACGGCTCTCCCACTTGAGTTACCTTAGCCCCAGGCCATGCTATTCAATGATATTGGAAAAATGGCAGCGTAACGTAACAACTAGTATTGAAAGCTGGTCGCCTTTTGTTTTGAGGGAGGGAAAGGGTCGACGAAGTTGAGTCAATAGGAGCCCCACTTCCCTCTTTGCGACCTCATCACTTCAATTTAAGCGCAAACCAATTTCTTTCTTAGTCACCGGGCGGAGCGCACCTTTGGTACTTCAGTAGGGCGAGCTGTTTGATAGTGACTTCTTTCGTTTGGTAGGGCGACGAAAGGCTACTTCAATCTAGGAAACAGCCGGAAACTCGAGAGGGTCGCCTTTGGAAGCATTCGCCGGTAACCAAAGCGTATCGTTCCCTTTGGTACTTTGCTTATAGCTTTTTTAGGTTATGCAATAGAAGGGAGGCTTAGCTCTGGATCCCCCCTGCTTGCAGAAATGAATGTATCAGAAGGGGGCTGGGTTCTATTTCCGGGCCGGGCGGGAGGTGAAGGCCATAAGAGAGCCCTACCGGCAAGGAAGAGAGGAAAAAGGCGCTGTCATCTATCTCGACCAGTTTCCCGAGGCGTTGGAAATCCAGACCGGCTCAGAGAATCACTGGCGCTATTTAGCCCTTCGTTTCGCCAACAAAGAAGTCATCCTTGACGATTTCCCATTCCTTCCCTGCCGAGCCGCCTCTCTTCGCCATTCGAAGTACTACCTCTGCCTTCCCTTTCTATAACATACCCAGGCGCCCTCCTTTCCAATCACTAAGAAAAAATCCAATCAAAGCCCTATCTAAGTAAAGCTTCGTCTGTTCTTTTTCCGGCCCCAGGGGA
>OJLB01000168.1_pt1:20000-41114 | contig 41114 bp, 26 predicted proteins | sample 1596861 | NCBI WGS metagenome assembly OJLB01 (sample SAMEA3904681, study PRJEB24821) | metagenome | biome: Builtin; feature: hospital; material: surface | place: USA | collected 2013-06-06
AAGCTTATGAGGCCGGAGAAGGACTTAACTCAATCTCTATTAAAGTCACGCACTAAAAAGGGATGCACAAATCGGATCAGAAGAAACTTACTAGGTAGCAGCTCCCAAAGAGTCAGAAGATCCCTTACTTGTGAACTGGTTTGGTTCGATCCAAATTCATTCTTCTTTTGTGACTAAGGATCTTTTTCTTTCCCCCATAAATTAGCTTGTACAGACAGTTAGAGTTAGTTCAATAGTGGATGCCCGACTCTAGGACACTGCTTTACATCTACTATCATTTATGCTATTATCTATACCATTATCTATCGGAATCACTGATCAAAGCAAAGACCATTAACTACGGAGAATCTAAAGCGAGGCGCGGGTTAACTGATTGGTATCTACCACTTCTAAAAGAAATATACTTATACTAAGTAGAGTGGCTTTGCCTTAGAGGAAGAGCGGGATGGGGATGGTTTTGTTTTGAAATCCTTTTTTGATGCGCGGGGTAAAGTCCCTTAGCAATGGTTAAAGAGACTTGCCTTTCCGCCCGGAATCATGTCTTTTGTTTAATGAGAAGGGATATTCCATCCACCAACTCTAAGACTGAAGTGGAAGTCAAGGGGAGAGAGATGGTGGACAAAGTGATTCCAATTTAGGAGAAAATGATCCAAAGAGACGGTAAGGCCTTAATCGCTTCAAATTTTGAATTTCTTTCTCACCGTATAGATGCTTTCTTATTATTTCAATACAGCATTAGCGGTTCTTGGTGTAGTTTATTTTTTTGCTGAAGTAAGAAGGTCTTACCGTCACGCCATTCGTCGATAGGGCAAGCATTGCTCTGTTCCCCTAAAGTCTCCGTTTCAGTCGCTCCCAAAGTTTATGTCGATCAAAATCTTCCTTCCTCTGTCCCCTCCTTGGTTCAAACTCAATGGGACAGGGTAGTGCCGGTCCCGCAGCCACTGTAGCTCGGTTGTGCTTGCATTTTCCATTTGCTTTCTATGTAGACTCTGCTTTCGTAAGACAGATTTCACATCGATCCCTAGAGGTTATAAACCTCCCAACTTCGTAACATTTTCGGGAGAGGACAAGCAGTCAACAGTTGTTAGGCTTTTCGTAATAACCTCGCTTGTGGAGGGACATGGACCAAAACAAAACCTGTTGGCTAATACGTTGTGAAGCTGGCTCTGGCCTCTGCTGCGGGTCATTTGAATGACTATTAATATGACTAACATTCCCTTATCTAAATCTAAGGGACCGACCACAAGGTTTGCACATCAAGTTTATCTCGGACCTTGTGACATTGATCTTTTTCTGCTTTGTTAAGTTGGTGAAGACCGGTCACCTCAATCCTTTTCGGAAAGTCTTCCTTCTATAATAAATTATCAGATATACAGCATTATCCGCCTAGCCCTTTGTATGTACCAGTTACCGGAAGAGTACAGGCTAGGAGGAAGGCAAGCGCCTCCCAATGCAGGCTAAGCTCACCCTACACCTGACAGAACGGAACCATAAAGCTAGGCTTCAAAAGGAACGATAGAAAGCTCTGACAAAGCCATGAACCGGAAATCTTTCTATAAAGAAATAGGTCGAATCCCTGTAACCGAAGTCTCTCCCTCTCTATTCCTATCCGAGCCGACCATAGCCTAATCCCATAACCCTTCATGAACCCGATAGCAAGCATGTGTTGGCGAGTCAACCGATTTTCAGTCTTCTGAATGAGATCCGAGCTAACCAAAGCAATCGAAAGGCTTTCCATCTTTTTTTTTGCAGGCTAACGGGCCTTTCGTCGTTCCTGAACCGGCAAGGGAAGTTACTGGCAACCCATCTCCTTCCCATTGACTTGTTAAGACTTACTAAAGGAAGGCGATCCGCATCTCCAAATTTATCTGTGGGCGAGCAAACGAATGAAGCATCTAAATCTATTGCACCTGCGTTTTCCCTCCCATCTCATCTTGTGATTATGCAATTCCATCCTTTCTAAAAGTCTTTTTTTTTTCCCTACAGGCCCAGTCCTTCTCTTTCCTCTGCTACGGATCTCTCTCCTGGGGAACCTTCCGCCCTGTCTTTTTATCCTATCCCGACGGGGGCATAGCTAGCTTCTTTTTGGTTAGCGGAGGGATGGCTATTCAAGGATTCGAAGCTTTATCTGGTTTCTACCCGCAGGCTGATTCCGTTGAGTCAACATCCCCGGTACCCTTGAGTGAATGACCTAACCAACGGGTAGATGGATAGGAGGGTTGGTCCACGACCCCTCGATGCATTCCAGAATCCGTTACTGGATAGCCCCCCTGAATTCCATCCAGCCTCCTCATCCCATCCCTCCCGAGGCCCACACGCACGGGCCCCGAAACCGTATTAGATTCTAGTCTTCCACCCACCCCGGGCAATGACTGTTCACATGATGCACATTTCTTAAAGAATGGTGATTAGGAAAGGAAGATCACTTAATGAAAGGAAAGATCAATCCGGGAGGGTGCACAGAGGAGAGGTTAATGGTTGAAGGCTGGGCCAATGGCCAATAAAGAAAAAAAAGGTGGGCAAGGAAGGCTCAACTAGCTAGATCCTAAGATCTCGATCCACAGCTTAGTAATCCGCAGACGCTTCATACGAAGCCGAATCCGCTGAATCAGGGGAATCCACCGATCCAGGTAGGTGAGTTGGTATATAACCAAAGTAAGAGCAGAAGGAAAACTCGACCAGAAGACCTGCTAACCCAAGCGCCCACGAAGAGAGATTTCGAATATTGAACTAAGTAGGTAGTAGGCCTTTGTTGTAAAAGCCTTTGAATATCTTCCATCTTCTCCTTGGCAAGAGCAGTCCTACTTGAAAAATCTGAAAAATGGTCCTTATTTAGTTTTGTTTTCTGAGAGCCACCTTCACTTCAGATTTTGCAATTTGGAGCATAATTGGAACATGGGGGGAACCTTCTACCTCTTCTTGCCAAATCTTTTCCACCAACGGTAAAAATTCAGGATGATCGACCCAAAAATCAAAGAAAAAGAACTTGAATGCTTTCTTTGCTCTGGGAAGGTCAGCCAGCTCAGCCTGGGAAATAGTATCCTCCAAGCTGCTCATCCAACTAGGCCAATCCTGTGAGCCTCCAGCCCTCTCATTCATTCTTCTAACCGCATTGAAGTCACCCACAACCAACCACGGTCTACCACTAATTCCAGAAGCAAACGAGACCAGATTATCCCACTTTGTTTCCCTTTTCCTATAGCAATTATCTCCATATACTATAGAAAGCGTACAACACCAGGGGTTAGACAAATCTCTCACCAAGCAATGAATAACCTGTTCCTCCTGATCAAGCACAGACACATCCAGCCTAGAAGGATTCCAACAAACCCATATTCTCCCCCTTGGGGAAAGATTCTAGTTCCAACTAGCATGCCATCCCGGGGCTATAGCTCTCAAAACTCTGTCTTTATTCACTTCCTTTATTTTCGTCTCAATTAACGCAACAAAAGAAAGCTTGTGCTCTAGAATCAATTTCCTCACTTCATTTTGCTTCATAGGGTCGTTAAGACCCCTAATATTCCACACACCAAGAAAGATGGGGACAAAGGGTAGAACAAAACTAGAGCACGAATCCCAGGGGGAGTAACTCCCTTAGACACTTTCTGGGGGTTGCCCTTCTTGTCCAGGGAATCTTTGCCCCTTACACCTAAGGAGTTCAACTCAGGAGAGGCTGTGGACGGGTCTGAGCAACCTGGACTGATTGAGCTAGAAGGCTTAACGGGGGTTGACGGCGTGCCGATAGCCAGGTCTGCGGGTCGCTGCATCCGATAGGAAGAGCTTCATAGAACCTGAAAACTATTTAGGCAACTTTAGATGCATTCTCTCAATTCTCAATTTCTCGGTCGAAGGTAGTACCAATACTAGGTCGCGAACACGCACTCTGAACTTGCTGATCTCTCGGGCAATGAATATACTTGCGGGGTTATATCCCATACGAAGAAGACCAAAATGGGTCGGGCAACCCCCAATCTTGATGAGTCGAAATTTCGTTTTTTGGCCAGTAACGAGTTCTAGGCTTTAGGCCAGTTCAAGAAAGAAGGTTGGGCTAAAGCCCCTTCCTCGTCCACTTGGTGGGGTGAGTAAACTGAGTCTACTGATATAAGAAGTAGACTTCGTTCCACCGGTTCTTCAGTCTTGTTACGATTCACCGAAAGCACAAATGTGATCACGTATCTAATGTCCATTGACCCACCTTCCGGATATATGAGGCTACCGGAACCAAACCATGATTCCTTTACACCTGGGGCTACTGAGAGAGAGAAATCTCCGAACCAGACCCAGGACCTCTTCTTCACCGGGATATGAGCTAAACTTCAACGACAGGACGTGGGCTAATCAAAAAACTCATTTGATTTCGAGAAGGTCAAAGACATGAGAAGAATAAGCAATCAAAGAGGTACGGTCAAATCAATGCTTTCAATCAGCTTTAACCAATTCTTTGATTGCTCAGTCGAAAGATGAAGGGGTATCCGCAGGTCTCGTAGATATGCTTGGATGGGACTCCTCTGAGTCCCCGGTGGAGACAGTCTAGACAAAAAGAAAGAGTATACATTTTTTTTAGCAGGAGAAGCGATGTCTGGCACAAGTTCCTGCTCCCCTTGAATCTTAATATAATAGGTATGGTGGGCTGGGCTCTTCTATCTCTTACTCGACCTAGCTTTCTCTCCATATAAATTCGTAGCAGTCTTCTTAGTACTTCTCTTCTTAACAGTCGACCCTCTCTCTATTCCTTCTCATAAGTAACTTCCAGATAATAACTAAGAAGCGCGCCCGAGCCCAAATTACACGAGACGTTCTTATCCGAGATTTCACTCCTGAAACCACGAAGAAAGCGTATTTAAGTAACTAACCTAACCTACGCGGGCAATCTTCTCTTCTTCTCATACCCAATGAAGCTTCTTTCTTCTGACGTTCAGTCCTACCTCAAATGGAGAAGCCCTATTCTCAAGCAAGTAGCAGTGCTCACTTTCCCAATAAGGAAAAAATAAGCACAGAAACTCCAGACTGACCTAAAAATCCTTCCGAGACCGGTCGAGCTGGTCTATCTTTTCTCTTTATTTGCCTCTGCCTTGAGACTCTCTCTGTTTGGAACAGTGTGTGAGCCCTGACAATTGACCTGACATTTTAGGTGCACCTTTACGCGAGGCAAATCGAAACCTCCATAGTGTTAGTGATTCTTCATTCATGTAGGGCCCCTTTCTCTTCTTAGCCTCTTTCTTTAGCCATCCTGACCGACCCCCTAAACGAGGAGTAAGCGTTGAAGGGGTCTACTGACTTCAAAATCTTTTAAAAGCAAAAAAGGTCTATCAGACTCACACTGCTCGAGTCTAGTAGACTCTGATCGGGGCTACCTTACTATAGGAATTCCGCAGATATAGACTAAAATAAAATCAAGACAGCTTCCTATCTCGAATCCAAAGAACAAACAGGCTGGTGTGTGTCAATACGAAAACGAATCTTCTGTCCAGTCCATGAAAGGTATCTCGTTTGTATGTGCCTCCCTCTCAAAACAAAAGAAGTGAACCAAAAGAAAAAACAAAAAACTGTATACGCAACGGCGGCTTAGTTGCTACCGTACCGCTCATCAGTCTCAATCCCTATCCCGGAGAGTAAAGGCGTTCATTTGACTTTCAAAATGGAAAGAAGCACTATGTCACTGACGTTTCATACACAGAAAGCTTTCTCTTTATTATTATATAAAGCAATACCGACGAGCAAGGTAGCTTATTGAATGCCGACTACTACGAGAGGTATAGCTTACTCACTCACATATCGACCGGCACATGAGCACTTTATTTAAATTGAGTAATTTAGGTCCAAGATTGATCAATCTCAATGGGAAAAGCACGAGATTTCATTTTTTTATCCAAAAGATGTAGATCTCTTAAGCCTACCGTCTAGGTAAGATGCCAGCTTTCCTATCTCTTAAAGCTATTCCTTAGATACAGAACCACTTCAAATCAAAACAAAACGGGGGGCTTAAACTTTCTCATAAAAACAAGGCGATTTGAGAGTCCGGTCAAGCGTAAATTCAATGTAAAAAAGGTTTCAAGGAGAATAGGGCACAGAGAGACCTAACCCCTTTCCGACGAGATAGGCCTTTAAACTACAGAGTTCAATGAAGAAATGGAATGAGCTAGCGGTTAAAGGTCAACTGAGACCCGGAAACTCGCGTAGGTCCACATATATGAGTCTACTCCGGCAGTTCTTATAACTTAGAACCGAGACAGGCTATCCGTTAGCGCGGGTTGGAGCATTCTATTCTTCTGGTTACTATAATTACTAAGCTACTCCTCTTTTACCAGATAGAGAAAGGGCCTCGACTTACCCTGTCAGTGAGAACAGGTACGCCTTTTCCTACAGCACTGACGTCCGGGGAAAAGCCGGTATGGGAGCTAGTCTCAAAAGCAGGAGTTGTAGCCTTTCAAGATTATGAGAACGGGATCCAACCCTGTTAGGGTTTCAAGCTTTAGGCCTGGTGCTTAGGCTGTCAGGCAGGCGGAATTCATACTTTTTGAATTGAGAGAGGGGTTCAGAGAAAGACTCGTTGGAAGCTTCCAGTCTCACCACACCACCATCTTTTTCATTTCAAACTTGCATAGCAACAGGGGCGATCAGTTGAATCTGATCGGTAGGGGCTGCATATCGCTGTTCGCCTGGTCGGTACTATCCGTTCCTTTTAGTGTCCCCCACCGCAACCCCATTACTCGATCAGGGTATCTAAGCCACTGCTCTATTCCCGACTCGAAATCCATAAAGGACTTTAAGGGAGAACTGTTCTCTCTATCTCAGCTGCTTTCCCTACTACCGGCACAAGAGGGACTTTTTCTCTAAAGCCTACTTCCTCTCTCTGATCTCCAAACCCATTTTTCTCTCTAAAGATTTTTGCTGAGGAGGTGTTCATGATAATCCCCTCATCAGGTTTCTCGGAGGCTTCTACCCCGGCCTGAAATCACTCCACTTCCATCTCCGAGAAGTGTATCCGACGAATTTCTTCCTAAAACGGTGTCTGTTATGGTCGCAGCAGCTGATGCTGCCTCCACATCAAACTTTGTTCCTCCACCTGCTAACAACACTATACTATATAGGAAGAGCCGGCACAACTTCAGTTTCTTTTTCTTCCAACCAATGCTTGCCATGGCCAGTGCTTCCTTGTTCTTATCTCCATAGAAAGCGAAAAGAGACAAGGGATTTCCTATAGTCAAAAAATATGGGTTCGCCTGTTCATTCAATACCATAATAAAAACTAGTAGAGCGAGGGGATAGTGACCAGTGACGAGTGACCATAGGGCTTTGGTAACCGGAGGAGTAGTTGCCTAGTAGCCAGCTGACTTACGAGTACCAGCAACACTGACGGTTACGCTTTCTTATACCGATTCCTATTTCTAACAAGCTCTGCTATTCCTATGAATAGCCTGCTCCAAACCTGAGCTGAGTTGACCCAGAGGAACCCCTGAATAATATCATCAATCACCTTCCACCAGAAGTCACCTATAACATCGTCCAGGAAAGGCTCCTCGCCTACAATGCCCATGAGGAAGAATAACTAACTATTTTTCATATGCCTTTGATATAAGAAAAAAGACTCTGAGCTTAGGCTCAAAACAAAGAAAGTCGGGTAGAGGTCCTTTCAAGGAAATGGGATTCGTATTATTAACCTTAACCTAAGGTTACCGAAAGAAAGACAACAAGCCTGAAAAGAAGAAGCTTGCTCTTCTGACCCTTTTGCGTGCTATTCCTTTTAAAGTGGTGCAAACGGTCTCAAAGAAGCGAAGTGGGACCTTTCTAGGAAGTAGGGTGGATTTGTGACAACTTTCGTCACCGTCTTTCTAAGTGGTATGGTACGCTAGGTAGTTGACGGGCGTTTAACTGCGGTCTGGTTTCAAAGACTGGACACCTAGAAGTATACTACTGGATTGAAGGCCTTTTGACGTTGGGATGATGACGAGTCTCTGCCTGCAGACTAACACTCTGGAGACTACGGGTCCCTACGGTGCAACCCCGCTTAGGTCGGAAGCCATCCCAGCCCGGGCGAATTGGGTCTTTGCATTAACCTCAAAAGGATAAAAAGCGCATCAGGTATAGGAAGGACTTCTTACAGGAGCACAGGAGAACAACCTATATCAAGGATGGTAGCTGACTAGCACTCACAAAAAGGCACTTATGGGATGAGTTCCTTGATTGGCTAGTCAAGGGATTCTCCGGAGAGCTATTACTTAAGATTAAATAAGGAATTTCCTAACCACGAAAGGTGGTATGGTCCCAATGAAAGTGTCTCTTAGCTGGTTTACAGGCTTCGGAAAAAAAGAAGAAAATAACAACCCACTGTCATAACTCCAAGAGTTAATTGCCGTAACTGCTCAGGATGTTATTTGTCGAGTTGACTGGTTTTAGTTCAGACAGCTGAAACAGGATCGTAAACCGCCCCCCTTCCGTGGGGGGTGGGGATTCAGACCGATGAGGGACGTAGGAATTTTACTTAACTGTCCGGAAGGCTGAAATTGCTTTCTCGGGAGCCTTTGGGAGGTCGGGGTATTCCATCCCATGATACTCAAGGAGCAAGGCGTCGTATCCTAGGGGTTCTACTAATACATCGTAAAGCGGATCCAGGTTTTGGGTTATACCCCAGAAAGCACTATATCCCTGCTAAAAACAGACTCTGGAAGCGGTTTTTGCTAGGATGAATGCTACTTCTATGTATTTCCCATCGCATTTTCATAAGGTTTCATATCCTTCTTTTTCAATCTTTTAACGATGCTTGCCAATTCTAATCCAGGGGGAGCACTTAGATCGCAGATTTTCGCAAAACGACCTCGCGTAGCCAGTTCAGGTATAAATTTGAATAGGTTTACCAAAAGTTTTCCCTATTTTGAGAAGAACTTCACTGTCGAAGTACTCAATAGGGAGCTCAGGTAAACGGATCCAAAGCGCAGTTTTAGTGACCGTTGCCAAGGAAGGCCTAAAATCAGGGTGCTTCGAAAAGTGAGATAATGGTTTGCTATCATCCAAGGTCCCCCAGTAAGAGCTCTTTTGTAATCCTCCCCATCAGTTAAGGATGGTCGTGGCCCAGGTCAATGAAGTCAACTCCCCACTTGGTCTCCACATTTTAAAAATTTTCTCATGGATAAATTTGTACTAAACTTTCTTACCCAGAACCTTAACTATAAGAAAGAGACTTCCTCCATGGTTGAAAAATTCTCCTTTTCTTTTAGTTTCCCCATTACCATTAATGTTGATCACAAGGGGACAATTCGAAGGGCCCTGGTTATGGATTTGCTGCTGCTGCTCATCTTCTTCCCACTCGTCTGATTTAAAGCCTTCAGACTCCGGTTCCGAGATCTCAAGATAGTATGAGCCCTTGTGCTGTACCTGCATGAGAACGAACATCACGAAAGGACAGTGGTTGATTACCGTCTTCCTTTGATCGCTTCCATGGTCCGGGACTCTTCCCAAGGTCCGGAGGTAGCTCACAAAGGTCGCCATTAACTGTTTCAGTCGTCACAGAGGTCGCCATTCCTTAGCCCCTCATTGGTTGTTAGGCATTTGTCACTTCTTCTATTTCATTTCCATAGCGATTCACTCAACATAGAAAAGCAACTAGAGCAGAGCTCGTATCCGGCCTAAAGCTCTTGAACTATAGGAGGGGTCTAGCATACTGAAACATAAATGTAGCTATAAAGCCTTTTTGAGCATCTTCCTTGCGATCTCCTTATCCTATATCAGAACACTTTTTCACTTTTTTTTGCTATCACAATAAATTGCCATAGATCGAAAGTGAGTCCAGGCTTAGTGCTTCCGCCTATCCGGCAGCCGTTACCAGCTGTTCACCACTCCTCCCTTCTATGCTCCGTGGGTCCTTTGTTACCTAATTCCCTTAAACACGGAATTGCTCCTAGTCTTTACCCAAGAGATGTCCCTGAGACTCAATAAGAAAATTGTCTCTTTGCTTAGCTTAAGCACAAGATTCGACAGTTGTGATTCCGTCTTGGATTGAGCTTTCTCACTCTTTCTATGCCTCTTCCTGAAGTGAACGAATACATCTCTTTCTGACGTGAATGAACGCGATTCTCTAATAAGACCCAATCTTATTGAGTCAAGTAGAAGATTCTTGTAGAAATTTTTTTTGATTGACTTACTCCAGCATCAAGGTGGATTTAGCTTGGATTAATAGAGATTAATAGAACAGACGGGAACTAAACAGATAGGAATGCCCGACACAATGCGGCTACTAGAAAAACGTATATTAGATACACCATTTCTTTGTCACGTGCATAGCCCTGCTCCTTGTCTTTGAAAGTCCGAAGCAATGGACACTATATAATTCCTTGTCGCTCTCGTACGCACCAACCCTTGCCTTGTCTCTCGAACCCTTGCTTCTCTCTTGTGCTCCCTAGAGCTAAGTAAGCAATTCTCTCTCTTCTCTAGCCGTGGCCGCTAGGAATTGCTTTCGCTCTTCTCTCTCTGGGGTGCTGGTGGTCGATAGTTGTATGTAATGTTGAGGAAAGAGATTCGGATGAAAGAGGTACGACGGGATATTCCTCCCCGGTTCGGAACTAAACGTTGAGCGGCGGATCAAGTAAAAGCTGGCAATCCTCCACCTAACAACTCCTCCTTTACAGTATCAGCTGTTAATAGGCTCTAATAGACAACCAACCCCATCTATTCTTGATAAACCGGGGCACCTTTCCTATGTGTCAGTGCCATTTTTCTCTAAGGCTTAAAGTGAATCTGTCATAGCTTGTTGCCAGCAGAGCTGGCCCACGGCTTCCGAAAAGGTTTGAGGTTCCCGCATGAACACTGGCAAGAAAGGCACGATCTTTGGGAGAAAACGAGTTATAGGATCCATAGGATTTTTCATGCGAGAAGACCTACGTACCTCAGTAGAGGGTAGATAGGATCTGGAGACAAGGAAGATGATGTAGAGGTAGTAGGTTGGCCAGCCTGATCCATCTCAGATGCCTTGCACTTTTTTAGCGCCTAGTGTAAACCGGAGTGGCAGGTCGGCTAGAAGGAGACGGCTCCTCAGTGGGACCAGATGAAGAAAGCTCCCCTTACTAGTAAAGGGGGTCCGAGGTTCAGGATATGAAATAGAGCAACTTGACGTAACAGAAAAAAGCGTAAACCGAGTTGAATCATAAAATCGAGTTTCATCCCCAACTGAGGAAATGTAATTGTTAAGGTCGGTAACCTGTGGCTACCTCAGGACTATCTGACTACACTACTTGCGTTAAGGCGCTGAAGCCGGAGTTTGCTTGGTAGGGGTTAGCTTATTCCCAGACGAACCAGCCCAGTAAGAGAGATTCCCCCAGACACCAATACCTGCGGGAACTAGTAGCCACACTACGGCGTATGAGAAATTCCCTGACGGCTTCCCTTAACCGTAGGCCACAGTTGCTTCCTTCGCTCTTGAATCTAAAACCATATCTGGTTTCGCCTCCCCTTGGAGCGACCCTTCCGAAACAGCATTCTAGCAACTTCGTTTTCATCCAGCGTTCTCACCAACCAGTGAGCCGTCACAGAGTCTCCCGCTAACTCATGCCAAACCCTTATGAAGGTATCCGACTTTTTCCAATTCTTTGTGACTTCATCAGTCTAGCAATAGCAGCATGCCAGTATTTTGCCCTAACTACGAAGCTTGAGTCCTGTCTTCGCCCGTGAACGCAACAGGACGCGGTCGTCTAACTCGACTTCCGCAGCGAGTCTCATTGCAGCTCTCTCCTGCAGTAGTGAATTTTTTTTTATTTTACTTCAAAGATTTTTTTCTCACAAGATGCTTGTTTTGCAGAGGGGTGAAAGTTTTGAAGAAATAGAAGAAGAAAGAAAGAGTAGTAGCCATGATCGATTTCCTCTGCGCAGGAGCTTGGGATTTGAGAGTAAGCATGACTCTGAGAAGATCTCTGATTGTGATCAATTGGGTCTCACTCAAATCTTGGTAATAACGAATGACTTGCTTGATTTCTCTGCATCGGCTCGTGAAATCTTGGATGATCTTATCAAGTTCAATTGAACTAAGAATGTCGATTGCTCTGTCGTAATAGTTTGTGGTCACTCCAAAGCTTCCATGGCGGAATCAGTACCCCCCTCCACTGAACTACGGATGCCTGTACGCAACCCCATGAAGCAACCGAAGATCCATTGATCGCTTTTTCGACACCCGTAATTTTCCTGTAAAAGAAAGAAAATCCCGGAAACTCAGATTCTTCATTGTTGAAAAATCTTATAAAAATAAGTAATTTAGGAATTTTCATTACTGGGAACACGTCGCTAGCCTAAGGCGGGCTTCGCTATCCTCCCGAAGCTGGTATTTTCCAATGTAATGGTTTTTGACCACTCACTTATATGAGTACAAGGGGCTTGACTATATTTTTTTTACTTTATGTAATTAAGTTTAGCTGGAGGGTCCATCTAGCCACCCTAATTAACCCGGTTGAGGATAACACATTATTAAATCCGAATGATGATTTCATAATCAATCATAGAGGTGTGAAATGGCGTCTTTTCAGAAGTCAGATAGCCCTTGAAGGTGTTAGCGCACACCCTTTTTCTATCATATAAATTTAGCTCCGAAGGCAACCCGTCGCGTCCTCGTCACGGCGTTAGCAGCCATTGACGATTATTGAAGACTAAGCTAGTTGGCCTAGAATGGAGCGCATACTACTTCTTTGAAATCGCGAACATCTTACTCTTACCTTTCTTCTTAGTCTGATCCGGGCACTCAAGACCTCGGTTCTTGGCTTTGATCCAATTCTGAAGCTCGTTTTCTCACTCGCCGATGTCATTTTTAAATTCACTTAGTTAGAAAAATGATGGGGATAGCGTACCGTCTTAAACAAGCGCCAGGAAAATGGAACCGCGCTGAATTACGTCGTAGGCAAAGCTTTTGATTCGACAAATGGTTGCTGCTCCCACTTTTGAAATTGTTGGCTCGTGTTTTTATTTTTAGGGTCAGCAGGTCAGGCCGGGCCTGCGGTTCTAATGATTCCGTAGATACAGAAAGAGTCAGTCTCGGCTTTAGATTATTTTCTTAAATATATATATACTATATAAAATACAACTTTAGGCTTTGCTTTGTGCATTAAGTAGGACTCATATGATTCGTCTTCCTCGACTTCGGTTTTGTCTCTTAGTTTTGAATACCCCAGTTACTCGATTGGTCAGGTCTTCCTTCCTTTTATGTGAATTCGTAGAGTAGGCAGAGACCCTTATATACGAATGTTAAACACGTAAACCATGGGTCCCTCGAATATCCATCATCAGCCAACCCCCTTTCCTGGTTTTTGTTCCACTAGCAGTAAGCTCTGCTCTCTCTCTTCTGTAATAATAAGGGAATTGCTCGTCAGCAAGATGAATTCGCTATCCCTGGCCCACTTAAATAAGGCTGAGAAACTAACTTCCTACTTACTCCAATTGCGATAAACTTCCAACTGAGAAAGCAACCCTCCTTCATGTCTAACCGAGAACTGGTAATCGAGAGGGTCTTTCTTCCCTTCCCCGACTGTCTGAAAGGGGAGCAGCAGAGCGTAATCAGGTCTCGATTACCCAAATCATAGTCCCGTCTGTCCTTTAGTTTGACTATGGGATGCTGGACAAAGTGGGTGCGCGATTGGATCCGAATCTATAAGTCATAAGAAAGCCTGTTCAAGCCGGGAAGGTGGGCGAAGAAGTTTCATCTCAATCCGGCTCATTAGTTAGAGATTGTGGAAGGTCTCATGGGCAATGCAATAAAATAAGCCGATTCCATCCCAATCTCTGTTCCCGACTCAATCCTGCTAGTTTGATACCTCACTGCTTCTATCTCTCTGTCTCACAGGCCTATGACAGGCAAGACTAAACAAACCTTCATTCACTCGGCTCGGTCAATCCATTCGTGAGCCAATTAAGTGTTTTTTCCCTCAGGTACGACAAGTCCATTCAATGATCATTCTTCCCATTCCAATAGGCCCCGACATGAGAATTTCAATAGGGAAGGTGACGGCAGTGAATGAGAAAGATCGAATCTCAGGCTAGGTTGTAAGCGTAAGCTAAGTTTCTCATTTGATCACTTGTTTGAGGCGGGTGTACCATCCCATCGGTCAAAGACATGAGAATAATCAGCATGAAAATTGGCGCTTTAACGACATTCGAATAGAACGACTTGTTGCTCACTTAAGGCCGGTTTAAAGTTTAAAGCAGGGGCGTAGGCACGGGATGCTAGCTTCAGGTTGCTTTTCCTTCGCACAGAAGAAGAAGTTCCATCCTCCTCTCTCCGCTCCAGCCAGTGATCCACTTCGAATAGAACGCAATGTTGTGCGCTAGGTTTCAAGGTCAGATAGGGCTTTGAAGATAGGGGTTGGCAGAAGAAGTAAAGGTTGCTTCCCGATCTCCTATGTAACCGCCTGCGGAACAGAACTATGTCTACAATTTTATGAGGGAAGCCCTCCTCTACAATAAAAAGAGAGAAATAAACGAAAGGGTAGATCGAAAGTGAAAGTAAAGAGGGAGAAGAGCTATATAAGAAAACCTGTCCTCGTGACTTTCTGCTTTTATTATGAGAATTCTGGTTAACTTGATGAGAGAAAGACCAGTCATAAGAAATCCAACCAAAAACCATGGATTCGATATCCTGCTATACTCAGGAAGGTGCATTCCTGACTAAACCATTAGGAACATAAAGATGCAGAAAAGCGCAACTACATGAAGTTGAATTTCCTCTTCATCTACCTTAAGGTTAAGGAGGTGGTTATACTTTCAACTAAATATAAATAGAATGCATACCATTAAAAGAATGGAATGTATCCCTTATTTCATTTTCATTTTTGAATCTACCTTGGGAACAGAAGAATGAGCTCGCTTTGGCTCAGACAACCATATCCGTACTGGCCGGGAAGAAGGGTGCTTTACCCGTTGTCTCTAACTAAGTGGTCTATATAACTTGGGGACTCCCCGAACTATCTAACCGATCTCCTCTCCGTAAACAGACAGGGGACAGACTATGAATCAGGGGATGCGCTTGATAGATGGGCTTGGCTTGGTCTGACTTCACCGTCAAGAGAGGAAAGAGGAGGGATCACCAGCTCGCAAGAAAGTCACATGTAGGCCCGGAGCACTTAAAGATGGTATTTGGACACCTTTTCTTGAGAACGTGTCTCCTAAGCACAGAGTACTCTATTAAATCAAAGGGGAAGGAGAAGGATAGTGATTCAACCGGGTGTATCACCCCAAATCCAAGGGAAGGGGAGCGATCTTCATTGATTCTACAAGAAAGAGTAGTCCCGCTTCCGATGAGCATAATGATCCAGGAGAGGTAGAAGCTATGGCCTATGCTTTTTAACCTGCCTCGAAGCGAGCGGTTGTCCCTAATCGTTTTGATTCGAACAGCAGGAAGAGATGCTATCTTTTATAGATAATAAAATAAGACCACCAAGCCCCTTCCTTTAGTGACTGCAGGCAGCCGCCTCCCTTCAAAACTTGGATTGCTGGTTTTGTATGTCTCCTGATTGGCTCTCCAAGAAGATGGGTGTCTATTTTTCTTTCTATTTGAATTGAGCCAACCAGCTCTTTCTGAGTAGTTCAAGTGCTCTACTCGCGGATCAAGAGAGGTTACCGCCTATTGTCTATAGTTCCACAGCCCTTTATCTATTAGTCATTGATCTTCCAGAAGCGGAAAGCGAGGGTGACATGATTCCCGAACCAGAGCGAGGGTGACAGGGCGAGCTTACGTGGGTGAAGAATCGATTGGTTATAAGCCTCATTTCCCTAAAGTGAGTTCACACCTAAAATCCCGGGGTGGAGCTTGAAGATGGTTATGCTCACTTCTTTTTGTCTTAAATAAGATCTATTTCCAAGCCTTGAAACCCTGGAATGAGCATCGCTTTCGAATGATTAAAGCAAGCTTAGATCTTTTATTTCTATCTCTGGCGATTGAGTAGCCGGATTCCTTTTAGGCCTAGGTCGATCGAGAGCATATGCAATTCAAAATTTCTATTCATAGCACCCCCTTCCCTTCCCCTTTTTTAGTAAAAGAACTGAGTCAGTAAACTACTTACCTCCGCGTGCTGGTGAACCCATTCCATAAAGGAAGTGACTGGGCTAATGCAAAAAGAGGAGAAAGCTCAATAGATACCTCTAGTGATGCTTCAGCCTTCGTCTTTGCTGCTCCTGCTAGGTATAAACAACAAAGGCGATGCATCCAGGATAACATCTTGCTTTGTCACGATATGCTAAAAAAATTCCACCTTCCGCAAGGGAAAGCCAGGATGTGTGTGCAAATTTACCTGAGGAAAGCGTTCGACAGTGTTGACTGGGGATTCCGGGAAGCTGCCATGCTGGCTATGTGATTCCCTCAGAAGTGGATCGAATGGATAAGGGTCTGCATTACTAACCTAAAATATTCCATTGTTATCAATTACCCTCCACGGCAGTAGTAGAGGTCTCAGGCAAGGCAACCCCGTGCTCATGAACATTTATCAACTAGATATTCGAATCAATTCCTTTTGAATAAGGAGGGAATGCAAGAAGGGATCCTTGCAACTTTGTAAGGAAGTAAGAAGCATATCAAAGTAAAAATGGTAGTTATACCGGGTATGAGGCAAAGCCAGAAAATTGCTTTTTGACCAATCCGCTTCAGCTGACCTCTGGTGGAGGAACCGAACCAACATGGAATTAAACCTTTTCGAGCATGATGAGCAGAAGGCAAGGGATAAAAAAAACCAGCTTTCACTGGAAAATTCTCATTCGATGTCTCATCCATCCCTACTTGGGAATTTGATAGATGAATAGGGCTCTACTCCGCCAAAGAAAGCAAGAAAAATAGAAAAAGTCGAGCAAGAGACTCTCGCCCTATTTTAAGATGAGAGTAGCGATCACTTACCTGATCTACGACCTACTATCTACGCGTACCAGCCTTCCTTTGTTTTGCATCACGAGATGGACTCTTCGCCCATCCCCTAAGGTCTTTCAAATTATACCTAATTGGGGAGAGGACCCACCAGGAGTCCAACTCCAGATTGGTGGCTAATGGGCCTCGCGTATCCTGCCTTTTCGTAGAATGCAACGCTTATACGTTCACTGAGGAATGAAATCCTATCTTTTATCCGAGCTAGGGATCAGAAAGCAAGAAGGTGGGGGTCAGAAATGAGTAGCGTAGGTGATACCGATAGGGTGGTTGGATACGCGACAGCAACGGCAAGGCACTCTTGACCCCGTCCGTAGAGGGTCGGTACGAATGAGACTGTGCTAGAGATCGCAGTGAGCAAGTATGCCTTGTTGACTGGGTGTTGGTTTTGAAACAAGGATGAGTCCCTCAGGGAGTCCGTCCAAGCTTCAGCTACTAATGCCTGGGCTAACTTCTTGGGGGTGAACAAAGTGCTCTGAGTCTGAGATCGATACTGGTTAACGCCACAAGTGCTCTGCCATTGGTCTACACACAGAGTCATCAGGTAAAGTCAGAGCTTGGACTGGGAATGAGATCAGAAGAGGCTAGGCTACTAGGGAAGATAGAAGCGATCCACAAATCAAACCACTATCCCATTGGCCGCTTCATGCGCCGAACACTCTTAATAAGAAGCTTTATTTTATAAGGTATGTGCCTATGCTCTCGATACACGGCTTGAGAAGGCGGCTCCTTTTTATTCTTCCTATAGGAGCTACTCCTGATTCAGTCAATCAGAACAAGCCTTCGGACCCACCAACCAATCAAACTAGCTTGATGCGGAGGCAAATACCCAGGGATACTATAGCTCAACACACGCCTGGCCGGGGGGAAGGAAGCCCTCGAAGCGAGCTCCGTACCAAATAGCTGTGGAGAGAGAGAAGCCAAACTCTACCGCACTGAAGAGCGAGATAAATAACTGACATCCTTGGTTGATGATCCTCGTCGGTGGAAGGGAAAGCGCGATGAAAGGCAAGTCGGTAGTAGGTCCAATGGAGAGAGGAATTGAGAAGAGATAGGGTCCGCTTTCTAGGCTGACGTTGGACAGCTGTTGGATAGCCCCGACCTACACAAGTGGTTTTAGAATGAACTCACATTTTGAAATGTTCTGTTAGGTTCTTAGTAGCAGTCGGCGATCTTTTCTTCTTTTACTTCACATAGCTTTTCGTCTCCTTGATAGCTGGAAGTTCTCCAAAAGTATGAAAAGCTGGAGGACTTTGTACCATCCATTCCGGTGTGGTTGGATTCTGTTCAACAGCCCAAGGACTTGGAGCACATCTTTTGTTATTTCCACTGCTTGAAGTGATTGTTACGACCACGAAGAAACGACGAATCCCAACTACGGATATATAAGAGCCAAAACTGCTAAGGGCATTCCATCCAGCGTAAGCATCTGGATAATCTGGAATGCGACGTGGCATACCCGAAAGCCCTAAGAAATGCATGGGAAAGAAGGTCAGATTAACCCCGAAAAAAGTGATCCAAAAATGGATTTGCCCTAAAGTTTCAGGGTATGTCCGACCAAAGATTTTACCCACCCAATAGTGAAATCCTGCAAATAAAGCAAAAACGGCTCCCATAGAAAGTACATAATGGAAATGTGCAACCACATAATAAGTATCATGTAGAGCAATGTCTAGCCCAGAATTTGCCGGGACTATTCCAGTGAGTCCTCCTATAGTGAACAAAAAGATGAACCCTACAGCAAATAACATGGGTGTTTTGTATTGTATCGAACCCCCCCACATGGTAGCGATCCAACTAAAGATTTTGATTCCAGTGGGGACAGCTATGATCATGGTAGCTGCGGTGAAGTAGGCACGGGTATCAACGTCTAAGCCCACAGTAAACATATGATGAGCCCAAACAAGAAATCCAAGAACACCTATACTGATCATGGCATAAACCATGCCTAGATACCCGAAGACCGGTTTTCCCGAAAAAGTCGAAACGATATGACTTATGATACCGGATCCAGGCAGAATGGGAATATACACCTCTGGATGACCGAAAAACCAAAAGAGATGCTGGTATAATATGGGGTCTCCCCCTCCAGCGGGATCAGAAAAGGTTGTATTAAAGTTTCGATCGGTTAATAACATGGTAATTGCCCCCGCCAGTACCGGAAGTGATAATAAAAGTGGGAATGCTGTCACTAGAACGGACCACACAAATAGGGGTGATCTATGCATAGTCATTCCAGGTCCACGCATGTTGGAGATTGTTGTTATAAAATTGATAGAACCTAAAATGGATGAAACACCAGATAGATGAAGACTAGAAATTGCTGAATCAACTGCTCCTCCAGAATGGCTGGTAATACCACTTAAGGGCGGATAGACCGTCCACCCAGTGCCGCTACCCACTTCTACTAAGGCTGAGCTTAATAGGAGCAAGAGACTTGGTGGCAACAACCAGAATGAAATATTATTTAATCGTGGAAATGCCATGTCAGGTGCACCTATCAGAATCGGAACAGACCAATTACCAGATCCACCTATCATCGCCGGCATAACCATAAAAAAGATCATTAAAAAAGCGTGAGCCGTTATTAAAACATTATAAAGTTGATGATTCCCACCAAGAATTTGATCGCCGGGACGTGCTAATTCCATACGAATCAGTACTGAGAAGCATGTGCCCATCACTCCAGCAATGGCACCGAAGATGAAATAGAGAGTCCCTATATCCTTGTGGTTAGTGGAGAACAGCCATCGAACCGGATTTGTCATAAAATTGAGATTCTTTCGTTTCCTTCCTTATCAGAGAGGGGCCCCTTAGGGAGCGGGGCTTCTTTATTGAAAAAGGGGGAGTGAGGGGGGAAGGAGCGAAGCGAAAGCGGGGGGGTCCGGAAAGCCCTTACTTTATTGATGGGACATTTTGATCCCCTTTTCCTCTCACCCCCCGTTCTGGTTCAGGATTCAGGAAAGGGTCAACGCAAGGATCTTACTTCGAAGCAATCTCTGGAGTTTTCCCTTATCCGAACGGGTCTTGCAAGAAAATAGGATTTCATATTGAGCTCCAAATATACGCTATTGGGATAGGATGGCTCCTACTATATCTCCCCCCCCCCTAAGAACCGCACGTGCGAGTTCCCCCGCATACGGCTCAAGTGGCGAAGGCACTTTCCTTCGCGCTTGATAAGCGCTTCGCTGTAGCCAAGCTTACTGCTAGCCTATCGGCTAGAGCCAAGCTTCGACCGCGACTGCTCGTCGCTTCTGGCCGCCTTATTCCGTCACCCGAGATCCAAGTCAGCACCGGAAAAAAGATCTTGATTCCTCGCGGCCGGGCCGGCTTGGAAGCAAGCTACTTGTCGCCTATCTCACCCCCTTTCTTATTATTAGTAAGATAGGGTGCCCCTTTCTCTAATAATAAGGTAAGCTTCCCTGAATTCCGCTGGGTGAGCCTTCGCTTTTTGGATCGTCTTCTGCCCAATGCGGTACCCTCCCGTTTGTTTTTAGGTTCCCATTGGGTTTACCTTGTTTACAGGTCGATCCCATGGCAGCAAGAAAAGGTGATCTTGTGCTATACTCCGGTGATCTCTTTCCTACCGAGGCACGCAAACTCCCATCGTGTCCCAGATCACATTTCGTGAATCGAAAGGGGAAGCCTCCTCATCCATCAGCTCCTCTCGTAGATCAGTGCGGTTTTACGAAGCGTCTAAGCACAGTTCACTCGCGTTGATCAATCAAGAGCTTTGCCGCCACTCCTTAAGGTTACCTGTTGTATCATACACTTCTTGCATTCTTTCCCACGCTTCATACCCCCCTCTAGCTTCCCCACGGAGCGGTAAGGTAAAGGGCCAGGCATGGTGGGGTAGGAGCATCCTGTCAGCAATCTTTTTGGCTTGACCAAGAAGTCTTATGTCCTCCGAGTCGCGCGGCGTTTTAACCGAAAGAACTTCTTGCGCAATTCATGCCTTTCTGTTTTTATGACCAGAAATTTTTTCTTGATTTCCATTTCAAATTGTTCTCTGGACTTTTTATCAATATGAGGTGATCGTAACACAGTATATAAGACTCGTGATTCAGGCAATCCAATCTTTCGTGTGTAAGGCGGAAGCGCCTGGTTTTCCAAAAATGGGTGATCAAAAGATCGAATCACTATGCGTATCTTGGTGGTCGTTACTTTTGGTGGTCTTTCTTTTCTTTTTGGCTGACTCCTCCTACTCCTCCTTCTCTTATCCTCTATATAGCTCGTCG
>OJLB01000174.1_pt1 | contig 39846 bp, 37 predicted proteins | sample 1596861 | NCBI WGS metagenome assembly OJLB01 (sample SAMEA3904681, study PRJEB24821) | metagenome | biome: Builtin; feature: hospital; material: surface | place: USA | collected 2013-06-06
CGATTCAAGGGATCGTGCCGCTTGCCGAGCACACGGACAAAGCCGCCTGCCCGCGAGAGCACAGCGACGGCGTTGCCGATGTTGGCAATGTACAGCGTGCGATGTCGCTGGTACGCAAGGAGCGCCGTCGCACTGGAGTGCCACAGATGCATGTCACGCGACGAGCCTGAGCCCCAGCCCCAGAACACCTCCTGCGACGAGTGCATGTGGGCCGAGGCGTCGCCAGTAGCGCCAGCAGCGCCGGCGTTAGAGCCACGAAAGTGACTGTGGCTGCTGCCATGGCTGCTGCTACGCACGGCCGACCCGGTCGCATGCTCGGCATGCACACGAAGAATGTGCTCCGCATACAGCTGGTTCAGACGAAGAAACGCACGGCGAATAGCGATCGGAACCAGGTCGTTCGGCGCGTGCGTCGACGACGGAAGGCGCACGAGCTCGTCCTCCAGCACACGCGCACAGTGATCTGTCATGAAGCGGGCGATGCGCGTGCCGGCGAGCGACGAGTGGGCGCGGCCCTCGATGAGGCCAAACAGGGACTCGTTCTCGTCGCGGCGGAAGCTCGGCACGACAAGGTCAAACACTTGGAGCGCATCATGCGAGCCGATGGAATCGGCAATGCCGTACGGCATCGCATTCACATGCGCGAGCGTCGTGCGGATGCGGCGGTGGTCCGTCTCGTCAGGCAGCGGCTGGTGCGACATGGTGACCTCCATGAGGCCGAGCAGGCGCAGATGGTGCAGGCGGTTAAAGTCGGCGAGGTTCTTCTCGCGGCCATTCACATCGGCAATCTTGGGCTTGATCTCGAAGCGCTGGTTGCCCGACAGGTTGAGGTACCGCAGCTCGGGATTCGCATTCCAGTTCCAGTCATAGTGCCAGTTGGCGATGTTGTACTTGAGTGCATTGTTCCCGGCGTCGATCGCCCGCAGCTGCTTCAGCCGGCCGAGCTCCGCCGGCAGCGACAGCAGCTTGTTCCCATTCAGGAAGAGCACGTGCAGGTGCTGCAGCGCCTCGAGGTCCTCGGCAGGGAGCGCACCCAGGCTATTCGACGAGAGGAACAGCTGCCGGAGCGCACGCAGCGCGAGCAGCGCACCAGACGGCACCTCGTAGATCTCATTCATCGACAGGTTGAGCAGCTCGAGGCGCGGCAGGTGCATCAGCACGGCAAACACATCGTCCGACAGCCGGTTGTCCGCCACGCTCAGGTGCACGAGCGACGCAGCGAGGGGCATCGTGTCGGGCGCGCCGCCGTCGGGCATCGGGAGCGAGCTGAGGATGTTCGAGCTTGCATTCAGCACGCACAGACTTTGGCACCGCCACACACTCGCAGGCAGCGAGCGCAGGTTGTTGTCACGCACATCGAGGCGCTGCAGCGCGCGCAACGAGCCGATCGAGTCGGGCAGCTGCGTGAGCGCATTTGTCGCACAGCTCAGGCACTCGAGCTTCCCGAGCGAGCCGAGCGGCGGGAGCGACGCAAATTGGTTGTGGTCCAGCACGAGCTGCCGCAGCTCCGGCACCGAGCGGAAGAGGCTCTCGTTGATCGTGACGAGATTGGCATGCGACAGGTCGAGGCGTGTGAGCGACGACGGCACAGGCGCCGACAGCTGGGCACGTGTGAGCGGATTGTGCGCGAGGTCAAGCGTCTTGAGCGCCTCGCCGACGTCGCCCTCGATGCTGGTGACGTAGTTGTGCGACGCGAGCACATACTCGAGTCGCGGGAGCGCCATCACATCGCCCAGCATGTGCAGGTTCGTGTGCCGCACATCCAGCACCCGCAGCGACACGAGCGACTGCATCTCGGCCGGCAGGCGGCTGATGCTGTTGCCCACGAGGATGAGGCGCTCAAGCTTCGTGAGCCGGTGCACGTCGGACGGGACAATGCTGATCGCGTTGAACGACAGATCGAGATCCCGCAGATTCGGAATCGCACACACCCGCGCAGGAAACGTGTCGAGCCGGTTGTTCGACAGATTCAGGTACTGCAGCGCGCCCATGCTCGGCACGTACGACGGCGCCGACGAGAGGCGGTTGTTCGTCGCGCGGATGACCCGCAGCTGCGCCAGCTGGTGCAGCGGGATGTGCTCCAGGTCCACGAGCCGGTTCGAGCTGATGTCGATCTGCGTGAGCTGCGGAATCGATATCACGCCCTCCGGCACACGCTTGAGCGAGAGCGACGACAGCCGCAGCATCCGCAGCGACGTGCACAGTTGCACAAAGTCGATCGGCAGGTCCGTCAGCGGATTCATCGACAGGTCCAGACTCACGATCCACTGTGCACACCGGTACACAGGTACGGGTATCATCGTGAGGTGCATGCCTTGCAGGTTCATGTGCTTGTACGTGTGGTCCTGGTCTTTGAGCATCCCTATGCTCAAGGTCGGCGCTCGGTCCGCTCGATACACGAACCGCAGCAGGAAACTCAGATCCTGGCGCCCCAGCTCATCAAGGCCATCTGCATCCGTATAGCCAGCCTGGATCAGCCGCCGCCGGAAGATCCGCACCGGCTTTTCACTCGGTGCGAGCGGCCGATCCGTCCCGCGCTCATACAGAAACAGACGATGGCCTTTCGTGTCGGCGACGCTCGTTGCGTGGCGTCCCAGCGCATACGCAATTTCCGACGCCGTCGTCTCGACCGCACACGATATAATCACGTACGTGTCGTTCTGCTGGTACACCCGCATGAACGTCTTGCCCGTGGGCGCCACAGGATCCACATCCGTCGAGCGAAACACCAGTGGCGCGGGTGGATTCCGTGCGGCCAACGGCAACGGCGCATCCCCGTGCATCGTCACATACCGAGCGACCGCATCAGGACCGGCTCCGGCTCCGGCTCCGGGACTGGGACTCGGACTGGGACCAGCGTGTCCGCCGCCCACGCCACCGCTTCCCACACCCCGACGTGAACGCAAAAATGGCAAGTGCGGCGTACGATGCCGCCGTCCAAACGCTGCGTTCCCCACAGACATGAGCGCCATTTTCGTGCTTGAATAGGGCGTCGTCGTCGTCGGCGTGCACGCTGACGACGCATCGCCCGCCCCCTCGGCACTGCTTGTCCCTGCCCCTGAGGGCAGCTGCATACCCGTCCCACCCGCTGTCGACGTGGGCGATGGCGACCACGACGACGACGAGGCCGGGCCAGCGCCGTGAGCAGGTGTGATGCCTTGCCCCAGTCCCGGCACATGTGCTGGCGGCGGCGTTCGCGACATGGCACGACGGAAGAACCGCGGCCTCTTGGACTCTGTGTCCGGCTCGTCAAATGGATTCGTCCGCATGTACGTTTGCAACGGCGGTGTCGATACGTCCATGGCCGGCTCGTAGATCACAACCTGTGATAGCACAGAGCCATCATGATCAGACCCAGCACTCGACGTGTGCGGCGGCACAGGCTCTTCATCCTCTGCATATTCTCCCACGACATTCTTCATGTCTTGCTCTCCCGATGGCGACACGACGGCCCAGCTTTCCGGCGCCCGCCACGACGAGAGCGCCACATCGGCCCTGCTGCTGCTGCTGCCACCCGGCGGCGCCACCTCGGATGACGGCGTTCCCGTCGGCGTTGTCGACGAGAGCGCCATGACAAACGGCGCAATGCTCATCGCTGGATTCGTACTGGGCGGATACTGTGCTTGTTCTTGCGCCGGTGGCAGCGGCATACGTGCGGCTGGTTGGGCGGCTGCTTCAGCCTGTAGCTCCGACAGCAGCTGCGGCCGCGGCGCGGACGGCGAGTGCGCTTGTGTGGGCCGCACGTCAGAGGGCGTCGGCGTCTGTGGCGGCTTCGGCGGCTGCATCGCGTCTCCCATGTCTTGCGCGCTCGGTCCCTCACCCATCGATGCACGGTGTCCAAGAGACTCGTCCATCGACACTTGTCTCGCACGCCGCGAGGAAAGATCAGCAGTATGCAAGGAAGAGACGCTCGGCCGATGTGCAGACGATGACGTCGACGGCGGCGACGGCGACCACGACGACATGGTCCGCGTCGCGGGCATCACTGGCACCGATGGAAACTGAAGAGCAGGCGCCAGTGCCTTGGGTGATACATTACTATCAGTCGCACAGCTTGCACATGGCTTGTCGCTTAGCAACGACGAGGAGCGCTCGTCATTCACATCACCACCATACGATAGACTCAACGAGCCAGGCGAGTCCCGTCGCACTCCTTCGGACAGTGTGGGCGGAATCGTTGCAGGCAAGAACTGCGTCGACGACTTCGAACTTGGTGGGCCTGTGCCTGTAGGTGTCGTAGACCCTTTCCCTTCAGTGCAAGGAAACAATGGTGGCTCTTGGCTCAAGCAGCGACCAGAGCCCGTGTTGAGATCCGCGTCAGCACGGGGAACAGCGCCTAAGCGCGATGGATCAATGATATCGCCAATCGTATCGAGGTTGGTGTCAAGCGTCACGCCGTGTTCATGTCCAGCATGCACAGGGCTCTCTAACGATATCGCTCGGTGCAATGGCTCAAAGAGAGCTGGCGGGTTTTTCTCCAGCTCCGCACTCATGCGACGCGACAAGCTTCCATGTCGCGGAATGCAAAGGCGCTTCGTACGCTCCAACTTGTCTTTGCGCATCGATCCCGACGGCGTCGACGTCGTCATCTGTCGCTTCTCGTCCTCACTATGGCTTCGTGCCCGCCATGATGACCCTTGACGAAACAAGGAGAATGGATTCAGCGTGCGCAAACCTAGGCCATGCTGACCATGCTGACCGTGCTGACCGTGCTGACCGTGCTGACCGTGCTGACCGTGCTGGCCGTGCTGGCTATATTCACGACTCGCACTGCCGCCCTCCGAGGCACCTGTCTTGGCATGCGAGCCGTCACCGCCCTGTGACGATGAAAGTGAGGGTGACGACACGGACGGTTGCGTCGATGAAATTGACGTGGACGCTGGTCCGAGCCTTGTACTTGGCCCCATCTCTTGTCTCAGCACAGTCTGGGGCACTGGCGCTGGCATAGATCCTGGCTCGGACGCTGACGCCGAGGACGTTGACGTTGACGATGATACCTGTGGCGCCACTGGCAGTGGCGGTGGCAGCGATGACGACGACAACGACGACGACGACGACGACGACGACGACAATACTCGCGACATGAGCACAGAAGGCGCTGGGCCAGTCTTGCTCACCGACGACCTTAGCATACCTTCGCCTGTCGCCGTTGATGAAGTTCTCAAAGCATCTTCTTCACGAAGCCATGGTGAAATGGTATCGCACATCTGAGCTCCTTCTCGTTTCGTCTCCTCTACTTTCTGCTCAACAATCCCTCCGCGCGACGGCGCATCACTCGCACCACCACCACTCGGCGTGCTCGCACTCGCATGCATAACACCGCCCAATGTGCGTGTAACGCTCGCGAGGTAGTATGGGACGTAGGTGGTCTGAGCAACGTCCGATTGAGCGTCGTGTCAGCGTCACTCAACCTACTTTAAAATATTCCTGGAGGAGGGGGGGGTGAAAAATAATGAAGACGACGAACGCGGCTCGCACGGGGTAAAAAGCTGCTGAGCAGTGGAAATGAGGGATGGTCACGTCAGACCTCCCCTCCACCCTCTCCTAACAACCTGCAATGATAGTGGAGGTCAGTGTACCCAGCGGTGGAGGGAAGACACATCCTCATCCGCTGGTGGGTGTAGTAGCCTGCCTAGTTGAATGGGACCGATCTAACCTATTGTTTTTCGCGGGGCCAAGTGATCCCACATCAGGCCCATCCAGCCCAGCAGACGCGTGCGTCTAGCGTCTGCGCCAAACGAATTTCTTCACCCACACGTATATACACACCCTCCGCTCAACGCTTTCCTCCCTTTGATTGGCCAGAGGCGGATTCAAATCCTTTCACTACACTCTCGCGACACTTCCATCCGTCCTTGCGTCGGAGAGAGGGGCCTCATTGTCACAGAAAAGCCCAACAAGGAAGCACCAACAAGCGTCTGAGGGGAAGAGAGTAAGGAACGAACGGAGAGGGTGCAAACAAACACACTCAGACCCACGTCCCGGACAGGAAGATATCACCCCCACCACAAGCCAACTTCCTGACCCGTTCGACGCTCGCTTCACCCAAGCCGGATGAGTCTAAGTGACCCAGAGTCGAATCCCCCTGGATTCAAATTCATTGGTTTGGGCCTCGCCGTAGGAAGCGGCCTGTTCATCGGCTCATCATTTGTGTTCAAAAAAAAAGGACTGATCGCAGCGCAACGTAAATATGAAACAACCGCTGGCGAGTCCCATGCATACCTAAAGAGCCCCATGTGGTGGACAGGCATGACCATCATGATCCTTGGCGAAGTCCTCAACTTTGTCGCTTACATGTTTGCCGATGCGGTTCTGGTAACACCCATGGGTGCCCTATCCGTTGTGGTGTGCGCGATTTTGTCTGCTATCTTCTTACATGAACATCTGACCCTCTTTGGAAAAGTCGGCTGTTTTTTGTGTATCGTAGGCTCTGTGATCATTGCCATCAATGCGCCTGAACAAAAGATCGATGGAAATATCCATTCATACGAACACCTCTTTATCGCGCCCGGCTTCTTGACCTGGCTTGGCATCTGTGTGGTGTCAGCACTTGTACTCATGTTTATCGTGGCTCCCAAGTACGGCAAAAAGAACATGCTCGTGTACATTACCGTCTGCAGCGTGATTGGCGGACTCAGTGTTAGTGTCACGTCAGGACTCGGCTCAGCTATCATTCTGTCGATCCGTGGTCACAACCAGTTCAAGTACTGGTTCACGTACTTCCTTCTAATCTTTGTCATCGTCACACTCCTTATTGAAATCAACTACCTAAACAAAGCCCTAGAACTCTTCAACACAGCCGCTGTCACTCCCACATACTATGTCATTTTCACGGCCGCAACCATCATCACATCCGTCATTCTCTCTCAAGGCATGCGTGCAGATGCTGTGACGATTGTTACTATTGTTTTCGGCTTTTTCACCATCTGTGCAGGCATTGTGCTCTTGCAGCTAAGCAAGATGGACCCCGACGAACTCCGCCGCCAAAAGGGTCTTGACAGAAAGTCGTCCATGCTCATGAGTGTAATGGAAATGGGCCACGAGCTCGAAAAAGAGCATCCTATTTCGCACATCGAAGACCCTGGCGTCGACTCCATCCGCGGCGGCATGGGCATCGTTGGCAGTATCATGCGTGCAAAAAGCTCTCGCAAAGCATCACGACATCAACGGTCCGCTCAGGACACGAGTATGGAGCCACTCACGACACATTCCCGCTGTCATCCAAATGTCCCGCGGTACCAGTTGTATGATCGTCCCATGCCGCCCCCTACTGCAACGCTTACAAATCCGGGATCCTCCCCGTCGCACCCTGCCTCAGATCAGCATCAGCATGTCCATTTCCTTCCTGGCAGCGACGAATGCCATGGACATCATCATTCCTCCGAAGCAAGACAGTCCTCCGAGCTCGACAAACCGCACAATCTCGATCCACATGTCCTTGTGCCAATCCTCGAGAATCGCGCATCAGATCGCACGTCTCCCAACTCGATGCTATCTCTCCCGCCCCTAGACGTCGATGATACGGCCGATATGGGCAACCAAAGTGCCATCCATCTGCATGCAGCTCCATCGTATGAACTTGATGCATCATCGTTTCTCGAAAGGGACCTTGAGATGGAAGAGAAAGAGCCTGACGTGCAGGACGAGAAAGTCAACGACAATGATGATGACGTCGATGACGACGACGATACCAATGGCTGCAATACTGTTCTTCTTGCATCCCCGACGGGCATTGTCGATCATTACTATGAACTCAATACAACTGAGCTGAGCCCTTCCCGAAATGCATCTCTGAGACGTCGCGAACCAACAGATTCCCCCCATCCTGCCAAGACACGCTTCCTCGAGCACAAGGGCTTCGGCCTATTTAAGCCACGTATCCGATCGCAAGGATCCGTTCATGACACTTCCGGATTTTATCCGCGACATTTCACGGTTCCGGGTCTAAGCTCTGCCCAGGAATCCGCAGCGCCCAGCGCAGAGCGAGAGGACCTTCTACCGAATCGGTCCCAAAAGGGACTCGCCCACAATATGTAGCCTGACCCTTTCTAGTCTTCTCGTCCCTTCCCTCCCTCATAGCCGCCTTCGTTTCTATGTAGGCATGTATATATATATATATGTATAAATATATATATAAATGTGCGTGTGTGTGTGTGTGTGTCTGCATTTGTGTGTATATATGATGTGGTGTCTTGCACACATAATCATCCTCGTACTGTGACGCGGATACCTTCGCATTAAGCACTCTTCTGTGGACCGGATACGGCCTGCTCACGTTGCCTAAACTGATACCGCTGGATTCGTGTTACCGAACTGTTCATGGCACAAAACTTAATACGTACCAGCAGTCGGAGGACTTGAACTCCTTGTGCCGTTGCATTTGTCAAATGACAAGCAAAGAGTAGCATGTTGCGTGGTTGGACGCGCAACGCAAACCGCATAAACACACAACTGCCATTTCGTTAGTACATGATGCAGCTCAAGACAATCAGTGTTCTTTCTTTACATACGAATACAGGCACAAGGTGGGCGTCATACTCCACGAAATCATACTTTCATCCTTCTTCAAATCAGCAATGGCTGCCAGCGGCAAGCCCCAATTCGCCACGGGACCCCAAAAATGCGTTGACTTCCTGCATCAGTACAACACTCGCTTTTAACCACAAGTCAGGGCGATGACGTACAAAGAAGTATTCGCGTGCTGCTGGCGAACGCAACCACGCCACAAATGCACTCGACATGGTCTATGCGGTCAACTAGCGGAGGCTGCCGCTGCGCTAACGTCACGCAAAGCCCCGCTGCATCAGGTCCAACCAGGTCAAGTGACTTGCAACGCCCAATCTCTCACACACGCCGAAGGCGATAACGCATAAATCCCCGCCCTGCATCTCGCGTCCCTCCACGTCGTCTGCGGCACTGGCTAAATACAACACGCAGACGTCAAGCCGTGTGCCTCCCTGTCTCCCTATCGACATCGATACCTGCACTCCCAAGGTCCGTCACTTTCGTTCGCTCATCCATACTCTCTTCCAAAATCAGGCTTCCACGTCATGATAAAGGGCATGCTCATCATCACCATATCTATGATTGCTTCTACAGTATAAAGACTGCCCTCGGAACAAACCCGAGCAGGCAGGCGGGACATCTGTCTCCCCCCCCTTATACATTACTTCGTGAAAGACATTGTCGTATAGACATATGCTTAATGAGTCTTGTGAGGACCAGCATTGAGCACCTCGGGGTTCACTTCCTTCTCGTGCGTAACAAAGGCCTCAGCGAACATGCCAGCCAACTTCTTCAGCTCGGCTTCAAAGGCCGCCTTGTCAGGCCATGAGTTAGCCGGGTTAAGCACCTCCGACGGCACATTGTTGACTGCGCGTGGCACTTGCAGGTCAAACACACCTGGGGCAAACTGATCATATTCCGCATTGGCGAGCGAGCCGTCGTGGATGGCATCGAGAATCGCACGCGTGTACTTGAGCGGACAGCGACGACCCACGCGGTACTTTCCACCAATCCAGCCCGTGTTTACTAGCCAGGCGTTGCAATTGACATGGCTCATGCGTTCTGCCAGCATCGAGGCGTAGCGCTGGGGTGGCAGCACAATGAATGGCTGACCATAGCAAGTCGAGAATGTGGGCGAAGGCTCCGTCACACCATCTTCCGTTCCAGGCGTCTTCGAAGTGTAGCCAGCAATGAAGTGGTATTGAGCCTGCTCTGACGTGAGCCTCGACACCGGCGGCAAGACACCGAAGGCATCGCATGTAAGCATGATCACATTTGATGGCTGCGTTGTTGTCATGCAAGGAATCAACGCGTTCGGAATGTACTCGATGGGGTAGGCGCAACGTGTGTTCTCAGTAATCTCTGAGTCATCGTAAAGAGGGTCACGCGTCACTTCGTCAAACTTCACATTTTCAAGAATCGAGCCGAACCGGATGGCACCGTAGATTTCGGGCTCCTTTTCTGCACTAAGGTTGATGCACTTTGCATAGCAGCCACCCTCAATGTTGAACACACCGTGGTCAGACCACACATGCTCATCATCGCCGATGAGCTTACGCGAAGGGTCCGCCGAGAGCGTTGTCTTGCCAGTACCCGACAGACCAAAGAAGATCGACACATCACCTTTGTCGCCCATGTTAGCGGATGAGTGCAAGGAGAGCTGGCCGAATTTCGCGGGCATCAGGTAGTGCATGACGGAGAAGATACCCTTCTTCATCTCACCCGCGTACTCGGTGCCAAGAATGACCATCTCGCGACGCTTGAAGTTGATCTCCACAGACGTCGAAGAGGTCATACCCGTCGTGAAACGGTTGGCAGGGAAGTGACCAGCATTGTAAATCGTGAAGTCCGGTTCACCAAAGTTCTCGAGTTCCTCGCGCGTAGGACGGATCAACATGTTGTGCATGAAGAGCGCGTGGTATGCACGGGCACAGATCACACGCACCTTAATACGGTACTTGGGTTGCCAGCCAGCAAAGCCGTCAAAAACGTAGATGTCATCGCGCGTGTTCAAGTAGTCAATAGCACGCTCGCGGTTGATTTCGAACGTGTGCTCGTCTAGCTTGATGTTTACGGGGCCCCACCAGATATCGTCCTTCGATGTCTCCTCGTACACAATACGCTTGTCCTTGGGGCTACGGCCTGTCTTCTTGCCAGACAGGTTGATGAGAGCACCGCTTGAGGCAATGACGGCGCCCTCCTTGCGCACGGCCTCTTCGTACAGCTGAGCCACAGGAGCATTGCGCTTAAGAGACACATGGTCCATATCGAAACCAGCTTTGGAGAACATGCTAATGTCCATACCCAGGAGTGGGTAGGGTTCCGTGTGGGTGTTATGTTCGTCGCGATGGTTGCCCTGAGAAGTCATATTGACTGAAGGATGGAGAAGGATCAAGTTGGTAAAGATGGGGACATTACAAGACTGCTCTCCCCGCACGTATATATAGATTTAAGCCCGTGCACACAAACCGGGACGAGACACGCCATGCCGTCCAGCCGGTCAACCTATGCGAATAGAACGCATGCGAAAGGCCTGTGCACTTGCATATTCAATCGAAAGAAGCCATATGATTTGTCAGTTTATTTTCATTTGCTCGGGTGGAGCCGGGTGTATCGAGAATTTGAAGAGCCCCACAACGCACTGACCTGCAAGCAACGCTTGTCACCAGAAACTCATAACTTTCTAGTGGAATGTGGCCCTTTCCTCCCCGCGCGTGGAGCGCTACGCTACTTTTACGGCCCCAGCTTTTTTTTGTGAACTCGGATTTGCATATTCATTTCGGCCCATGTCGCTGGAGTCCGAATGACTTCCTTGTGAAGCTGACTAAGAGTTGTGCACCCCACCGGTCGCCCCGTGCCTTGGCAGGGCACGGGGCCCTATCTTAAAGTTTATTTTCACTCGCTGGCTTCCTGCAAGTTTCGGCGGGCGGCGGGCTGGTGCCTTTTTGGGGTGACAGTCGGCGTCCGTTGGTCCAGAGTGACTCGTCGATCTTACAGTAAACAAAAAAAATTGCCCCCCCATCTCGGTGCCTTCAATGCGCTTGCTGACGCATAATCTACTTGCATGCCATGCGAAAGGTTGCGGCTCATCATCGAACAATTTTCCTTTACAGCTGCGCAATGTTCAGCTGGAGTTGATTGACGCTGAGTATAATCCTGTCTTTCTCAGAGGCTTCTTGCCAAAACTGGCATGGCCCGCATTGGTCGCGACGGCCCGTCAGCTGGGCGATACGACCATCCCGGAACAGGCTCCAGATTTTATAACATCAGAGCCTAGTGAGGAGTTTCTCCAATTGCTTCATCATGTCCTACTGGAAGTGCATGTGGCGGAAGGGGAAATGATCTGTCCAAATTGCTCACATATTTACCCGATTCGCAATGGCATTCCGAACATGCTGCTCGCCGAACACGAGATCCCCAAGTAATTGATCCTCGTGGGTCAACGCGGGGGTAGGGCGAGTAATTTCCTGCTTTTGATCGATAAACCATGACTCGTACCTTTCCATGTAAAGTCGAAGTCGTATGCCGTCGATGCTATGATGACGAGATTGTCATTGTGGCGACACAATTGCATTGAGACGCAGGTCGGGCGAAGAGGGATATACTGCTACATGTTGAAATGAACCGTAACTTGCAAAGATATTATGAAAGTACAGGTAAGAACTGTGCGCATTCCGTTAGCACCGTCGAGTCATTTGCCACTGGCAATAACGTACATTTCCCACAACAAACCCAGGTAAATCAAAAGGATCTCGCTTGATAGTAAAGCACCATGTACAAGGAATCGACTTGTTCGATGGAGAGAGAAGCACGCATTTTGTCATCACTGATTGAGTTGTATTTTCAAATGCATGACTCGCGAACATTTCCCAATAATTCAAGACAGATTCTTTGTCCATGAACTGATAGATATACTTGCCAAGCAAGTCCTCCTTACTCCACTGCGTCAGCATACAGAACTCAGCTCCCACGAGGGCTATCTCACACGTGCGGCGCCACACGACGGTTGGCGTGCCAGAAAATGAGATTAGCTTTTCAAATTCAAGTATGGTACGCTGAAATGCACGCTCGACAAAGATCTCGTCTTCTTCACTGAGTGGCATCTGCAGTGCAATGAGGGAAGGTCGATAGATGGCGAGTGCACGCACGATTCGCAAAACATCTGCCTTTTCGTACTTTTGCGTCGCATATTTCAACAAGATGTGGTATCCCTCGGTATAAGGAAAGGGCCGCGTATTGTCTCGATATACCTTCGACACTCGCTGCTTCCACAGCTGTTCCACTTGCAGTTCACTCTCAGGTCGGTATGGCATGCCAGGCCGCGGCTGTGGAAGAGAAGATGACGTAGGGTTCATGGACTGGGAATCAGAAGGCAGAGGTTGTTGTTGTTGTTGAGGCTGCGGTTGCTGATGGTGCTGGCCATGATGGTCGGTGTGGATATGATTGTGATTATTTGGCGTTGGTAGTGTGGTATGTGTGCCAAACGATGAAGATGCTGCGGCTGCCACCGGCGTTATGCCATCCTTGCCCAGCGTGGGCGGATCGGACATATGTACGTTCGAAGGCGCATTCATAAACGTTAGCGGGCTAAATGTGCTTTGTCCTGGGGTGCCAAACAGATTGGACTGAGGAGCGGGCACGGCATGATATGCACTTGCTAACGACGATTCGCCAGGGGCATCATCCCCCGATGTCATGTTGCTGATATGGGTATAACTTTCCATCAGGTCCATAGCTGGAATTGACGGACCATCGGGCGAATCGGCGCTAGGCTTCGCGCTATCGAGATCGTGAATCATGGAAGTCAAGATGGAGCTTTCCAATGACGCAGGCTCGTTTCCCCATGACACATGGTTGCTGGTATCAGTGGGTAAATGGGATCCTGAATCCGATTGCACGTAATGGGAGGGCGCCATCGGTGTGTTCGGATTTGGACGTGTAGTGCGAAGCACGCCATTAGGTGGGATGTGCTCTAACAGAACAGGGTCTGCATATCCTGTATTGAGACTAGACGACGCAGGGAGCTTGTCAGGTATGTTTGGGAGAAACATATTTTCGTTTGGATTCGGTGCCGGTTTCCCGTGTGCCATGATTGGTGGCACAGACGACGGTATTTCATCCTCCTCTAACAGATACTTGGCCTTTTTCCGGTACCCGTCCACACATTGGTCGGCAAGTCCTTTTCTCACACACCGTTGGCATGGACGTGAATCATCACAAGTAAGGTGAGCTTTCTGGCAGTGATAACAGGCGCGACTTGCTTTTTTCCGTCGCGAGGGACGCGTCTGCGATTTGGCCATTCCCTGGTTTGTGGAAGACGCTTGAGTCTTGTCGTCGGCGGGAGGTGACGCTGCTTTACGATCCATCGAGGCATCAGACTCTACTCCGCCGTTGTCACCCATGCTTTTTGGACCGTAAAGCTCACAGTTAATATACAAACTGTCTGGTCCGTGTCGTTGGGATGGATCGCCGCAGGGTTCTTCCTCGGTGGAGTGCTTGGCTTAAAGTTTTCAGTGGCACTGTGGGTGGATGTAAAATTTGCCATAAGCTAGCTGCTAGACTCGATAATTGTGTCCAATTTTGTTCAAACAGAGCGCATCTATTTCACAGCAACAGCGTCAATAATTCGTGGGCGAACAATTTTGACCGCGTTCTTCGGACAGAGTGCTTTGTTGGCATATACTTCACCTAATAGGCCAGTTTGAGGTGTAGGCAGATCTATGGCGGATGTGGCCATACAAAGACACTTTTCATGAAGGCACTCCTACAAGATGAAGGAAGCCGATACGCTCTACAGGAAAAGGCATCGAAGCCATGTGCATTCGACAAGTCTAGTGTAATGCAGAAAATGGACATATCCAAGATCGAGCAGGCACCAGTGCACGGAGAACCCGTGAACATTGCTAGGGCCACACATGGACACAACGGATGGTCTCGTCGGTGTACATTCAGCCCGTACCAAAGCACCTCTTCCAAAGAAAACCAAGGGACCGCAAAACTTGGTATGCCATGTAAACGCACAAAAACAAAAGGTCTAATGAGATGCATGTGCTACGGGCTTTGGCTTACTGTACTTTTCCCAAAAGCAGTATACAGCAAACGCCGTCACGCCCAGGCCCAGACCGGGGAACATGTGGCGCACATAGTACCTCATAGAGAAGATCGGGTGCTTGCGCCATGCTTCGCGTTTAGCCCAGGGGTCACGATACAGGTCGGTCATGGGGATACACGGGAAACGTCTGATTCTACGTTGTCGAGAAACATGCAAGTATGCGTGTTAGTTTTTATCCACAAGATACAATCGCATAAGACGATTTTCTGAGTGCACATACCAGGATTCAAAGACGAGCAGATGTACAATAGGCGTTGGTCCTGCGAGGCTCGTTTGTGGCACACGGAATGCTTACCGGCGTTGGTGCGACGTCAGATATGTATGCCCACTCGTTGATTTAGCCACCGCTCGGCCATTGACCGAGAGGGGAAAGCGCTGAACACAATCACGTGACGCAACACGCTCTCGCGGCTCGGGGCTTGGCCTTGCTTCTCCCAAGTGACACAGGAGGAACGCGGTCGCGAACAGTGTATGGCACCATGCCCGACGCCGAACGCGAGAGAGACGTCCTCAAACGCGACCCCGTCAAGCAAGAGGATGATTCTGACGAAGATATGCCGCTGAGTGTAGTACAAAGTCAGGCCAGTGACTCTGACTCTGATGTGCCTATTTCGCAGCAAACTTCGGTAAGAGGGGACATCCATGAGGAACACGATGGCGATGAAGACCACGATGAAGGAGACGAAGAGGACGTCAGCGATGACGAAGAAGACGAAGCCGAAGAAGAAGATGACGATGAAGAGGGCGATGCACCACTTGCAGGGAAGAAGCGGAAACGGTCGAACAGGAAGTCGTCCTCACAAAGGTCGAAATCGGACATTGAAGGTGGCGGCGAGCAGCGCTGGACCACACTGATCCATAAAGGGCCGAAGTTCCCTGATCCATATACCCCACTTCCGAAAGATGTGATGCTCAAGTACGACGGTATGTATAAAGATCCTTGCACTCATGTCAGGACATCCTGTGCCACTCCCGCCTGAATCTGAGGAAGTAGCCATGTTTTACGCTGTCAAGCTCGAGTCACAGCATGCGTCCAATCCTATTTTCAATCGCAACTTTTTCGAGGACTTTTGTGGCTACTTGAAACAGTATCCACCGAAAGACGGCACAAAAATACAAAAATTTGAGAAACTTGATTTTCGCGATATGTATAATTATTGGATGTCCCTCAAGGTGGCTGAGGCGGAGCGCAAGAAGAGCATGGCGCCCTCCATGCGGAAGGCTGAGCTTGCGGCACGAAGAGCCATCGACAACGAGTACAAGCTCTGCCTCGTTGATGGCATTGAGCAGAAGGCAGGCAATGTGACCGTCGAACCCCCAGGTCTCTTTTTGGGCCGCGGCGCACATCCCAAGGCTGGACGTGTCAAGACGCGCATTCAGCCGGAACAAATCACCATCAATCACAGTGCCGATCACCCACCGCCGAAGCCGCCTAAAGGGCATTCGTGGGGCGAAGTGGTGGAGCGCAAAGATGTCACATGGTTGGCACTTTGGCGAGAAAATATCAACGGTGGTTTCAAGTACGTGTTTCTTGACGCATCAAGCACATTCAAGACCGAGTCTGATCGAGAAAAATTTGAAAAGGCTCGGCGCCTGGACACTTGTGTCAAGCAGGTGCGGGCTGATGTGTTGAAGAATCTAAGATCCAAAGACCGACTGGACCAAATGATCGCTACGATCGTGTGGCTGATTGACAATTTTTCCTTGCGTGCTGGAAATGAGAAGGGCGAAGATGAAGCCGAGACGTACGGAGTATGCTCCCTGCGTTGTGGGCATGCCACGTTGATTCCACCCAACCAGCTGAATCTCTCTTTTCTGGGTAAAGATTCAATGAAGTTTGAAGAAACGCTCACTATAACGAATCCTCATGTGTACAAGAACATCACGTCGTTTTTGAAATCGGACGGCCACCAGAAGAAGGGGCCCGATGACCCTATCTTTGCTGCACCCAAAGCTCGTGGAGACAAAATGACCCCTTTACCGCCGGATGTGGTGAACCAATTCCTGGGCAGGTATATGAAAGGGTTGAGTGCCAAGGTATTCCGCACATATAATGCATCAGCCACATTCCAGGGTCTACTGGACGAAACGGAGGAATGGCTTGCATCCCGGCCAACACCACAGGAACGTGAAATTACACCCGCCAACCTTCGCATCGCTTACAATGAAGCAAATCGCCAAGTTGCTATTCTTTGCAACCACCAAAAGACTGTAAACCATGTCACGCTGAACAAGTCGCTGGACCGCACAAAGGATAAGGTACGCTACCTTGTATGCGTAATCCGTCGCTAACAGATTTTGCAGATATTTGCTATTAAATACGATATTTACAAAGAGCAGCAGAAACTGTTGACATTCAACAATGCATCTGAGCTGAAAAAGGAATACTTGCCAAAGGATCATGACTTTGCAAAGTCATGGAATCTGATCTTGAAAAGGCTGGACTTGGATGTGTCGCGCATCGAGGAGCATGAAGAGCATTTGATTGAGGCAAAGAAGTCCCGGATGACGACAGCGTTCGAGCGACAGGAGTCGGAACGTCGTTTTCAAGAAGAGCAGCGCAAAGCCGAGCGTTCAAGCAAGGTAAAAAAGGAAGAAAAGGATAACGAGGAGGTCAAGACATCCAAGGGCATCACGACAAAGGCTGAGCTGCAAGCAGAACTTAAAAAACTAGATGCACACCTGAAAATTTTGCAACGAGAACGGAAAACGAACAAGAGTGAGGCCAATTCATGCAATGTACCGTCTACGGCTCGGCGAATCCTGTCGAAGTATGAGGCGATCAAGAAGCAGGAGGCCGAGCTCTTGAACAAGAACAACACGAGTGATGTGTCGTTGGGAACATCGAAAATGAACTACATCGATCCACGCATCACTGTTGCTTGGCTTAAGAAATGGGATGCAAAATTGCAAACCATGACACCAAAAAAGCCTGCGAAAGCATCCGAGTCGAACAAGAAGTCTAGTAAGACCAAGACTGAGGAGCCCCCGCCGGATCCCGCGACAAGTGAGAAGATGGAGCTCAATTTGCAAGTTATGAACATTGGCCAATTCTTCCCCATGACGCTGCAGAAGAAGTTCAAGTGGGCTTCTTTTGATGAAAAAGGCAAGCCTCTTCCGTCGAACTGGAGTTTCGTTAAAGATGCACGTAAAAAAATGCGGACATTGGGTAGTGCTGAACGTAAATAATTGCATGTCTTGGTTTAGCTGTCAGATCAAGTTCAACGCGAAGGGGGTGTGGAACACTCGAGCTCTTAGATATGCTCTTTATATTAACATCAGTCCAGGAAGGTCCACAGTTCAAGGGCAAGATGGCCGAGTGGTCTAAGGCGCAACGTTAAGGTTTCCTTAATATACAAGCTGCAAGCTTCCGTTGTCTTCGGGCGTGGGTTCGAATCCCACTCTTGTCAATACCTTTTGGTATAAATTTTTGCTGATTCAAGATTATGCAATCCTCAAAGCCGTGGTGGTGCCTGGACGAATTTCTAGCTAGGATCACGTACTTTGGATTTTGGAACAATATAGTTCTGTGTCCGTATTGTGCAATAAAACATGCACTCAACTCCGGCGCGTGCTTCAAGGAACGCATACAATGAACATATCCGACTTGGGTAAGCGCGAAAGTCAGCCGAAATGGAACTACATAACCTCGCTGTGCGCATCTGTACGTGAACACATGAATCTTGTTCGAGCATCGACAAAAGCATGGTCATAACCTAATTTAGTAGAGTCAAACTACGTGCGATTGCATCTATGAAATGTGTTTCTTATTTGCGAAATAGCCTGGCTGGCCCGTCAGCTCAGGTTGGATTCAAGCCATCCCAATTGAGGTGTTTGTGAATTGTCGTCCGCTAAGCCAGAGTCCTTTATATTGGGTTCTTCCGCTTGTCCATCAGCAGCTGCGAAAGGGTCTGCGAAAATGACACCTTCGTCGAAATCAAGTGTATTGCACTGGTCGCATACAGATGACTGTGTAGAGTTGGGGGCGACGAAGGTTGTGCAGATCATGCTGCTGTGTGGCTCCAGCAACGGCTTAACTGCGCGGTATACATAGGGAACTTGTGTGGCGCTCGTATCAATTTGGTCTTCTTCTTCAGGCTCATGAGCCGATTCTTCATCACGGGTGCGATCATTCCGACGCCTCCGCTCTCGATCACGACGACGGCGATGCCGACGTCGATTTTCTTGTTGGTCGCTCTCTGAATCAGTAGACACATCCTCGTGCCGCCGGTGGCGACTGGCTGATTTGCTCCGTCGGCGAGCACGACTTTTTGCGGTTGGAGAGTCATCATCATCCTCGCTTGATTCAGTCGATTCTGACGCTTGAATGCGGACTTTTCGTGAGCTGCGGCGTTTCGGCTTGACGTCTTCGTCAGACTCCTTGTCATGGTCATCGCTTTCGTCATTGCCGCTTTCGTCATCACTGGCGTTTGATTTCCGCCTGCGATGTTTCCGTTTTCGTGAAGGTGTGTCTGAGCCGCTGCTGTGCTCGCTATCATCATCTGAAGAGGAAGATGACGAGGGAGATGCTCTGCGCTTCGTCAATGATGCCTGCACGGGCAGGACGGGAATTTTTTCAATCTGCTGATCATATATGAGAAGTTCCAACAGCGCAGCCACATGCTCAGGCTCTAATTCGGTGTCGGTGAGACGCGCTTGCTTTAGATAGCGGTGGACGGTGTGTACACTGGGGAAAAGATGTGTGTGGGATGCCGGGAACAGCGCTGATGAGCGGCCATCTTTTGGCCAGGACTTGGACTGAATAAAGCGCAAGCACGCCATCGACAGCTCGTGAATAAATCCAGTATCGAGTTCGTTGTCTGTGTACCACGGGCCGCCGGACAATTCGATTGACGGCGTGAGATCATAGAGCATGTAGATCTTTCGTGTGGGAAACTTGACAGACTTGACAGACTTGACGAGCTGCTTCTGTTCTAGTGTGCGCAAGCAACGCGTCATAATTGTCTGGTGTAGATTCGTACGCGCTTTGATCAGTTTGGTCCAGATGCCTTCATTCCTTGCATCCTTTATATGGTTATAGATAATAAGTTCGTTAGAGTCCATGCTACCAAGAAGGCTAGCCTCGCCTTTCGACACGGCCACATACTGGATACCATCCGGCCCCTTTTGTGCATTAAACAGGTTCTTTTTTAAGAGTCCATTGATCGCCAGAAGTTGCTCTTCGATGGGCACTTGGGCAAAGCGTCTCGACAGCTCGTCACCTGTGAGTGTCTTGTTAGGTGCAGCAAGGGCTGCTCCATGGACTTGCTTTTCCAACGGACTGAGCCCTTGTGCATCCTGCGCAGATTTTGGCGGCATGTAGGGCGCGCACGTCTTTGTCTCTGTGTGGGGCGTGCACAGCGAACTAGAAAGGATGTACGTTCGCTCGCAGACACACACACACACACACACACACACTCACTCTCTCTCTCTCTTGCTCTTTCTCTTTCTCTTTCTCGCGTGCGCGCCGCAGTGTCCTGTTTACCGGCGTGGTGCGATGACGACACAGACTAGAGGTGTCAGGATGGGTTGGAAACAGCGCCTGATTTTCACGTCGTGTGGACCAACGTCATGCGTGCACGAGTCAGCGTCCCTCCTCGTTAGGCCGCGTTTCTAACGGCAGCGAGACAGGCAAGAAAGAGTGGAGATACCAGATAGTCTTGGCCTCCGACCTCCACCTGTGCCAGTTTGATGCCACGCGCGAGTCTCGAGAGTCATGTATCGATGGAGTGAGCCAACGTTGCAGATTGAGTGTTACTCGCTCTCTACCTTGTTGGTACCCATACGTAAAAGCATCGCTATCGTTTCAGTGCATGGAAAGCGGCAGTACAAAAATGGCTCCAACTTGGAAGCCAGTGGCTCCATTGTTGTCTAGTACAGATCGACCACTTCCACCACTCCACGACGGCGCTGACTTTTTGCACCACACAGTGACATGCGACTCAGCCGCCTTGGCCCTCGCTGTCGACACTCAGCGAGCTCGCATGCTAGTCGGGATGCAGAGCGGCGAAATCTGCGTATGGGACTTGGATACGTTCCAACCTTGTGCGCGTCTCATTGGGCACCGAAGCAGCGTCCTCTCGCTCATCCTCGTCGATGACTACTTGTTTAGCGCCTCGTCAGACAGCACCGTCCGCATATGGGACGCGGCCACTCTGATGCCGCTTGCACTCGTGTTTCCAGCGAGCACCAACACTGGCGACATTTTCTGCCTCGCGTGGGACCATGAGAAGCACGTCCTGTACTTTGGTTGCCAGGACACGTCGATCCAGTGGTTGCCCGTAACACGTGCTCGCCTTCATGAGCCAACAGAGCCCTTGCCGACATTGTCTTCCTTTGACAAGTTTTTTGACTCACGCCCGCGAACACATCGCCACGCTGCCCCTACCTCGAGTGCCACTGCTGCTACTGCTGCCACTGCTGCTGCCACGGCCACACAGACGGTGCGGTCGGCGACGGCGACAGCGCTAGTCCAGCGTACTTCTGTAGAGTGGCTTGGTGGAAGCGCCGATAGCAGCAGCGGCAGTAAAGGCGGTGAAAGTGCCGGCCATAACAACAGCAGCAGCGCCGGCGACCATGTCGATACCGCTAATGACACGGCAGTCAATGAACCTGTCTCTGCTGTTCGTATGGCTGTTCTTAGTGTGGATGCAGCACATGTCATGCCCTCTGCGCACAACAGCTATGTATATTGCTTGTCGTTGGCACATGTGAATGGGGAGACGATGCTTGCGAGTGGCGCCGGGGACGAGGCTGTGCGACTTTGGCGCCTTCACCCGCACACAGCATCTCCGATGTTATTTCGCACACTCGTTCTTCCGCACCCGTCGGGTGATGCCGTCCTGTCGCTTGCTGCATGGAAAGGCACACTACTTGCTGGCAAACAGGGAGGCGCTATCGATGTATGGGACATGGAGAGCTATACCCCGATCCGCGTGCTGCGGGCTCATACGAAGGATGTCCTGTGCTTACAAGTTCTTGCCGAAGGCAATGCGTATGTATTTTGGACTGGCGGGGCTGATGGTCTCGTGTGCCGCTTTGACCGCTACTTCCGTTGCTGTGGCCGCCTCGCTGCGCATGCCAATGCGGTCCAGAGCCTCGCGTTGGATCCAGGGCGCTCCAAGTCGTCGTACTCGTGGCTCTCGAGCACCCCGTTGCTGTTAACGGGTGCCTCTGATGCTCGCGTCCGTCTGTGGCACTACCAAAGTGGAGCTACGTCTATTCCACCGTCGATGGGATCGACGCTGCCAGGCAATACACTCCTGGAGCATCTTTCTCAGTTTATGCGATACAAGTCTGTGTCGCGAGGACCGACAATGCACGCTGTCGACGAGAACTTTGAAGACTCTAGGCAAGCGGCCCACTTCCTCCGATCAACACTGATGGAGCTAGGTGCTAGTGATGTGCAGCTCCTGCCAAGTGGACCCGGCACCAATCCCATCGTGTTGGGTACCTTCCATGCGCCGCATCCACGCAAAAGGTGCTTGTTTTATGGGCACTATGACTGTGTTCCTGCAGGCGATGGCTGGGATTCAGACCCCTGGGACCTTACCGGACGCGATGGCTATTTGTATGGTCGAGGCGTCAGCGACAACAAGGGCCCCATTCTTGCCGTCGCTTATGCTGCAAGTGAGCTCCTGTATGAGCGCAAGCTCGACATCGATGTGGTTATGCTCATCGAGGGTGAGCAAGAGTCTGGCTCGAAACCATTGCAGGCTTGTCTGCAGAAGTACAAGCCTTTGCTTGGCCCCATCGATACCATTCTGGTGTGCAACTCGTACTGGCTCGGCGAACGGCAGCCATGTCTCACCATCGGTCTGCGTGGCGTGATCCAGGCCATCATCCGCATCAGCGGTCTACGTGCTGACCGACATTCGGGTGTCGATGGTGGAGCTGAACGGGAGCCCATGATGGACATGATCAAACTCCTTGCATCTCTCCTAGACGATCAGGGCCGCGTCACACTCCCACACTTTTACGATGACGTGCGTGCCATCACGTCTGATGATCGCGCGCATCTGAAAGCTCTCGCGCAGGAAGCTTCTCGGATTACGCATGCAGAACGCCTCATTGCTTTGTGGCGCATGCCTTCTCTTACTGTGCACCAGGTTACAAATAGCAGCACGGCTCACTCGACTGTGATCCCCAAGGCCGTCGAGGCCTCCGTGAGTCTGCGTATCGTGCCGGATCAGAATCTCCAAGCCATTCAGACGCAGTTCCATCGTACCATTCACTCGCATTTCCAGCACATGCACACGCCGAACCGTGTAGATGTTGAAGTGTTCCACTGTGCTGACTGGTGGCTTGGATCCACTGTCGGTCCTGCTTGGGACGCCCTTGTTACAGCTGTCGAGGCGGAATGGGGCTCCCAAGTTCGCATCATCCGAGAAGGTGGTTCCATCCCAGGCATGGCCTTGCTTGAGAAGGAGCTTAGTGCAAAAGCTTTGCATTTGCCCATGGGTCAGGCCTCTGATCACGCGCATCTGCCAAACGAGCGGATTCGGCTTGTCAATCTCGAAAAGGGCCAAGCTGTCGTGCGTCGGTTTTTTGTTGCTCTTGGCACCGTGTAGCATCAAAGATCAACACTGTCGTGCCAAGAAGTCTAGGGTACTATCTTATTGTGACATCGACTGCTGCTTTGGGCTGCCGCGTGTACATCAGCTCTAGCTCTCCCTTGCTTGCATTTTTTTTTTTTGAATGTGCCCTCTTGACCCCTCCCAAGTTTCGTGTCTATCTACATTTTCCTGCTGTATGATACCTGTACCTCACGCAGGTCAATGTCCCTTCGAAGCGTATCATGAACTACCCTGCATGATTCTGAGTCCTACACGGGCTCATACCCATAGCGTCCTGTGGCCATATTGCCACCCACGGACGTGCTACCTTGCCATGTTCGCGAGACATGACGCCAAAAATCACTTGCAACGTATGGCAGTTCGCGCCACATATCACGATGGGGAAGCAGGTCCCAGCCTGTCGCTCCATATTGATGGTGATTGTACCACATACCCACACCCAGGTACATCAAGGCAACAAAGATCATACTGTGTGTTTGTGAGCCAACCGAAAAAAAGTCCAACTCGCTGCTATCCGTACGTACAACCACCATAGCGAGAAGTGACCGCTACGACTTTGTTTCTGAGCTGGTTTACGTCGGGCGTTGAAACACGCTTGTGGCGTATTCCATTGCAGTTGAAGTTCGCCAGCGTCCGGATCATACGCGTTTATCTCCAACTGCGAATAAGCACCACAAAGCACCCGCAGGTACATCGTCTGCTCTCTCTCAGCCCATACGCGACCCTGGAATTGCAATTCAACGTCTGATATAAGCGATCATCTACGCACCGAGCGTCTCATCCGGATTCGAAGCTGTGTCTAGTAGCCGAAGTCCCTCGCCTGTCCCTGCTACCGGCACCACTTGCACAATCTGGTCCTGCTTGCCTCGCCGACTCGTAACTGTCATGCATGCATTCGTCGGGTATGGGCACTGATCCTCTTTATCCACCTGTTTCAACTGAGGCAATGGCTTGCACAAGTCCATTGTTACATTGGAAATTGTCGTCGACGGTGGCGTCGCTCGTGACCAGCCTGCGGTGATGGGGCCTTTCTCGAATTCAGGGCTCAGGTCCAAGACATGCGCGCCAGAATTCACCATGATCTTATCACATGCAAACTGCGACGCCTGCACTGGCCGCATCCATACCATGAGCCACCACGCCACAGCAACCACTGCCCACGACATGCTCACGATCTGGTGTTGCAGAGTGAATGTGTCGATCGGGAAATGGCAGCCGCAATCGATCGGGCCTTGAAATGTGTTGCGTGTTTTCTCCAAATCAACAGGCGTCTCGTTCTATGTCTCAAATACACACTGAATAGAATATAGATGCTTAGAGAAAGTATGCATGCATGAACAAGGAGGTACCAGGGGCAAGAACATGTCGATGTGACGGCTACCAATGTAGTCCTTGCGCGCGGTCAATCTCTTGCTCTTGTCACGTCGCATTGGTCTGTTGCATCGGGAGGGGCGGGGTCTTCCTTGCCCACGTTCCTGGCGCATCAGTTCTCTGGAATGCGGAAAAATGTGATCTCTTGCTGCTTAAAGTAGCGACGGTTCTCTTCATCAATGAGTACGAGGTTTAGGTAGTAGCGTGCACTAAACTTTTTATTCACATCCCGGAATGTGGGTGTAAGGTCAAAGCCTCCAAGAAACAGGCGGATTGGAATTGTTTCTCCGCGCACAGGCGCACCGTCCATGATCTCAAACTTGGTAATAGTTTCCGACTCATTGTACTGGTTTTGTCCCGAGCCCGTCGTTTCGCGACGAATGATCGATAGCTCCATGTGCTTGATTTTGATACGCACCAGGAGGAAGTAGATCTTGCCCACAATCACGTCTTTCAGGTGGTATTTTGATTTGTTGTACTCAAACTCAATGTGCAGACAGTCTTCAATGCCAACCTCCATCTTGATCGCATTGTTCGAGTCAGATGGTGGTCGGAATGAGTGCACCCAGACGTCGCGTTCCCGCACAAGATCAGAGATGCGCCGGTGAATGGTCAAACGAAGGAAGTACCGCAGCTTCACGTTAATCCCTTGGTAGCTTTCGTATTGCTTTTCGACATTTTTGAACTCAAACGGCAGCGTTTCCGTGTCACGTATGTCTCCTGGCGCCGCCAGCTCCTGCATGAGCGACAGAAATTCATAATGATTCCCCCGGTCATAGAACAGCTCTGCCCAATGTTAGTCTCATCACATCCTGTATTTCAATCTTGCATACCTATGCATCCAATTAACTCGATTTTGATCCCGTCATGCTGCAACCGTTTTGAATTCCGAGGTTGGATCACCACCTGTAGCATCAAGTTAGCCAATTCTGCCGAGTTTCTTTTCCTCTCTCCTCTTCTCTTAGACACGCACTGTTCCCTGTAGTGTTTCACCGTCATAGTACACTGGGTATGTCTCTTTGGACGAAGTATTCGTCTTCACATCCACTGTTTTACGTTCGTGCTCATCATTCAGCCGGATATCGATGTCGATAGGTGACGCGAAGCTAAACAGCGACGTCATATCAGACGCGTGTCTCAGCCAGTCGTCTCTCTCACCGACGTTCTATCTGTTGCGGCTCAACTTGATCCAGCTGGGGACGAGACGCCGCCCAAGTGGTGAGACCTTTCCCAAATCAATCCATGCACTTCCACACGCACGCATAACGCCCCAATGCCACACACACACGACGCAACCACACCTTTCCATGCCACCAATCACTTAAAACCTCGACTAGGGCTTGTTTTTTCTGTTCTCCACAGACTCGAGTCCTGAATCCAAGGGAATATTGACCAAGAAATAATTCCAAGAACAAGTAGCAGGGTCCATCATGCCGATAAAGTATCTGGGTCCGAAATCCTACATTTGTGCGCTCCAGCCCATTCTACTCAAACTCTGCTTGTAATTTCAAGATAGATGCTGCACTATGCGTGGTAATGTGTCGCTTATTTGCTGTAGCCAAAGACTTGAACTGTTCGATCTTGATACGTTGCTTCACAGGATGTCCCCATATAAAAACGTAGGACGCATTAGGTCCATTCGCCCCAAAGCATACTTGATTGTAGCACCAATCCTTCGTATCACATTCTCCATGCCATCGCACAGAGTGACAGCCTAATAAAGCCAACATGCAGTAGATAGATATTCATGGGCTAGCTATGGTACAGAATCCCACTGACTATCGAGAAGGTCGCATTCAGCCAGATCCGGGAGCAGGAAGAAAGGGGAAGAAGAATCAAAGGGTCTTGAAACAGAATGTTTAGCGGCCACCACGGAAACTGCCACGGCCCCGTGGTGCGCCGCGACCACGCGCACCACCAAAGCCACCACCCCCGCGACCACCGCGACCGCCGCCAAAGCCACCGCGACCACCACCACGACCGCCGAAGCCGCCGCCGCCACGACCGCCACGACCACCACCGCGGCCACCACCAGCAGCACCACCGCCACGTGCACCTCCGCGCTTCTTTGTCCCTTTCACGACCACCTTTGGCTTCGGCAAGAATCGCTCAATAGGCAGCTTGCGGTCATCTGAAATGTACACGATATCGTCGGCTTTGAATGATGTCGCTACTACACCAGGTTCCGTCTTGACAGTGAAGTAAACCTCATTGATGGGCCCTAGAATCTCATCGACTTTCCCAATTTGAGACTTGTTCTCAAGGAAAATGGGTGCATTAAAGTACGGTACATGCTTTTCATCTGTGCTCGAGCAGAACATTTCGCCCTCAACGGCATGCACAAATTTTCCAAAAGGAACAACACTTGCTGGCGGGCCTGTATTCATCATACCACCACGACCGCCACGACCACTAAAGCCGCCACCACGGCCACCGCCACGTCCGCCTCGATACATGTTATTGCTACTTGTTGCACAAGCGACAGACGTCCCAACGTGAAGTCTCGAAGCGCGAGAAAAAACGATCAGCTGCCGACTCGCCGACTCGCACCCGCCTATTGTGCTATCACGTGATACTTTCACGAAAGCAGTCGTCGACGCCAGTCATTCGTACGCGCGTCAGACGCCACGGTAGATAAGACTGCGACGTCATGCATTACGTTAAGGGTATGACTGTGAGACAGGGTCATTGCGACACAGCTGCATTTCCATGATAGAGAAAGAAGATCAAGAATGTCAAAGGGTAACCTATTTGGTAGGAGCACGGCTCTCTGCGAGGGTTTTGCGAAGTTCCTCACCCATGGCAATGTACTCATCAAGGACTTCTGGGTTCATCAGTGTCGACTTGTTGATAGTGCTAATGGGCGCGCCGTTGATAACTGCATGTGTTAGTCAAAGATGATTACAGAAAAAGATAGGATAAACGTACGTTTCTTCACAGGCACTTCGACACGCTTTCCATTCAGAGTTTTTGGGCAGCCTTTTACGCGGCGCACAAATGTAGGGACGTGTCGAGCGCTGCGTTGCTTCCGAATCAAGCTTTTCGACCCGGCGGAAATTGACTCCCATTCAGCGTCCGATGTGTCTTCGGGCACAACGAGGAATAAGACTACGACTTCATCGTCCTTGGCAGGTGTCTTGAGAGCGACGACCAATGAGTCGCTGATCTTCGAGAGTGGTGACGTCGCAACTGTTGCTTCCGAGCTTTCCAGCACTTCGTAAATGTCTGCACTACCAAAACGGATGCCGCTGGGGTTCAACACGCCATCTGAACGGCCCAACATGATCAGACCACCGTGCTTTGAGCGCATCACTAGGTCACCATGATACCACACGCCAGGGAACTGTGTGTAGTAGCTGTCCTTGTATCGCTCATTGGGCTGGTGCCAGAACCCAATTGGTTGCACGGGGAAAGGCTTCTTGCACACGAGATCGCCCTCGACCATGTCTGGTGCCGAGTGACCCGAGTCGTCAAACACGTCCACGTCCATGCCGAGGCCCAAACACTGCAGCTCACCTGCACGCACAGGTAAAGCCTCGTTGTGTGTGCCAAAGAGCGAGCAAATGTCCGTACCACCTGTAATGCTGCCCACTTGAACAGGATGACCCACAAGCTTTTCAGCATAAGGATACAGTTCGGCACGGAGCGGCGAGCCAGTCGACAGAATCATGCGAACCTTGATACGGTCATAGAGTTCCGTAGGAACGAAGCCACGGCGCTCCATGATCGAAAGGTACGCGGCGGATGTGCCGAACACGGTGACACCCTCTCTTGCTGCCAGCTCCCACAGCACCTCCGTTGGATGCACGGGCGAGCCGTCGTACAGAACCACTGGACAACCGCTCAAGAGAGCACCAACGAGCCAATTCCACATCATCCAGCCAGTCGACGAGTGCTGGAAGAATACGTCTTCGCGCTTCAGGCCACCATGCAAGAGGTGCTCTTTGCCGAACTGCAGCAGCATACCACCAGCACGGTGCGTGATGGCTTTGGGGCTTCCTGTCGTACCAGAAGAAAATAAGATCCAGAGCGGATGATTGAAGTCGAGCTGCTCGAACTCAAATTTTTCGTCGCTTACACCATCGTTCAAAAAGTCGCTCCAAAGATGCCGCTTCAATCCTTGTGCATCAGACATGCCCTCTACGCCGTTCGGGCGCGCATCTGATTCAGGGTGGGTGCCCATGTAAGGAGCGATAATGACGTGTTCGAGCCTCGATGCCGTCGCCGCAACTTCGAGACGAGCGCGCTTCTTGGCCTGTGGCTCATCTGTCGCTTCCTGAGTGTCTTGGCTATCACTCGCTTTCTTGGCCTCGTACGCCTGCTTGTCCTTCTGTTCCTTCTCTTGTATCGCCAACAAGCCGTCAATAGTTGCGTTCAGCTTGCCAAGGTGATCGTGGAGTTTGCCATTGTAGAGGACCTGGTTCGTGCTGAAGAGAACCCGCGGACGCACCGTCGTGAGTCGCTCAAGTACGCCAGAAGTACCAAAGTCTGGAGCGACACTTGTCCATACTGCTCCAACGGCACTGCACGCTAAGAAAGCCACCAGGTTCTCCAGTGTGTTGCCAGAATAGCTTGCGACGGTGTCGCCAGGAACGATGCCTAACTTGCGCAACGCACGCGCCGCTTGAGTGACCTGCTTGCGAAGCTCTGCGTACGTCGTGCGGCACGTATCTTGCGCACGTTCTGTGCACGCAATCACGGCAACATCATCGTCTTGGCCATGGTGCAGGATGTTTTCAGCAAAGTTCAGACGTGCACCAACAAACCATTCAGCAGGTGGGAACATCGGCGCCTGGTCCATGATGACTTGCGCAGCATCAGCACTTGCTATAACGTTTATCTCATCCCACACGGCACGCCAGAACTTGCCAACCTCCGAGACACTCCATTTATGCAGATCTTCGTACGTGCTCAACTGCACGTCATGCTCCCTGCAGATCCGTTCGCGAAACGCATCCATGCGCTTCTTCCCCTCAGGCGGCGTCCATACGACGCGTCCCTGCAAAGGCTCTGATTCCGCTGCTGCCATTCACACTCACAAACAACACCAATGTGGCCTGACTTGAGTCGGAAGGCACACAATTAGCCAGCTTCTCGTGCCTGCCACACAGTCAATACGACGCCGGACCCTTGTGTCGCCTGGGGAAACCACGTGATCTGTCTTCGAGCGCGGGGCAAATCGAAATCCCGTGTGGCAGGTGGCTCGGCGCAGCGCTGTTGGCGGAACGCGTAAGTTCTGGCAGCCTATCAAGTCAGATCTACAAAGGCAAAAAAAGGTTAGCAGGCAGTGTGAGTCAAATTGGCGCGCACACTGAGATACAAGTTTTAGCACATCGCATTCCACTGGCGGTTTAGCTGGTCACTACCACTGGTTGGAGGCAGCGATTAAACGTGTAGCGTTCGTGGCAAAAATTTTCTTCACTCCGACTTCAGCCCCTAGTGCTGTGCTGAATTGATCGAGTGAAGTGTCTGCTATTTATACGCATTGAGCGATCGAGACGCGCTCCTTGGATCGGGGGCTTTACTGTACCATATGCCAAGTTCGAGGAATGACCTATTTTTTCGCGAGGGCATTAACCCTGTCCCCCCTATACCTAAGCCACCGCGTCTTGAGCGACCGAACGATTCACCACGGTCTTCCCTTAAGCCAGAGACATTACCAAAACCTGCTCGTGGACATGTGAAGAGGCCTTCATTCGGCCGCATGTCTCTCGAGGAGCGCAAGTCTGAGGAGCGCCTCATTCGCGCAGGCAAAGCCAAGATCGATATTCGACTGATTCTTGAAAAACCTTTCAAACTTGGCGAAGGTCGGAACTCGGAAGTGTACCTAGGCGCCTACCGCGACCTGTTACACGACTACGGGGAGCCAGAAATGTTGGTGCACTGCCCAGGACAGCCTCCAGGATTTGTGTCTTGGGAGCTGTGCGCTGTCAAACGCGTACAAGCTGACCGCGAGTCACAACTCGCCGGCTTGGAGGAAGCCTTCGCTCTTCGCCACTTGGGACGCCATCCACACATAGTCCGACTTATCACTGTACTGGACGAAATGGGAATTCGGCAGGATCAGCCGTCTGACTTTCTGCGAATTCACAAAGATAATCCTCCACGTCTGCTCATTATTCTTGAGTATTTACCATTCTCCCTTGCGCAATATGTGCGTATGCACCCTTTTTCCGTCGACCTGCGCCAATGGCTCGAGTGGGCTACGCAGTTGACCAGTACTATCGACTGGCTGCATACTCGTGGCTGTGTACACGGTGATATTAAGAAGGAGAACGTGCTTTTATCTCACGACTTATCCGTGAAGTTATGTGACTTCTCGTCCGTTCTGTTCTCCAATGCGGCCGTGCCTGCGACGGACGTTTATTCAGTCGGTACACCTGCATTCCGTGCGCCTGAACTATTTTCTCTGTCGTCATGGTCCCCGTCAGAGGAGCATGGCTGTGCTCATCCGGCACTCTCTTTCACACTGGACATTTTCAGTCTTGGCGTGCTTCTGTATTCGCTCGCTTCCGGCGTCGATCCAAGTCATCGTGTGAAGAGTGTGATCGCTATGCGGCAGCGGCAAAACCATTTTTTTATCAGTGAAGAAGATGATCGCATGGAACGTATGTCTTTCCAAGAAAGTTTGCCTTCATCACGATCCACAGACATTCATCGGTCCCTTGCAAGTCCCTCCGGCAGGTCATCAGCAGCATCAGATGTCAGCTCATCTCATTTCATGATCAATGAATCGGTCCTCGATCGTCTCCTCGACCCGTTGCCGCTTCCCCACGGCATTATATCACAGCCGTCTTCAGCGACTTCTTCGCTATCAGTCCCGATGATGACTCGCGCCATTTCGTACTCGGGTACGCCGAAGCAGGATTCTAGCTCATTGAATCGTTGCGTTTCGTTATCAGCAACATCTGGCGCAGATCGATCATCCCGTCGCTCCGTCTCGTTGTCGAAACGCGCAGAAATAGCCGGTCGCCCTCGCCCCACGTCTCTTGGACATGGGCTTCCAGCTGATACATCCGCGACGTGTGACCCTTTAGATGCCACGGACATGAGAGGTACTCCGATGATGTCTTCGCCGCAAGTACATATTGACACTGGTAATGATGTTGATCATCCATGTGCGTCGGAGCCGACTGACAATCGCCCTTACTCTGACGGCGCTCCAGCCCTCATTTTACCAGGCGGAGACCGTTTTCCTGACAAGCTACGTGATCTAGTACGAGTGATGGTGTCTCCGAATCCTGAGGATCGTCCATCAGCATCTCAAGTCCTTGCAACACTTAACAATTATCACATGGTATGAGTGCCTTTCCCTCCTGGCCTCTATCTCACATCCCTTTGGCTCACGCCCTTTTTTAGGTCTACTCTTCCTCCCCCTTTACCAGCACCCTTGTAGTATAATCTCGTTTGCACGTTTTTCTTTTCCCATACAGGTCTTCAAAATCTTCTCGATGGAGAGCGCTGTAATTCCAGGGTAGATAAGCGTCGCTTCAGTGGCTTTGACCATCTCAGGCGTTGGCCAGAATGAGTGCACGTGACCCATCGCTCTCTCATCGGCGACGAAGACGCAGGCGACGTACGTGCGTGGACGTCGACGACTTCTTCGGACGCCTACAGGTCTGCGCGACATCGATCCATATCTCTGAGCTTGGTCTCTCTTTGTCGGCATGTACTTATTGGGAACGTACTTGCCAGACCACAAGCTTGTTCGCGTACGTAGTATGAAATGTGTCTGGGCATATCACTGACCATGTGCCAGATTGCGCTGACGAACTTCTATGGCATTTCCTATGACACAGCACGGCGGCTCTGTGCACGAATCCAAGTCCATGAACGTGCTACAGTCTCGTCTTTGACCGAATCGCAGATCACGGATCTGTCTGCGTACCTTTCATCGCCCGGCATGATACCTGCAGCTTCCCCTACGCCGACGCGTGCTAGTTTGCATGGCAGCACCCCCAAGCCTCCGATGCCTGAAAACCCAGCCGAACTCCCGCCATCGCAGCGTCCCAAGGCATCAATGGATCCATTGCGATCTATTGTCTTAGAAAGCGACTTGCGTCGTGAAGTTCTTGCGAACATCGCACATCACCGCTCTATTGGCTCCTATGTCGGCAAGCGACATGCGGGCGGTTTCCCTGTGCGCGGTCAAAGGACGCAGCGCAATGCGCTGACTGCTCGACGGCTGAATCGGTTAGAGCGCCGGCAATATTCCACCACCTCACCCTCTGCCACACTTTTCGATATACTACATCCTCTAGCACGTGCACGCTTTTACTCGTAGAAGCCAATACATTGTGTAAGACGAGAAATAGGGAGAAAGAGAGGTTGGAGCTGAAACAAGATTCGACAATTTGAGCAAGTGCGAGCCGCAAATGCATAGAGTATTGGTGTGTGTTTCGATAGATAGATACATATGCTACAAGTCCGTGTGGGGTTGATTTAAAACAAGTCCTGTACATGTGTGAGAATAAACGGTTTAATTCGCTGCCGTATACGTACGCCTAACGTCAGCTGCTTTGCTACGTCCGTATTGTTAACCATGTCGAGGAACTCGTAAAAGTCAATTTTTCCATCGCCATTCTTATCCGCCTCCATAATCGTCTTATCGACGATTTGTTGCAGCTGTTGATCTTTCAAATTGCCACCCACCATCATCTTCAACACGATGAAAAGTTCGCCGTTTGAAATGTACCCATCACGATCCATATCATACACTTTAAACACAACTGTATGTCAGATAATAGGTTATGTACGTACACTGAAGTTTCTCTTCTTGACTTCCTCTGCTTGTGAAAACGCTCAATGCATGCACGAACTCTTGGAAATCCACGGACCCGCCGCCATCTGCATCAAAAATCGCAATTAATCGTTGTGCGAGAGGGTTGTTCGCAATTGCGGGGATCTGCAGGAACTCTTCGCGGTCAATCGAGCCTGATCCATCGCGGTCCAACTTTAAAAACCTCTTTTTTAGGCGCTGGATCTCCTGTGATGAAAAATGGGTATTCCTCTCGATATCATCGAGCAACTGGGATCCTTGTTGCCCCATCGTGTGTCGTTTCGTGGCAGCAAGTCTAGAGTTATTTGTCAGCGCACCTGCTGTGCAGTTGGCTCTGCCAACTTCTGTACTTAGGTCGCCCATCCACACCCTCGACTACGGCTGATCACGTGGCCGATCAGAGTGTGAGTGTGTGCGCTGACGACGCCGCCGATCGCTGACGAACGTCGCGCGTCTCGATTCCATTCGATTCCGAACGTGCTTCGATGATGGCGGCTATAGACGGAGTGGACATCGCACAATTGAAGAAGGGCGAGGTCGATCTTGGCGTACGTGACTCTAGCGCGCTTTCGATCGCGCTCACACTTACAGACATCAATTATGGCTGTGGCTTTCGACGGTGGTGTGGTAATTGGCGCAGATTCACGAACGACCATGGGGCCGTACATTGTGCGTAGCTACGGGCATACATGATATACTCACATTCAACTACACTAGGCTAATCGTGTCACGGACAAGCTGACGCATCTATCTGACCGGATCTACTGCTGTCGATCTGGTTCAGCGGCTGATACACAAGCACTTGCTGATGTCGTAACATACCACTTGCAACTGTACAGCGTGATGCAAGAACAACAGCCACCGACCGCCGTTGCTGCGAATCTTTTTCAAGAGCTCATATACCAGAATAAGGACCGTCTTACTGCCGGCATCATAGTTGCTGGATGGGACAAATTCCATGGCGGTCGTGTGTTCAACGTGCCTCTTGGTGGTGGTGTCTTTGAGCAGCCCTGGGCTATTGGTGGTTCAGGCTCGGCATATATCTATGGATACTGCGACTCGACATGGCGCGAAGGTTGGAACCAAGAGCAAACCCTCGAGTTTGTAAGAAATGGTATGTACGAATGAGCCTATCCTATTGCTAACACTTTTTTTTATCGTACACTTCCAGCTCTGAGTCTCGCGATGCGCCGCGATGGTTCCTCAGGTGGCACAATCCGCCTTGCTGTAATTACAGAGAATGGTGTCGAGCGCCACTTTGTGCCTGGCGACAAGCTGCCTATGCTCGCGAGTAGGGATGTATAGTGCTATGCATAAATTGAGCCTCTAAAAGTACGCATTAATGTCATACGCCTCACCCGGTTTCGGTACTGATTTTTTGGGTTTCGGCGCCGCCTTTGGCTTTGATGGCGTCTTAGACGATCGCTTCGAAATCGTTGTAGCCCTTGGCTTGTCAGACTTTTGCACCTTGGCCAAACGCTGCTTCGTTGGCGGACCTTGTGAAAGCTCGTCATCCTCTAGTCTAGTTTCGTCCTCGACTTCTTCCTCTTCCTCTTCCTCTTCTTCCTCATCGTCATCATCTTCGTCATCGCCATCGTCGTCATCATCTATATCCTCGTCTTCTGCCAAGTCTTTCATCATTTCGTCGTCGTAGTCATCACCATCACTGGCTTTATCTCCGTCTTCATCGTCTTCATACACAGGAACATCCTCGTTTTGATCACTTTCATCTTCGTCCTCAAGTATTGGACCAAAGACTAGCATGCTAGATCCGTACGGAGCACATGGCATAGGAAGGAGGCGTAACTCTCGAGACTTCCATGTTTTGCGCCATTCTTTCCGGGGAGCCACGATCTTCATTCGTTCAACCAGACCTGCAGCCGTATGCCATTGGTGCTTGGCGTCTTCAGAACCATGGGACAGCACACCTTTTGCTCGCTCTGCCGGCACTGCATAGTATCCTAAGGCAGCATGTGACCAGTCTCGAAGTACAATACGCGCGGCACTCAAGATATCTGGGATGCCATGCCGCTTCAAGCGGCCAACAGAACGTGCTACACCAATAAGGAATTCCTCTGTGTCAGCTAGGGCCTTCTCATCGCTTTGTCGCCGTTGCTCACGGACAACGTCCTCCAGCGGTGCATCGTCCGCAAGTGATGCATTTCCAGGGACAAACGAGCCGAATGCGGGCGTTCCATACACAAGCATAAGATCGAAAGGATGTGCCACTCGAGGAAGCAGTGTTTTAACGAGAGCGATAGGGTCTTTGAATCTCTGAACTTGGCCCTTGTTGCGCATTAGCATCCACATGTTCTTCGCTGCAGTGCGCTCGCATCGCTCCTGCTCAGTTGCCATTTGTTCACTTTCATCCTCCTCGTCGTCTTCGTCTTCGTCGTCGTCTTTATCAATGCCGCTGCGAGGCACCGAGTCAAGTGGTGACATGAGCATGGGCGAATCAAACACCTGTAGATCCTTATGCATCGCTTGGAATGCGCCTTGCAATGCAGTTGCAACTGAGGTCTTACCAACATTTTCGAAACCAGCCACAACGATGTCTCCCTTTTTCTGCTTCAGACCAATGTGGGATGCGAACGCATCAACGCCTGGGTGGTCTTTCACAGCTTCAGGGAGGACACTCACGGGAAAGGCAGCGTAGCCTCGCTGCATAAAGTGATAAACCCAACCTGTAAGCACTTCTGCAGGTACAAGATCCGACTTTGATAGAGCATATACCAAACGAAGTGAGCTTTTCTTTTCTTTAAGCACATTCTCCAACCATGTACTGCGAAAACTTGACGGATCGCGGGCATCAACAACACAGACAAGCGTTTTAACGGTTTCTGGATTTTCGATAAGGTCCTGGAGTGAACGACGGAATTGAGGTGCATATGGCAGCTCAATTGGCTCTTCATCCTGTGAGTTAGGCTCTGGTACGTCGTCTTCCATGTCATCGTTGTCACGTTCGACCATTTCTGCTTCGCTCCAATCATCGTCGTCGATATCTTCTCCAGACGCAGCTTTGATACGTGCTTCTTTCGAGGCCAATTTCTGCTCCTCCTGAATACGCCTGTTTTGTTCAATTTCATTCATGAGCTCCTCTTTGTATGGGAATGAATTCGGGATGCCTGGATCCTGTTTTCTTCGCGATTTCCATTGCGGATTCCTTTTAGCATCTCTTCTTTGTCTTCTATGGTGTTCTCGCACTTTTTTGAGGATCTTTTCACGCTGCTTGACGGGCAGGCGCTTGGACGTACGCTTCTTGACACGCACCATGATGTCGAGGCGCAAGTATGCAACAAAAAAAGATTGGGATTTTCTTTTTTGTCGTTGGCCCCTTATGGCCGTGGAGGAGCGGCCTACATATTATTCTCGACAGATCCACGTGGTTCATTTGTCTGTGCGCCCATGTATAGCCTTCATGGCCTCGTCAACGTAGTGGGGGCGTCGTACGGGCGATATGTGGCGCTGTCTGTGTATTGGGCTGAAGAATGGCATGTATATGTAGCGTTTGATGCACCTGAGCATTCCGCCAATATTTGCTGGTGGGGCCGTCCCGTTTCATGGTCAGACGTGGAGAAACAGTGCGACTCGGCAAGTCCTAGGGATGTGTGTGAGGCGTGGGTGTCGCGAGCATTGCATGTGGACCTCGTAGATTATGACACTCCTGATGAGCTGGAGGAAGAAGATGTCAGAAATCAAGTAATCGAGGCACCATGCCATGCTCACATGCCTTTTGAACCATGTGTATTGACAATATATGTCGGTCGATCCAGGCGCATTAGTTTGGAACTCCCGCCCTGTTCAGATGCGGCAGTCGCGCGTGGGTGTGTGAGTACACTATCTGAGGTATGTAAGCATATGTCTCATTAATGTTGCAGCTATCCATACAATACACAACGCTTCGAGACACATTGGATACACAAAAGCAAGCCTCTGAGCAGGCCCTTGCTCAGTTGCAAGCAGAATTAGACAGAGAGCGCATCAAATATCGAGAGGTATGTATACAAGCTTGCATGGAATTATGCTTCTTTTGAAGTAAAAAAAAAAAAGAAAGATCACTGAGACATACAACAGCTTCTTGCAGCTGATCGGCCAACGCGTGCCGCGTATGCATCAAAATCACTTGTACATCCAGGACGAATCCGGAGGCAGACAGAGCTTGGTGGCTTTGAGGGAGATTCCTCTACTCTGTAGCGGACCGGTTTTGTGATCGCAACTGTTCTAGCTCTGTCTCAAGCTCGTCCTCACGGAAAATTCGCGACTCGACAAGAGACTCGAGTTCGGCCAAGTCCTTTGTGAAGCGCGAATGCTGCTCAGCCTTTTCATGCTCGAGTTGCGCGATTCGCGCTTCTAGTGCCTGGATGACGTCAGAGTCCATCGTGTGGTCATTTGGATCGGTTGACAGCCGTGGTGTTACAGGAGTTTCACGCATCGACTCAAGCTCAGCGCGATCACGTTCCCAGGCAAGTCGGCATTCCTGTAGCGCAAGCTCCGCTTGGCTTGCACGCGTTTCTGCCTCCCGAACAGCTTCCTCAAATCTGGCAGCATGGTCTTTTGCTTCTTGGACAGTCTCTTCGAGCTTCTGCACAGCTGCAGCGTGTGCAGCTCTTTCGGTATCACGTAGTTGGTGAATAGCATGCGCCTCTTCCTCCAAAGTCACGACTCTTGTTTGCAGATGTGCGAGCTGCTCCTGCAAACTCGCCCGATCGATATCTGTAGCAGAGTCGTCTTTGGGTGGGGGTGATGAAGATGCTGAAGATGTGATGGCTGAGGTAGCCGATGTCGCCGCGGCCGCAGCAGCTTCAGCTGCCGCAGATTCTCGTGCCTCGAGAGTACGAATTTGCGAGTGAAGATGCTCTTTTTCACGTGCAGACTCGGCAAGCTGCTGTTCAAACACAAGAATGGTTTCATTGCCAGCGCGCTGCAGCTCTGAAATTTTGTCTGTCAGGTCAGAGCGCTCGCGATTCCAGCCGGCCATCATAGTCTCGACTTTTGTGTGAAGAGAAGTGAGCTCGTGTTGCATTGTGACATCGGTGGAATCTGAGGCTTCTTTAGGAGGATGCTCCGCACGAAGCTGAATTGCGGCAAGCGCTGTTTCAAGGTCGACTATGCGGTCTGTGTGCTCCTGCGCCTTGCGTTCCAGTGCATCGTGCGCGTCAGCAGCAGCCGTTGCCGTGTCAAGAGCCTCATTGAGCTGCCGCTGCAATTCTAGTGCTCGTGTCTCGAATACCTGTCGTCGACGGACCTCGTCTTCAAGCTCGAGCCGCCTTGTGGCCTCTATCTCATTCTCTCGCTGCTTGGCTGCGAGCATAAGGCTAGCGCGCTCCTCTTCCCAAAGTGTACATGAGCGCCGGACCTCTGCCAGCTCGTCACACAGGCGCTCGTACTCGGCCATAGGCACAGCATGATCCGCCTCCATATCGGTGATAGCCTCGTTCGCTGAAGGAAGTGCCAGCTGTTCCAATAATGTTTCTCGCGTGTTTTTCGACGGAGCAGGTGATGGCTGTATAGGATCATCATCAAAGACAAAGCTGTCGTCCTGCCTTGTTGTTGGGCGTGCGCGTATCGTTGCAGTTGAAGATGCTGGCCGGCGTGGTGCCGACAAGCTCCGTTGGGGTGTTGTAGTCGCAGCTCCATGGAGACGGTGTTGCGGTGTAGATCGAATAGGCGGTACGACACTTTTGCGTGGTCCAGCGCGTGGAACGGACGAGGGGACAGGCACACCACTCGTGCGTCGCTGCTGCTTTAGGTGATGCGATGTCGATGATGACGATATTGACAGGGGTCGTGATGGCGTGGGTAATGAAGGGAGATGGGCGGAATGGGGCGTCGAAGGCGGCGCTGTGTCTGAAGGGGCATCCGCACGACTAGAACGCCCCGACATGGCCGAGAGTGGACGTGCCGTGGCACTGGTGGGCCGGGTCGTACTTAGAGGAATCAGCCTGCTGCTGGGTCCAAATACTCCATTCTTTGGCTCCGTGGCAAAGTATTGGCGACCATCAATGCTACCGTCGTTTTTGCCTCGCCCATACGACGAGCCAGTGAGCTCAAGTCCTGCATAGTGCCCATCGCGGCCATGCACGGGCCCCAAGTATCGTAGAACACCTACGAGACCTGACCCTTCAAGTTTCACAAGGTCGCCGATTTCATACGCACGCTCGCGTCGCGATGCTGGTGTTGTAGCACCTGCGCGGGATGGCGTTCGTGTGCTTGGTGGATGTGTTCTTGCGGGCGTGACGTAAGCGGACGCGTTATGACGCACCGGCGTAGCCATTGTACGCTCCAGGGACATGGAATCCGTCGTGCGGGCTGTACGCGACGCAGGATATCGGTTCGCGTCGTAATCAAGCGAATCGTGCGACGTAGCTTGCGGTCCAACAGCGACTTTGTCTGAGTACGACACCTGCGGTGTTGGATCGACCGACGTCGACGAATCACGGACGTGTGTAGTGACTGTCTCTTATACACATCTGACGCTGCCGACGACTCCTTACGTGTAGATC
>OJLB01000178.1_pt1 | contig 39507 bp, 30 predicted proteins | sample 1596861 | NCBI WGS metagenome assembly OJLB01 (sample SAMEA3904681, study PRJEB24821) | metagenome | biome: Builtin; feature: hospital; material: surface | place: USA | collected 2013-06-06
CGAGATCATGCCTAGTCTCGTGGGCTCGGAGATGTGTATAAGAGACAGGTGTGTGCTCGTGCGTCTCTGACTGCGCTGATTTGTGGCCCGCGTCGTCTGAGGCCTTGGCACCCGTCTCAGACTCGGATGGCTCAGAGGCGGTACTAGCTGCGGCGGTGACAGCAGGCGTAGCAGATGCAGCTGCATCGGTGCTGTGTTGTGGCTTATCACTGCCAGCCTCCAGTGCAGCCGTTGAAGGTTCTTTTGGCTCGGCCGCTTTAGCCTCAGCGGCTTTGGCCTCCGCAGCTTTGGCTTCGGCCGCCTTGACCTCGGCCATCTTGGCTTCGTCGGCCGCTTTCGCCTCGGCCGCGGCAGCCTCTTCAGCACGTTTGGCCTCTTCAGCCTTACGTGCCTCTTCCTCGGCCTTCTTCGCCTGCTCTTCGGCCTGACGTGCAGCCTCTTCTGCCTTACGTGCCTCTTCTGCCTTGCGTTCCGCCTCCTCTTTCTCTGCCTTACGTGCCTCCTCGGCCTTGCGAGCTTCTTCCTCTTCTTGCGCCTTCTTTGCCTCCTCGGCTTTGCGAGCCTCGGCTTCCTTCTCCATCTTGAGGCGCAAAACCTTCTGTTGGAAATCATTTTGTGTCTTTACGCGGCTCTCATTCGAAATGTTCGAGCCCGCCGCCTTGGAGGTGTTTGTTTGCGACGAATGAGCTGACGATGAGCTATTCGACGCTGCAGATGCGGAACTCTTTGACTCAGCCGATGCCTTCTTGAGCTGTGCAAGATCAATTTCCGTATGCGTTTCTGGGTTCACGATGCGGAGAGCCTTGCTCTTTTGTGGCTCAAACATGCGGGCGCCTGCATTCATACCAAAAGCAGAGGCGCCCGACGCCGCTGGCGCTTGGGGCAAGGGTGTCGGCGCATAGAAGCCAGCAGCACCATCGGGGCGCGACATTTGCATGGTCCCGGGCCTGGGCGACACATTCGGAGGCATCATCGTTGGCGAGCCGGGACCTGCGGCGGCTGCCTGACCCCATGGCTGCTGAGGCTGCGCCATGTATGGATATCCACCCGGGCCGGGACTCATAGGATAGCCCACTTGTGGATACACAGGCGGTTGTTGCCAGGGCGATACGAATGGAGGTGGATTTGCGCCGCTCATCGCTGGCTGCTGAGATGGCTTGGCATGCGGTGGCGGTGGTGGACGTACTGATGACTTTTGCGCCGGAGGAGCGGCAGCATTCGCAGGTGGTGAGCTGTGCTGTGGCGCTGCAGTTGGTGTCTTTTTGGAGCTTTGCGAAGAGCCTTGGAACAACTTCTGGAAATCCATGTGTTTCTTTCCGCCAGCAAAGCCAATTTTCTTTTCATGTGCAGCGCCACTTTCTGCCGATACGCTGCCGAACACGGTGGGATGTCCGCCACGCAGATGTTCGCCTGCCGTGGGTTGCGCAGCAGGTGAAGACGACATGACAGCATGCTGGTCATCGACCGTGCCGAAGTTGATGCCTTGCGGTACTGCACGCGCGGCATTCTTGGGCATGCTGACAGCGCCTTCAGCGACCTCGCCGCGCGAGCCCTTCATATGCTTGCCTGATTTCGGCGTGGCTCGCTTATCAGGGCCACTCATCAGAACAAATCAAGTCTACACCTCTTGTCCACACGTATGTGTAGACTGTGTGTATCAGAACTGCCCCCGCCTTTTCGAGAAAAAAAAAGGGGGTGTGATCAGTATCGACGTGTGACTGCGCTGCTGACGTCTTTCGAAATTCCTTCTTTCTAATCTACAACCGGCCCTGCCGCCCCTCCACCAGACCGCCACTCCTTCGTCCCTCTCGGCCTCTTTCGCCTCCAGCTACTGTCCTGCTCTTGTAGTTTCGGCCGGAAGGGACCGCAGGCGACCCAGAGAGAGAGAGGGAGAGGGCGTTAGCGAGAGAGGATGAAAAATTATATGTAGTAAACATCAGTCATCCTGCCACGTGGCTACGTTGTTCGTTTCCTCTTTCCTGCGGACGAAGGTGAAAGCGAAACACCCGCCCCTACTGAGGTTGACGCCGTGGACGTGGAGGTCGTGCGGGCCGAAGGCCGCTCTGACGACGAGGGCTGCGACGATACCGTAGTTTGGCTAACCATAGGGCGAGGAGGTAACTTGCCAGACGTTGGCACCTTGAAACGCGGGCGCTCAGGCACATCTTCTGCCAGCACTTGGGCGGACCCCAGTTCCTTCATGTACCAGGGCCGTACAAGACCAATTTGCGCTGGCACGGCACACCGCACCAGAGGCACAGGCGGTGGCGGAAGCGCATAAGCAGGCTTTTCGAGGACATCGACTCCCGAAGCTGCTTTTATGGGAGCAGAGCCACCAAAGAACAAACGACTCGGCACAGCCAGGTTCGACACGCCGAGCTCGGACTCGAGGCCCATCTCTCGGAAGCCAAAAAAGTCGTCACCAAGACCCGCGGCAAAGTGGCCCAGTGCAAAGGCCTCCCCATCACGAGCAAGTAGGTCTGTATCGTCAATGGAGCCACCCATGCATTGCAGCTGATCACGCAATGCATTCTTTTGCTTGCGACGCCATTCCTTGAGCCGCTGGCCATACCGTTCAATGTCCTGTGTCACGTACGCTTCGATCGTTGCGACACTATTGCCACGTCCCGACAAGACATGATGGATCATATCCTCAGGATCAAAACGGCGCACAAACTGGTCCATGTACAGACGAAGCGTCCGACCCAGGCCCATGAGGTACTCGATAGCGACATCTGCCAGCACCTGGACAGGGGCAGAATGTGTGCCCTCGAAGCCCGCATGCGCAAGAAGTGTTTGGACCTGCCAGCTCGCTTGCGCATGTGCATAGGACGCCGATAAACGCGGTGGCGGAGCGTGTGAGACATAAGGCACACACAGCTCTATCGCCTCATTCGCAGGGCTCGGCCCCGTATCAGAATGCCGCTGCTTCTCTGGGCGCTTGAGCGCATTGTGAGGGGCATGTAAGTTGCGCTCTTCTTCTTCCAAAACAACCTGATCTGCTCTAGCCTTGGTCTCAGCCTCGACATCCTTATCAACTTCCATTTCCTCCTGGTCATCCTCCTCTTCTGACGAAGAGATCTCTCCGAGGGACGGTGGTATAGGCAGGTCAAGTTCAACAGCCTCCGCCAGCTGATACAACTTGTTGTGGGTGTGGTATAAACGCTGTAGCATGCGGATATTCCGTGCCATCATACGGGGCACACCAGGCCGCTGCGTGGGAAGACGTGACGTCAGACGCTCTGACTCGGTTGCCAAGAACCGTGCAGGAGGCTCATAGCACTCATGTCGCAAAACCGGCGTACCGGCACATAGCATAGCATCCGATGAACATGCCGACCACCAGCGCTGCTGCGCAGTGGCTGGTGGTCGGCGGAGCGCAGTGCTGAGTGGGTCAGGTGTTGAAGGCGACACCTGTTTGAGCACATCGAGCGTCGGTGCCAGACTCGTCGATTGAGAAGTTGGCATTGTTGATGAGGTAGATGCCGACGGCTGCAAATGCGAAAATTGAGTGCCTTCTTCAAGCTTGGACATATTGACATCCAGTTCGTGAAACACACGAGACGAGTCAGTCGTCCGACGGAGCGCATATCTTTGAGGCAGTGGTATAGGGTGCGAAGAAAGCGGCACAGTCGGGTCTATTGACATGCCAGAGCCCCCCAAGTGTGCGCCAACTTTGTCGTTATTCGTATTGTTGTTATTGTTGTTGTTGCCGCCGCTGCCTTTGAAAGTGCCCGTAGAGCTCGTAGACAAGATATCAGCGGAAGTAGACGCAACATCGGAAGACATGCGCGGCATGTTGGATGTGGTAGAAGATGACAACTGCCACTGAGCGAGCAAGTCTTTCGACTCATGCTTATCGCTAAGAAATTCAAGCAGATGATTTGCTTTTCGCCGCATGAACGTTGCATTGCGTCGGAGTGGGTGCGTCGGTGAGGCATTGTAGACAAGGCAATTGTCCCAGATGAGATTCAGATCATGCGCAAACTGGTTCTTAGTCTTATACTGCCCGCTGCGAAGCTTCTTCTGCATGGTACCTAGATCCATGGGGTTTTTTATGACTGGAATGAAAAGCATGTATTAGCGAGGTCAATGGTAAAAGAAAAAGCCATTTTGTACATCCATATGCACGGATGAACAACATACCATCATAATAGTCTGGTGCATCTCGCTTGCTGACGCGTGCAAGAAATGCTTGTGAATGTTCCTGGCATAAGCATGGCCCATGTACGTACCGTATAATTCCGCAGTTCCATGAGCACACGCTCCATCGCTTCCTGATACTCTTCGCGCTCGTCCTAGTAGTTGAAGAAAAAAGGTATAAGTCCTGAGAATACCAAATTATCACACGTACACGACCCTTCTGTGCCTCGCTTAGTAGCTGAAGCAGCTCTGGATCCTTGATCGGCACATCATCTCGGTGTGCTCGTATCGCTTGGAGCAAGTACTACAAGCAAATGCTGTAAGTATAGTGAAATCACAGCCTACCTTCATGCTCCGCGACACAGTCAGTGTCTTTTGCGCCCTTGACTACCGCGTCGTCGTCAAGCTACGATGAATCGTGGCAGTTGAAGCCGGTAGAAGGTGGTGGTTTGTGTCACGTGGTTTGTGGAGATCTCCACACTGCCAAAGTAGCGAAGTAGCGGTGATGTGGTTGGTGGGTGTCGTGCACGACAGGCAAGGCCGCAACACCAAGTGAGATGGAGTGGGCTTCCAAATTTTTTTTTCTCAGCTTGCGTTCGTGCACGGAACACGCAGGATAAATGGCGCCGAAACAGCATGCGCGTGGAATGGAGCAGCATGGTGCGCGTAAATTCCATGCGTCACATGGATCACGCACGAATCGTGGTGCACTCACGCCACAGCCACGCGATACGGCGACAGGGCTGAACAAATTGAAAAGTATGATTCGGCAGACAAAGCGGTTGTTAGGCAGGGTACGTGCCACAAGTATGTCTAATAAGTGTGCAGGAGTCTATTACACCAGGAGCGCGTATCGAGGCAGAAAGGCGTCTTCATGCATTGGAGCGCGAGGCTTTTGAACGAATGCAATCTAACAAGGAACGGCAATTCTCCGTGCGATACCACAAAGTCAAGTTTTTTGGTACGTATGGGCACGCGAGTGAGCTGATGCAGAACGTCAAAAACTCATGCGCCGAATCCGGCAACTCAAACGTAATGGTGAATCCAACAAGCGTGCGCGTGCTGAGCTTTTTGAGTCACGCATGTTTTTGAACTATGTACTGGTACGTAACCGAGGAAATCCTCTCTCTATCCTACTTCTTTACCCCTCTCTCTCTTCCTCATTCTCTCATTCTCTCTCTCTCTCTCTTTCTCTCTCTCCCTCTTCTTTTGTTTGTATGACTGACTTCTTACGCAGCACTATCCGGCTGATCAGCGCTACGTTGCGCTGTTTGCTGACCGTGGGATGAAAGAACCGATGGCACCGACATCAGATGCCCATGATCGTGCGCACCAAAAAGCAGCAGCATTCTTGAAGCAAGTGCGAAAAGCAATGAAAAAAGGCGAGATGTCAACCGAACCGGATCTAGAACTAGAGCAGCGCGAAGCCCAAAGTAGAATGAGTGACGGTCGGCAGAAAGATTCGAGGCGTGTTGTTCAAGAGGCCATGGATGAGGGCGACGGCAATGATGACAATGACACTGACGAAGAACGCCTTGGCGGTGATCACAGCAACGATGACAGTGACGAAGAGGACCAGACTGGACAAGACGATCATAGCAACAATGACGAAAGCGAGGACGAGGACGAGGGCGACGATGACGACCAAGACCAACGTAACGCCATCACTGCCAATGCCGTACGCTCTCAGCATGAAAATGCCCAAGCATCCTCCTCCATCGCAACAGACGACTTTTTTGCCCTATAATCATCATCTATGGCGTGCAGCGGCCCGTCCACCGTGGGTACAGCGAACATTCACGCACAGTCCACCGGTTGGTCAACCAGGCCAAGAGGCGCTCGACGCCCAAACCATATCCACCGTGCTCACAAGTGCCATACTTGCGCTGCTCTGTGTACCAGTAGTAAGGCGAAGGATCAATGCCCTCTCGCTTGTATGCATCAAGAAGCTCATCATGGCCGGTCATCCTCATACTTCCACCAACAATCTCACCAACGCCTGGCATCAACAGGTCAACGCTCTCCGTGAATGCCTCGTCACCTGGCACACGCTTCATGTAAAACGCTTTGATCTCCCGCGGGAAGGAATGCAGCAGAATCGGCACACCCAGCTGGTCCGTCATTTTTCGCTCTGCCGCCTCGGCAATATCATCGCCGATCTTGTGCGGCTCTCCGTGCTCGTTGGTGATGTTGTGCTCGTTCAGATACGCAATGGCGTCTTTGTAGTTCAGACGCAAGAATGGGCGCTTCGGTGGCTGGAAGCCGGGGTTGAGCTGCTCAATTAGGGCACGTGTTTTGTCGTCCTTCAGGACGCGATCGACCATGCCGCAAATGTCCTGCTCAATGTGCGAGAGGAGATCGTCGAACGACACAAATGCAAGCTCGATTTCCAAGTGCGTATACTCACTGAGATGACGGCGTGTATGGCTCTTCTCAGCACGGAAACTCTCCTGCACACAGTACACGTCACCCAACGCTGGCAAGCACGTCTCGAGGTACAGCTGCGAGCTCTGAGTGAGGAATGACTTTTGTCCATAGTAGTCGAATTGGAAGAGTGTCGCACCCCCCTCGACCTGGGTCTGCACCATGCAGGGCGGCGTCACTTCCAACATGCCAGACGATGCAAACTCTGCCCGGAAGCCGTCCAAGACAGCGGCGCGCACACGCAGGATGGCCGAGGCCGTCTCGCCCCGGAGCACGAGGTGTCGGTTGTCGGCGAGGATCGATGGATCCGCATTTTCCGATACGCGATTCATGATTGCATCGTCACCGCCTGGTGCCTTGCCCACACACGTCCAGTAGTCGACAACGAGTTCATGGTTGTCCGGTGCCGTCTTGCCCTCTGGCAGCGTTTTGATCACGCCATACAGCTCGACGGAGCTTTCAAGCGTCAGTGTGAGAGCATCGTACGTCTGGATCAACGCGCCCTGCAGTACACATTGCAGGTAGCCCGTACCATCACGAAGCACGAGGAACATACGATCCTTCTGCGAACGAAGGCGATGAACCCAGCCACAAACCTTCACACGCACGTCACGGTTTTGTACGCCCGCACAAATCTTGATGCGCTTCGCCGGTGCCGCATCGGACGGCGGCTCAATAACGATCTTCTTGCTATCTTCGAGTTTCTTCCGGTCCTGCTCAGCGCGCTCCGCTTCCTGCGCAGCCTGTTCACCTGCCTTTTGCTTCTTCTTTATGGTCATGTCATACATCTTCTTGGCCTTCTTGACGCCTGAGGCTGAGAGCGGCTCATACGTGCCCTCGTCTCCCTTGCAAATCATGACTGTCACATCTGGACCGCGTGCAAGCATAGCACCAAGGGCTGTAGCATACGGTGCTGACTCTGTGCCTTGACCAGTCTCATCGTGACCTTTTGTTTCGTTGACATACACTACCGCGTAAGCTTGTACATGGTGCACGAATCTGCATACCTATCACAGTATCCTTTACTTCCATCGCGGCTGTATGCTGTGTCACCGACTCCATCACGTTTGGTCGCTCTCTCTCTCTCAGTCAGCGTAGAGGGAAAGGTCCGAGTTGTAGCAATGGACTCACGGCGACTGGACGAGTTTTTGTTCTCCCTTCGCAAAGGACTGACGGCCATGCAACAAATCGAGCCACTGATTATGTCAGCGCCTAGGGCCCTCGATGGTGGAGAGCATGTGCCTGGCCCCCAGCCTTGTGGGTGTTGAGAGCAGAGCCGACCTCGTTGGGCATGTGTAAGCGAAGTAGACTGGATTGGTCTGTGTACACGCGGACTATCTGCTTCTCCCCCACCCTTGCTCTCCCCTCACGCTCAACAATGCAAGTACCACAGTGGCCTTGCAACGACCTGATTATCTGAGTGCTTTATAGTATTTTGATTTATTTATTTATTTTGCGTAGTGCCATTCCTACTATCAGGAAATTCCAGAATTACCCCGACTTGTCGATGCAGCAGCCCCCCACTCGTCCCCCCGCTACCTATATGAACAATCACGTAAATTGTGGAGGTCTCGCTCGCATTCGAGGGCTCGCCCACACCCGAATATGGAGGAGGGGGAGGAGACTTTGGTGGCGCGAACTTGCAACAGGAGAGACCGGGCGTCGCTTCAGCTTCCGTTGGTCGTTCATCGCCATGTTGCCACAGCATTGGATTTGTACTGCTTGGGCGATCACTGTAGGAGCATGCATCACAGCGACTCACGCTGTTCCGATGCATGCGACTTGGCACGAGGCCGACGAGACGCACATAGCGCCACTCGTTCAGTCGACAAGTGCCGCTTCGGTACCTGACAATTACATGGTGGTGCTCAAGCCAGAAGTAACAACAGAGCAATTCGTCAAGCATAGAGAACACGTAGCATATGCTTCTGTGCTCTTCTCTTTGCTTCATGACAAGTCGGCCATGAGTGGCGTGGATTTTGCGCGAATCATGCAAACACAAGAGAATGGGATTGCCTCACATTGGCCAGCACAGGAAGACGTTGGCCTGTTTCGTCACATCTTTGACATGGGACCTCACCTGCAGGGCTATGCAGGACGCATGGATGCCAGCTTTGTCGATGCCCTGCGGAGGCTGCCCGAAGTGGACTACGTGGAGCGCGACTCGATCGTTGATGTAACGATGCTAAAGCAAGACGATCGTTCTGTGCAAGACATGCCACTTGATTCTTCGGTGTCTGCATCTACGTTTCCTTGGGACAGCCCATATCAACATCTTACAGAAGATGGTGCACCCTGGGGTCTCGCGCGCATCTCTCACCGCAAGTCACTCTCGCTCGGTACCTTCAACAAGTACGTGTACGAGTCTATTGGCGGCGAGGGTGTGACAGCGTACGTGATTGATACAGGTGTAAATATCGCGCACAAGGACTTTGAGGGCCGTGCTTCATGGGGCAAAACCCTTCCCTTGAATGACACCGACATCGACGACCACGGTCATGGCACACATGTCGCTGGCACTATAGCATCAAAGACATTTGGCGTTGCGAAGAAGGCGGACATTATCGCCGTCAAGGTACTGGGCTCCGGAGGTCAGGGAACGATGTCGGACGTGACGGCTGGTGTGCTGTGGGCCGTTGCTGATGCCCAAAACAAGACTCGGGAAATCATGAACAACCCAAACTCGGCCGCCGCGCGGAAGCACCGCGGCTTCGTGGCCAATATGTCGCTAGGTGGATCCAAATCACCGACTTTGGACCGAGCAGTGCGTGGTGCCGTTAAGGCGGGCATGCACTTTGGCGTGGCTGCGGGCAACGAGGCTCAGGACGCTTGCTTTGTCTCGCCGGCGAGTGTAGAAACGGCAGTGACAGTCGGTGCGTCGACGATCGCCGATGAACAGGCTTTCTTCAGCAATACTGGCCCATGTGTGGATATCTTTGCACCGGGTCTCAACATCCTATCGACGTGGTCGTCGTCGCCGCGAAGTATCAATACACTCTCAGGCACATCGATGGCATCGCCGCACATCGTCGGCTTGATGGCTTACTTGCTGTCGATCTATGGCACTGACGACTTTACGCTGATCAAGGACGCTGTACCTACACGAGTAGCTCCTGCAGCGATGCACCAGGCGGACACACATGGCCTTCGTGAGACTGGCCGTGGACATGGAGAGATGAGTGCACGTAGGAGGCTGTTGCAGGTGCTTCAGAAACTCATGCCATCGTGGATGCCGTCGTTGGAGCGCCTCTTCCCCCAAGTGCCTGTGTTGTCGACAGAGATCGAGCAAGGACTCAGCATTGAAAGTGCGTTGCGACCCGCAGACCTGAAAAAAGCTATGCGCCGTATGGCTATATCAAATGCCCTGGAGCACCTGGATCCCGAGACGACCAACAAACTTGCTTACAACAATGCTACCACTACAAACATACAGTAAAGAACTTGTGGAGATACCGGAGGCCGCAGTGGGAGGCAGAATCCATGACGGCAGTGCTGGCGGTCATAACGACACAGACGAGAAAGGCAATGGAGCACGCTGCCGCCGTTGTCACGATGGCATGAACGAGGCTCAAGACTGGGCCTCGATGACCATACCGGCTGTGTCAGAGATGTTGGTCCCGCCGCTAAAAGTCAGGGAACATGTTGGGGAACTCGTCCGGAGCATTGGGACGCTGGTACTCGGACAGATCATTTTCGGGATACTTATCGAACCTGGCAGTGTGTGAGTATATGTTGGAACGCACGGCTTGTTCCTCGCATGGGATACGTACTGGCTTGCGTCGCCATCCATATTGATATTAGGGATGTAGGGAGCGGGGATTTCTTTTCGGTAGAGACATTCCCAATCGATTTCAGCAAACCACATATGGGCGAAAATATCGCGGCTGCCGCGGTGCAAATTACCAAAACGTTTCGAGAGATCGGCCGTGAGCAGCGACTGAAGAAGATCTTTCGCACCAGGCTCGAAGAACGACGGGTAGTGCACTTGGCCAGCGAGGATCTTTTCATACAGCTTGATGGGGTTGCCGTCTTCAGTGTAGAACGGCGGGTAACCAGCCATCATCTCGAAAAGCAGCACACCCACAGACCACCAGTCCACACTGGCATTGTATCCGCGAGCGCGGATCACCTCCGGCGCCAGGTAGTCAGGCGTGCCACAGAGCGTCCAGCACATACCGTTGGACTGGGCCGTGACTTTGGCAAACCCAAAGTCGATGAGCTTCAGGTGTCCGTCAGCGCCGATCAGCACGTTTTCCGGCTTCAGATCGCGGTAGATGATGTTGTGTTTGTGCAGGAAGTCAATCGCAAGCGCCACTTCCGAGATGTAGAATTTCGCCACTTGGGATGGGAATCGCCGGCTCTGCCGTAACAGACTAAACAGCTCGCCACCGGGCACAAAGTCCATCACCATGTACAAGAATGTCGGGTCCTGGAACGTACCCCATAGATTCACAAGGAACGGATGCCGCACCATCGACAGGACGGAATGTTCATTATTCACATGCTCAACTTGCTTCATCTTGACGACATGCTGTTTGCGCAGCACCTTGATTGCATAGAACCGTTGGTTGTGTACGGACTGTACGAGATGCACACGGCCAAATGAACCTGTGCCGAGTGTGCGTAGGATCGTGAAGTCTTGTAGTTTGTATCGGCCCTTCAAATTCCGCATGGGCAACCCCGTGTACATATTCATGTCAGGCGCACTGGCCGGAACGCCCGGCATCGTTGTGGGTGTTGGTTTTGATGTCGATGACTGCGCACTGGAAAAGCCCTGCGTGCTTTGTGAGCCAGACTCCACTGTGTCTACGTTGTTGTTCTTGCTCTGTTGCGATACATCTGGCTGTACTTGTGCAGCTAAAGGCAGCAGTGATGACTGAGATGTCGCAGACTGTGCTTGCTGTTCTTGCTGCGATGCCGCATTTGCTGCAGCCTTCTCTCCAGCATCACGCTTGTGGTAGTGGAAACCAAAGATGTTCGGCATCGCGCCGTTGACTTCGCGCTGCTAAGCCAGTCCACGTCGTCACCGTCGTTGGCCTGCGATGGTCGCCCCGAATGCCGCGTTTGGGACTGGTTTGGTCCGCGGCCCAGCCCAATTACACACACGTCCCAAAACGCGCTTAGTCAGACAGGTTCGAGGGGGCTCAAGCCACATCTTCGTACCCATTGCGACATAGGGCCAGCTCAGGGTTCATCCCCGTCTCCTCCACACCCGCGGCAGTTAGCGTCAGGTGAGTCGACCGGCCCACAGGAAGTCAACGCCGCCTCCACCCCACCTCGGCAATAAGAGTGTGTGCGTGTTGGAAGGCGCGGGTCACAAAACAAGCTGTGGGTTGTGCATCTTGACAAGGTATGTTGAGGCGCTATCTTCCAGGGTGTGTGCGACCCGCTCGCACAATGCTTGAAGCAGCACAAATCAATACTCGAAATATGAGCATGTGCCACTTGTCCTGTTTGTCGCGATCAGTGGCGACGCAGCGGCCCCCCGTACATGACCATACGCACCTCCTAGTGTGCCATCGCACCTTTGTTCGATATGCACATACAGCCAAAGAAGCTGGCTCTTCTCCTGATTCGTTCCATGTAGCAGATCTCGATATGGTCGAATACCATCGTATGGTCGATAGCTCGTTGGATGAAATGACAGCGCAGCTGGAGGAGCTCCTTGAAACAGAAGATATTGATAAGTTGGAGGAAAAGGCATCGCATAGTGGCAATGCGAGTGAATGGGACGTGGAATATGCTGTGCGTACACGCGATAGTGGGAGCTGACTTGGCTTTGTTTTAGTCGGGAGTAATCAATTTGCGTCTGGGCTCCTATGGGACTTATGTTATTAACAAGCAGCCGCCCACGAGACAGATTTGGCTGTCAAGCCCATCAAGGTACGCACACGGCTTGGGCTTTATGACTGACCACACGCACTAACTCGCCCACTCACTAATACACTTATTTACTCAATCGTGCTCTCTCTCTCTCTCTCTCATTGATCTGCTACATTCCAATCGGCAGTGGACCGAAGCGATTCGACTACGACCAAACAAAAGATGTCTGGTTCACCTTCCGCGATGGTCAGCTCTATATTTTTCATGAGCTTATAAACGAAGAGTTAAGCGCTGTCTTTGATACACCCGTGAATTTGCACATGTAGCTGAAAGGCTCAACCAACATGTGTGTGTGTAGACGCTCTCAACGCTACGATAACGCTCTTCCATGGCATTCTCTCGCTCCAAAATAAATTCACTTGATAGATTGCTTTTCACTGATAGCTACCTTATACATCTATATTGTTACATGAAAAACAGGACAAACGCGCTGCATACGCGATACATTTACCAGTGTCCCTCCCAAAAACGAGACACGCCGTCATGCTCAAGAGACTGACACATCACGTGTTGTAGACTTGCCTTGCTTGGGCCATGCGCCAGCGTCTTATGGACGGAGGTGGAGCGAAGCTCTGCGCAGATCAACAAGTGCGACCTAAGAGGAGCAGCTACACGCATCAATGACTCGACAAAAATCGGCGGCAGTGAATGGACGAGCACGCGGCACACCAGTGGGGCTGCTGCAAGAATTAGATCCATGCATGAACTTGCATAAATAGATTTTGCACGGGTGTATGGATTGGGCCACTACGGCCAGACCAACCTTGCACCAACGTTGACGGCCATCTGTCACGAACACGAGCGCATAGGAACATCATCAGAGCCGTTCGTGTAGTGTGACAGAGAACGAGCGAGCCAGGATATGCCGCCGCAACAAGCACAGCGCATGGGTACAAGATTCCTACACCAGCTCACAAATCTTGGTAGTAGCGGAAACAGTTCTCATGACACCCCACCACAACCTGCTGGAAATGGTAGCTCGTCACCCGTGAAGAATCAACTTGCTTCCTTTTTTCAGAAAGGACCGAATTCTTCTGGATCGACACCGAACTATCCTCAACAGCAGCCAGAGATATCCGCACCCACACGAGCTATGGGGGCTCACAATACGTTTGACTCAGCAGAGGATCCCTCCCTCCGTTTTGGTGAAGCATTCAGTGATGGGATTAGCCCCAATGGTACTTATATGCGGAGAGCATTTGGTAATGATGAATTGGCGGATCCTTCTGGAGTGCAGGCTGGCCGCTTCGGGCCTATGCATTCACTTGGCCAAGTGGGTCAGAATGCGATGTTGCAGCAGCCACCACAGCAACCACAATTTCATCCCCACCTGCAGCAGCACTTGCAACATCACATGCAGCAGCAGCAGCAGCAGTTCCATCTGCAACAACCGCCGTCCTCGGTTGATCATATGATCGACATGAACGCGGGGCGATTTATGCCACAGCAAAATCAGCCACAGCCAATGGGAGTATCGACCGGTCCCCACAACATGCCATTTGCGAGTCAAAGAGCGCCACAGCATGCTCGTGACATGTTTGATTCGAATGCTGTACTGCAAGATGGTCAGCCTAAACTAACGACTCAGCCGCCGGACATGGTATCCCATATGAATACGAATCTGTCGTCGAATGCTGGCCAAGTCGGACAGGGCAGCATGATGCATAGCATTCCAACGGCCCAGATGCCTCTTATGCAGCCGCCATCATTTGGCACAACGACAGATGCATCGACTTCCAATCCAGTATTCGCCATGTCTAATAAGCCACATGAGGGCGTGACGACGCCGTCAGCCGAAGATCATAAAATGTTAGGAGTTCCATCGAGTGCTCATCGTGAAGCCAACACTGACGATGGTGGCACGCCTCTCCGCACGGTCAATCAGTGGTCGCACACATCACCGACGAAGCGGATGGACCCCGCGGAAATTGACCATTTATCGCGTTCTTACTATACGGAGCTGCTGAACTTTTTCCGCACTCAATCAATCCGCACCTCTCTGCTGACGCCTTCACGTTCTAGCGCCCGCGAAAAACTCACACGGTTGAACAAGCAACAGTTTGCCGAGCTGTCTACGGATGTGCACGACGAACTGCGACGCCGGCAGGACGAGCTCCAAGAGATGCCATTCTTGCAAGGACGTGACGACTTTCATCCAAAGCGGAACCAGGCCCGTCAGAAGCTCGCGACTCTACCTAAGACGAGATTCCGAGACTTGGCGTCCGACGTGTTCTTCGAGCTGGAGCGTCGGTACCCTGAGCTGCCCCAGGAACTGCGCTACGAGTCGCTTGAGGATCTGATGGGAGCACGTGAGGGACACTCTAGAAACTCAAGTCTGATTTCCAAGGCTCCCGCGGGGGTGAATACTGGTGCAATGCCTGGTGCAGTGCCTGGTGCCACAAACGATGTTGAACCGCCCCATTCCTTGGTATCTTCGACTCCAGGCGCTGGCATTCATGGCATGGAACAAGCCCCTGCGCCTGTGCCTGTGCCTGTGCGAGTCTCTGTGCCGCCGCCTGCTTCCTCGCAATCGGCCAATATGCCACCGCCACCTGCTACGTCAGGTCCCATGCCTGGTCCGACGTCCGGTTCCACGTTCGGTGCCGTGTCGACGGCACCTGTGCCTGGCGCAGGCTCTGCCCCCACGACGGCTGTCCCATTAAGTGACCGGCAGCAAGCTGATCCTTATGGCACAAGACCTCTATCGTCCTCACGCATGAGCACAAACCTTGCTCAGCAACAACTGACAGATCTTATGGCCGATGCTCAGCAGATGAGTAGTGCTGAAATGTTTGCGCCTGCACACAGTGCGGCCGTTGAGGAACAGGATCCCCGAAGCTTACAGGCAGCAGCCCGCACCTCATCATCGGATCGTGATTCGATGATCCCGTCTGCCTCAGCAGCAGCAGCGACATTACCGGCCGCATCAGGCGCAGCGGCACCAGCAATTGATCCTGCAGAAATTCGCGCGTACGAAGAACAGGTCGGGCTTCTTCAGAAACAAGTGCAATTGCTAGAAGAACAAGAACATGTGCTCCGTGCGCAGGGCACGGAACATGATCGTCTAGTCGAGCAACTTCGTTCTCAGAACAATGCCCTCGAAACGCGCCTCACATCTCTCGAGCATGAATTGGAGGCTCACGAGACTGTCGCACGTGATTTGCGGTCTGAGAGCGATCGACGGCAAGTGGCGCTGGACGACAAGGAAGCTGAGCTTCTGCAGCACCGCGCCGACTTGGACGTGTTGCGATCACAGTACAATGAACTGAACTTGGCACACGCAGCGCGGAGTGCCGATGCCGAGTCGGAAACGCATTGGAAGCGGCAGCTCGAGGTCATGCAGCGGGAGACGCTCGAACAACAGCAGATCGTCCAAGACCTACGTGGCGAAGTCGCAACCCTGCTCGAGGAACTACGCCGCCTAAGTGCGCGCAATGATGCTATGACGGCCGACAAGGAGTCGGACGTCGCGATCATCCGCGACTTGCACCAGCAAATGTCGACCTACAAGCGGCGGTACGAGAGTGCGAAGGGCGAACTTCGAATGGTGCAGTCGACTGCACAGCTTTGGGCGCAGCCGCATGTGGACGAATGGAGGTATGTATCGCCCAACGGCGCTGTGGCCGACACGAATCTGCGGTCTTTCCAGTCGGCTATTGATGAGCTCTTGTCGTCGGCGCGCTCTTCAGCGCCCTCAAACGTGCTGATCGCAATGAAGACAGTTGTCTTGTCGACGACACTCGTGACCGACGACGTCGCCAAGTATGAGATGCAACCAAACAATGAGATCGCATCTTTATCGCCACAGCAGCGCGAGGATATCGAGACACTCAAGGTGTCGATCTCAGATGCTTTGTCGAATCTGATGAATGCATGCCGGAACCATGCATCGTCACAGGGTCTTGCCCCCGTAAGCCTCATTGATGCAGCCGCAACACACGTGGCACTAGCGGTCGTTGAGTTGATCAAGCTGCTCAAGTTACGCCGAGTCCCTCGACCAGATGAAGATGACATGAGCTTTGACAGTATGGCAGACTCAGGGCCTGCCTTGGGGGGTGGCTCAACAACGCCTAATGGTCTCAAGCCACTCCATACACGCAACGCCGCATCGCCATCGCATCTGTTGTCTCGCGGTACACCCAGCCGTGGTGCTGGCATCACAAGTCCCACGTCACTCCGCTCGCTATCATACTCGAACTCGAACCTCGAAGCTCGCGCTCGCGCTTTGGACATGCCAACCGGTACGCCAAATGCTTCGCATCAGCAACAGCAGCATGGGCAAACGACCAGCGCGCCCGGCGCCGGCGCGACTTCGTCTGGCGCAGCGGGTGTGGCTGCATCAACACCGACGCCACGACCTTCGGCAGTGCCTCCTCGACTGCCGAATCGTGAAATGAGCTCTGAACCATCAGCCTCAGCAACTCCGCAAGAGTCGTCTCGCGCGCGTCTACCTTCGACTGAGACAGCCACTCGTCCTCAGTCACCCCACGTGCCGCGGCCACCATCAGCGACTTCAACATGGCGTGGATCGTCGACTGACCAGCCGATGCCAATCAGTGGCAACTTGCAGCAATCCACAAGCCCGGAATCAGTGTCAACACCCGCATCTTCTCGAACACCATCGCAATCACACTCCCACATGCAACAGCAGACACGACCCTCATCCCAATTAGCTGTCCCAATGAGTCAACAGCGCGAAGATGAAGACGCAGAAGATGAACTTGAGAACTGGGGCGAGCTTCGCAATTACATTGAAGTGCAGACCGAAGCCATCGTCCACTCCATTCAGTCGCTCCTTTCGGCGCTGAGGGAAGGTGCCCAAGGGGTGCAGCTAAATGAGAACCTGACGCAGATCACCACCATCGTTTCGTCAATTGTCGCCATTTCACGCGACCACTTGCCGCAGGCAACGTCCCGACATGGAGCCATTGCCACAGAGGCCGAACGAATTTTCGCTGAGCTGACGGACAACTGCGACAGGCTAAGCGATATGCAATCGAATACGACGTTTGATCGTTCGGCGAAGAGCGTCATGGCCAGTGCTTCTTACGGAGTAGCAAAAGGGCTCAAGGCCTTGAATGAGCTACTCAATGCCGCTGACGAAGCGCCTCTTGCTCAAGCGTAGAATCTGGTCTCTTCTGCATGTTTTTTTTTTCCCTATTACTACAATCCCCATGTTTTCCATGAATACCGTTTTTTTAATGAAACTCGGTTAGTGTGTTAGATATGATCGGTCAATACATGTCTTCTTTGCACTTTTTTTTTGGCATTGATTGTGCTGCCTGGGCTTTGCTAGCTTCAGCTGAGCATAGCGCATCCTACTTCTAATTGACTTTTTACCCACGCTTCTACATCTTTTCTAATAGTACCTTATACGTACTCGCTAGGTTCTTGCTTCTTTCGTTGCTTTTCGAAACTTCCATTGATTTGGAAAGGGAGATATAATTGTAGCAGTTCGCACAATGGAGGTTGGCACATTTTTATTCGGATGAAAACCCAATCTTTTGACATCTCTTGGCGTACGGCCACATATCAACCGATCAAGATCGATTTTCTGTACCGGTGCCACGGCATTTTCCACCCCCTCCCCCTCAGCTTCGACCCCGCATGAAAATGCCGAGTTACTTGGACCGACACGTTTAAGCATTGGCCAACATTTTTCCCCCTTTCATTCTCTGTCAGGCTCTAAAAATGGCGGTGTATCTCCATGGCACGTGACGTATCAATGTTATCGCGACGCATGCCTACATAAGCTTACCGGTTCCGCGCGCCGTTGAGCCGGAGCCCATGGAGCAAGCGGGGGTTTCTTACGTCAGACATGCGGAGTTCGGCGGGCCAAGGTTCCCTAATAACGGCTGGATATGCAAGAAGCAATGCATGCAGACAGGTTCTTACATTTTAGTTCGACCGGTCTAATAGCCCCGGACCATCATTTGGGTATCGCTCTTCCGCACATTCGTCCCTTCTTACCAACACCGATCATAATGGCCGCTGACAAGAAAACGAACAAGCCCAAGGTGTCGCCAGCGACGCACTTGATTGCTGGTGGTATTGCTGGATTTGCTGAGGCATGCACCTGTCACCGTATGTACATTAGTGGCATCAGTCACGGATGCTAGCTGTGCAATTGCACACCTGCGGAGTTCCACGATAACTAACACGAGAACCAGCACTTGACACAATCAAGGTGCGCATGCAACTGTCTCGCAAGGGCAAGGGCCCCGGTGAGAAGCCGCGTGGCTTCTTCGCCACGGGCGCGCATATCGTGCGCCGCGAAACGCCTCTTGGTCTTTACAAGGGTCTCGGAGCCGTTGTGGCTGGTATCGTGCCAAAGATGGCCATCCGTTTCATGAGTTTCGAGCAATACAAAGCGATGCTAGCGAACCGTGAGACAGGTGTGACAAGCCCTCAGGGCGTGTTTGTGGCGGGTCTTCTAGCTGGTACGACGGAAGCCGTGGCTGTGGTCAACCCTATGGAGGTGGTAAAGATTCGGCTGCAAGCTCAGCAGCACTCCTTGGCCGATCCGTTGGAGAAGCCTCGTTACCACAATGCCGCGCATGCTCTATACACAATTATTCGGGAAGAGGGTTTCTTGACGCTGTACCGTGGTGTAGCTCTGACAGCGTTGCGTCAAGCCACGAACCAGGCAGCCAATTTCACAGCATATCAAGAGCTCAAGGCATTTGCCCAGCGTGTACAGAACACAACAGATCTGCCTTCGTATGAGACAGCCACCATCGGGTTGATCTCTGGTGCTCTAGGTCCATTCTCCAATGCACCAATTGACACAATCAAGACCCGTATACAGCGTGCCTCCAAGGTTGAGGGCGAGACAGCCATGGGCCGCATCATGAAGGTTGCCTCTGAAATGTTCAAGCAGGAGGGTGTGAGTGCATTCTGGAAGGGTATTACCCCCCGTGTTGCTCGTGTTGCCCCAGGACAGGCCGTCGTGTTTACAATCTATGAGAAGGTCAAGGGCGTAATCGAGTCGAATGGCCAAAACAAGTCGCAGGCGATTGTCAAGCAGTAAATTTACATCGACTTTCGTACATAAGTTGTCTATTTAGAATCACCCCGAGCTGGATGTTGGTGTTGGGCATATCCATCTGTGTATGCGTGACTTCAGTAGTACTACAGTGTAAGAAGGTGACGCCACTTCTTAAAAGCCGGTCTACATGGATCATGATGGAGCGCCTTGTCAGTCGCCATACAGCGCGACGGTGCCACTCTTATTGGTAAGCAAATCGGGAAGAGGTCATCACTTCATCCACTCGACAAGGAGATTCGGTGTTGCGCTGTGGTCACGTGATTTTTGTTCCTAGCGTCTGTCAAAAAACACACAATGGGCGGAGGTTGCATAGTAAGTTGGAGAAAAATGAGGGAGGAGAGGGTGTCCAATTTGGGATAGGAAAAGGAAAAATTATCGATAATGTTATAGTGTCTCGTCGACGAGAAAATAACAACCTGCTTCGTCCGACCCCGGAATATTGTATTGCTACTCACTTGAAGGGACGAGGCCGTTTTTGCACAACTGTTGCTTTTTGCTCCTCTATCAGCATCTCTCGAAGATCGAGTGTGTCGATCGGAACACAGAACAAGCACTGCAGTGTTCATTTGTGACTTGCTCCTACTTCCTCCGATCACACTGGACGACACGAATCCGTGCTTACTAGCAGCATGCGCGAGACAAAGGAAACGACAAATTTGTCGCCTCCTATGACCCCGACCCGTCTTACTCAACCGTCAACGTTAAATCAAACTGCTTCTGCGATGACTTCCATGCATCTGAATGACTTGTCCGAGCCCATGACTTATCCCACGACGCCCTACGCCACTGCTAGTGATACTGCTGCATACTCAATGATGCCCACAACCGCTGCAACGACGGCGCCAGTCTCGGCTGCGACGGCCAGTGCCGCTAATTTAGCGGCGCCGCATGGTTTGGCGATGTCAATGACGCCGAATCTGGTCGGATGGAATTCTCCGATAGCGTCGGTGCCGTACGTTATGACCATGCCTGGTGGAAGCCAAAGCCCTGTTCCTGTAACGTATGGCAGCTACCCTCCGACATCATCGTCCTTATCGCATGAATTTAACGTACCGACATTAAGCTCGCCGGCCGGCATGGTTCCTGTGGGCAGAACCGTATACATTGGTAACATGCCGCCAGAAGCAAGTGCGGAAGAGTTGCTCGACCTTGTGCACTATGGACCTATCGAAAACGTGCGGCTCCTCCCGGAAAAGGCATGTGCATTCATTTCATTTTTGTGTGGGCAAGTGGCTGCGGCTTTCCATGCAGATTCATCTGTGAGACGCATCTCATTACACAATCGCGAGCTGAAGATTGGATGGGGCAAGCCATCTGTGCCGCCACCGGCCATCGTGTATGCGGTACAACATCAGCAGGCATCACGGAACGTTTATTTTGGCCAACTGGACGAACATGTGACTGAAGAAACGCTGCGTTCATCACTGTCCAAGTTCGGACCTATTGACCAGGTCAAGTTGATTCGTGAACAAAACATTGCATTCGTGCATTTTCTGTCCATTCAAACTGCCATGAAAGTTGTAACAACACTGCCCATGAGTCCAGAGTGGTCCAAATACCGGATCAACTATGGCAAAGACCGCTGTGCCTATGTTCCAAAGGGCCAGCAGCAAATCCAAGCTCACAACCACCAGGCAGCCGCTATGGGCTTGGCTACTGCCATGTGGCTTGGCTACCCCACTAGCTACTCGAATTATGGGCACGTGCCGCCTTGCTATCTAGACGCAGGTGCCGAGATGAATACGACAAGTGATGGAAGCACACCTGCTCGCTTGCAAGGGCACCCGCTAGGCAACGTGGAACCACAGCTCCATCAGTTTGGGAACCGTACTGTGTACCTGGGCAACTTGCACCCTGACACGACCGCAGAAGACATATGTAATCATGTTCGTGGTGGCATATTGCAGTCCATTCGATATATGCCGGACAGGCACATCGCATTTATTACGTTTGTGGACCACAATGCCGCACTGACATTCTTCCACATGGCGCTTGTTTCAGGTATTACGGTTCATAATCGGCGGCTAAAAATTGGATGGGGAAAGTCAACCGGTCCTCTGAGTCCTGCCATTGCACTGGCAGTTCAGTCGGGCGCTTCCCGCAACGTGTATATTGGGAATGTCAGTGACCCTGCCCTTATGAATGAAAAGAAAATTCGCACAGACCTCTCCGCCTATGGAGAGCTAGAAATGGTTAATACTTTGCCCGAGCGCAAGTGCGTACGTATAAATGAGCTCGCCGTTTTGAGCGCATGGTGACTAACTTGTGTCTTTTTTCATATACAGGCTTTTGCCAACTTCACTAACATTCAATCTGCCATTAAATGCATTGAGGGCCTCAAGTCCCATCAAGACTATCAATCTGTAAAAGTTTCTTTTGGAAAGGATCGATGTGGAAATCCTCCAAAATACTTCACCCAACTCGCTATGAATTGGAACTCGCCAGGGCGATCGCCCGCTTCAACCCCTAATGAATGGAGCATCGATGAGAAGAGCAACATGAAACCCAGCAAGGAAACAACAAGTCCAGCATCTTGAATAACACATCCATTCTAACAGCATTCACCGCCTTTCGGTCATTTTAGATGTCATTTCAAACAAAATATTTTCGTACCACGCAGCTCAGATATAAAGCACTATGACGAAAAAGAGCGAACCGCCCGTCCTAAATGTGTAAAGTCAAGTGCTATTTTGTTTTGTATATATATTTCAGTACCCTTCGAGTTTGCAAACAGCTCCTAGTTAGTACAACGGTTAGTATATGTCGCTCTCACTTGTCCTATAGTGGAGCGCCGACAAGACCCGGGTTCGACTCCCGGATTGGGAACAACTTTTTGTCTATGGCAACTTAGTGCTATGTGTCAAGTCTCACGATAACGTTTTGAACAAGGTTGGATTGATCTTTTTTGGACATAGTATGGTGGGCATTGAGTACGTGAAAAGGATCTATCAATTTATGCGGGAAGCTCGAACTTCTTACCCTGGATCACATTTGTGAAGTAGACTTCAAAATGAGCGCGGAATGTACATACTGTAGAAAAAGTCGCCATATAAGCCGGTTTGAACAAGACCTGCAATGAACGTAATATAGTCAAAGTGATGATTGGCCTCGAAAATAAGCCTGGGAGAGAAACAGTGTGAGGTTCCATTCGGCATTTGCGGACACAAAAGCTGTGCAGACATACCTGTAAATCCAGTTGAGTAAGTATAACGCGCGGTAAGCGCCAAGTGCAAAGATATAATGTGTGGTGATAGTCTCTGCCTCGCCTATCCGCTGCAACAGGAACATTTGAGGAAGAATTGCCACTGCCTCAAGGAAGATACTGAATGACCATAGGACTTCTGCGATCGTGAACTCATAGTTAAAGAGTAACGCCAAGATGGCGGGGATGCCCATCAAGAGGTCTAGACGAATTGTGTCAATATCAGCTTCATGGCGCGTTCTGAGTGTGTGTAAGTAAAGTAGAAACGTAGGTAAGGTGCTGAAACGAAAAGAGACAGACACCCCGTTCACGGTACGCACCTGAATTGGACCTTCATCAGGTAAAGAATGTATGCGCTGCTTGAAATGAAAAAGATCTTCATGAGAATCAAGTATGCACTTGGTGGGGTGAAAAGTTTCAAGTACCTTGAGACAAACACCACCGTGTACATAAGCTGTGTTTTGAACGAGATACCTGCGTCATTAGTTCCTGGCTTATACTATAGCGCACGCCCGCATCACCTTCAACGTACCCCTGCATGATCGACTCGTCAAGATTTTGTGGATCAAGATGAAAATGGAAGCTAGATGCGACAAGTCACCAAGGAGCCGGAAGATGTTCATGTTCTGTTCCTGGTGCCGCGGTGAAATACCTTCGCTGACTCTATGTTTCGCGTCAAGCACGACGTGTCTCGCTCAACGTCCTATCAACGGCCGGCCGGAGAGAGTGGAACGCACGTACACATCACGTGGTCTATACCCCCAGACTCCTTCCACACCTCGTCTTGTGTCCCACTCCACTGTAGAGCCCCGCCGCCTGCATGCACGTGGAGATCGGTCGTCCTACCCTTCATGGCCCAAGCGGGCTTCGGCAAACCCAATTGCCGCCGTGTGCTACCCCGCCAAAAAAAAAATCCATAATTTAGCCCTCCCGAGCAGGCCCTAATTTTTAAAAGACACACACCCCACGTGTGGTGCAACTTCAAACGACGATCATGCCGATTCACACTGTCCTTACAGAAACGCTTGGACTGCGCGTTCCCTTAGTTATGGGTGGAATGCAGTGGGTAGGCAAACCGAAACTTGCAGCTGCTGTGTCTAATGCGGGTGCTCTGGGCATGGTGACAGCACTCACACAGCCGACGCCTGCTGCCCTGCGCAAAGCCATTGAAGAGACACGCAGCATGATCGATCCAGATATTGCAAAAGAGCGTACAAAGTATGGTGCATTTGGCGTCAATATTACGCTCCTTCCAGCTATCGTACCTCCCGACTATGCGGCATATGCGCGCGCCGCTTTGGATGCAGGTGTGCGGATCTTTGAGACGGCTGGCAGCAATCGTGCGTATGGAGTACCAACTTACCAGTGGCAGCTGAGCCTGTAATTCGTATTTTGAAGGATTCTGGTGCATTTGTTATCCACAAGTGCACGGCCATCCGGCATGGTCTCAAAGCCGTCAAGCTCGGTGCTGACATGCTGAGCATTGATGGTCTGGAGTGTGCAGGACACCCTGGTGAAGATGACATTGGTGGCCTCGTGCTTCTTGCGCTGGCTGCTGAAAAGGTGTCTGTACCGTTCATTGCCTCTGGCGGTATGGCGAATGGCCGTGGTCTTGCAGCAGCCCTGTCTCTGGGTGCATGTGGCGCCAACAGTACGTATCTTGCGTCTTTTTAACGCATATGCAGTGGGTACGCGTTTCATGGCTACGCAAGAAAGCGACATTCACGAAAACATTAAGCAACACATCGTAAACTCGTCAGAGCGCGACACCGCTCACATTCTGCGCACGTTCCGCAACACGTCCCGTGTCTACAAGAACAGCGTGGCGCAGGAGGTACTGGCTAAAGAGGCGAAGCGTGTGGAGATCTCTGAGATTCTGCCGCTTGTGTCTGGTGCTCGCGGCAAGACCGTGTACGAGAACGGCAACCCAGATGCTGGTATCTGGACCATGGGACAAACGGCCGGTCTTATCAACGATCTTGTACGTACTATTTTTATACTGACACACTCTTCCTATCATAGCCGTCCTGTCGAGAACTCGTTGCACGCATTGAGCGCGATGCCGAGCAAGTGATCCGACACTCGGCGTCGCTCCTTGTCGATGGCCACGCCGCTCCTAAAGCGCATCTCTAGATCCATATTGCGAGCTCACCACCTTGGCTTTATGATCCAATATCACTGAATCAAAGCTGACCAGTCGGTTATCGGGCCACCGAATGCCTCACACAGACGGAACGACGGAAGCAAGGACCTTATTCGACTGCTGATCCGTGTGTGTATGTGGAGAAAAATGACCAGAACGTGTATGTAGATCCAAGAATGTCAGCAGAATAGGGACTTGAATGCCAATCGTGTTTTGAAAGTAATCTTTGGTACACGAAGTACATTCGGCCGATCACATCGTAGCTGTCGTAGAGTGAATGCTCTTCTCGATCCACCTCTTGGTGTAGTCATCCATCACCATGGAAGGTGGTGCGGTGCTGTGTTTAACATGCTTTTTCATGGGTTTATGTACATATGTGATGGGCACATTGCCCTTAGCATTCCACTTTTCGCGTCAAAGTTTGAGGAAACTCGAACTCTGGGGTGCAGGACTCCTTCTTGGCGCCGCTTTGACAGTTGTGATCCCTGAGGGTATTTCAAATGTGTACAGGCATCAAATACCATCTCGTGATGCGACCACAAGTCTGATCAGCTCGAAAGATCTTATAGCAGTTTGCCTATTGAGTGGATTCCTGCTCATGTTCATTGTCGACCAGCAAATGATTGTCCACTCGATAACGCGAGGCGATTCCAGCGCACAGTTGTCTGTAAGAGATGATGTGTCGGAGTCAGGAGCGACCATGAGATGGCAGCCCAATACAGGGACGCCACAGGTGCCATTCCGCTCGGTCATTGGTGGACTTCTGGGTGTCCTTGTGCATGCAGGGGCAGATGGCGTGGCTATGGGCTCATCGGTTGAGAGCTCGGACGTGTCACTGCGAGTGGTCGTGATTCTGGCGATCATGGTGCACAAGGCGCCAGCATCGATCGGCATTTGCACGCTTCTTATGGCACGGCAACTACCGAAATCTCAAATCCGGCTTGCCGTGCTTGTGTTCGCTGTAACGACGCCTATTTTTGCATTTTTGACGTATGGAATCCTGCAAGCTTTGCTGTCAGCCACAGGTACCAAACCTGGCTTTATTGGCACCCGTGACATTGGTGCCATTCTCTCGTTCAGTGGCGGCACGTTCTTGTATGTTTCTATTCATGCTGTGATGGAGCTGGCCTCCCCTGCAGCGAATCTACATGCACTTTCGAACCAGCGCGTCCATCACCCACATGATCACGATCATCCTATCCACGCACATGCCACGGAAGCTCGTCGATTGAGCGGCACGTCACCACCTCTGCCTTCATTTCTTCAAGAACATCCTACAGATGAGAGCGAGCGCCTACTGAGTCATTCTGCGTGGTCGCTTGTGTTTGTGGTTCTAGGCTCCGTTGTGCCGCGCCTCCTTCAATTGGTTGTCGGTCACGACCACGACGGCTAATTAGCCTAACACCCCCAACAGTATATATAGCTGCATGAGACGAGACAATTTCACAAGAACATGGCATTCTCATTAGCATTTCGATATGACGTGTTCGCGGCGTCTGTGTGCATAACCTCCGCCGATGAGCATCCAAGTGGGAAAGACCCTGAGGTGTCTGGGGTGGTAGAAAAAAACGGGTGGATTTTTCTCCTAGCCCACAAATTCGCCCACGTTGAGTTCTTAGTAGAACCTTCGCTTGGACACATGGCGAAATTGCTCCGATCGACCATTATTGAACGAGGAACCTGCTCCGCGACACTGCTTCTTTTCAGGCTTGTCAACTCTTTTCGCTTTTAATTGTGCGCTAGCGCTGATGACATACCGCGTGCCTGACATCTACGCGTCATCGTCGTCATCGCCGCCATGGGGAATGGGCGCACCATCATCGTCGCCACCGTCGAGTCCCACATATATCCGATCGACATCGACTGCGTCGACGGCGCAGGTCTCTGACCCGTTTTCCGCATCGGCCAAGTCGCTTACAATTAGTGGACCTAGGTCGTCAAAGCGATGGATCCGATCGGCCACCACCCCTGCACGCACAGACCGGGACAATCACACGCACGAGCCAGACCTTCACTCGCTAGATTTGCTTCCATCAGACACGCATGCCGCACCGGGCGTACTCGAGCAGTTTTTCGACGATTCCACTGATGACGCAATTGCATCTTCATCTATGGACGAGTTTGGCAGTTCTTTTGACATGTCACAAGATCAAGCACCGTTACGTACATACCGTCCATTCGGGCGAACGGACAGTGCGAGCACGGATCCTCTTAGTGCGACAGGCCGAAGTGAATCTATGCAGCGCGCACCGCAGCGTTTGCGACTGGCTGGCACATCGCCAAAGAGACTATCAAGACGGGACCATGGGGATCTAGCTCCTTGGGAGCGGCAGGAAGAAGAACGGGGTGCAATGCGTGCACAATCCTCGCGGATCCAGCGATTGCAGCCCGCCTGGCAAAATCCATTGCAGTGGGATGCAGTGGTCTGCCGCATCTTTGACGAGGGTCGCGAGCGACCGACGCTGTCACTCGGTGGATGTGGCCTCACACATATCGGAAGTGCTGTGGGCGATCTGCGGCACTATGTAACCATTGATCCACGGCGTTCAGATCACACCACGACACACATGTCGACACAGCCCCGCTTGTGGGCGCGCTCGCAGTCTTCATCGACAGGCGATTCGGCAGAACTGGCGCGGCGACAAGTGCAATTCTACTTGTTCGACAATCAGCTGACGCGTTTGCCCAGCGCGCTGTTTCAATTGACGAATCTTGGCGTGCTATCTCTGCGCAAGAATCAACTGACGCAGCTGCCTCCTGCCATAGGCGAGTTACGTCACCTGCGCGAACTGAATATTGGCGGCAATGAACTCGCATACTTGCCGGCCGAGATCCAGCAATTACACCTTGACACATTCACATATGTGCCGAATCCGTTTCGGCCTGTTCCTGCAGGTGCCGTGCTGCAGACACGGGCTTTGTATGGCCATATGAACGTGTCACCCACGCACCACTCGACACAGCCCCTCGGACCTTCTCCCTCCGTGCGATGGAGCCGTGCTCATACGTTAGCGACGTCTGTGCTGGACACAGGCCATGGCGCCCATCACGGTCCACGTATTCACATGGCACGCGTGCTAGGTCGTTGCGAGCCGCAAAGCAGGCCATCCCTTGCGGCATTATGCATCCAGCGATTGCTGAGCGAAGAGCCCCTGATCATTGAGGAGTACGAGACGGGATGTCTTCGCTCGCTGCAACATACACTCGACGTACGTGTCGTAGCGCAACTAGAGGCGGCTCGACGCAGTGCGACGGCATCATGGGGCGCTCAGGTCGATGTACAGGCATACACTGGGGCAGGTGCCGGTCTAGCTGGGACCAAACGAGAACATGCCGAAGAACGTTGGTACAGTGGAGCGTCATTTCATGGAGGAGACGCGGTATCCGTGGATGGTGCTGTTTCTCCAGCGGCACCGGGCGTGTCAACCGTGGATGTCGACAGCATCCTGGAAGAGTCCGATGACGCGTGCAAAAATGTGTGGTTCAATCGATGTCCGGGCGTAGGTGCGCATGACTTGCGTGGCACCTCTGGCATGAAAGAAGACACCAACGATAGCGACTGGCCCATCGATGACGGCAAGGGTCCCCTTTACGTGCATGCAGCCGAGCAGCGCATGGAGTGGGTATCGCATGTTGCTGGTATGCGAGTGGCTAAGCAGGGTATCGAGATGGCAGGCGACTCTGTGCGCGGCATGCCAGCGGAACATGCAGGCTTGTTACCGATCTTGTGGCGTGGCTGCAGTCCTGGATGCCTCGCATTCCTTGAGCAAGCCGGCTAGTCCGATCAGCTACCTAGTGTCCGGAACTCTTGCGCACGATGGGCGTCAATGACGCGCTGACGTGCGGCGCGGCGCGCTGCTCCGACGCTCATGGAGGTCGTCGGTAAAGGTCGCGCTGGATTCTCACGATGTGCCTTGGTTTCTTCACGCAAAGTGCGAAGCTCCTCTTGCTGTGCCATACGTGTCGCTTCATCGCGAGAAAAGCGATAAAATGCCGCGCCCCGTGCGCGAATATCCTTGTCAGCATCAAAGTGTAGAGGCTCTGTATCTCTAGCGATCCGTGTATCTAGCAAGGGAATGTCCCGCTTGTACACAGGAAACGAGGTGGCTGGTCCGTAGATCGCTTCTGAATCTGATGATCGCTGCATAGACTCATGCGAGCCGTACACAATGGCATCATCGGGCCGCAAAAATTCGCGCGGGATGCTGCTCTGCTTCGCCGTGCGGACACGGCCAAATTCATCGGTGTACTCGACCATCGGGTCGTCTTTGTCGTCTACGTCGACATCACGGTCATGATCAGAATCGGGATCCAGATCGTAGGAATGATCCTGCAGCTCTTTTGCATCCCAATCGATGAGTCCATCTTCATGGATACCTAATCCCTGGGATAGTTTGCGATACCGCACAGACTTTCGCTCAAGCGCTTGTTGCGATGTCCGTAGACGACTTTTGTGCTCAGCATGCTCTGCCTCTCTGCGAGCGCGACGCTCTGACGCCAATGAAGAAGGCGGCGGTATGGAATCTGATCGCATTCGTAAGCGCTTGTCTTCGACGCGTGGTTGACGTTGTGTCGCACTTTGAGCGCGTGCCTTGGCCGCATGCAGCTGGGCACGAAGGCCTGTGATGGAGCTAGCGTCTCGAGGCGTTGTCATTGGCGGCTGATGCTCGAGAGACCAGCTAAACCTTTAGGAATATGAAAAATCAAGGAAGAATTGGAATGGTTATGGTACAAGTGAAACTGTGGCAATAAGTTTCACTTCAGGAAAGCGTCTTCGAGGCGTAATGGGCTGCACTTGTCGAGGTGCATGGGTAGTAGTAGTGTGTGCCTGGAGTGTACGTGTGGAGGAGGGTGTGGAACATCCATCGGGCGCCCGATCGATCATCTCAAACGCGCGTCTACTTACCTGTCAGATGGGGCCATCGCTGTGCAGTCGAGCGGTGCTGCCGTTAGCGACGATGAGCGCGAGTCACGCCCATGAGCAGCGTCAGGACCGACCTCCGATGGAGTTGGAAGTCTTTTCAAACGGGAGGGAAGGATTTTTTTCTCAAATACCTTTGCCGAGCAAAAGGCAGCATACGAGAGAGCCTCTTGCTGTGCCCAAAGAGACGCTGGAGGCCTGGCATGAAGCGACAGTGTCATCGCTTTCGCTCTTACCTGTGGCATGTATAGAGCCAAATGCAACCGTTCGGACGGCCTTAGCAGCCTCACGTGCACATCGCGGACAAAGTGTGTTGATCGCTGAGCAAGGGTACCTCAGGGGATATGTGGACCTGATTGACTTGGTATCGCACGAGACGCAAGGGTCGCTGGACGATCTAGTGCAGGACATACAACATCGTTTTGTGCCTTTATCCGATGGCACCTTTCGTGTTATTCATGCAGGCACGCGCCTCGCGGAGGTGGCTGTCTTTCTGGAGTCTGCTCCCCTTGCTCTTGTGTCAGATGAAGCAGGCACGCATATTACGAATGTGGTTGAGCGTGGGGATCTCATGCGATATGCCGAAATGAGTGGCATGCATGCGCCAGGGGGGATGGAACAAGAGACGTCTATGCCAAACAGGAATGACGAAGAGTCACGACGCGATCGATCACTTGTCGATGTGCTACGGAGACTGGACGGCTATGCGCCCCTCATTCCTGACGAAGTAACAGACTATTACTTGGAGCGAGCGGGTTTCCAGTGTGAAGATGTGCGCTTGTACGTATAGAGAACGAAGAGCGGAGAGTGGGGATGTGTGTGTGTGTGTTTGGAGATGACTTACATTGTATGCTATATGCATGATAGGAAGCGCCTCCTTGCTCTTGCAACGGAAAAATTTGTCGCCGATATTGCATCCGACGCGTTTCAGTATGCTCGGATCCGCACGAATGCAGGTCCTGCACGCAGCAGCCGCCCTACGCGAGTACGTATTTACACAAACATATCACACTCACATCTGCAGGACCGCGCACGCACTGTGCTCACTATGGATGATCTGAGTGCGGCCTTAGGCGAGTATGGGATTGATGCAAGACGGGCGGAAACGTTCCGTTAACCTCGATCAATGTGAATAAGATGTGGCAGATCGATTGTGTCTGAGAACTTGGTTCGAACGCCTACCGCAGCGCAAGCTTACATAAAAGAACACGAAGTGCTGCCCCATAGCCCCCTTCTTTCCATTCCCATTTCTAGTCCTATTTTCTCGTGTCGTTGGGGGGGTGGGGGGCAGGGCACGCGCATAATAGTCGACACATACACACCCACACTCATTCACACCTTCGGCCTAGTTGTGAATTGTTCCACATACTCCCCTGCTTGGGCAACAAGCATCTGATTCTTTTTCTTCTCGCCCCAGCCCAGTCTCTTCCCCACTTGACTCGGAAGATCGTGTGCGTAAAAACTGCGCGGCGTGTGAGCGAGAGATAGAGTGAGTGAGTGAATAAGCGTGCAGGGTATCGACTGCGGACTGAATGGCTTCCAACATGTCAACGCTGGAATCGTCGTCTCGGGGGGGATTTTCCCCACTGGGTTCTATGTTTCGCTCGATGGAACCAGGTTCGTCTGAGTTTGATGCTTTCATTCACTCGGACCTGTGTGCCGGTTCCAGCGGATCCCAGGACGTTGGCGGAATGAACTCGTTTGCTTTTTTGCCCTATGCGCCTCCCTCCTTGTCTAAGCAGGATGAGTCCGCTGCTGTCCTGTCCTTATGGCCAGGTGCCTCGGGGTCTACAGCATCATCCACTGCTTCTTTGATGCCTGCTGATCCACCGCCGTCGGGAGCTGCATTACGTATGCCAGAGAGCTCGTTTTCACAGTCCTCGCTATGGGCTTCAGCCTCCGCTTCAGGTACAGGCTCTCTAGGTCCTTCCTCTTGTGAAAGGAGCTCAGGCCTGGGATCAGCCTCGGGTGCTGAATCCACATCACACGCGTCGGCGTCTTCGTCTTTGCCTAGCGACGCTCTCGCTACTCCTGCGCCACCGGTAGGCGGCGGTGCTCATGTACCAAGGGAACATCATGACGAACCACCTATATCGGCGAATGTGTCACGGCATCAGGACGGCATGTCATCCATGTCGCCTGGTAGCAGCGCCTATCCTCCTGGCCAAGGTGCATACATGATGAAGCCAGGTGTTGCGCAGCATGCATCGGCCTCACAATCCGCTTCGGTTAGCGCTGAAGCCAGTCCAGCACTCAGGGCAGCACCAGCTTCCACATCAGCACCTACATCGGCATCAGCAGTTGCATCGTCTATTCCAGGTATACCCTCGACCGCGCGCTCGCTGGATTTACCCATCAAGGGTGAAGATGATGTTGGGGCCTCTCCCTCTCCCTCAACCTCTTCCATAACCACAGCCAAAACCACCAACACAGCACCTCTCAGTGCATCCACTACGGCTTCGACCGTGCTCGCGGGGCTAATGGGTGAAGGAAAATGCATGCCCTTGCATGCACCTACGAGCAATGGTTCCTCCTGGTTTCATGGGATGGAACAGAATAATGCTGTGCTTTCGGGGCCTCCGCCCACGAAGCGATCACGATCGTCCGAGTCGCCAGAGCGAAAGACGCGCTCGGTCAGTGCTATGGATCCTGGCTCGATGGATCCCACGCGAGCGCGTGTGCTGCCGCCGCCGCGCCGCTCTGCCTCTACGGGGGCTCGGCGTCCGCCGCCGTCTGCGTCGCAAGTGACAGAGTCAGGGCTACCGTTCCCTGTGATCGACACATCGGCGAAACATTCTAGTCTGTTTGTGCCGCCTGATACGTCGGGCCTCACGAAAAAAGAAGCACGACTTGTCAAAAACCGTGCCGCTGCCTTTCTCTCGCGCCAACGGAAGCGAGAGCAGTTTGACGAACTTGCGTCCAAGTGCCGCTCGCTCGCGCGTCTTTCATGGCTGCTGTGGGATGCGTTGGGTCATGCGACGATGGAGCCCGCGTCGCGGATGGCTATGATGGCAACGCATGGTGGGATAGAGCAGGTGATCCAAACGACGTTACTGCGTGACAAACTCAAGTATGAATCAGAGGATGTATGGACGACGCTACAGCAGGTAGTGCAGCAACATGGTTCCATGATTGTCGAAGGCATCATGGGTGACGACGTGCCACCACTCAAGACAAGGACTAATGGAATGGTGGCTCAGTTGGCTGCCACGCAGAAAGAGTGTGACGAGCTACGCGCAGAGGTACAGCGTCTTCAGAGTGGGGCCATGGCGACAACGCCGGCGCAGGCATTTTCATCCGGTGACATCAAGGCACTGCCAGGCTCGCAGATGCGGGCGTCTCCGATCCAGTCGGCAACAACACAGATACCCGGACAAGGACCAGGCAGCCTTGTGTCGATGCCGACGAGCGGCGCCTCTCCTGCGGCTGACTCACTCGTGCAGCTTGTGGGGCGAGCCCTCATCCAGCTTCGCCATGCAACGCCGGACTGTGATGCGCATGAACTCTTGCCTCGTGACGATGGTTCACTCCAGTTGCGGATGAGCGTATCGCCGACAAGCGATGTGTTGCTGTGCACACTGGCGTCAGAGTCGGGCGGGACAGACTCATCTGTGCATGCTGACGAGTTGGATGACAAGCAATGGCGTTGTTCTACACCCATCGAGTCCAGTGAGGCGACATCTGTGCCGTCGCTCAGCACCAGCACGTCCCCGTCACTGTCATCGCTGTCGTCTGGGAGTGCATTTTCTCGTCGGCATCGGCATGTCATTGCTTATTACACAGGCACAGAGCGCTCAGCTTCGTTTATGCACGAACTTCATGCGCTTGATCTGAACGAATGGGTGTCGCAGTACGGCACGGCTTTGGGTGGGGGCCAGCCTGACCATATATCCCGTGCAGTCCAAGACTTGCACACACGCCTCCTGCAGCGTCGTTTGGGCGTGCAGCCAGGTTGTTTCTTAGCTGCATCCTATGAACACGATGCGGGCAAAAATTCACCTTGCAGGTTGACGTTGTATGCGAAATGTGTGGCCACATTGGAGCCTATGGAGACGCACGCCCACTTTGTATCGGCTGTGCGCGACACTCTGGGCGCTCTGCATCATGAACCTACGCAGACATCATAGAAATATGAATGAAGGTGAAACAAAAAAGCAAAACAAAAGAGAGAGAGAGATGAGAATGGCTCCCTAATCCAGTGCGCTCACATCGTGTCGAATTCTGACTTTGGGTACAAACTTGCGCTACGGATCTCTGATAGAACCGGATCGTTGGCTAGTGCGTGAGGATGAGCCTGACTTAAGCACGAGCAGGAACGTGCCGACCAAAATAGACGCCTTTACTCTTGTCGTGCTCGATGATTTACGCGCCTCCTTTCTACCAGGTACGTTGGCGTAGGCGGGTTCAGAGGCATTTTTGCATTGTCAACACAACGGATGTGCACGCAACCGGGGCAGGCTAATGCAATACCGACGGGGCTCGATGGGTCGACGACAAGAAGTTCGTGTGGATGCATAATTCCTCAACTCACACATCGGGCGTCTCACGTTCCTATCCGTTTGTCTGCGCGCGTGCATCTATCTGTAGTAGAGCTTGAGAATCTCTCAAACACGCCTCTTTCCAACACTCTCGGCTCGTGATCCAATTGGAGAAGGAGAGGGAGGAAAAAAGGGAGCAAGACAAAGAGAAAGAGAGAGAGAGAGAGAGAGAAAGAACGAACGAGTGAGCTGGAGAGCAGCGGAGTCTTGAAAGCCATGGATGTCGATATGCGGGATGGCACAGGAGTGTCGCGGAGCGCGCGACGTTCAGCGAACAGGCGAAGTGCACCATACTCACGCGAAGTGAACATCAAAGGGTCATCGGCACCGACGACCGTTATTGTCGCGAATCTCGTCAAAGGCACGTCGCCTGAAGACGTACGACTGACATTTGAGCCCCTGGGCCGCTTGGTGCATGTGCGCCACTACTCGATGCCGAATCTAGCCAGCAATGCCGTGGCTTTTGAAGTGGCGTTTGAGCAGCGATCAGATGCTCTGGCCGCGTGTCAAAAGTATGATGGTGTGCTTGCAGATGGACGTGTGCTACAAGTGACAATGCATGTGCCGCCAACCGTGGCTGCCGCGACGGGCGAGTTGCCAGGGGCGGGAGCTGGCACGGGTGGAAAATCTGTTTCGGGCCCATCACGTAGCAGGGGTTCCAAGAGGCAGAGCTCGGCGCAGAAAGAAGCGCCTGCTGTCTCGGACCGGTTCGAAGCTGAGCAGCTTCCACTGCCGATTCTTCGTCGGCTGGCACAGGCTGAGGCGAAGTATCTTGCCGAGACGGAGCGCATCCTGCGCGATAAGGACTCTCCTGCAGCAACAATGACGAGTGGCAAAGCCCCCTCTCTGAAGGACCGCCTGGGAAGTCTGCCTCTTGCCCAGCGTCTAGCGATGACTGGTCCTAGTGGTCCGCAGTCTGCCCCTGAGAATCTCTCCAAGTCAGCGAGGCGCCGTCGCGCGAAGCAACGGAATCGCGCTTCGGCAACGCAAGCCAGCGGCGGCATGGATGTTGAGCAGGCATGAAATGAGCCATATGAAGCGTCCTGTGGCAGGAGAGCATCGCTGATCGCCGCACACGAGGTACTAGTGGCGCGTTGCGCTGCCAACCGCCTGCTTTGCTGTATGCACCAACGAGGACACGCTTCACAGCGAGAGATGCTAGAATGGAGCAAGCTATGTCGAAAGAACTAGGAAGAGGTATCATCGGCAGCCGCTTCAACAAACTCGCGAGCCTGCGTACGGGTGATCTCGACGATAGACGAGACTTTTTGCTGTCCAAATAGCACGCCATAATGCTGATCACCACGCTCAACGAGCTCTGGGCGGAACGTCGTCGTGATGAACTGTGCATCTCGTGCCAGCGCATGCACTTTTTGCGCGACGGCCGTGCGGTACTGCGTATCCAGGTTTGCATCGATCTCATCGAACAGGTAGAAAGGAGCTGGATCGCTCTGCTGGATTGCAAACACGAGTGCCAGTGCCACAAGCGACTTTTGTCCGCCAGATAGCTGTGTCATCCGCATACGCTCCTGGCCTGCGTGGAACGACACGTCCATCGATACGCCGATGCCGTTGTGCATCACCAGGCGGCCACGTCCTCCTGGCACAAGCTCGGCAAAGATCTCTGTAAAATGCGCTGCGACCTGATGGAATGTCGCATCGAGCGCGGCAGCTTTTCGTGTGTCCAGCACCTCGACGAGCTCGTCGATCGACGCATGTGATGCAGCCAAGTCCTTGTGCCGCTGCAGAAGCGTGTCACGCTGTTTGGAAAAGCTGTGGAACTGCTCGACAGCACGCTTGTTGACATGTGCGACTTCGTCCAGCGAGGCGCGCACACGCTGCAGTTGTGCTGCGAGTTGCTCAGTCGAGCGTTTCTGGTATTTTTGGAAGGCCTCTTCTGGCAAGACGCCCAGATCTCGAATGCGCTCGTTGATGCGTGAGCGCTGTTCTTCCATCCGCTGTTTGCGCGCAGCCCAGCGCTCAGCGGCAACATGCTGTCGAGACACGTCGTCCGCTTGCTCATCGCTGGTGCCCCTAGATGCATCCATGGTCTTTTCAAGTTCTGCAAGCTCCGCAGCGAGTGTGTCGTACTGCTGGTTCACAGCCTCTCGTCGCGCGGCATTTGTCGCGTGGCTCTGTTCTAGGGCAGCTGCGGTTGCACTGGAAGGCCGATCGTCCATACGGTCGAGACGCGCTTGCAGTGCATCGAACGTGCGGCGCAGGCACTCGTCCAGCTCGCTGCGCAGTGCGCTAGTCGATTCACTTAGAGCAACGGATGTGCGTGTGAGTGATGCAAGTGTCTCTTCGCTGTGTTGCTGCTGGGCAAGAAGCGAACGCAGCTCCTTGGCTTCGTGCGTATCAAGGCCCTGATCGAGGGGTGAACCGATCTCCGCTTCGAGTACTTGGCGCCGCGTATTGAGAGCGGTGTGCTCGACGCTACGCTCCGACACTGCCTGCTCCAAGCGCTCTTTGCGTGCGAGGGAGTCGGACTCTGAGCGTCGCAGCCATGTCAGCTCATGCTGAGATGCGGCGCGTGAATCCTGCAGCTGGTGCCGCTGCGCCTCGAGGCGCAGCATATCGCTGTACATCTGCGTGACTCTCTGCTCGAGCTCATGGAGTTCTTGCCGCTGCTGTGTGAGCTGTGCCTCCAAGACATCCACTTCGCCGAGCCAACGCTGCACACGGCGCACTGCGTCCAGTCGCGACCGACTCGGGTCATGAAAACCGCCACTAAGCGCACCACGGCGATCCACCTGGTCGCCATCGAGTGTGATGGCATTCAAACCCTGGCTGCTCCGCACGTACGCAGCCGCAATGTCCAAGCGCGGGCATATGATTGTCTTGCCAAATACCTGCTTGAATGCAGGCAAGAGGTGCTCGTCGAACGAAAGCTTGCGCAGCATTACGACGGCATCTGGCGCGTGTGGATACTGTGTGTCAGGAGGACGCAATCGGTTCAGTGGCATGAACGTGACACGGCCACTCTTCTCCTGTTGCAGCAGGCTCAAGAGCGTGGTCGCTGTCTCGTCCGTTTCGACCACAATATGGAAGAGTGATGCACCGGCCGTGGCTTCGACGGCCGTTTTATACCGCTCATCCACACGGAAGAGCTGGTAAAGTGGTCCGTAGACGCCTTGCACCTGCTCGCGAGCGACAATCGTCTCGACGCTCTGCAGGCCAGCGGCCGTCGCGCGGTCCATCGTGCCGACGAGGTTGCGCTGCGCGGTGCTCAGCTGGTCCTTAGCGTGCGTTAGCTGCGACGATGTCTTGGTCTCTTGCTTCCACAGCTCCTTTTTGTGCTCAAGGAGCGTATTGCGCTCGTCGTGCAGTGTGCGCCACTGTTCCTGCATGGCAGCGAGTGTTGTGCCGCGATTTGCGAGCTGCTCTTCGAACTCACGCCGTTCCGCGGTGTGCTGTTCGTGCTGAGCCTGGGCGGCCGCGCATGCCTCTTGCGCCTCTTTGGTTGCTGCGTCCAGAGATGCGGCTTCTGTATCGAGCTCTGCCAGTTGCGCCCGGAGAAAGGCATCGCGCTCCTCGATGCTACTGAAGCGTGCAGCATGAGCCTGCTTTGCATACAGCGCCGACATGCGCGTGCGATCGCGCTCAAATGCTGCACGATGCGACTCGAGCTCCTGCAATACACGCACATGCTCGTCCGTTTGTGCCTGCAGCTGGCTCTCGCGCTCGGCCATGGTGGCACGCAGGGAAGCAAGTTGTGATTCAAGCGCTGCACGGCCGCCGTCTGGCATGTGATCTAGATCATCGAGCGAGTTGTCCAATTGCGCTTGCGACCGAGAGAGTTCACGACGCTCCTGCTCGAGCTGTGCTTGATCCAAGGAAACCTGCTCAAGCTGCTGGAGGAGCTGAGAATGCCGTGCTTCTCGCTCAGCACGCGCTTGATCGTAGCGAGCCCATTCTTCGCGCCGGGTGTTGGACTCGTCGACGTCGCGGCGACGTTCATTCTCGAGCTGTTGCGAGGAGTAAGTGCGTGAGCTCATTGGGTTGCACGTACCGATTCCAGCATCTCTGAGACGTCAGCCAGCTCGCGCTGGTAGATTGTGTACTCCAAGCACCGGCGTTCGCGATCGCGTGCGTAAAACTTTTCCAATTCACTTTGCTCTTTCGCGAGCTCGTCAATGCGTGCATCTAGCTGAGCGAGTAGGTCCGCGGAGCCATTATAGCGCATGTCTGTCGTCCGGAGGATCTCCAAACTCTGCGCACGTCTTTGTTCGTAGACACGCGTGCCAGCGACATCCTTCAGGAGGTCCAGCCGCTCGGCGTCTGTCGCATTGGTGAGGTGAGTAATGCGGCCCTGCGGCACGATGTAGTATGGATTGTTGGTACTGAAACCGGCAGATTCGAGTAAATTTGTAACGTCCTGCCTTGTCGCACTCTTGCGGTCAATTAGAAAGTCGTCGCGTGTGAGACTAATCGTACGTCGCAGCACGACTTCGTCGCCATTCGCGGGGAAGCGGCCATCGTGATTATCAAATGTCACTTCCACATAGGCCGAGAGAGTCGTCGAGACCGCGCCTGAGCCATCATAGAGGAGCGCCTGTCTCTCTTCGCGCGAAAGCGATGCGTACGCATCGCCCAGGACGAACCGGATCGCAGCGAAAAAGTTGCTCTTGCCGCTGCCATTGCGCCCCACAACGACATTCAGCCCGGGACTGAACGACGTGATGCTGTCGGCGTCGCGGAACGATTTGAATCCATGGATTTTCAACGCCTGCACGATGCATGCGTAAGTATATCTTCGCGGTTCGGGGCATCATCATTAGGTACGAGTCTCTCGGCACGCGAGGCCCATCTCGCGCGCTCATACGCTGGTGCACATACCTTGATGAACATCGTCCACGTTCGCTGTCCTTTCTACGTCGGAGCGACGGACCAAGAACCAAACGAGCGGAAGAGCACTAAGCAGCGGCTTTGGTGCTCACCACCAGTCCGTGTCTACCCAAGTATCGAAATCGCTACACGCTGCTGGCTTACGCGTCCTACACAACTCGCTGCGCGTACGGGCGTTTATATGTATGTGTCACACGCTACTCAGTCGACGTGTGGAGGCTGCGTGTGTGCGTTTCATCACGTGATCAACTCTCTCTCGCCTACCCCCCCCCTCTTCACTCGCGGCCTGCCGCGCACGAGTTGGGCGCTGTCTCTTATACACATCTGACGCTGCCGACGACTCCTTACGTGTAGATC
>OJLB01000180.1_pt1 | contig 39015 bp, 26 predicted proteins | sample 1596861 | NCBI WGS metagenome assembly OJLB01 (sample SAMEA3904681, study PRJEB24821) | metagenome | biome: Builtin; feature: hospital; material: surface | place: USA | collected 2013-06-06
CTCATTGCCATCCCCGTCCCAAGTCGTAGCTGAGTGACATGCGTAACAACGTAGTACACGCACCAATGAATCTCAATGGCCTCGAACGTGGGAGTCGCCCCTGGCAAGTTCTGCTAGGTTCCGATGACAATGTGAGAGCAACGAACCTCGAATGCATCTTTCAATGCAGCTAGTGGCATGTTGCTTCTTGCATATATGTACCTGCCTTCTGATTGACATACGTTGCATGAATTTCTGCTACAATCATCATGCACACAGTACCGCGTACACACAGACATATCTATACAACAGAGTGTGCTAGAGATACCTCCTGCTTAGCTGCGGCATCGTCGGTATTCGCATGGCCACTGGAACCTTCTTCCAATGACGCAATCAAACGATCAAAGAGCTCGACACCTTGCTCATACAAATGCACATTGCCCTCCGTATACAGCCTGAGCGTCTGGAGCATCTCTTGGCGGCGGCCGAGCTCATAGATATCGTGCTCATTGGCCACGTGTTGGTTGAATGCTTGAGACTGCTTGTGAGACAAAGAGACAGCATCTTGCAGCTCGTCAATGCGGCCATCGAGACGCTGCATCCGCTCAATCCGTGCCTGCTCTTCATCGACACCACACACACGGTCTACCATGTGCCGCATGTAGCCACGCAAACCCACACCACGCACATTGCCATGGACTGGCTCGCCATCAGGCGTGCCGAGACTCGCAAGCCGGTCACGCTCTGTCACAGCCGTATGCAGATAGTCTGTAAGGCCCTCAAAGTCGAGCTGCTTGCTTTCTCGGTGCTTAAGAAGAGTCTTGTGAGAGCCAATAAATGCCTGCTTCGCATGTAACATGGTAATCGCGTCGTCCAGCACACGGAACGTGAAGCGAGCCTCCAGGTCAGCAAAGTCATCCAGAGCCTTTGCTGTCTGCTGCAAATCTGACGTCATTCCCGTTTCGAGCATGCCCAGTTGCTCGAACGATTTCGCAAGATCGTGGTAATCAGATGTCAAGTCTTCAGAAGATGCGCCCATATGAATAGAATACAATTCGTCAAAAGCGGTTACTTCACGCCTGCATGAGTCATCGATATCTCGCGCATAAACGAAATGGCCTGGCAATACAACAACCAACCAACCATGCCAAGGAGCCTGAAAACATACCAGATACATGTGTCCGATTCCGAAGGAGCACTCGTTCCCATTGTGTGGTCCGATCTTCTTCGCCCTCGAGACCAGCTTTGATGGCAATGAATCGCGGATCCGGCTTCCTCACGCGGGTAAATGCGTTCACAAATATATCACTCATCGACTCTAGAATTCCACCCGTCGATGAAGATGGCACCTCCGGTGCAGGAGCGCCCGACGTACTTGCAATGGGCTGTCCAGAATGTGTGTGCATGTCAATGTGCCACTCGTTCGACTCGAGAAACTGCTGCAAGATTTTTGCCCGCTGCAGCAACGGATGTCGGCACACCCGCTCTAGAAATAGCTGCAACTCCATGCACCGCCGCATGATGAACTCGGAACTAAAGCGATCACCCGTCAAATAGCCTGCATATGTACAGAAAAAAGTCGAGTTGTCATTCAATAAAGTGAGTAACAGGAAGCAATGAGGGAAAAAAAAAAATTGGTGGGTGTTAGCTCTACATCTGTTGTGTGCCTCGATTCGACTAGTGCAAGCAATCGTCGTCACCAGTGAACGGCTGCTGTCGCCAACGAGTGCCATACGTACCGATTCTGTGCTTTCCCGGCAACGGTGGCACAATGCACGCGGGGAAATCGGACACAAGTGCGTCGTAAAGAAACACAAAGTCCTGAAAACGCTTCCTTGTGACCATATATGTGCGGGAGAAATGAGGTAGATTTGTTTCAGCGCGAACGCCATACGACACAAATGTCTGTGAGCCTCTGGTCGTTGGCGCGTGCGTGTCGTTCGTCCTGTTCTGTTGTTGAGCACCGTGAGACTCTTTGCGTGGATCTAGTACAAGAACACGCAGCTCTCCAAGCCACTCTAACTCGTTTTTGTCGCCGGTTGACATGGCTGTCCAGGATCTGGTTCGTTCTCCGGCCACTCAACACGTATCGAAACGGATCGATGCAGTGTTGGCTACTTTCTGTCCCCTGCCCGCAAATCACCTCCACATCCGCACGTTGCGTCCGAACGGTGCTTGGCTAACGACGGTGTGGCTTTCCACGCACGCACCCGCGAATTGGCATGCCACGAGTTGTCCATGTGCATATATCCCAGGACCTTGCTTTTCTAAGTGCTTGATGGCCGTGGCGGAGTGCCGGCGCGCAAGTGGGGACTACCGGAGGCAATACGAATTTCTTTCTCAGAATACCGAGTGATAGAACGTCAGCATTGCAACCGTGAGAGAAATGACGCTTCCTTACGTCGCTGACGCCGAGACGTCGTTGTCGCCTGCAGAACTGCAGGTGCTCTATGATCAGTACGAGTCTGAGGCAGCCTCGGGCCACATCACGACGCAGACGAAATTTAACTATGCGTGGGCCCTCATCAAAAGCCCTCAGCGACAGCAAATGCTGCAGGGCGTGGCCTTGCTCACAGGTACATATTTATTATTCAGGTGGCGTTGGTCTTGGCTGCCGTCATTGTCGACATGAGCGTACTTACATTTGTGTGTGTGACCAGATATTTACCGCTCGGATCCTCCACGACGTCGCGAGTGCCTATACTATTTGGCTCTCGGGCACTACAAGCTTTCGAACTTTGACGAGGCAAAGCGCTTCAATGGTATGTTCGTAAATACATGTATCTGGCTCACTTACACTCAGCACTTTTATTGGAACGTGAACCTAATAACATGCAAGCACAAAGCCTGCATGCTCTAATCGAGCAGGGTATAGCGAAAGAGGGGTATATCGGTATGGCTTTGCTAGGCGGTGCGGTGACTGTCACCGGCGTGGTGCTAACGGCTTTGCTTCGTCGCGGACGTAGGTAGATGCACCCCTGTGCATCCACATTTGCACGTTGGCTGCGCATGTCGCTAGCCCTGGAAGGCGATCCCTCTCGCGTGTGCCTCTGTTGCGCCGCCGCTTGCATACCCCGTTCCCTCTCGCACCAGTGGGATCACATCACGCGTCTTTGGAATGACTCGACTACATTCTGGACATGACACAGGCTCGCCGTGAGAAAGTGGCGTTGTGACAAGAGTCGTTGTGCATGATGCACATAGCACATGCCCACAGGGACGTAGAACTGTGTGTCAGTATGATCAATCGGTGTCCCAATGTAATTCTTCTTCACCTGCCCTATGTCGTTCGTTCGGCCGGTGGCACTATCCTGGCGACGTACCATTTGTTCGTGAAACAAGCGAGAACTCTTTCTTGCAGCATGGACAGTACAGCTGCTCCTCCTGCTCGATTTTCCGTACGCTAAAGTGTACTGGGATCAAATGCTTCGAAAGCAATTTGTGAGGTTTGTCAGACGTTGCTGTGCATAGTGTAGTGGAAGGGCGTTCATCGTCCAGAGCGGCCTGTGCTTTTTCCTGTTCCTCACGAGAAACTTCAGGTGCCATGCTGGGAAGCCAAAATGCCGGCATCGCTGTGTCGGAAGATGCTGAGGTTGATGAAGGTGCCAACGATTCAGACCCCCTGTGCATCGAAGCACGCTTCTCAGCCGAGCCCCCTCCGTCATCATCGTCGTGCTTGCGCTTGCCGTTGTTCGTGGTCTGCCAAGACACAGGTCCATCATTGCGCTCGAATGCGGCCACACGATTTTTGGCTTCACGCTCATAAGCCTCAGCGGCTTTGTCGGCAGCAATGCGTGCACGGTCACTACGTCGTTGGGCATGGTCGGCAAGTGCACGTTTCTGATTAATTAGATCCGCAAGGATGCATTCCTGCTGGTCAGCCGATCACAGTGCACCTACCGCCATGAAACATACCTTGCAGAAGAGATGCCCTTCACCGCAACAGACAGGCTGCTGAGCAGCTTGAAGGCATAAGTAGCAAGCATAAAATGCGCGCATATTCTCCTTCGAGAGCCGCAGACTACGCGAGCCCCAACGGTCTTTCAGCATTCTCTCTATTAGACAGTGATGATACGCACTGATATTCAGCATAAGTAAAGTGGCCTAAAGCCGTATTCTGCTTCGAGTGGCGAGTCATGGGGACTTGGTTTGTTAGCGCGCAACCACGTCAGGCTCCAGGCGTCGTTCTACAGACACGCTGCGACTGGAACGTATTCAGCCTACACTTACAGAGGACGAACACACGATTCCTCGAGCTCGACAGAGACACATCCACGTGGCAACGTCCACCCAACGTCGCAGGCCTTGAAAAGCCAGCGAAAGAGCCTCCGAGTCGCAGTGAGCCACACTTACTGGCAAAACAGGCCCCAAGCAAAGAGTCCAAACCGCCATACGTATCCAAGCATCTATGCAGAAAAAGCGCGCACTTCTAGCCAAACTACCTACATCATGTCAGATTCTAATGGCCTTCACCAGCGGCCTCTTTCATATCAAAGCCCTTCCATTGGCCAGGTGGAGCAGGCACTTGAAGTGGCTCATAGCTGCGGCGACACGTTAGATTCAATGAGATATACGTACGGCTTCCAATCAATCATCTTAGCAGCTAAGTGCAATTCATCTTGCGCCTGATCGACGATTTCCTCGATTAGACCGGAGTCCAGCTGCGCAACCACTTGGTCGATCGCTGCCTCTGACGCATAAGCATTCTTCCTGGAAGTCTCGCTCATGGCCGCTTTTACAATGTCGAGACGCTGCTGAGTAACGGCCTCAGATGATTGCCGAAACACAGCAGACTCAGGCATGGTCTTGAGCACTCGCAGGGTCTGGGTATAGGTCGACTCGAGCTCCGGCAACGGGTCGGGGTGAATCTCAAGACCCGCTATATTTGTCGAGCGTTTCGTACGCAAAAATTGGGTGGCTTCCGCACGCACAGCCGACGGGAAGTATCGCACAGCCTTAGTTGCAAACATGTGGGCGGGTGCTCAGGGAGGTCGTAGATGGAGAAGAGCACGCTTCGTTCGGTCTCGACTCTCCCTGGCCAGACCCAACCTCTCACTCCAGGCGCACAAATGGGTGACAGACGAGTCGGGGCATGTGTTTTCGGCCGAATCCGCTCCACATGCAATATACATCCGCACATGTTGCCGCCGTCAGATCGGCGGCGAATTCATTCTGTTCTGAGTGCACGTAGCGGCGGCAGCGGCGGCAGCAGCAGCGCCGGTGGTCAAGTGGACAAGTGACACGATCTCTCGCATCTCACCTATCATTTACTTGGGCTTGTGGGCGTGCACGTACTTTCCTTGCCACAATGATATCATATGATACAGTGGGAGCCCCTCCTCCTTCGTTCCAAGGTATGCCTTCCTCAAGTCATCGTTCAGTTGACTCACTCGCAGAGTATCGACCGCTCATGAGTGGTAAGCCAGAGGTGCATTCTAGTTATTATTACCACACTATGCCCATGGCAATCCCAGAGCCCTATCACTATGGGCCGGCCACGAACTCCATGTCGCCAGCCCGTGTTGGCTTGTCAGATCCGCGCGATGCCTACGTTCCAGCCGGTGTACATGACGTGTCAATGCGCAACGTTCCACGACCTCCATCGCGCTACGTACACGAGCCCATGGAGTATGGACCGGTGCACAGCATACACGAATTGCCGCCACCACTTATGGCACATAACGACGGTTCCATGTTACAACAAAACCCAAGTGCCCCCATGGACATGGGGTCTTCGCTTCATGATGATGCTGTCTTTGGTCCGACTCATCGCATACATGCCATACCACCTCATCACCCCCAGTATCCACAGGATGTACCGCCCCGCTCAGCGATCAAGCGCGTCACGTCTCAACATGCAACAACACCGCTGCCGCCACCTTCCTTCACTGATGCGCCGGCATCGAAGCGCGATCGGAAACGCAAGGATGTACTTGAGCGCCTTGATCGCGCACACTGGGAAACATTTGAGAACCGCGACCCCCTATACCAAGATGCATACATGGGACTTTCATCCACATATTACACCCTCATGATGCGGCCGTCGTTTGTTCGTGAGTATGCTATGAAGCTAGCTGACCAAACGGTACGCCGTGATGCATCACTGCGTGAAGCGTCTCTATACCATGCCTTCCTAGTGGATCGAAGTCGACATACATACGATTTGGAGCGCAGCAGAGTCGAAGACGAAGCCCGCGTGTCGAAGCGGAGCGTGCGCGACAAGCTGCTTGGTGTGATTGAGGAGCGCAAACGTCTCCTGAAAGACGAGCGAGACATTGGCGACTTCACTGGCGACTATATTCTTGAGCACTCGCATCGACAGCATTCTACACGCCAGTTGCGGAACAAGGACAGCTCCTCCAATGGCGCGCCGGCGCGTCTTGGACAGCTCCTCGACTATGAACAGACGGAATCCTCTGCGTACTTGGGTATTGCCACTGCTGTAGCTCAGCTGCTTGGCTGGTCAGAAACAGAAGCGACTATGGCTATTGCAGCGGCTAGTACAGGTGGCGATGGTAACCTGTTATGCAGGGCACCCGACGGAATCAACACATGCCTCCCACTGCTCGAGACATTTGCTTCACAGGCGTCTCTCCTAGCAGGTATCAATGTAACGCCCAGCACAGGCAAAGGTAAGAAAAAGGACGCGGTTGGGAAATTGTCATCTAGGTCGGCGATAGATCGCAGCGACGATGACGATGCACTGACAACAACAACACCCCTGCTGTCGTCTGGCGGTGGCCGCTTGCGTTGGGACACAGCTAAGTGCTTGAGCCAGCTTACCTCGGCTAAAGACTTTGAAGTTGAGGCGGATCTCATCCATATCCATCAGATTGGACAAAAGCGACGGCGTCGATAGATGCATTTCGGTAAAGGCTACAGCTGTGCAGCGGTCGTTCCGACTTGATCTGTTCTTCATGATTGTAGACCATCGATTGTTCTATTCCCTTTCTCTTGGTTATATAATACATTGTCTATCATATTGATCATGTTTGAACGAGGGTTTGGCAGGAAACCAACGCCCAAGCCAGCCTCGCAAAAAAAAAAAGCAAAGACAAGAAAAACATTGTTTCCTTCGGTCAAGTCTCCTGCTTCAACCAACCACATCCAGTTCGCTTACAACGCCATTCGACTCCAGCAGACTAATCACCGTGAATGGCGCACCATCTTGTTCCACAGCATCACATCCGATCGTGTATCGTACCTGCGCCCGCGCAAGACCATTGAACGTCGAGGACGCGCACAAAGTATAGGCACCCATATTTTCATAGACGAGCCAGTCCCCAACATCAAGTGCACGAGGTAAGTGCGTCTGCCTCATGATGCAGTCCATACTGTCACAAGTTGGGCCCCATACACTGCAGGGCCGCCATTGGTCCTGTGCTAGCTCTGGAACAGAACTTTCACGTTCGTATACAAAGTCACGCTGCATTGAGAGTACTTTTGGATGTACTTGTTGATGATCAAACAAGATGCAATTGAATGCGCCATACGTGCCGTCATTTTGGTAGTACATGGCCTTGGGCCGTCCATCATCAGCACCTCCTTGCCCATCTTGATGAACGGCGTCACTGTTATCCTCTTCGGATTGGCGACGTGCAATGATATTTGTCGCAAGCGAAAAGGCTCGGTACACAAAGTACCGACCGGGCTCGGCAATCACGCGCAAACCCTTCGGTCGCTCTGTCATGCGCGAACCGCCGGGAGCAAATGCTTCATCTGGGAAGTAATCATCCAGCGCCGAGCGTACGACTTTCGCGATAGCTTCGAAATTATGGTGCTCAAATCCACCACCAATGTCTAGCAAGTCAAATGTGTAGCCATACTCACGACCCATGTCAAAGGCTTGGCGCGAACGATACAGAGCATCGCGGTACGCCTCAGGATCGAAGCAGCCAGAGCCAACATGGAAGCTTACACCCACAACGTCGAGATCCAGTTCACGCGCCTTCGAAAGCAGACGTGGCACGTCAGCGAGTGGCGCGCCAAACTTGATGCCCAGTTGACAAACACTCTTGGAATCATCCGTCAAGATCCGGACGACCAGCTTGCTTTCAGGATGGAAGCGCTTCATTTTATAAAGTTCATCGACATTATCAAATGTCGTAAGACAGATATTTTGGGCTGCCGCGCGACGTACAAATGACGAAGCCTTGCACGGATTTGCGTAGATAATGCGCGACGGCGACACACCCATATCAAGGATTGTCTGGATCTCCCCATTAGAAGCACAATCAAACCCGAGGCCTAAAGCTGCGAGCAAGTGCAACACAATTGGCTCCGGATTACATTTGACGGCATAGAATGGAATTATACGTGGCAATTCTCGGCGCCATCGCACGTATTGTCGATAAATCGTCGCTAGATCAGCGACGTAGAAAGCGTTCTCACCGTCTGCATCGCATTCATCTACATCAATCTTGTCCAGTACCGCCTTGAACTGCTGGGCTGTTGACCCACGATAAAGTGGCATACCAAGAGTCGTCTTAGAAATCGGCTGCGCCACAAGTTCTTCAACGTTATCTGGTGGCGGCGTGAGGGAGCGCGCGTCATTTAGCATCTGTGACACAAACATATTTCACAAACGACACTAACAGGTGCAACCGTCTCTTGCCTCAAGCAAAAGTCGATGTGCTTAGTGCGTGCTTGTGTCGTCGTGTCAAGAAGCACAAGTGGAAGGTGCAAAAGAAGAAAAACTAATTTTTTTTTCTCTTTTTTGCTCTTTTTTCCTGGGCCTTGCTGTTACCATTGACCCACCTACCCTCCACACCGGCGCAGCAGCATTTATCCGTCTTACGCTCAACGTTCTTGTAGGCCCATAGAGCTGCCCCCCAAGTATCACCGCCGCAGCTGCATCTCCACATAGAGGCCGCATGTTCATTCTGGATTAACATCGCACAAGGCGATTGCACCGCTTCTTTTTCGATCGAGTGTGGATCATTACATGACAAATTGGTCGTATCCGCACAATCGACAGTCGAGCTTGGTTTTTTGAAACTGGGCCATGACGCAGGCTTCCGGACATGATGCGCCATCATACAACCCAGAAAAATCACCAAAAAAGCAGGGTGCTGACTCTGATCGAGTCGCCCATGAAAGAGCAGCGGAATCGCAACCACCAACAAAAAAGAAACAAGCGACTCGGCGCAAGGTGAACATGGCTTGCATTTACTGCCGTCGGAGTCATATGACTTGCGATGAGAACCGACCTTGCCAACGCTGCATAAAGCGCGATATCGGACACTTGTGCCGGAACGAGGCCACGCCCCAGAATGGTAACGGTGCAAGAAACCGCGCTGGACGGAAGCAGGCCGAGACATCATCCCCTAACACGATGATATCACCGTATGCTCTTGTCAACATGGGCCAGATGCCACCAGCACACCGCGATATTCTTCCAACATTAGAACTGGAGCGGCCGCCCGTGGCAGGACCAAGCATTATGACACTTGATCACGAGTTGAATCCACCATCGCATGCATCGGCGTCACTCCCTCAAGACACTTTGCCAGCACCGCCACTCGAAAGTAGCAATAGTTTTGATGGTGGCTTGTCCTCCTTTGACATGAACTTAGGTGGCTCGTCCGCAGGGGTTTCCCACATATCCTCACAGAAACCTAAGCGCAATGGCCCCGACTCGTCAATGCCTTTGTTGCATCAACTCAAGACCTTTACATCGTCGGCTCCCAGCAGTACCGCAGGCGTTCATGCCGATGCCTTCACAGACCCTGTACCGTCGCACTCTGTATATGGGAGTGGCACGTCTTTGGCGGCACGCATCACGCCAACAAAGCCAGACGGCGGGAAGTCCGCAGACATGCATGGATCACAGCTGGGTGGTACAGCTTGGCTAGGTCTCGGTGGCTCGTCGCAACACACAGGCGATGCAGGCGGAGGCGGTGAGTTGGATATTTTGCATGATTTTCTTAGTTCAATCGACGATGGCAGCGGCGCGATGGCACCGTCGAACGAACTTGTACATCTGCCTCTGAAACCTGATGTACCTCCAACAATGCAGACCACCTTGCTCTCACGCGATGGATCAAGTGCTTTGGATCCTCCAAATAGCTCTACGCTACCATCTTCCACTACATTTAGTCCCCAGGACAAGATGGAGCTTATTGCAGGATCTCCGCCAAGGAGTACAAGCTCCGTGCCTCTACCGTCGCTGGCGCAAGGCTACCCGATTCAGCGACAGCAGCTGCAGCGTCGAAATTCATTTGAAGCAGCTGGTCAAAAAAGAAACGACATACACCCGTCAGATCCGACACTGCATTCTTCTGACAGCATGTCAAGCTCAACTCCGAATCTGTCAGCTGCCATGGGCGGAGAAAACCGTTCTGATATTGATTCAACCTCGTATCATTTCCACTCGCCATCCAAAGCTGCGTCCAAGACCGAACAGTTTTTGTTAACTGCTGCTGATCAGAAAGATGGAAGTCGTGACGAGCGTCTGCAACAGGTAATCCGGGCCAAATGGGAGGCAGGTCTGCTGCGTCCATTCAACCATGTGAAAGGTTATGCGCGATTGAATCAGTGGATGGAAAACAACGTATCTCCTTCATCTCGGCGGCGAATCCTGAAACCGCTTTCCGTGTTCAAGCCTGTCTTTATCACACTGTCGAAAAGTTTGACGAATTTCGACTTGATCTGTGTGGAAGAGGCATTTGAGCGGCTCTTGCTCGACTATGACCGCGTCTTTTCGATTCAAGGTATCCCTGCATGTTTATGGCGTCGAACAGGCGAGATCTACAAGGGTAATAAAGAATTTGCCGAACTGGTCGGCATGCCTATCGAGTCGTTACGCGATGGACGACTATGCATATACGAGCTCATGACAGAAGAAAGCGCAGTGAACTACTGGGAAAAGTATGGCTCTGTCTGCTTCGACTCGAGTCAGAAGGCGGTGTTGACGATGTGCACATTGTTAACGCGGAACAAGAGTCTGAGACAAGCCGATCATCAAACCAGCTCGCCTTCTGATGAAAATGAACCCTCGCCTCATACAACTGATACTGACAGCTCATACACGCAAGCATCGTCTGGTAGAACGATCTCGCGTCCACCAGCACACATATTATGCTGCTTCAGCTTTACGATTCGCCGCGACAGGTGGAATGTACGTGTGCTTCTAGTGATGAAATTAGCGACTTTTGACATACTGACACGCTTTGCGCACTGGTTTTCGCTACCTTGATCTGGTTACTATATGGACATGGACAGATTCCTACTATGATTGTTGGCGTACGTACAATATCTCTGCCAGGAGCGAGGGGGAGAGACGTGTGTTCAGGTCTAACCGCGCACGGCAGAATTTTCTTCCAACAAACCCGATAGCACCTCCGTAAATGCTCCTTACCTACTCTGCATTCAAGTCGTTTTCTACGCATTAAATGGACAGCGCGACCCACGATATGCTCGTAAGTCGGCGTGTTGCTTCGTATGCAATTCACGTCAATTTGCATGCGTCGTGCATTCAATGGGTGTTCACATATGCACGTGACTGGCACTGGAGCCGCTCCCGCTTGCACGACGCGTGCAAGGGGTCGCGGGCGGTCCTCCACGAATCACATGCAGAGCGATGTACATGCACGTCTGCCTTGCAGCAGCGCGCGCGACGCTTCGACTTGCCAGTCAGTCAGTCAGTTGCCCAGCTTTTTTTCCTGGTCCACACACGGATCAAAGGCCGTTTATCCAACTGTCATTGCGACCTTGGTCACCAACCGTGGCGGATCGTGTATACACGCGATGACTGCCCTTGATCCATTGACAGGGGTACCGCCCCCTAGGGCATCGCGGCCTGCATCTGCGCTACGGAATGTAGCACAGCCATTGCAGACTGCCACCAACACGCTTGGCACTCGCAAGCGAGCCAAGGACATGGCTGCCATTTTTGACAAACGGCAGGCACCACACAGTCGCGAAGCACCACGCGTAGGTGCGGCGCCCTCACTGAGAATGCAGCAAGCTGGACGCAGAGGACCACATCCCAGTGAGATTCATGCGGCGCCACCCATTACCACAGCGCAAGTGCATCCAGTTGAGCCGGCTTCTCGACCACAAACGCGGCTTGAACGTGAAAAGAAACGGCATTACAATGACCCTCCCAATGTAGGTCCTTGGAAGCTGGGAAAACTCATCGGCCAGGGCGCATCAGGCCGCGTGCGCCTCGCGATGCATTCGCGCACGCAGCAGCTTGCTGCAGTGAAAATTATCCCGAAGCAAATGCTCATCAACAGCCGTATGAGTTTACGCGACCTGAGTGCAAAGCAGGACAAGTTAACATTGGGCATTGAGCGGGAAATTGTGATCATGAAACTGATCGAGCACCCGAACTTGCTGGGGCTTTGGGATGTGTACGAAACAAGCAAGGAGCTCTTTCTTGTTATGGAGTATGTGGCCGGAGGCGAGCTTTTCGACTACCTTGTAGCTCGTGGGCGTCTACAGCCACACGAGGCTCGACAGTACTTCCGACAGATTATATTTGGTGTGGACTATTGTCATACTTTCAGCATCTGCCATCGAGACCTCAAGCCAGAAAACCTGCTTCTTGACGGTTCACGCACTGTTGTCAAAATTGCTGATTTTGGTATGGCTGCTCTTCAACCAACGGAAAAAATGCTCGAGACCAGCTGCGGCAGTCCTCACTACGCGAGTCCTGAGATCGTGAGTGGCATGACGTATGATGGAACAGCTAGTGACATATGGAGCTGTGGTATTATTCTCTTTGCACTCTTATGCGGACGTCTTCCCTTTGATGATCCAAACATTCAAGTACTGTTGGGCAAGGTGCGCGCCGGAAGATTTGCGATGCCTTCTCACTTGGATCCTTCAGTGAGGGACCTGATTGGGCGTATGTTGCAAGTGGACCCGAAGAAACGTGCATCTATGCGGGAGATTTGTTCGCATCCCTGGTTTACAGACAATGGACGTTTATCGTCGAAAAATCCTGTGACGACAGAAATCAGCACATTGTCAAACGAACCAATTCGCCTAGCTGAGATTGATCCTGACATTCTCGGCAACCTCAGTACTTTATGGCCCGAGCTTACACACGAGCAGATTATTCGAAGACTCCTTCAATCTGGCCAAAATTGGCAAAAGACGTTCTACATGCTGTTGGTCATTCACCGCGATAATCATGGAACCGACGACGAAGATGAAGAGGCTGAGGATTTGGACGAGGACGAACAGCTTCAACTGAAGCAAACACAGAATGATATGAAGCAACCTGCCCCGATTGTACACTCCCCTTCCCCACCAGAGCCATCTCGACCGACAACTATGATCACGTCAGGCCCTACTATGACGAAGACCCAGCCAACGCCATCTTCTCACGCTGCGCCTCCTATAATGCCAGTCAGTATGGGTGCGGCGCCCGAGTGTGTAACCCCTAGCTCCGCCATTGCAACCGATGCTACCTTACATGCTTCGCATGTCCCTCAAGCTCGCGAATCACTAGACGAACGCGCCCCTGCGCCTGTTGTCACCCCTGTCGGAGCGCCTGCGGCGGCTCAGCTAACAAGCACGCCGCCGCGAGAAGTAGGTCGCCGCTCGAATGTATGGATACCTGATGTGTCGATGGGCTCGACTGCAGCGTCCATGTCCGTCGATGAGGAGCGTGCGACTGGTCCCTCAACAATAGCCAAGGGCACGTCAGCCGCACGACCCCCAGCGCCAGCGGAAAACACAGCGTCAGCTTGGCTCATGGAGCAGGTTAGGGCCGAACATGCAAGAGCGGAACAATTGAGAAATGAACATCTGGAGGCTGAAAGGCGGAAGATGGAGCAGCTCAAGGCTGAGCGAATGCGTGCTGAACAGCTTAGGGTTGAACAAGCTCGGGTTGAGCAGATTAGGATTGAGAAAGCGAAGGCCGAGCAACTGCGAGCCGAGCAAGAGAAAGCTGAGCAAGCTAGGATCGAGCAAGCCAGGGCCGAACAGCTTAAAGCTCAGCAAGAGAAAGCTGAACAAGCTAGGATCGAGCAAGCCAGGGCCGAACAGCTCAAAGCTGAGCAAGAGAAAGCTGAACAAGCAAGAGTCGAGCGAATCAGAGCTGAGCAGCGTAGATCTGAACAAGAAAAGGCTGAGCAAGCTAGGGTCGAGCAAGCTAGAGCTGAGCAGGCCAGAGCTGAACATGCTAAAGACGAAGTAACTTCGGCCCAACAGGCCCGAAACCGACCGACCAGCTCTTTGGACAAGTCGGACATGGCAAGGATGTCTTCGAAGCGCCCATCGAGCCGAGAGGATGGTCCAGGGCGACGGTTATCGACTCTCTTCTCCATACCATTCGCTGGACGCAAGCCATCATTGGCCTCCATTCGACATTCGTCTGGCCACAATGCGCGCATCTCATCTGACACATCTCGTCCGTCGTCTGCTCTTGGCTCGATTCCTTCGACAACGATGAACGAACGCTCGAGCCAAGCGCTGTTTTCGACTGGGACGTTGGAACCAGCCTTGCGTTCAGCCGAATCAACCGGTGCTCGCAAGCCTGTGCCTACGGTCGAGGCGCTGGAAAAGACCATGCAGACTGCACAGCAAATGACGGATGTGTCGAAATCTGTGGAGCCTATGGAGATTTCTGAGTCACATGAGACCTCTCGAGACAGGGATACCGTTCATTGTGCAACTCAGCAAAGCACTGGCTCACAAGCGCAGGCGCCTTATGCTCACACTGTGCCGACCATCAATGCCCCGACACAGCCAGATAAGACGTCTGCCAGTCACAGTTCGGCCGCCCCCACCATCCTAGCACATCCCCCCTCTTCCAATGCCATAGCGCGACCGGCGCCGGCAATCACGGGCTTGTCGTCTTCGCCTATGACCGGTGGCTGGAAACAGCGCTTGCCCTCTCTGTCGAGTCCAGAGCCTAACTCACGTTCTACGTCCCAAGGCAGTCGTGAGGGCGACGAATCGCTCATGCGGATGTTTATGCGGGAAATTGCCGACGAACTTGACTCCCTAGATGCTATGAGTACGTCTCTTGGCATGCCAACGTGCGCACGAACGTCACAAAACTCAGCTGCGCCAGGAATGGGATCCTCGCAACCTGTGGCGCCTGGAACTTCGGCGATGGATGTGTCAGGGTCAACAGCCTCGGCTTCGACTTCGACTTCGAGACCAATGACGTCTTTGGCCACTACAGTTACGGCCAACAGCTCTGCTCAGCCTTCTGATGTGTCGACCAGATCTGGAACTGACACTTCGTTTGGCAGTCAGAATCGCTATGACGATGCGAATGAGGAATCTCTGCTTGTCACTAGTGTGGAGCCACCCAGGACGAGTCTTGGGCAGCACACACGGGTATACACGCCCGTGTATGCTGCCTTTGCCAAATACACTAACCAAATACAGGCTCCAGAACCGCAGCAGCAGCAACAACAACAACATAAGCCAGATGCGCCAACGCTTCCAGTGCGCCCGCGCACAAACGAAACGCGCGCTCATGCTCCAGGGATGCCGCAAATCCGTCAGCCTATCGGCGGACGCGACATGCCAGGCGAGGTTCGCCAATCGGCTGTGGCTGATGCTAATACACCTATTTCTTCAACACTTCCAACGCATCCACTATCGCCTCCGTTCCCGCCACACGCCTCTTCAACAATCCCATCGTCGTTCAAGCCAGCGAATATCGTGCCGCCACCTGTCGAACTTGTTGATCCATCAAGAGCCCCTGCCACTAGCGCATCAGCCGTCCAGCGTGTATCTAATAGTCCTATGCCCATGGCCTCGGCAACAACGCGGCCCGCAAGTGCCACAGGGATGCTTCCCAGTGTTACGTCACCGACAACGAGCTATGTACCTAATATGGTGCCAGAGCGTGACCGCGCACAAACTGCGCTTGGTACGGTGCCAGTGCCCGCTGGAACGAACGGCATCAGCAGTCCAACTGGTCCCATGGCATCACCTTTGGGCGGCTTTGTCCCCGGGTCTCGCGCCGGCTCAGGCCCAGTCGTCATCCCTACAAGCCCAACATCTGCTGCTCCTGCAACTCGTTTGTCTAGCCCCATCCCTGCGCGCCATCCCGCAAGTCCATCGGTGGCGCCACATGCACCAGGTGCTGCTCCCTCAGTTCGTCCCGTGACCTCGACGCCAGTAACCACGATCCGCCCATCGGGACCGGCTCCTCCAGGCCGTCCTGCTAGTCCATTGCCTACAGCACGACCTGTGAGCACATCGCCCGCTGGATTTGTGCCGGCAGCATCGCCCTCAGCCGCTCGCCCCTCTGTACCGTTCTCAGGGGGACGTACTCCAGTGCCAGTGTCGACATCGCCACGACCAGCGAGTCCGGTATCTGCAACCGTTCCGTCCAGTCCACCTGCGAGAACTCGTCTCTCTGGACCATTGAACGCATCAGCTGGCACAGCCCCCGCCGCTGGTCCCGCTGGTCGCTCAACAAGTCCTACGCCAGGACTACGCCCCTCGAGTCCGAGTCCTACTCCGGCAGCGACTAGTCGACCTAGCAGCGCCTTAGGTGGACCGCCAAGGCCCAAAAGTCCCTTCGGTCTGGCCAAACGCCCATCTTCACTTGCATCGCCAAAACCAACGTTGTCATCAGGACGCACTGCATCCGGCTCCACGGGCCAATCGAGTATCCGACCACGCCGAAGCCTCATGGGCACACTCCGTGGTGAAGGCGAGCCGATGGGCTTGGGCGTCGACATTGTTGGAATTGAGCAACAGTCCCATGCACATATCCCTCGGCCTGCCTCACCCATTGGTGGCGATGCACCTTTGTCCATTGGTGCGAAACATTCTTGGTTCCATGGTCTGCTACCGAAGCGACAGATGCATGTTCTTATGTCGGTGGAAAATCTAACCAAGACCAAAGTGACGTGTGAATCACTTTTGGTCCAAATGGGTGCGACCATCCTGGCAAGTTCGCGTGCACAAAGTAGCTTGCCGCTCACACAACAGGGACCGTCGCAATACTTATTGGAGCGAATCCGCGATCCACAGAGCGGTAAGTCCATTTCTTGCAAACCTATGCGATTCCGTGTCGAGTACACGATTCTGCCTGTCCGATCACAGGCGTCATCAACTCCGTCGACGGCCAATGGCGGCGGCAACATGCAAGGCAATGCGTTGCCGACGTCGCCGGGCATGCCGGGCTTTGATCCTCGTTCCGCGCAAGGCCGATCCATGTCGCCGGTGCTAGGTGGTGGTAGTGGTAGTGGTGCCGCAAGCACTGCATCGCCATCATTTGCCACTAGCGTTACATGGACGCATGAAAAAGGCTCGCTTACCACGTTCCGGCTCTTCATGGACAAGGTTCGAGGTGCATGGACCTTGGACACCACAAGTAATTAAACACAGCCATTGTTTCACTCTCAACTACTTTCACTTTGTATCTCTTTGCTTGCAAAAATACCACGCTACATCAAGAGACCCTTTCTTTTCTATATGATGCACACTCGTTGGGTACCATCACCTGTTGCCGGCGAGACGGATCTTGTTTTGCCTTGCTCAACTATAGTCTCTCTTTCCCTCGATGTGTAGTTGGTACGTATAAATGACATGATTCTACGGGTATCCGCTAGGCACTGGTCTCATGGCCTAGTTCCTCGGACGAACGTACGATCCATTCTTTGCGGCCTTCATCCTCAACAACGAGCCGTTCGCCCGCATACATCTTATTTGTCATCACTGCGCGCTGGAGGACTTTCAGCTCATCACACGCTTCTTCATAGAACTTAGCGAGTTTTTCAGCCGACATTGGCTCAACTGGCTTGACCGCCGTGTTCGCTGTAGGAACGTTCGACAATTTGCTTGCGCTTGCATTCACGTTCTGTGCTGCCACCGACATCTGAGGATACAGGTAGGCCCGGAATTGATCGCGCGCGCGACGCACAAAGTATTCTCGGAAGTTGTATGATGCCTGTACGTCAGCATTACAGTGTATGATACATACGAAAGAGCGTGCAGTTGCAAGGTGCGCACGGTAAAGGGATAGGATTTGCTCTCGGGAGGGTGTTGCCACCGACATAATGACGGATAAGTTCTGTGGCTGAAGATGAAGCATCCGTCCTCCCCTCGTCTAGCGACTGTGTGAGCCGCTGGCTGAGTAGCAATCGCTGAGTAAACATCACACACGCACGTCTCCACCAGTCATATTCATGAGGTGGAGGGAAACGCGTTTAGGCTCCCTCTTCGTCCTTCCTTGACCCAAGCACGAACGAACGCATAGGCAGTGGTGATCAGCTGTCAAGGGACACCCGCTGCCAACTTTTAGTTTGTTCCAACCATGTCGGATACGACAGGGAAAGAATTTATCTCAAATGGAGCACCAAATTTGCCCCCAAACGCAGAGAGACTCACCATTACACCACAACTTCACGCGTTGCTCACGATCATTAGAGATAAGAACACACCCCGCTCTGACTTTATTTTTTATTCTGATCGGATCATTCGGCTCCTCGTTGAGGAAGGGCTGAATCATCTTCCGGTGTACGATCACACAGTATTTACCCCAACCGGCCTTCCGTACCGGGGTGTTGCATTCCAAGGCCGTATTTGTGGAGTGTCGATTCTTCGCGCAGGTGAAGCTATGGAGGCAGGGCTCCGTGAATGCTGCCGAAGCGTGCGCATTGGAAAGATCTTGTATGTAGACTGATGACTTACCTTCAGAATACAGCGGGTATGTACGGTGCAGATTGATGCGCCTTGATTTTCTGACGCTTGCTCCGCCAGGACGAGGGCACCGCGAAGCCCAAACTGTGTACGTTTGTACGACTTTTGCTGACGCATAGTCTATGCCAAGCTCCCGGAGGATATTTCGGACCGATGGGTGCTACTCTTAGACCCTATGCTAGCCACAGGTGGCTCAGCCATTCAAGCTATGCAGGTCCTGGTCGACCATGGCGTGCAGCCGAGCAAAATCCTCTTTCTCAACATGATTGCGAGTCCCGAGGGGCTCCAGAATGTTTGGAAAGCGTTCCCAGATGTACGAGTAATTTCTGCTTGGGTTGATGCCAAGCTTTCAGACCGATGTTACAGTACGTATTGGACAAGAACGGCATTGTAGCTTAGTTTCGACTTACACTGTGACGCAGTTCTTCCAGGTCTGGGCGACTATGGTGACAGATACTATAGTGGCTGATGATGATAAGGCCTTTTGCATCAGGCGCGCACAACGACATTGTTTCATGTTGCTTTTTGAAAACATTTTCTCTCTCTCTACTTACACCACTATTTTCAGCTCATCTTTGTCTCACATTAATTATGTCACTACCATGATGCTACGCCAAGGTACCTCACTGTCAAAGCTCATGATATCAACTTGGGGTGTATTGCGTAGCAAATAACAATTTTCTCTCAGATAGTGAGAGCTTACTCGCCAAACAAGCTTGCTGCATGCACGATGAAGGCGTTTGCCATGCACAAGTGCTTGGTACATGTCATAGATGCGTATCCCAAAATACACGCGAATCAGAAGGCACCAGTGATGATAGGGAAATGCCGTGGCTGTCAGTGCAGACCTGAGCTGTGAGTGGCAACGACCTTGACGGCGGTACCTGAGATGCCGTTTGACGAAGTTTGGCCATGTGCGAGATGCGAGTCTTCGCTGAACGTCGGCCGCATCCTGTCGCATAGTTTGGCGGGCGCAGTTCCACACTTTCCACCACCAAACTGACACCATCGTGAGTATTTCCCCAGCTTCGGCTTTTAATCCCTCCTCGATGACAACCCTTGTACAAAACGAGTTTCGGTGCAATGCGCAAAATGACTGACAAGTCACACGTCGCTGAAGGCACGATATGAATAGGTTCTCTCGGCGTGGGCTCTGGCATCGGCTCACCAGTTTGCTCGGCTTCTTTTACGCTAAGTGCTTTCCACGCCTTGGCTACAGGCAAACAACCACCGCCACAAAGCCATTCTGGCACACCGGGAATGTGTGGCGCCTCAATCCATCCCGCATGCACACACATAGCTAAAACATCCGAGTCGTCTGTGTAAACGTCAGTACCCCACAACTTGCGATGTTCCAGACTAGGTTGTGCCCAAAATTGCCAGCCAGCACGTTGTAATTCAGCATCATCAATCGCACGTACGGGGAATGGTGACGAGCGGGGTGGTGCGCGCGTCGGTACAGAGCGTCGTAAGCGCTTGTTTCTTATGGATTCCTGTGCACGTCGCTCGTGCCATGCATGCGTCAAACGAATTTCTCTGTTAATCCGAGCGTGCTCTAGTCCACGCCATCCGAGACGCCACCGTCCAAAGTATTCATCAGATGCAGGAATCGATGTGGTTGCGCGGTCTAGCGCTAACGTTGGTGTAATACCCTGATCCGCATCGCGCTCAATCCGTTCAATGACTTCCGCCTCAAGACGGGCTTCCTCACTGCGCCATTCAGCCTCAGTGATCCCAAGTCCAATCATTCTCCCACTAATGCGTACTTCCACCGTCGCCCCGACATTGTTGATGAGCATTTCTGTCGGAATAGCTGACTTGCGAGTACCATCATAGAGAAACGACCCCAGGTGTGGCACAGCACGGCCACGATCCAAACCTAGGCCAAAGAGTGGGACATTTTTATCATTGCCACCTTCGGTCCCACGCTGTTCTTTCCGAGCAAGTTCTTCCATTTGCTCGCAATGGTCCAAAAACTGCCAAACAGGCTCATTATCAACACGAGGACCGGAAGAAAGCTCGCGAAGCTTGTGTTCGATTGGTAGTATGGGGGCAAGGTCAACGACCATGGCATGCTGTGATGCATCATCCGCGACAGGGGGGGTGTGAGACCGGAGAGCTTTGGGTTCTTTCACGGAACCAAGGCCTGGAATATGAGGCTGGAGATTCGTAGGAGAAGAGCGCGCACTTTCATGACGCGTTTCATAGCTTCCGGCAACAGACGGATGATGATGATGGTGGTGATGATGAGGTGTATGGTGATGATAGTGACGATGATGGTGATGAGAAGGAATATGTGGATGAGCATGCGGATAAGAATGCGGACTTGGGTTCGACTCGCTATGAGAAGAGCCCTGAGACTGTGTCTGTGTTGCGTTGTGCGAGGAAGGATGGAAATGACTGTGTGGATGATGATGATGATGATGGTGATGGTGATGGTGATGCCCGTGATGCATATGATGATGCACATGGTCAGACGAAGAGTGATGTTGATGCTGTGAGATCACATGGTGATGATGATGACCTGAGGAACGAGGGGAGTTGGTCGATGAACCATTGACAGGAGCACGATCATGTGACCGTTCACCATCTTCCATCTGATACGATTGGTGCACAGGCTGCACGTACGACGTTGGCGGCGGTGCCTGCTGTGCATGCACAGCCGAGGTGTGGTGATGATGTGCATGAGGCGTCCGGTGATGATGGTGGTGGTGATGATGATGATGGTGATGATGTGGCCCAGATGAGAGGGGCGAGGAAACAGGTCTTTCATGTGTGTCATGCCTTGGCAGCCGTATTGGTGGCTCAACTTGACTATGCGGCTGAGATGCCGGATGTGAATTAGGCTGTGGCACTGATCCAACAGACAGGGATGCATCTTCATGTCCCTCAAAATGCCGACTAACATACGGACTGGACGCTCGCGCGCGTGCATCATGCTGATCTGAATGTGATGTACCCCAGCGATATTGGTCATCATACGCGGAACGTGTGGTAGGAGCAGGTATCGGAGGAGGCCCTGGGGCTGATGGTCCCGTTGTAGAATGGGCCTCTTGTGTTGGGGAATGGAGGTGAGACTTCGAATCTCTGATAGCATCCTCTGTTTTGTGATTTTGCATATTTGCTGATAGTATGTGAGTACTTGGGCTGAGCCCAGTTGACGCTGTCGACTTGTCATTATCGTCCGACCCCATAGATGGCTGTGTGCGCAGCGGTGGCTTTGATGCACGGTCTTCTGGCATGGCTGAGGATTCGCGCCGAGACGGAGAGTTTTCTTTTTCTAGCTGCCGTATACTCGAAATAGATACTTGATCGTGGTGTGGTACATCGCGGGATATCATGGAGCTAAGCCGCATCGGATCATCAGCGCGCGATTCTGTCGTTATCCGATGACGTTCTCCTTCGACGCGATGATGGTGATAATGTAATGACTGATTTTCATGATTTTGGGCATCCTCATCCTCCCTATTTATCCGTATGTGCTTTGTCTCATTCTGACCATCGGGTGAGTGTGCATGCGACGCAGACATCGTATGTAGATGTGGGTGGGAGTGCCAGGGGAGAGCAGGCTGTAATGTACGTGAATTTGTGAGAGTATGTGTGCAGTATATATCGTGTGTCTCATCATTATGTAAGAGCGCGGAGGAAATAAAGGCCATGCGTGTAAATCAAGCTCAGGGAAATGAAGCAACCGTGAGGCATGCACCAAAGAGGTCCAGGCTCTTTCAGGGTGGATGGCGGCCTAACGACTGACCAAATAACGAATCACACGAGCCTGGCTAGTTGTGTCTACGGAACGAGCAAAGTCTCGTACATTCTCATGAGCCAGGATGATACACCGTTTGCTTTCCCAGGCGTGCACGAGTTTGCTCCGTTCTACACGCTTCAGCCGAATCCAGAAACAGCAGCTATTCAAGTGGATTTGTGGGCACGCTTAATCTTATCATTTTGTGCGGCTCATCACCGCTTTCAATTGGAAGTTGGCGGTGCATGGGAGCGTGAATCGGATCTGTTTTGTCATCGAGGTCTAGATCGCGCATTATCGCCAGACACGGTACGGTTGATTTTCGCGTACATGGTTGAGAAGGGACGCGCAGCATACGATCCTCCTCTACCTCGCGGATACAAGGTACCGAGAGTCGGGCAAGTTGATGCAGATCGTCGGATGCATGCTCTGAGTGTGGCTGGGCTGCGAACTTTGCCGGCCCTCCAAGTGGAGCCTGGTAGTAAGATCTGGGTCTACTGGAACACACCAACCGAATGGGGCGATCAACTGTATGAGTGGGTCAAGCAGACTGGGCAAAACAGGTCTGTATTGACTTTGTATGAGCTTCAGCAAAGCACATTTGTCCAGCGTGAGCAATTGCCGCCGGCCATGCTCATGCGCGCCCTCGAGACACTCGTGGCCAGAAAATGCGCACAAATCTTTGAAGGTACAGAACCTACAGACGGAGGCGATCATGAAAATCTCGGTGTCAAGTTTGTTTGATGCTAAGGTATAATACACCCATGGTCGATCACGTATCCTCCTCTTCATCCTCCAATTCCCCTTCTACTTCGTCCTCTTCTTCGTCGTTGTCGTCGCCGTCATCATCATCGTCGTCCTCTTCATCCACACCTTCAACGATAATACCCGCTTTGCGCGCTTGAGCTATTTCCTCTTCCAGTCGAGCAAGCTCTGCATCACTGTCTTCGTCCGAAAGATCATTGTCTTGAAATGTATCATCTGCGTTCTCGAAATCGCTGTCCTCAGGATCGCTATCATCAGACTCTGCCTCTTCCTCGTTCGGAAGGTCCGACGCATCTGGATCAAAACCAACTGCACTCAGACATGTCAATCGAGATTTCTTTGTGTCATACGCGGCGAGCGCTTCCAATTCTGGTACAAGGGGCTCCTCGCGCGACAAGCACAATTCAAACACACGAATATACCCGTCCGAGCTGATTGTCGTGACAAGGAGATGTTCTGTTCCGTCGTTCGCTTGGACATGCGTTGCCACAGCACTACGCACACGGTTTGTGTGTCCCACAAGTCGTGCAACTTCACGTGGCGAAGCATCTTCGCCAGTGCCCTGTAGATCGTCCAAATCAAACACATGCAAAATGCCAGCCTCGTTTGCAACGAGCATCAGTTCATGCTGGTCGTCACGTTTGTCATTGTTGCCAATCATATTCGACCGCACGAACCCAATATCATGTAGTCGCTTCGGATGCTCAATCTGTGCCACCTTTGACATATTCGTGGCATAGACGATGATCTTTCGACCAGTGAGAACGGCGAAGCGGGTCCCTAATGTGTCCCACAACACACGATCCGCCTCTGTGCCGATCTTAACAGACGCTGAACCCATGCCGCGCATGAGGTCCCACATTCGAATCATCCGATCAGCTCCCACAGAGAGGGCCACGCGCCCGCTTGGATGTGCGCTGACAGAGTTGATTCGACCCGTGTGCCCGCGTAACGTACGTAGAAGAGCCCAATCGCGTGTGCGGTACATGTTAATGACACCATCTTCTGATGCAGACAAGAGGAAAGTTCGGTTTGGGAAAGACAAAGACGTAATCGTGCCTTCATGACCTGTCAATGCGCCCATTTCCTTACGACGTCGCAGATCCCACACCTTAATCAATTCATCCATGCCTCCCGTAGCAAGCCACTTGGAACCTTGGCCAGCACAGGCAACACATCGAATCGAAGACACATGTGCTGGGAATATGAAGCGTGGCTCAAGACGAATCGAGTAAGAAGACTGCGAATCTTTCTGGACAGTGCCTTCTAAACCATACAAAAAGCGCTCGTACGTCCCCGCCACAATACGAATGCCTTTAGGTAATGGGCCCGTCTCAACGGGCTTGATTCCTTTGCGCAATTGGTTCTCGTTTATTTGCTGGCGGTCCTGGGCCGCAGTTTTGGGAGGTTGAGCGACTTCAGCCTTCGTTGGTTTGTTGACTGGCGGCTCGATGACGCGTTGTTGCTTGGCATCATCTTGTTTTTCGCTTCGTTTCGACAATGAATTTTCAATGCGCAGACTCTTGGAAGAAACTGATTTCTTAGGTGCGATATTTCCTTTATCATGCTGCACGCCTGTAGCTGTCTTAACTCGCTTTGGTGTGCGCTCGTCACTCTTGCCGCCCTTGGGCGTGGATTTATTGGCGCGGACACCTGAATCGCTAGGTTTCGACTTGGTGCTTTTCTTCATCACGCTCTTTGCTTTGCGATAAGCAGTGCCAGACGCAGTGGGAGCTGCGGTTTTGCGCTTCAAGCCGCTTTGGTTTGCCATTGCGCGCGAGCAAAAATTTTTGTCGCGATGCACGAACGCACGTAACATCATCAAAAATGATGACGAAGAGTCACGTGCCATACCGCGCTCATTCATCAGCCTAAAGTGCGACTCATTGATAAGATTCTGGATGTTGGCACTCGGAATTACAAGGTCAAGCAATGTTTGAACGCATAATTCAAACTTGATCTTATAAGTGACGCTACTGTCAACTCTGGTGACGTGTAAGTAGATATCTATATGTAAGCATATTATACAAATTTAAAATGATGGTGTTCATGTTTCCGCAAATGCTCAGTGGTGATTCAGTCAGTAAGAAAAGGCCTAAAGCATCCTCACCATCCAGACGAGTGTTGCTATACTTGCAGTCGAAAACTTTTTTACAACAATAAAAACCTTCGGTTTCATTCCTTGCTTTTTTCGTTTTTTTTTCACATAGGCCCAAGCTGCGCCATTTCTTTCACATATTGCAGCTGGTCTGTACAATGAAGCAGCCATCGTGACTTGAACTGAACATTTGGATTTGTGTGACTTGAATAATCAGACAAATCAAGCTTGTGTCCATCTGCGTGGAATGGTTCGTAGATTCTTTTATGATAAAACAGGCTTGCGCATGCCAACGCAGCTGCACCAGCTAACGTAGCAGGCAAGAACCCGCGCCAAGTGTTAGGCATCATGGCGGAGACGAGTGCAGGTTGATGCAGGGTGTGCGAATTAGCTGTGGTTCCACTTTGTCTCAAGAGAGATTCCACTGAGACAGCAACACGCAATTTACTCGATTGACGCGGTGTAATGAGCTGAGACACCGGTCGGGGACGAAGAGGCCTTTGCATGTGGCGAGCGGGGAAGTTCTTGAACATGGAAGAAGAAACGGTGATTCCATAGATCATACTTTGAGTGAATCTTCGAGAAAATATGTCCAAAGTCTGGAAATGCACCATAAATTTGAACTCCAAACTGAGAAGGAAAATATATGATGGCGTCACACGGGAAGGAGGGGACGAGTATTGATCACGTCAGACCCTTTTTATGGATTGATATCGTACAAAATATCACAATACCCCACAGCAACCGGCTATTGCCGGAGATATGAAATGTGGGGTCCAACAAGCCAGTAAAAGCAAAGACAGGGTAGTGAGTCATCTAACTTGGATGACGTAATTCTAATATTTATAATTTCACTACGTAATAAGACCTTGAACGAGAAGAATGGATTGGCTACATCGCCGGCTGGATCAGTGTCTGTGACTGTTAGTGTCTTTCGCGAAATGCGAGCAGCCTGAGTAATGATCGATCCTCCCGTGTACTCTACTCCCAGACATAGGTTTGGTGTATTGAATCCACGACCCATGAATGAGTGCCACGTGAGATAGTCCAAGCAAAATCGAGTCATCACAAGTCACTTTCTTATGACGTGTCGATACTTACGATGTTATCGCCTTTCAGTAGTAGACGGCCTGTCCACGTAACAGCAACAGAATTCATTGCATAGCCATAAGCAGGACAAACAAACACGTGCATTTATGTTCGGGCATAGTATAGGTATATATCGAGTTCCGTGGTAAGCTCATCGTTCATCGCACCCGATATCTAACGTACCCAGCGGTTTTCGGTCCTTCTGTGCGTTCATATGTACCTCTTCCGCATCAGCGAGTGTTACATTCATAAACTCATCAAATCCCTTTTTACAAAGTTAATCATGCGTTGCGTGGTTCTAAAAACTTACAATGATCTTGCCTTCGAGGCGATATTCCACGTTGTCATACAGCCAGAGTGATACGCGCGTCTGTTGTTGCAAATGTCGGAAGATCACATTGATCGGCTGAATCATCACCCTCTGTTGTCTTCCCGACATATCGCGTGTGTATGAGGACAGGGCCTTGCGAGATAAGGTCAGTTGCTTCGTCGGCCTGGCTAGCTGTAAAGATCGATCACACGCGTGAATCAAAGTGCAGAGAACAACTGTCAGTGTCGCGTCACGTGATGTAGTGCGTACGGTGAGGACGTGCGGCGGTTGTCACAACAGCACGCGCTGGCTGGCTACAGGAAAGGTGGTGCTACCGAGGATGAAGGAGCGCGATCCATAGGAACAGAAGTGGGCGTCATCTCTTGTCGAGACGGGGCACGGATTGGAGAAGTCTCTCTGTCAAGGTGGCGTGCAGATGCACGAGGTGTCTGCAACATATCCGAAGACTCACGTTCCCGAACGCGAGACTGCGCATGTAAAAAGGGATTAGCCTCAGGCGGCATGGCTACCTTGCCTTGGGCCACATGTTTTGTTGGTGATCCATAGGACAAGACACGTTGCTGTCTGGACCTTGGGGTAGCAAGAGGTGTGTAGAACGGGGTAGCTGTGATAGCCGACCTGGAACGCGCATGGCCACGCTTGGGCTTAGGTGTTTCAGGAGGTCGAAATATGGATTGCGCCGTACTGCCAGACAATTGCTGGCTCGCCTGCTGCTCGAATTCTTTGGCCTGCAAATAGAACAAAAGAAACTCAATACATTTGGCGCCCGTTGTGTCCATATTGGCAGCATCTGCGCTGGGCGAGGGACGTGCATTCATGACGCGGCGCACAATCGACAAGCCATGCGCATGTTCAAACGCGCGGCGCACATCTGTTGGTGCATCGACGAGAATGCACATAAGGGTATCAAGGGTATGTGGGATAAGCAGCCCCAAAGCACATGATGAATCATTGGACTGACTGTACTCGGCTTTCACAATGGCCAAGAACAGAGCGAGGGAACTCTTAGACGAACAGAGCTGCCGGCTCGTCTCATTGGTGAGGCAAAGCCCTTGTAAAATCGATAGTGCACATCCCATTTCTGATGCGAGTGAATTACCATCATCAGACGCCGTTGGTGAAAGTTTCAAGAGTATGTGAAGTCTACCCAGGAGGCTGAGCAAATGCTCGGCCAGGCAAGTCCGAACTCCATGGTGGTACACGGCCCAGTCGCAACAGCGTTCAACCTGGATAAAAAACATAGCACGCCGCGTTCCATTTTCTTTCGCTTGCTGGCGAACCTTGGGTAACTCGTGTAATACGCGCTGTGACACAGCATGTTCCAGCTGTACAAGCGCATACATGCGCTCATCTGAAGTTGCATCTGGCATATGAAACTGGCAAGCCGTGAGCAAAGCGCATTCCTGCATCACTTACTGTTTCTAACAAGGGGCCAATTTCAATCACACGGCGAGTCCATGCTGCGGAGTCGCTCCCTGTACGGCGATGATGTGACATGACATGCCAAAACAATCCTAGTCTCAGGGGAGTTACGTGGAGACATTGTGGCGAATGCCGATGCGTCGTCAAATATGGCCCAATTTGTCTCGGAAAAATTCTATTTGGACCAAGCATTCTGTGGTGCGCTATGGTAGTAGCACCTATCAAGAAGCATATAGTCATTCAGATAGACAAAACTAGGGGTCTCCAATAGAAACACTCTTACAGTCGCAACCAGTTATCTTACTGTTGTCGCGTATGTGTAGGTATTTCTCCTTTAAGGTCAGAGACGTATTCGCCGCTAGGGGCAGCAGATGACGATGACGACAATGATGTCGAGGCACCTGTCGCAGCTGAATTAGCAATACGCGCAGCTTCAGCCTGCTTGTTCTTTCCAACGGCGTAAACAATACCGGCGATAAAGCCGACCGCGACACCGATGGAGTTATAAGGTGTCACAGGGTTGCCAAAGAAGAGCATTCCACTCAGAGCAAGAGGCAATTTATTTAACGCACCAACCATGCTGTAGGTTGTGCTGCTTGTCACACGGATGCACCAAGCCGTTGTGTAACTAATAAATACGCCTCCTGTGCCAGAGAGCAAGATGGCAAATACAAGTGTCGAACGCTTTTCGCGAGGAAAGTTGTGCTCAAACGTCTCGACACTCCAGTTCTCGACAAGAAGCGACATGAACAACAGGACGGGGATCGATAGCAAGTTGTTGTAGAACATGGTATCCCAATCTTTGAAGCCCGTCAGCTTGATGCGCTTGCGCATAACCAGTACATAAGTCGCACTAATCATGCAATTTGCCAGCATCCAAACGTAGCCGTTCGTGGACCAGCTGGATAGTGTTGACGAGGACGAAGCTGCTTCCGAATTTTGCTGCGCCACAGCGGCAGCCAAAGGCGTGGCTGCGCCCACATAAGGCTTGACGGACAAGGGAGACAACGCGGTGTGTGGATGCATGGCGGGCGCTGCTTCCGTGCGGACGCCCTCGCCCCAGCCTTCCGTAGCATGTGGCACACCTGTATAGAGATTGAGTGACTCGAATGCACGCGAGTACAACGTCTTGGCCGTCGAGGGAGCCAAGTCAGGCCATGCGGCAATGATAGACGAAAGAACCATCAGGATAAACGACAAAAACACCATCGGTGTGATACGACCATTAAACCAAAGCAATTCACCGTATGCGATCAAAATAATCGTCAAGTTCTTGAAAATCGTATAGATAGGAATATCCATGTGCTGTAGAGCCTTGCTACCTGTGTAGATCACAAACACGAGCATCGTCGAGATAGGGAACCATGTCTTCACATCGCGCATGTTGAGTGTACGAATCTGGATCCAGCCCATGCATTTTGCCGCATACACCATCGCAACACCCACAGAACACTGGCACAACAAAACAAGTAAGTTCATTGTGAACTTTTCCCCCGACACGGTAAATTTATTAATCACAGTCATCGAGATGCTAGCAATGCAGTAGCTGAGCACAGCAGCAATAGCTCCAGAATTCGCAGTCGCATGGCTTGCTTTGCGCATAAAATTCTTTGTGACGGAAGCGACATCAGAATTGAGCAGGTGGGCTTGTGGTGACTCAGACTCCGGCGCTACGTCGCTGTGACGAGAACGTCCGAGCTCAATCTCATTTTCGTCCGGCGGCACATTCCGCTCGCGTGAGGTCGTCATCGACATGGGCGCTTTCTTTGTCTTCCTGCACAAGAAGTCCAAGGAGAAAAAAAGTTGCAACGGTTGTCACGTCCCACACTTCTTGTGCGTGAGCTTAAAATGGGACTGGGCGGATCTAGATGGACGCAACGTACGGTATCTTGGCAGCTACAGTGATCCTCCCTGACCGCGAAATCGGATCCTCACGTGGCTCCACGCGACCTCCATATAGACTTCTTTACTCGCGTTAAGAGCGGATAACTTGGATCGCTCATTTTGCGTGGAGGTGGAGACCTTTACGGCCGTGGAGAAACCACCATACACATACGCTAGTGGGTGATGTGCATCAAGAGACAAAATGGAGCAAGAAAGTGACACCATTCATTTTTCCATGTTGCATCGAATAGGTCAATGCGTGCAGAGTTGCTGGACAAAGTCATCTATGGAATTCCTCGGTCTATCACGCTTACAACCAATCATCCAACTGACTCCTATTACAGAAAAGGTCGCATGGACCAATCTGCCTTGTACACTTTCATACGACTCTCAGGATCGAGTCATGAGACCAAGTCGAAATTCGCTAAGCTTCCATGGCGTAACACCAGTCTCTCGCATCAGCGTAAGCTATTCATTTCACCTTTTTGCGCCTCATACATAACTACTTCGAGAATGAAAGTTCTTTGTGGATTTCCTCAAGTCGGTGCTTCCACTTGCCGACCTGTGCAACCTTGGCTTCCAGCTCCTTGAGCTCCTGTTCAATGGTCAGCTGACGCACGTCACCAGCAAGATTGAGCACTTCATACTTGTGGTCGCCTTTGAAGTCAAGGAGGAGCTGGTGATACTTGAATAGGCTTGGGCGATGTGAGATGGTAATAAGCGTAATGCCGAGATCTTTCGCATGCGCGTACATCAGGCCTTCAACATCTGTGGACACAGCCGATGTGCACTCATCCAGCACGGCAAACTTCGGACGATGATAGAACAAGCGCGCCATGCCCATTCGCTGCTTCTCACCACCGGAGAGCACGTCCTTCCATTCCTTGCGTGTGGTCCAGCCACCTTCACGTTCAGGCAGATAAGCGAGGTGCACATGGCGGAGGATGTCCATGAGGTCCTCGTCAGTGCGGCCAGACTCGACATGCTCCTGGTACGAGAACGGATAGATCACTTGCTCGCGCAGACTCTCCGTATTAAGGTACGGGCGTTGTGGGAGGAACATGATGTATTCGTTGTTTGGCTTTTCGAGGGTACCATCGAACAGAGGCCACAAGCCGGCGAGAATACGAGCGACAGCTGTTTTTCCCACTCCATTGGGACCCGTAATCAGCATATGGTCGCCTGGGTTGATCTGCATGTCCAGACTCTTTACCAGCAACTCGCCACCACGCTCCTGCCCTGGCGCGGGCGTCACAACAGGTGCATGGACGAATTTGATCAAGTCTCCGTTCTCCACGTGGCGGCCCTTGAGGTGGCCCAGGTCATAAAACGGTGCATCAGGTGGCAAGTCACTCGGACGCGGCACGCTCTGATAGTCATCATGCTGCAGCAGATGAAGAGACGAAATCAGCGAATACACACGCGATGTCTGTCCGGCGAGTGTCGCGACCCCCTTGTAGCTGTACATGAGACGACTACCGGCATCGGCAATAGCCAGCAGGATACGGCGGTTCGAAATGTAGCCCTCTGTCTGCTTGGCAATAAGCGGATCGGCATCAGCGGTCTTGCCCGAGTTCGCTTGCGCGCTAAAGGCCGGTATGGCCATCATGATGTAGCCACAGGCCGACCACGAGTACTTGAGCACAAAGTCTTCCATAGAGTTGTACCCCACACGAGCGCGCAAGATTGAGCGGATATGGCGTACAAGCTCGTCAAAAGAGCGACGCAAGATACCTTCTTCCGTCGATGCACCATTGTAGAATGCGATTTCCTCTGCATTAATGATGAGACGACTCTGTGCATTGTAAAAGTTGCCTTCCAGCTTCGCTTCAAGTGCAGCCAGTTTCCCGAACGATGGCGACACGGAGCGTAGTACATACGACGAGAGCACGTAGCCAATCATTGTGCCAGCAACCCCAGTAACTCCAAGATTGCGACTCATTTGCCACATAAAGATAATCATATCAAGCAAAGGCTTAGACACATTCGAGTACAGATCCGACAACACATCACAGAACTGAGCAAGATCGTGTGTAATGTACTGGCTTACGGATTCAAGTCGGTTGTCCAAATTGGTCACGCGGTAAAAGTTTTGGTGGTTGTTTAGGTACAGGTCGTGGACATAGCGTGTGAGTCTTGTGCGGAATGCAATAGACAGTTTCGACTGCAAGAATCGGATCATGGCATTCGTGTATGTTGAAGGCACAGAAAGCGCGAACCACATGCCCAAGCCGCGCAAAAAGCCCCATTTGTCCATGGAAATTAGCGATTTGACAATATAGCCATCCAGACGCGCTACCAAAAGACTCAAGTACGTGCGTAGCACGAGGAAGACTGTGTGTAGCACAAACATGTATATTTCCTTGGAGCGCAGTGTGGGGAATATAATACGAAACAGGGCACGAAGCTGCCGTAAGAACTCGCGGTCAACACCAACACGCATCGCGCTAGCACTTGACACACTCTCACCAGCTGCTGGGGCTATCTTTGCTTCATGGTCGCGAATTTTTCGGGCACTAGATGGTGACAAACCACCAAATACACCAAGTAAGTCCAGACGCTTCCGCGCTGCTTCTTTATTCACGGGTGGCGGAAGAGAAAAGTGTGAGTAGTCTTGCTGGAACGTCTTGGGATCCGTGGGTGTTACAGACGCTTTGCGAAGTTGCCCACGGTGAGGCACTATCAAGTTGATGGTCCCGTCTTTACGGTCAGTCGGGTAATAAAGTTGCTCTAGTCCCTGATCCAATGATACATTGTGCAGCCGTTTGCGATGTCGATGAAGTTTCAACAAGTGTACTCGCTTTTTGGTCAGGCCAACAATCTGCTTGTGACCCATAGCAAGCGCCAAAACCACCAGCGCAACGAAGGCACGGGTGCGCCGCGGCACTGTCTCCAACTTTGACTGAACTGCCGCCATAGCGTGCACTTCGGGGCGAGTTACGGTCAAAAGATGGAGTCGGGAACGACGATGGGTTGACAACAAAGATAGGCGCGTAAGGTACGGCTTAGTTCATCAGCCGGCTGCATTGAAAAAATGACCGGCTTGAGAACTGCCATTTTGTGAGTGGCTGTTATGCGGGGATGCATCACGTGAAAATGTGAATGCCTCGCTCGCTTTTCGCCTTCTCCATTCTCTCCACGTCCACACACTCCGATAACTTGGGCGAGGGGGTCACGGAGATCTTTGGGTGTACGTGGATGGCGGCCGTGCTCTCGTCCTATCAGGTCGACTCTGCGCATTTCCCCACTTTGGCACAACTCTTGCCTTGTCGTCCTGAGGATTACCCATAGCAGGGAGAAATTACGTAAGAAATCGTCACAGAAGCGTCGGCCGTTGCGTCGTCGGACTTGCGCGGCTCAATGGCGTGTGTCGGAGGCGATCTCAGCGGAGAGCGCGATCTAGCTGGATGGTCGTTCAAGTGCGGCTGTGCGAGGCTGCCGCCCACATCCAAGGTGGAGAGTTCGTCGAGTAAGATTTGAAGAAGTTAAAAGAAATAAGACAGAAAACGAAAAAGGACATCAGAGCAAGAGCGCCGTTTCATTCGCTCTCGTGGTGTGTGAGAGCGGAACGACAGCCACTTCCACCCTCTTCGTGTCACACCCGCATCTACTGACTTGTCGGCATGTCTGCTGCGGGCACTACTGTCGACCCTGCACGAGCATCGTTTGCGAGTGCTAGATCGCAGCGTGCATCTGTGGACATGCCTCGCACGTCCATGGATCGTCCAGAGTCTCACTCAGCCAGTTCATTCTCGTCTTTGCGTCCCACGAGTGCATATCAGCCACTGGAAGATGCTCCAGGGTCCGTGCGTCCCGCATCGATGGCATTGTTTTCAGGCCAACATCAGCGCCTGAGTGTATCGTCTACGTCAAGTTCAACACCTCCCTTTACTTTCAAAAGCATAGACCTGCGCAATGCTCTTCATCTTCACGACGCTCTTACTCGCAAAGCATACATGGAAGGCTATCTACTTGTGCGCCACTCGCTTGGTGTCGACGGCCAGCCCGATCACCGTGCAGGCCACTTTCATGACTGGACCGAGTGCTTCGTTCAGTTGCAAGGAACAAGTCTTAGCCTGTGGGAAGCGCGCCTTCTCAACCAAGCTGCTGCAGAAGGGCGGGAAGTACCTCCCACGTATATCAATGTGACAGATGCTTTCGTCGACTACATCGGGATGCATGTCGATGCACCCTTCTCTGATCCAGGAAGTCGCCGCACTTTGTACCATGTGTTTGCGCTTAATACGGCGGGAAAGAATTGCATTTTGTTCTGCTTCCATTTGCCGCCGCCTTGTGATTCTACCAAAGTGCAGCAACGATTATCAGTAAAAAATGAAAAACATCCCGAGCACAAGCCTGTGCTTGCGTGGCACCAAGTTGGTCAGCGCTACTTGCAGTCATGGATCAATGCTATCCGTCTAGCCTCCTGGGAACGCATGCGCCTAGACGAAATTTATACTGGCGCACTGATTCGTGCTCGTCTTAGTGCTGTCAAGGGACCTGAAGTCAGTGACGTGTCGGAACTTGCCGTGCGTTCGCCACTCGTACGCGGACGACATGAAAGCTGGGTCCGTGCTCGGTTTATGGGGTCCACCGATTGGCGTCGCTGCTGGATGGTCTTGCACAGCCACTGGGCTGATGACGAGCCAACTAGCGGATTGCGCCGGTTCTTGCGCATGGGGCCGACAGGTGATCGAACCAGCAGTATATTTTCTCTAAACCATGCTGGATCAAATGATTTTCACGGCCACTCCCATACACAACCGCCTTCGCCGCCAGCTGGCATTCTGGCGTCACCGGCTGTGGCATACTTCTATGAATCGAAGCGGAGCAAACACCCTTTCGCGAGCTTGTGGCATGTCCAGCACGTGTATGCTGTCTATCCTTCGCGTTCAGACCTTGTAGAAGAGTCTGTCTTGTTCAAAGCAGAAGGCTCACTGCCTCAGTCACCTGTCACGTCTGCCACGCTACATTCGCGTCAATCAGGGTGGGTCATGTTCATGCCTGATATACCAGCAGGCCAAACGCGAGGTGCGAATGCGGAGATGATGAAATGGATTATTGCTCTTATGGACGCATTTCGGCTCTATGGCCGCCCTGATCAATTTGCATGGGATCCGCGAAGTCCTGCTTCACCGTTCTTTGCATACCCAATTGGACCTTACAAGGATCACTTGTTTTTGGATCGAGCGCTGGCTGACTACCTTAACATGTCTGTCGAAGACCACCTGACTTGCCGACACATGATGCATGAAATTATGGCCGCTCGGATGCGCGGTGAGAATACAATGATACTTGCTCCTCTTCCCGAGCTGCCGAGCACGCTTGAGCCTCAAGTGACATTGCCTGAGGCCCAAGCAGCACAGTCAGGTGCCGATCAGGCGTCGGGAGTTCCATCATTTGGATTCGAGCGCCAATCAGTAAAACCACCTGATCACGTCGCCGATGCTGGAACTAATCACACCGAGCCGCAGGCTGAGAATGCGATAAACCAACCGAGCACCGAAGCTAATGCGTTGAACTATGATACAGTGGGCAACGAGAATGGTCCTGTGATGCAGTCATCACATGCTAATCAGGCGAACCAAGGCACCGGAGCCATGGATCCAGCTTCTTATAACTCTTCGATGGGCCAAGAAGTCGGACAATCAGAATGGCCCAATCATGCTATGGTCAATCAGGAGCCCACCAACCCACAGTCATCCAGCTATGCATCTACAGGTCGAGAACACATTCAAACAGCGCAGTCTACGGGTCATATTATGGGACAAGAGGCTCTTGAGCCAGTTCAGACTACCGCACAGTACGAAAAGAGTCAGCCAGCACAACCTTCCGACTTTGCAGCTGATTACTATGCTGAATCCTCGGTGCCATCATTCGCGCACTTTCCCGGCCCGCCTCATCAATGGGAACAGACTTTGTTGGCATCCCAGCAAGCATCAACAGGCGACCCAAATATAAACTTTGTCAGTACCGATACAGACTCTGCCCAAGGCCAAGTACACGGCTTACCCGCAGACACTCGCGTGCCTGTTGTTTTGCCAGGTTCCAGGTACGAGAAAGAGCTTCCACAGCCAGTCGAGTTGAGTCCTCCACATGCACAGTCATCAGAGGCACCTACTTCGAAACTGAAAGCTAGTGCATTCTACATCCCGCCACGTCCATTAGCAACGACATCGTCGTCGTCATTTTCTGGCCCAGTGGTGCACAACTTGGCGTCAGATCACACATACGACCAGGCATACCGTGAACTCGATCACAATCGCGTCGGCCAAGGCGAACAGGCCGTTATCCATGACTCGAATCCCCAGCATTACCACATGTCGGGCCAGAATCCGACACTCCCTCCACTGCCGATTGTTTCGACAGACCTAGACGACCTGGACATGACAATTCAAGCACTTGTATCGCATCCGACTGGTGCTGGTACGACGGCGCAGCCCTCGAAGACTGATCCGCATGAGTCGTCCTCTTCAGCATATGACATGACTCAGCTGGCCTCATCCATTCCATCTGTATGGAGCGAAGCAACCGGCACCTCGGCGCCAGGCTCTGGATCTGGAGCAGGGACAACACCGGGAACTGCATCCACGTCGACCTCGGCTCCTACGCCAACACGGGGATTGTCGGGCTCTACAGGAGCTGTATTGCCAGCAGCATCGGCCAAAGCTTCAATACCGTCCGTCCCTGCTGAAATACCCGTTTCTGTTGATGAGTCCCAAGAGACTGTGCGCGCCATGCCACAGCATCCGGTGAACCCACGGCATGACCTTATTTACGCTTGGCCTATTCCAAACGATCCTCAAGCAAAGGAACTTTCGCCTATCGTGGAAGTTCCTTCATCCCATTCGGAGATGTCCGCCGGGGGTCGCCCCCCTATCAGTCATGACATGCCCCAGTCATCGTTTCCTACGGCATCTGATGCCCCGTCTAGTGCTCAGACATGCGATTACCGCACTTTCTATAAGCAAACGCCTTCCTCAACATCGTCTCACCCTGCCCTGAACGCGAGAGCCCCACCGGTTCCCAGCCAAAATTCGGCATCGTCTCGACCAACAACGGCTTCGTCATCTGTAGGCAGTGCTGCCGGTTCGTCGCCATCGCCAGCTATCCCTTCGACACTATCATTTCTTGCACCTTCTGTGGGTCCTATTGCTTCCATGTCAGTGTCGACGCCATCAGGTCTACAGGGAGCAGGTACTATCGCACCAAATTCTACAATCGCGGAGCATGCGGCGGAACCAGGTTTGAGGGACACAGCAGCAACTGCGAACACGTCAAAAATCACGAACCGACACGGTTTGGAGCATGCTCCCAATGATCCATCGTCACAGCCTCTGTCTCGCTCTGTTTCACCAAGCAGGACCGACCAAGACTCCGAAGCTTACCTTCTTGAAGAGTACATGAACGACGAACAGACATCTATGCCTATACCATCGTCGATACCCACCCAGGTCTCAAAGAGTAGAACGACATCGGCGCCAGCCACTCACTCTGTCATCGTGCCTCTTTCTACTTCCTCGTCACCATCGACAGCTGCCCAAGCTAAGTCGCAGGTGCCCACTATGGAAACAGTCCCCTTGGAGGCTCGGGATGCACATGATGACGACAAAACGTATGGTATTCCTGAAGATCAGCGCTCCCCCTCTGCTCCCGACACTATGGCACGGAAAGTCTCGCCCATGGGCTCCACCGAGGCGTATCCATCATCGTTCGGGCGTAAGCAGCAGCCGCCTCCTGCGTCGTCATCATCGTCTCCATCGCTATCATCTGCGATTCCCGCTTTGCCGCATGCATCTGCTCGCCCAGGCCGTGCGCCTGGCGTCTCTCACATGTCGCATGACTGGGTCGATCATGACGAACATGCTTCTGGCACACAAAACGAAGAGACAGAGCCTGTCGATGCAGGGGATGGTGCACCTACGCTGTCGTCTTCGCTATCAAACGGCTTTGGATCTGGTTCGCTTGATGACCACTCTGAGTTCTGGCTCCCATCGTCGGCGCCTTTTCCCAGCGGCCAGCGCCAAAATCTTCAGCCTCCTCACATGTCGTACTCTCAATCAGCCCCCATTCCACACGCTAAGGAACCGAACGGCGTCTCCACTGCGCCTTTGGCGAATCCAACGTTCGCACAGCAGCAGTCATTGCCCTTTTCGGCATCAACATCGTCTTCGCTGCATTCCAATGGCACACCTTCACGCTCAACATTGCTCAAGCTCGATGAACCGCATTCTTCTAATTCGCATCCTATGACGGGGCTCCTCGCCTCTGCGTCCCAAGACCGCCTCAGTAAAAGTGCGCGTGCGCAGGAAGCAGAAGCTCGTGAGACTGGTCAGGCCCTCATCAATATGCCGAGCAAGCCACCTCCACCTCAGGCTGGACTTATGGGTGCGATCCATTCTCGTGAACGACGTACGCCAGGGCCTGCGTCCGGGACAGAGCGCGAGCGCGATGCACGAAACAGTGGATTTTCTCGATCCACTTCAGGCTCACCCCCTGCAGGTCTTTCGGCTACATCTGCCATGCCGCACCATCTCTCTCAGCAGCAACAACAACAGCAAATGTTTATGAACATGTATTATTGGCAGCAGCAACAGATGATGATGATGATGGGCGTCATGCCCGGCATGTCCCGAGAAAGCATGATGGCACAGCAGCAAGCTATGCAAGCTGCCCAGCAAGCATACTACCAGGCATACATGCAGTTTGCATCTTCGACTTCATCATCTGGCAGCTCCACACCGAATCCTCCTCCTTCCATGTCTGGCTCCGGATTTCCACCCGGTGCCGGTGGCCCCATGTACATGCCCATGTCGATGCCGACGTTTACTCCTGTTCCCCCACCGGCGAGCTTTGATCCCAGCTTGATGATGGGCTTTGGCGTGACCCCATCGTCCTCATCTTCTGGTCACGGCTCACCCATGAGGGATAGCACTAGCATGCAAAGCCATCGATCGTCTTTGCCCCCCGGTACCGGATCTGGTGCTACTGCTTCCTCAACCTACCCTGATGCGCCAAAATCTATGAATCGACCACCTTTCGGCTCGCGAGCGTCGAATCGCACGTTCCAAT
>OJLB01000181.1_pt1 | contig 38573 bp, 30 predicted proteins | sample 1596861 | NCBI WGS metagenome assembly OJLB01 (sample SAMEA3904681, study PRJEB24821) | metagenome | biome: Builtin; feature: hospital; material: surface | place: USA | collected 2013-06-06
TAGTCTCGTGGGCTCGGAGATGTGTATAAGAGACAGGTGTATGGCAACGAGCGCCGTCGGATGAGGTACGGTGATGGCGAAAGATTTGGGAAATCAAGTCGAGTGCATTCGCGCTTGTCGATCAGGCTCATACACAACTGAATCAAGGATCTTCCCTTCCCCACTTGGTTAGCGACAGACTCGATTCACATCTCTTGTGTGTCTTTATCGATAGACGTTGAACTCCATGCCCTCTTTTAGCTGTAAATGGACTGGTCATGTGTTGGTAGTACTTGTAAATATGGTGTCGCCGGCGTTGAAAAATGCTAACTGACGTAGAAACAGTTGGTGCCTGTCCTAAAGGGTGAGGTGTCGCCTAGGTCTACGGGGCATTACGCTAGAACTTGAGCAATCGGTGCTATTCCATAGAACATGGCGGCTGTGGGCGGACAAAACACACACACACACACACACACCACAAGAATTCGTCAAAAAAGGAGACGAAAAACAAGCAACTGGTCATGAGTGGTATACAAACGAATCCCGGTTCAAGTGTGGATGTACGCAAGTCCATCATAGGTGGACAACACATGCACCCTCAGCAGGGTGTGTAGGGAACATGACTTCTTCCAGCTGAGACTCTTTCAGGTAGCCAAACTTGATGGAATAATACAATTCCTTCAGCGAGTGCATGATTGCATGCATGGAATCACGGTGGATCAAGTGTACAGCGCAGCCACCCCATCCAGCACCAGTCAGGCGAGATCCCAAAGCACCCTGCTTCCTGGCGATGCAAACGATCAAGTCCAACTCGGACGAACTGCAATCATAGTCATTTCGTAGGCTCTCATGACTGGCATTCATCAACGAGCCTAGATGATGCGCTACGCGGTGCAAATCAACGGGTGCACCTTGTTCAGTTCGAGCGCGTGTACGTTCGAGGACAGAGCGGAATTGCAGAACACGCAGCGCTTCTGAGTACACATGGAATGCACGTGCATGGAGGAAAAACTGATTCGCATGAATGGGGAAGTCGCTGAGGAACGTCTGATCAAAGTCTTGACCGTGGAGACCGACCAGCTCTTCGACTTCAGTACGTGAAAGACCGCACCTAGGAAGGCTTGCTTCCACAATATTGAGCATCGCCTGCAGCTGCGCAGCCTCCTTACCAAGATCCTGGAACGCCATCTTCACATCGTCATATTCTTCCATCATCTTGTCCAATGCACCTGGGCGGCTCAACCAGTATGTGTCTGAGACAGCGCGAAGTGTCTGAGGGAACTGGAAGGGCATGTCTGCTTTGGTGCCCAAAACCCGCTTCAGTGCACACGCTGCGATTCGCGTTTCAACGACACGCAGATTGTATTGCACAGGAGCGTGTACTTTCTTGTCAGACGCCATCATGGTGTTGGTGACAAGAAACAGGTACTCATTCTGGATCGGCAACATGATCGGCGTCGTTCGTAGGCTCGGAACGAATGACACGTAGATTGCATGGTCCCGCTGCCCAAACATGGAAACAGCCTGGTCCATCCCACCCGAGTTCACGCCTACCAAGCGTTCACTGCGACAGGCCAAGTCAGCTATAGCTTGGCGTGTCATACAGTGTGTAGCGCGCAATGCAGTTAGAACAGCAATCATGCTAGCTGTCGTCATAGCTGCACTGGAGCTCAGGCTGCTTTCTGCTGGCACACTACCATCAACAAGAATGTGAATGGTGCCCCGAGCGCTTCTCAATACGTCGGCGGGCAAGACAGACTGCAATCCGCGCAATGCCGCTTTGAAGTAGTTTGACCAGCGCGTCATGCCTATATGCGTAAGTTCAATCGTCTCGGGCTGCATCAAGTCACATTGAAAGGTCGTGTGTGCAAAGTGCATAACGACATTGTGCAACTCGCAGCGTAAATGGTCTGTGTTCTCGGGAGTGAAGGCTGTTGCCATCAAGATGTCTTTTTCGATCGCCATGGGGAAAACATCATACCCGATGTAGTCAATGTGCCTGTTCGTGCAACTGTTAGCAGCGGCACACACACATGCCTCACATACTCGCCGATCATGTTCAGACGCCCAGGTGCACGGGCAATAAACTCGGGTTTTCGGTGAAACATTCGTTCAAAATGCGCTGCTAGTCCATTCCAGCGCACTTCCTCTTTGGAAAATGTCTCCTCAGAGTAAATATCTTCGAGCCTGCGGTTTGGGACAATGTCCGTCATTCTCAAATGATTGTCGTGGGCAGGGGATGCAGATGCAGATGGTGATGCAGATGCGGACATTGGAAATTCGAGTGGCCCAAGTACTAGTCGTATTTCGCTCCACTCACCGTGCCAAACTGTCCGTGTCGCACAGGACGGGGCACCGGCTCAATGGAAGAGCCTCCACCGATGCCCTCCACTTTCACGCGCGATCTACGTTCTTTCGCACAAGAATTTGACAGCATTCGTTCTCCGTGAGTGAGCTTGCACCTTTGCGACGGGGAAACTCGCGTATCTTTCCTTCTGAGCCGGCATGTCTCATGCCAAATACGTATGGCATGAAGACGATGAGACTGAGGAGTCCTCATTCGCCGGTGCATCTGGACCGGCAATGGGCCCTGCATCTGTAGCAAATGAGCAGGTGACGGTCACTGCCTCGGACGACCGGCCTGCGATTATACGACTTGCGCATGCATGGCTGAATGAACGTGGTTCACCAGAGATGCAGCCTTGGCCATCTGAGATTGTTGAAACAGTGATGGATCAATTACAGCAACAGCAGTCAATTTTGGACTCTCTTATTTCTGATGTCTCTACGTCAGACGAGGAGCAATTCCGCCTGAATCTCGTACAATTGGACGCAGAACGGTCCAAGTGGCTTCTTCGTAGTTTCTTGCGTACGCGCCTCGAAAAGGTATGTTTACGTGCACCATCCTCCCGCCTTACCGAGTCTAGCTGGAGAGATTTGCCGCACATTTCGCGACCAGTAACGTGGAACAAGCATATTTATCAGACCTCGAGCTCGGGTATGTGAAACGGTATGATCGTTTGATTGCCGAGCATATGCACGCGGTTGTTCTTCAATATTTGCCAGAGTCGATGCGGGGCTTGGATGACCCACCTCCGGGTGCTACATCAGCTGGCACAACTGGTGGCATGAGTATGTTGATCTGCGCGTTTTGTCGAAAATGAAGAAACTAATGGCACTTTCATGTATAGTCACGGCACCCCGGCTTGATGAACCTGTATTTGTATTTTGCCGCGAAGATGCCGGCACTTTGTCAATGCCAGAGTATGTACTCGCACTTTGGTGGGAGAGAGAACGACAGAGACAAGGAGAAAGTGTGTGTGTGTTCTCAACCAGAGGTAATAGTCCGCCACATTTTGGTGAGTGTTGCACATGCATATGTTCACGCAGTTCTCTTTCTCTTTCTCTCTCTCTCTCTCTCTCTCGTTTCCGAGAATCACACTGACAAACTTTAGCGACAACTCCATCCCGCTCATGAAGGGCACCATCCATCTATTGCCTTACCGAACGATTCGCACTCTTTTGCATCAACATCGCGTAGAGCTTTTGTAACGATGAAATATATAGGACTATGCAGGTAAGTTCACAATGGGTTCAGGCCGTGTAGAAAACAAGAGCTTGTGACGAACCAGCGTCACAATCGTATAAGATGTGATGGTGCTCAAAGGTTTTGCTTGACGCGCTTGTGAATTCGGCGATGAGAAGTCGGCATAACCATCAGACCATGGCGCAGTACACTCAGGCATCGGACTACTAGACAGAGTAGTATGGGGGTGTCGTCGCGGAGGTGTCACACATGGTTCTGGGGCTGCACGCTTTCGCGACGCAGTTGAAGAAAGAGATGGTGATGCTGGCAGAGATGTTGGTGGCGATGCAGGTGGCGAGGATGGCCATGCACTCGATTCACATGTGGCTGTTGCCGATGGATTGTTTGCACCACGCGTGGATGGCGATCGTGGATGCGTCTGTTTCTCGAGCACCGCTAATGGCCTGCGTAGTTTCACTATGCTTCCTTCAAGCCGATGATGAGAGATCTGGAGCACTGGCTTATCGTCGCGCCCTGTGGGGAACGAGATAGTCCCGATCGTCTCGCCACCACGTGGATCACACCCATCCATTTCCAACGATCCTTGTAACTCTACAAGCACAAGCTCGCCAGACGGACTTAGTCGTACAAGCGGCGCCGGATAATTTGATGCTGCCTCTTGTTTCAAGGTGCTTGGTGCATAGTGGATGGGGATCCGCATTCACGTAGCTGATGCACGTATGTAAGTGTATGCGTTGATGAAGTGCAGTCTTCCTCCAACCTCCCAACCCCTTGATATGTGGAGTACTTGCAGCGTGATGGAAAGTTTTGCTGGACGAGGTCCATCCCTCCACTGCCCAAGTCGCGAAACTATGTCTCGACTTTGTTCCTATAAAAGATCATGCAAAAAAAATCACGCAATCTGCTCGCCCAAAATGTATCATGGGTGAAGATAACCTACAAGGTCGAGTTGTGTCTAACAGAAAAGGCACGATCCTGCACGACAATCTCTTTCATCGCCTATTTGGCGAGGGCGCTTACCTCATCGCTGGCAGACGCTAAAGCAGGGCGTCGTTGACTCAGCTCGATAAAAACCCTAACCCCACCCCATGCAGGATTTTGGATCACAAGTGCCGGTTTCACAAGCCATGGGCACTGACATGGGGGGGGTCCATGCGGACGGGCTTAGACATGCGTCGCCATGCCCATTTCCACTCATGCTGGATCCAGAAGAAGAAGACAAGGAACGTGAGAGTGTAGATTTACCACCTCTGAGAAGTAATAGCGTTGAAGATACTCGGTGCTACTGGGCCATTTGTAAGTACAAAGACAGCAAAGACTCATCACTCCTGTTCGTCTACCTGGACCCTCGTGCATACAAGAAAATTGGAAATTTGATGTACCAATCATCTCTTATGGACTTTGTTCAGCCGAGTGAGCAGCCTCGCGTGCGTGATCACTTGCGGACTATCATGCTGAGCCAAACGCTCTTTGGAAGTGTGATGCAATGCAGATTTGTGTCTCTCTCATCGATGTATGCGTATCTTCGTGGAATCAATCCACCGGCTTACAATACTACCGACATCATTGTATCTTGGCTTAACGAGGATCTTGCTCTATGTTTCTTTCACGCTGTCGACGATGCTACCTGTGCTTGTGGCTTGGACACTGGGACATTCAATCGGAACGAAGTCTACCGTCTATGGGATGCACTCTCAGCCGCAAGTGATCCGCAACCGAAGGGACCCCTTTCTAACGTATTCCAAATCTTGTCAACAGACTCGCCTCGCACCATCCTCATGAGCTGGCCACCTCCCGGCTTGTACAATGCACGCGACTTCGCCTCGCTCGTAGAAGGGGCATCGTCTCCTGACGGCGCCACTTGCACGCAACGACTTCGCGCTTCGCATGCACTGCACACTCAGTATCACACATTTACTGTTGCGAGTGTGCTTGTGCCATGTGCCTCAGTGCTTCTTGCCTGCTTTCAAATCACTGACGAGCAAGCTCTGCCGCCCGGGAGACGAGCCAATGCAGCTCCAGACCAGCAAAGCAAGTTACAGTTTGCGTCAGCTGTGAATGCATCGAAAAAGTGTTCAAGCTGCGGGAAAACCGATAGCCCTGAATGGCGTCGAGGACCATCGGGCCAAAAAACTGTAAGTACTAAGCTCTTTGTTCTGTCATCTTTAACACTTCAGCTCTGCAATGCGTGTGGTCTTAGATTTTCTCGCTCGCTGACGAGCCGACGACGCTGCGACAATAATGCATCTCTGACAATCAATCAAGAGAGCGATGAGCCCGCCATGGTTCCTCGAAGTCGAGGAGCGGGCGGTGGAAGTCGCCCAGGCACGCATCGACGAAATCATAGACGCGTGAAGAAAAGCAAAGGGCAAGACGAGACTCGTGTCGATGAACTATCGGAATATGATCGCCGATTGGCCCATGTTCTTGCCTCGCTTCCAGATGACCAGCTTGCTGTGGATGGATTCCACACACCGTTTGCGAACAAACTGCCCCCCAAAATGCCTCCTCTCCAGTCTTTTGCCCCCTTGCATTCGGCACCTGCATCGCCTGGACCTCTTATGTCTCCCACGACACGCATCATGTTCCAATCGCCGCCGCCTCACTCGAGCATGCCGTCACCGCATGTGCCCCCTTGTTTGCCGCTCTCTGTATCTCATTCGCCTTATCAAAACAATAACCCAACTCCTGATGCTGCCGTCTCCATGGACGTGCCCATCAGCGCGTCTCTGCCCACAACACCCACAGCCCCAACAACGTCATTCAGCCAAGCCTTTTCTGTTATTCCGCACTCTGGAACATCGCAACATTCGCATCTACCCCCGACTTCCACGGCGTCTCCTGTTCACAGAAGCTTTTCTCATGCGCGTGCATCCTCCGATTCAACACCCCACCCCATCCCGAACACGACGCCTAACATATCAAGTATGTTTGTACCCAAGCATGAATTGGAGACATCATCGCTACATGCACCAACACCGTCATTACCACTTTCTAGCATGATAATCGCGCCCAAATCTCCCATACATTCAAACTTTCAACCCACGGATTCCACCGCAGTGGCGACCTCATTTTCTGATGCAGTCACGACAACAGCGGCTGTATCTTCTCTACAAAATCATCTTTCTCCACACTGGTCCTCAGAATCTACTGCCAAGGATCAAAATACCACTTTACTGGATCTGGAGAATCCATCTTTGTCCAAGCAAGTGCCTTTATGTGAGTATTGATTCTCTGCGACGCCATCGCTCCCTCCTTTTCAGCCGGCGATACTAACTCATGCACAGCGGGTGAGATGTCTCTGGGCCTCAATTCTTGATGATAGCGCAGGCATGCAGTCTCGTTTTTTTTTTTTGGGTGTAAAGGAGAGAAATATATTTCCAAGTGTTTTTCTTTTGTCGTGGCAACGGTTGTTTTTATTCTATTTTTCTGTTTCTTTACATCCCCCTCCCTGTCCTTGTTGTTCGTATTCACATTATACGTACACGAACGGCACAGCATGTGTACCAATACATCACGCTGCAATAGAAAGAAAAAAAGCTTTGACGAAGATAGTATAACGTGTCTAAACCGAAAAATAAACCCCGCAGTATCATACTTCATTAGCGACTGTTATTTTCACCGAGCTTGCAAGCGACAATTTTGGCTTTATCGACTGATAACATTTCGCCATTGTCGAGCTTGAAAGCGGCATTCTTGATGATAAAAGTCCACACCTCGTCACACAGGCGATAGTTGTGAAGGTGTCCCTTTCAATGAGTGTTAGGAATACCGTAATCAAAAAAACAACATATTTTCATGTTGAGATTTTCCTGTATATGCGTACCTTTACGTTGCCCTTCGATTTCACATTGTTTGCCAGTGTTTCCGAGATGGACTTATCGAACTGCTCAAGCACCTTCATCGCCAAAATTGGGTTTATGTGGCCTGACTGGATCAGCTCATCAAGTGCATCTGTGAGCTGTATTCCAATACTATTTGTGAGTTTGTACCATGATGCAGCCCACGCATACCTGCTTTGGCGGTAGAACTCATAGTACTGGTTCCGACCGGCCGTCATGCTCAACTGTTGTCAAGACAGACTCGCGAGCACATGTCGGTGGCGGGGGAATTGTTACAGTGGAGGTGCGTACTCTACGAGCCGTGGCCTACGCACGGATGGACGTTCCTAAAGAAATCCATCCACTAATCGTCAAGAGAGCCAGTCAGCAAGCCGACACTATGGCTCATCCATCATTATCTGCAGGAACTCTTGCTCACTTATTTCACCATCCTGATCTAGGTCAAACTCATCAATCATAGCTTGCCTGAGCGTGTGAGTGCATTTAAATAGAACGTACAGTTCCTCGTCGTCCAAGTCTTCACCCAATTCCTTCGCGACACGCTTCAAGTTGCGCAGGGAAATCTTGCCCGTATTATCTTCGTCAAATAGTGCAAATGCGCGAAGTATCTCTTCGCGAGGATCCCGCGCGGCTATCCGCTCTGTCACTACAGTAATTCGTCAATATAGGCATATAACCCCACGAATACACGCGTGCGCACACGCGTGGACGCGTTCATCACGTACTAATGCGATTAAATGCTGGCCAGTCCATAAGTCCAGAGCCCTTAGGATCATTTTCGCGCAGAATATCCAGCACTTCTGCCTTCTTCATGTCAAAACCAAGTGCTCGCATTGCTACTTTGAGTTCGTGGTAGTCGATGGCGCCGTCTTTATCGGTGTCAAACAAGTCAAACGCTTCACGGATCTCTTGGCGTTGATCGTCTGACAATTCAATCGCTGGTGCAGGTACACGTGCGTTCGAGTAGCTTATGCCTGACAGCGCTTGGGAGCCACCGAATGAAGGCGTTCGTCGCGCACGCACACGCGTCAAATGACTCATGGTTGTCGTAGAAGCGGCCTGACGTGTATGAATGAATAAGAAATTTTTGTGTGTACTTCACAGCGTGTTGCTTCGGTGGGCGCGCGTCTGGCTGAATCCGCCAGTGACAGTGCGCCTGAAGAGGCCTGCCTGTTTTTATTTGATGTGATTATTCTGCGATCTTTTTTTTGGACACGCGTTCGATTCTCGTGTTGACTGTGGATTTTTTGGCGCCCGCAAGCGCTAGGTATGCAAATAGGCTGACGCGGTTGTTGGACTCGACATCAGTCACAGTAGCAACTGATTTTCTTCTAGTCTTCGAGGATCCCCTTGTTCATCTTGATGCATGGCACGACCGCGTGCTAGGTGGCGTGCTATCCTAGCGCTACCGTCTGTGTCATGCTTCAGTCCAAATGCTTGGGTGTGCGCACGGCAAGTGCATTCAAGTGTGCTTGGGTCACCATTGTCGCTGTGGACGCCACCTCACCTTCGCTGGCTGACGCACGACGCAGGCGCACGCGACGCGCGTCCTGTGACTTTCACGCGGTACTGGCAACCATTCCAGCCGCCACAGATAAACGCAGGTGCATTCTTGCCTTCATCGACGCTTGCATTCACTGAAGCATTGGAGCGGCACGACATACCCACTTGTTTAGAGCTTTTACGCGCCGATCATTTAACACTACCCTATCCATTATGGCTCTCTTTGTGGACACTGGTGGCGGAAGGTCCCAGTCCTATACCCAGTCATGGTTTATATGAGCGCCTTGATATTGTGTGCAACCATCTATACGAATTATACGTGTATCATCAGGACACATATCCCAACCGCACGATACCCCCTTTAATGCGGCGACGCTTTGTCTATCTTCTGCTGAAGCGAGCTGAACGCATTGATACCACATTCTCCATTGATGAATGCCCGCGCCAGTGCTATGAGCAGGTAGCGACCCTTGTCCATGTGGCCGGCAATGCTCACACACTCGACGGCGACTTGGCTGGTCGACTCGTATTCCGACTGGCTCGGATGCACGCGTTGAACGCACTTCTACCCATTTTAAATGCATATGTGACTCGCTCAGACATGCCCGTGGATCCAATCTCAGCTGGACAACCTCTAGCCGCTGTGTTAGATGAATCTCTTACATGGTTCTTAAAGACAGCGCCAGACAATCCCACCAAACAGACTGCTTTGGCACTCGGCATCGAGGCGCTCCGGCTCGCTTTTTTGCGCAATTGGCCCATCAAACATACCCTTGTGCAGCGCTGGCTTTCATGTGCAGGCTCATCCCTCACAAAAACATGCTTGAACGCGCCAACCTCGCCCAAACTGCCGCCACAAATAACAGTGTCTATGCAGGGTGCAAATGACATTGGCGGTATTCTTCGTGACGTGTGCGCGTATAGACCTCAATACATGCATGAACGTGCGGTGGTAGTCTTGTCGAAACTTGGTGATCCGCGCCCCGCCTTCGACCTCCTTCTTTCGTCCTCGACATGCCATTCAAGTCTTGCGCCTCTGCCTTTTGACATATATGCCGCTATCATTTCTGCCTTGACATGGATGGTTCGCTCAAACATATCGCGACAAGCCGCAATGACTCTGGCTGTTTATGTGCTTGATAGGCTTTTGCAGGCTGGATTGCGTGCGGACGAGCAAATGTATGGCGAACTCATACGTGCTCTTCAATGCATGCTTGTTCCAACCAGTTCAAGAACCTCCGAAGTAGGATCTGCATGGCTGAAAGAGTATCAAGCGAAGCTTCACCACATCGAATGGCATGCCTACCTGGTCCACTTTACCACTGAGATGCTTGCTCGAGATGATGTGGGCGTCATCCGCATCGACCATCTGCGTCTTCTTCTTCGCATGCATATCCAAAGTCGTCAGTTCAGAATGAGCCGGTGGCTATACGAGCAAATACGCGACGCCTATCCAGACGCACTTCCTTGCTCCATACCAACGATGTTCTCCTGGCTTTTTCTACGTGCGTATTCACGGCCTAGCAGCCTTTCATTTGCTATGCGCATGTATCAAGACTGGCTTGCATTCGGTCATGCATTGCCGTGCGCTCAGATTGAGCCATATCTTTGCGCGCTACTTTCCCATGGGATGGCCTCGATGGCACAGCGCGTGATTCACGACCAATGTCAACTCGGACGCCTGCCGCGTCCGACATTGACAGTACTTGTCGTGCGTGCTTACTTTGTTTGCGGCTATTTTGATGCGGCGCTTGCATGGGCATCCGATCTGCTTGCCCTACCTGACACGACCACCCCTGTGACGGACTCTGCTCATCCAGCAATTCCGTCATTGGAATACTACGCCATCTGCCTGTCTGAGGCAGGTCGTTGTGGTCAGTATGGTATGGATCAGCATGCACTCCTGACGCTGCATCGGCTCTTTGAAGAGTTTCAGCTTGGTCTAGCACATGCTATGACTTCTGATCAGGTCTGCCTTCACACCGTGACTCGTGCGTACTATGGCATGATCCAGGTGCTGCTGAAAGCACTTGAAGGAGAAACGGAAACATCTACCCTGCATGACCGGACCACACACTCCAACGCGACAGATCAAAGCCATGCGATTTACAGGCGCATCGAAATGCTATGGCATGAATGGGACGATTTGTTCGGCACGTTGTCCGACGGACATTCTGCTTTAGCGCTACGTGATGATATGAAAACACTCTTAACACAAATGGAAAAGTTTGTGCCACGCCCATCAGCCGCGCAAATCGATCAAGAGCGAAAAGGCGGTTAGTAAGACGTGACTTTCGTTCCTAATGTAACTTGATTTGGCCCAACTTGTCCCGTCAAAACCTTGGGTAGGAAGCACAAGGTTGACTCCTTAGATAGGGCGTCGCCGAGCAAGTTCGATGACACTGACTCATGCATACATGCTTGCACTGTACAAAGCATGATTGTGCGCACGCTTGGCAACAAGGTCGCCTAGTTAGATTTCATTGCTGTACATGTTTCTTGGTATATATCGGAATAAGGCAGGGGATGCAGGGTAGAACAAAATCCTACCTTGTACACCATCATCCTGATGAAAGCGCAGAACTGCAATGATATCGTCGTAAGCACATACGTACATAGAAGTATATACTCACGCAACTTCTGGTCGCAAATAAGGCACACCTGTGGGCGTATATTCAACTAGGTGCGTGACTTCCACAGTAGGGCGACGCGCACAAAGCCGGAATACGCGCTCAACTGGCTGACATAGGATGCGGTGCTGCTGAAGCTGACAATGAAATTGGACGACTTCGGCTAATTCACACACCCCTTTCGACTTTCGTGGCTGAGAGGAAGCATGAGGCACAGGGGAGTAAGACATGCTTCTCAACACAAAGCCAAAATAAAACTGCTAGGTAATGAGGAAAAAGGAGAAAAAGCCGCGAGCCGAAAAATTAGACAACGCTTAGTCCCTTGCTCAAAATAGAGCGTCTGGATGTGGCGAGACAAAATGAGCACACAACTATCGACGAATGCCTCCAGCCTATAGAGAAAGGTTCGAAGCTGAAGGCAACCGCATTCTTATGAACCCCAACGCTGCAACTAAGACTTACCCGCCAATCTGCCTGCCTATGAGGAGCCGCGGCAAAGGGCCAATAACGGTGCATCACGTGGAAGACATGCAAGTCTCGCACGTGCGTACGACACACTCGCACGGATTGTGCACGCTGGCGGCGTGTGGGCCAATGTAGGGCCGATACGTGGAGTCAAACGTAGATCGACGAGCAGCGGGCGGGGCGGACAGAGAAAGGGGGTCACGCATATGAAAGGCACCGACAGTTCTCATCGAACATCCTTCTCTCACCCATCATCTCTTCCTGATTCCTAATATGTCGAACTACAAGGTCGCTGATATTTCGCTTGCTGCTTTCGGTCGCAAGGAGATCCAGATCGCTGAGGGTGAAATGCCCGGTCTCATGGCCCTGCGTGAGAACTACGGTCCTTCGCAGCCACTGAAGGGCGCTCGCATCGCTGGTTGCTTGCACATGACGATCCAAACGGCTGTGCTGATCGAGACCCTCGTCGCTCTTGGTGCACAGGTGTCGTGGTCGTCGTGCAACATCTTTTCGACTCAAGACCACGCTGCCGCTGCTATTGCTGCAGCCGGTATTCCTGTGTTTGCCTGGAAGGGCGAGACGGACGAGGAGTACAACTGGTGCATTGAGCAAACGCTGAAGGCGTTCCCGAATGGAGAGCCTCTGAACATGATTCTGGATGATGGTGGTGACCTTACATGGACGATTCACAACAAGTACCCTGAACTGCTCGAGAACATCCGTGGTCTGTCTGAGGAGACGACTACTGGTGTGCATCACTTGTACATGGCGGTGAAGAAGGGCGAGCTTAAAGTGCCCGCCATCAACGTGAACGACTCGGTCACCAAGTCGAAGTTTGACAACTACTACGGTTGCCGTGAGTCACTTGTCGATGGTATCAAGCGCGCTACAGACGTCATGCTTGGCGGCAAGGTCGCCGTTGTGGCAGGTTTCGGTGATGTCGGCAAGGGTTGTGCCGAGTCGCTCCGTTCGTACGGCTGCCGTGTCATTGTGACGGAGATTGACCCGATCAACGCTCTGCAGGCTTCCATGGCCGGCTACCAAGTCGACACGATGGACGATGTCGCATCGCAAGCCAACATCTTCGTCACTACGACAGGCAACCGTGACATTGTGACGACAAAGCACTTTGAGATGATGCCGGAGGATGCCATTGTGTGCAACATTGGTCACTTTGACATTGAAATTGACGTTGCTGGTCTTAAGAAGATCGCGAAGGAGGTCGTGAACATCAAGCCCCAGGTCGACCGCTACACATTGCCTAGCGGCCGCCACGTGATCTTGCTTGCTGAAGGCCGTCTTGTGAACCTGGGCTGTGCCACAGGCCACCCATCGTTCATTATGAGTGCTTCGTTCTGCAACCAGACACTTGCACAGATCACTCTCTGGAACGACAAAGAGAACAAGTACCAGCGCGGTCAGGTGTACATGCTCCCCAAGACGCTCGATGAAGAGGTGGCTCGTGCGCACCTTGCTAAGCTGAACGTGAAGCTCACGAAGCTCACGCAGGTCCAGTCTGACTACCTCGACATCCCTATTGACGGTCCTTACAAGGCTGACCACTACCGCTACTAAGCAACTCGCGGTAGTTTTCTCCTGATGGTACAGGCTAACTCTGTCTATGAGGGGTGAGAAAAAACGTGTTTTCCATTCTTATTTTCTATTTTCTTTGGTGTCAACACCCTGTATGTATAGTACTCAACGCGCTTGATACGGTTTGTGGCTGTTGCTGATGCACACCGTCTACATTTTTCATACGATCCTTTCATAGGGAATACCATCCTTTTCAACAAGGCAAAATATCTGTTTTGCTGTTGCGTAGGTCTTTTTTGCGTTCCACGACAGGTACAAGCATTACCTAATATTCTCCTGCTTAGTCTACATAGTCCACGCGGAATCTTTATGTTGCCACCAAGCTTCACGCATCGTTGGACATAGGAAAAGTCTTGAACGTTGAGATATGATCGGTCATAGTCCAATAGCATTGTAAAAGTCTATGAATCAATGACGCTCCCTGACAGCCCACGTTGGTTGTTATCCAGCACCATGTCCCCATTCCTTAGCGGCTGTAGCGGTGACTGATGTCTCCACTCGTGACGTGGCTGACGCGTTTGTGCCTTGATTGCCCTTCCCACATCACATGACACAAATTCGTTCAATGATCGATCCGCCGAGCAGGTGGTAATTTTGTCGGAGGCCAAACGAATGTGGCAGCGTCTTGCCACACGCTCGGCTGCCCTGTTCCGCCGTGGTTGTGGTCCAGTTTATCGTGGTTTCACCAACACACGAGTTTGTGCCACCATGGGTGCTGTTAGCACAGGTGTAGTGCGAACAGCGTCGCTCGTTGAGCAATTGCGTAACCGCATGCAATCACACAACCTGCATGCGTACATTGTGCCGTCAGAGGACGAACATGCTAGTGAGTATCCCTCAGATGCAGATTTGTTGCGAGGGTATATAACTGGCTTTAACGGTTCTGCTGGCTGCGCCCTTGTAACGCAGAAAGAAGCGCTCCTTTTTACGGATGGCCGCTACTTTCTCCAAGCTTCGCAGCAGCTTGAGCCAGGCGTTTGGACGCTTATGCGTATGGGCGAGCCGGGCGTGCCTTCGTGGGATAATTGGCTTGTAGAAAACATGCCGGCAAATTCACGCGTCGGCGTGGATCCGAAACTCATTAGTGCCGAAGACGCACACACACTAGAGAAAGCGCTCAAGCTTTCGTCATCAGCACTCGTCCCACTTCACGACAATTTGGTTGCTAGTGTGTGGCCAGACCGTCCCGCCCGGCCGCACGAGCCTATCTTCCCACTACCTGAATCCATTACAGGACAGAGCGTTGCCACAAAACTGCAAGCATTGCGGGAAGAAATGCGGAAGCAGCAAGCGTCGGCCTTTGTCGCCACTATGCTCGACGAAGTGGCATGGCTCTTGAATCTGCGTGGAAATGATGTACCGTTCAATCCAGTGTTCTTTGCTTTTGCTATTATTACACAAGATGCATGTCACTTCTACGTGGATGAGTCGCAGCTTTCTGAAGATGCGCGGAAGCATCTTGGATCGCAGGTTACGGTTCGTCCATACGCTTCGTTTTACACGGATCTTGCGGCCCTGAAGCAGCGCGTCCTTATTGGAAAGCGTGCATCTTGGGCCGTATATGATGCACTAGGTGCTGAAAACGCGCATATTGTGCGCTCTATCCTCGTTGACCAGAAAAGCATCAAAAACCCAGTCGAACTTGATGGATTTCGCGAAGCGCATTTGCGTGATGGAGCAGCGCTTGTATCATTCTTTGCATGGCTTGAAGCTATGTTGACGACTGAGGGACAAGTCGTCTCAGAGACACACGCAGCTAAGCAGCTCACTGCGTTCCGCGAGCAGCAAGAGGATTTCCGTGGTTTAAGCTTCCCTACGATTTCGTCGACGGGACCGAACGGCGCCATTATTCATTATGCTCCACCAGAGGAAGGCAGTCCGCCTATCGACCCGAACAACCTGTATGTGTGCGACTCTGGCGCGCACTTCACGTTTGGTACGACAGACGTCACTCGAACGCTACACTTCGGTACACCAACTGCTGAGCAGCGACGTTGCTTCACGCGTGTGCTGCAGGGACACATTGCCATTGATCAGCTTATTTTCCCGACTCATGTGACAGGCTATGTGATTGATGCACTTGCGCGTGCACCGGGATGGCGCGATCATCTTGAATACCGCCATGGAACCGGGCACGGTGTAGGCCACTTCTTGAATGTACATGAGCCACCTATGGGGATTGGCACGCGCCCCGTGTTCAATGAGACGGGCCTTCAGCCCGGCATGGTGCTAAGCAATGAGCCGGGCTACTATCTCGATGGCCATTGGGGTATCCGAATTGAGAACCTGGTAATTGTGCAGCCCCATTTCCTTCCAAATGGTGCTGAGCCGCCGACTAGCAAAGGATTTTTGCGGTTTGAGCGCCTAACAATGTGTCCGATTCAAACCCGACTGATCGACACAGGCTTGCTCTCACCTGACGAGCGTGCATGGATCAATGCCTACCACGATGAAGTACTGACGAAGCTGCGTCCTCGTGTTGAGAAGGATGTGCGTGCATTGAAGTGGCTTGAACGAGAGTGTGCGCATATATAAACAAAGAAACGAAAGAGGATCGTATATGCTTCTTTGAGATAGAGAGACGACTCGATCCTTCTCAGTTGCACCGAACCCCGTAGCGAAAACGAGCTTGTTATTGGCGGCCAAAACTTCGATTTATGACCGACGGAGAGAAGCGAATTCCCACAACGGCGGCAACGCCGATGAGGGGGCCTGGTCGCCCAAAGATGCTGCTTTGAGTGAGTCTCGCTTACGAGGCTTATACTGCAAGGCCAAGGGCAAAAGTAGGGCCGATGAAGAGCCTGCTTGCTTAATGAATTTATGCTTCAAAAGAGTCGATGCCGTTGGACGCCGCAATGGATCGCGAGTAAGGCACTGCGCCACAAAATCTCTGCACGCACGCGAGTACGTGGGAGCGAGTTCAGGTGGTGGGTTACGTGGAACCAAGTGCAAGACTTTCATCGGATGCAGATCCGCATAGGGCGGCTCCCCCTCTAGTAATTCTATCGCCATAATGCCCACACTCCATATATCCGCCTTGGTATCATAGCCACTCTGCTTGATGACCTCGGGACCCATCCAGTAAGGGGTACCAACGAATGTCCTGTCTTTCTTCATGCGTGCATGTAGCTGTCCGGCAACGCCAAAGTCTGCAAGTTTTACACAGCAATCACCTTGACTGACATGGAGCAAGACATTTGCTGCTTTCACGTCGCGATGAACCTTTTGTTCAGCATGCAAATATGTCAAGGCACGCAGCACATCACGAACAATCACGGCCATATGAGCTTCGCTAAAGTGTCCTGCACGCGCATGCTCTGAGCAGCTGCCTCCAGCACAATACTCCATAACAATCCACAACTGTGTGTCGACAACGAAGCTGTCGTAATATGTGGTCACGAAGGGACATCGGATCTGACTGAGAATTTGTATCTCTTTCTGAACTGCCAGCAGCTCTTCAGTAGACAAATCCAAATCCACTGTCTTGACAGCAACAATTTGATCATTCGCGTGGTCCAATGCACGATATACCTTGCTACAGACGTCAGGTCGGTGCGTGTGTTCACAGTACTCACCCAAACGATCCCGATCCTATTAGCTCAAGAAACTCAATGTGGGAATGTGGATTTGAAGTTGAAACCGCCGTAGCGACCGGCGTCCCAACGTGCGACATCGAAATCGACAGCAACGACAGCTCACACGTTCGTCCAACCGATCGGCCCTTGTGTTGTATCGGCGGCGCCCTTACGTGCCCCACAGCTGTCAATTTGGGCGTACACGAGTGCAATTCTGTCGCGACACGCACGGAACACGCGAGTAAGTGGCCGAAAAGGAAAAAGGACACTCGCTCCAGTGACATGATACTGCACGTGATGCTCGCTCGCTTACCAGCTCAACTTGCATCGCGACGTGTGCGCATGGCCAGCGGCAGAAGTCGGCATGACCAGACGCTAACGAAGCAACACGGAAGATCAGTTATTCAGCACATGATAGAAGATAGGATTACTACATACAAGTACGATGGAACGATCAGAACTACCTTGCTGAACGAGTTTTATTAACGTGGCGACGATTGCGCCCACAACGGACACACACTTCGTGCATTGGGTACTTCCGACATACGCATCCGCGCAACTGCATGGCGCTGCGGAGTAGAAGGTTTGATGGCTTTTCGGGACGCATAACCATCGCGAGTGTGTGTGTGTGGCTCCGGGCTAGGACTCATGACCAAATAGTCGCCATGGTTCAACGATTTAGAGCCCATGGATTTGGGCGTGTCGGGCAAGGAGGCAGCGCCGGCCGGAGGCGTTGTGATACTACCACCACGTTCATTGGAAGTGGGCAGAGAAGCGACACCGGCCAGCGGTGTCGTGAAACGATCATTGCGATCGTGAAAATGGAACACTGGCCGGCAGAGCTCGACGGTGCTGTGTGAAATGGAGCGCCGATGTGAACGAACACCAGGCTGTGGCGGGTGTAGATGTCGGCCCTGTGTCCGCACATGACTCCGTGGCACATGATTGTCGTGCGGGGCTGAGCTTATGTGTGCATGGCGCTGCGCTGGATCAGCTGGCGGACAAAGCAAGCCCAAATCGGTTCGCGAGGCCGCTGACGACGACAGCGTGGCAGTGGAAGGAACTGGATCACTTCCACGAATAGGCACATAATGATCATGTGCCCGGCGTGCCTCGGGCATAGACGCATTGCGCACATGTCCCGAATGCGATATGGGCACGCGTCGAGGAGCGAATGTAGCCGGGTACGACGTTGCGCAAGCTACACCCAAACCATGAGAGGCTGCGGATGCGCTTGATGCACTACGGTGCCCATTCAAACCAGCGAATTGTCGAGATCCATGGGCCTGCCGCGAGACAGGAAATGGAGGTGATGACAAGGTAGAGGAAGAGGATGAAGACGCAGGGGCAGGGAATCGAAATGTCGAGGACGATGACGGAATTGATGTTTGTGGCGAAGTGGATGAAGCCAGGCGCCGGCGTTTGTGTGAGACATCGGCAACTCCTTTCTGTTCCCGCAAGAGGAGTTCAGGCGTTGGATAGTTATGTAGATCAGAAGACTTCTGCGTTCGATGGTGCGGCGATCCCAGCTGGGGCGCTGATGCCACACGCGCGAGGCGTTCACGTGCGGTTTGTGATGCATAATGATCTTGTGGTATGGGTGTCTGTGGTCGCACATCTGCTTCTGATCGTGTGTCACATAGGGTAGCTTTAGATGCAACTGCGGAGGAAGGTGACGACGATGGCTGCGAAGGAAGCGATGGAATAGGCAAAGCAGTGAGGCGCATCACGGGGCTGCCTCTCTCTTTCGAATCGATGGTTTCAAATTGGAAATGGCGCCCAAATAGGCTCTCGTACAAAGACATGGTCGGAGCTGGTGAGACTGTTAACGAAGAAGACGAAGCCGAGGACGAAGGATGGAGTGATGGCACTTGATCGAAAGGCTTCGACAATGTTGGAGAATGTGAATGAGCGCCACTTGTGAGCCCAGCCTCAGATGCAGCCAAACGTAATCGCCAGCGAAGAAGTTCAGCTCGTTCCAACAGTGGTTCATGTTTAGCGGAGAGTGGCGTCGTAAGCTGTGCAACTGCCATACTTGTGAGTGAGTCAAAAGGTGCGAACGCCCTCTCTCTCTCTCTTGTTGTCACCTACTTCTTCAATTGTCCCAAGCACAAAGATATACACACACACACGCGACCACGTACAACACAAAGGAGGGCAGTCAAATCGGCGCTATTAGTTGCAGGGACACGCTGGTCGACCCAAGGCAACGCGCGCGCCAACGTAAGGAGGTCGATCGGGAGGCGCCTTTATCGCATGCAGACATCGCGTCGCGTAATGTGTCGGCCGGACACGCGCATTGAATGAGGTGGAGCGCACAGCCGCATCGCGTGTGGACGCAGTGAAGGGAGTGGAGTGAGTCTGTGCATCTAAAGGTAGGCGCGAGTCGCTCCTCATTGAGCCCAAGATGGAAAGGCCAGTCCAGGAGCAGCGAAGGGAACCTACCAAGTTTACGCCCCAAGAACGTACGTTGTAACACGAAGCCGGATTTAACTACTAGTTGAGGCTCTGCGTCAAATTGGTTCAAATGTGTGGATGTCGCGAGTGGTACGTGTTCGTGTACAATCGCTAGAAGCTTTATTTGTTGGGAAAGAAAGGGTCGGGATGTTGTTTTATCACTAACACGTCCAGATTGGTTTTCTCGGTGGATCTGCGACGATGTTTTACATGCTTGGTCGGTTGCGTCGGCGTCCTGGATTTGTCGGTACTGCATTCTATACCTTTTTTGGTGGATTTGCGGGTTCTTTGTTCATGATTCCCTTAGGAATTGCAATGAGCCGCAACTCCTTGCGTTCCGTGCAGGATCCGAACCATTTGGCAAGTGCGCTACATGACACCATGGAACAGCGTCGTCGCGGCTTCGTTCCAAAGCAACAACCCTTGTCTGACGCGCCAGTCTCAGAGACGGCCGAATCGTCTGGATGGTCTGATCCAGCTGCAACTTCAGAGACATCCGAGCCCATGTTCGCGCCTGCAGCATCATCAGATTGGTCAACACTGGAGCCGAAATCTGCTGGTCTTAACAAGAAGAGCGCTGATGCACCGCCGGCCTCACGCTGGGATGAGATCCGTGGGAACCGGACAAGCGAGCCGAGTAAATGGGAACAGATTCGCCAAGAAAATGCGAAGAATGCCTTGCCTGCACATGTGAATGCCAGGCAACGCTCCTCGCAAGAGCACGAGCAGAAGCAACCGCTCTCTGACTACGATCGTGCCATGAATGAGTATCGTGCTGCATTTGAGCGTGAGCGCCAAGGCATCGATGTGACAACTGGCTTTACAGAGCACAATGAAGCATTACGTGAGTAGGCTAGGAAGTCAGATCCATTCGATACAGCAGAAATATGATACTATGTTTTGTGGTCATAAGAATCTGATTCAGTTTACTTCGTCTTACAAATCGTTATCAATGGCCTTTTCGTTCATGTAAAGACATTTTTAGTGTGAGATGGGACGGGGCGCATCGGACGACGGTGCTTGTCTGAGAGAGTCGAGGAGCCGGCGACACTGCGTAAGGCATGGTGCATAGATGGATCTGAACGCTTGTTTTCCGACGGAGGCCGCATTTTACTGGAACGGCGCACCAACCGTTGCGGCTGCATTTTGAGCATATCAACCGGTGCAGTTGTCGTCACAGGAGAAACATAAGACATGGGATTCGATTCATCAAGGGACTCTGGCGCTTGTTGATTTACTCCTAGGGGCACACTTGATGGTCCATGCATATTTGGTATATCATTTGACGCAGGAAGTCCCGAAGCAGGACCTTCGTTTGTCAATGAGTCTGATAATACGGGAAGGACACAAGAATGAGTTGTTGAATTTATTCTTCGATTCAGATGTGTACGTGATCGGGCCCGCCGTAAGGATGGACTTTCACTTGTGCATGCACTAGGGCTTTTGCCGCTCATCTCTGCATCTGGATCGATCGCATCGATCCCATTAGCATTGATTGTAGCTGAACTGGCCTCCGTTCTGGCATCATTACTTTGAATTGTGGAAAATGCAGACTCGCATGCAGACGTAGAGTCATCCTGTTTCATACGGTCCTGTACGTGTTGATGTAGTTCATGGATTCGCCGGGAGCCAGTAAGGGCCACAGGCTCCCCATCGCCCCGAGCAAGTGACGCATCAGTCACATGGGTCTGTTTGGCCGAGCTCGGAGACAACTGAGGAAGAGACTTGCAGCGTGACAGTCGATGTTTTGACGAGCAACGCTGGATAGACAGTGGCTGAGGTGCCTGAGATGTGGGTACAGGCCGTCTTAAAGCGGAAATGTCTTGCGACATTTTCTCATGACTCTTGAACAGGCCATGGAGACCGGCGAGCGTGGCGCGTTTTGCGAGATGGAATCCAGGACGTGAAAAAGGGAAATATTGAGCAAATCCACTCGGCGTATCTAGAGGATCATATTCAGTGCCCTTCAGGTCCAAGTGCTTCGGAGTACTGATACCGTTGGGCGTCGATACGAAAAGCTGCGGCGGTGGTGGCGGCACAGGCTCCGGCATCGTCGCTTCCCAACGCAGGCGGACCGGGCACACATGTGTGTGCCAACGAGGTTCAATTGGCACCTTAGTTCCGTCGCGTCCACAGTTGCAAACCGGCAAGGAGTCAGCACGCTGCATGCGGCGTGACTTGAGAGCTTTGTGTAAAAGATCTTCACTTTTAGAACGCCGTAATCCCCGAGGAAGCACCGTAGAATCTGTATCATACACCTGTACAACCGCATCTTTCCGCGACAGAACAGGCTTTGCAGGAGACGATAGAAATCCTAGAGCCGGCGTAGCGTCGACAGTGAGCTGAGATGATGGAACAACAGCAGCCGCGGAGACCTCTGTTGCGGGTGCTGTTTTCTTGAACTGAGATGGAATCGTTGGAACCGGCGGCACTGGCGGATCCGGGTAGACCGATGGTCCGAGAGGGAGCTTCGGAACTGGTGGTGTGTCTGCTCCGGTGTTGCTTGAATGGCGGTACGCGACACTCGCATCCCAAATCGAGCTTTTCCGGCGCAGTGGACGTCGTTTTAACGCATGATCACTCTGCGACGTACGCAATACATGCACATCGCTTGTTTTGCTTGGCTTTGTTTTAGTTTTTTTGGTCTGAGATTTCGAGACGGAATCTTGACTGGATGACATGATCCCTTGCATCCATCGCTCGATATCTTGACGTTTCTCGGGTGACCGCTGCAGATTCACATTCGTTGCAGACTCATGTAATGGTTTAAGCGATGATCGAGCATGCTTGGGTTTATCTTCAACAACAAGACCCATATCATCCGCGTCATCAATAGTAATCACATGGGGTATCTTTGGTGTGACGATTCGAGTTTCTTTGTAACCTTCACGCTCTAATAAATCCTGGAGACTATCGAAACCAGAGGAGCGAGGGAGCGACGAAGGCGGCAGCTTCATATCCAGTTGTTCGCCCTGCTTCCACTGCTGCTGCTGCTGCGAGGACATGGGCCGTGATGGTGTCGTGGGACGCCGCTCATACCCTAATCCCACGTTCTCCTTTGCATGAGACGGAAAAACTCTTGGTCGTCCAGAAGACATGGACATAGTTTGTGACGAGGTCATTCGACCAGCCCAGTCGGTTCTAGGCACGGTCGTGGCCATGCCACTGAGTGATTGAAGATCACTTGTACAAACACTGATGACACTAAGCTAGGAATGTGTCAAGACGCATGACACATGGACCTGCCTATAAGTTCTTGACACACGCCCAATTTTTTCCCAGTCTCCACGACAAACAACACGCAGGCACACACAGCACGCTGCGACGCTGGCACTCGTGAAGGCGAGTCGTGAGGTGGAGGAAGAGACTCGACACGCGTCATGTCACGTGCTTGTCTTTATCGAGTCAAACAGAGTTGAGCGCTGGGCTTGGCTAGGCTGTGGCGAACTTGACTAGGCGGAAAAGGGGGGAGGAACTTCAGCCTTGGCACTGATTGCTAAAGCCGCGAGGCAAGCGTTATCAATCGGACCAACATTCCACCATTGATACATAGCTACGATGCGTGCGTGGCTGCTGTCCGGTCGAAATGCATTGCGCGTGCACCCTCTCACGCGTTCCACACGGCCTGTATACACGCAAGCGCGACAAATCACTGCTCGTGCCTTGCATACGTCAGGTTCTGCGCGCATCCAAAGTCCGGCTTCGCGTGAACTTGCAGGTGATCGTGTACGTCTACAAAACAACCGATAAGAGTAAAAGGCAGCTGACTGTATCTACCAGGAAACTATTACGCGGCTTTTATACTCTATTGCGTCGCGTAATGAGGTTGAGCGCTACCTGCGAATCTTCAGTGCAGCCAACAAGTTTGCTGTCATCAAAGTGGGAGGCGCGATCCTGACCAATGAGCTGGATGATCTCGCACTGAGTCTGACATTCTTGCACCGTGTCGGTCTGTATCCGATTGTTTTGCATGGTGCTGGACCACAGTTGAATGAGATCCTTGAACGAGAAGGTGTCGTTCCCGACTATTCAGACGGGATCCGGATCACCGACGCCACTACACTCCGCATCGCACGACGAGTGTTCTTAGAAGAGAACCAAAAGCTCGTTGAAAAGCTCGAATCTCTTGGCAGCCGTGCGCGTCCTATTCCGCTAGGCGTGTTCACGGCCTCGTACCTGGACCAGGACCGCTATGGGCTTGTGGGCAAGATCGATCAGGTTGACAAGGAACCGATTGAAAGCGCGATTCGCGCGGGTTGCCTGCCTATCCTTACAAGTTTGGCACTCACGCAAGACGGGCAGATTCTTAATGTCAATGCAGATGTTGCTGCAAGCGAGCTAGCCAAGGTGCTGGAGCCCCTTAAGATCGTGTACCTGAGCGAAAAGGGCGGTCTTTACCATGGCAAGTCGGGAGAATTGATTGAATCCATTAATCTGGACGAAGAGTATGACTCGCTCATGAAGGAGGAATGGGTCAAGTACGGCACGAAGCTGAAGCTGCGTGAGATCAAGGAGCTTCTTGATCATCTGCCGCGCTCGTCGTCCGTCGCAATTATCTCGGTGGACCAGTTGCAAAAGGAACTGTTTACTGACAGTGGAGCTGGTACGCTGGTTCGTCGAGGTTATAAGCTGTTCCGATCGTCGTCGATCCAGGACATTGGTGCTGAGCGTCTTCGCACCATGCTTCATGAGCACGACGACGATGTACGTGAGAATCGCAAGAGTGCGTCACAGATCTTCTCGGAACTCTCACAGACACCCTACACGGTGTACGGTGATGAAGGATTGGGCTGCGTCGCTTTTGTGTCGCATCCACCAGACGAAGTGCCTGTGTTGACGCGTCTGGTCATGACACGAGATGCCGCAATGAATCACGTTATTGATAATATCTGGGGGATGATTCGGAAAGACTATCGACGTCTAGTGTGGACGTCGCGTGCCGACGACGAAAACCGGGCTTGGCACTTTGAACATGCAGATGGCAGTTTCACGCGCAACCGGCGCAGCCTCTATTACTATGGTATCCAGGATGTTGGCGAAGTCGAGCGCACGATGCGCCAGCTTGAGGAGAAAGGGCGCATTGAGCGTGCGTATCTGCCTCTGAACATGCGTCGTGTTCCCAGCGGAACGGCGCGTGGTTTCTGTACATATACGCATGCCTCAACTAAGCGTCCTCAACAGGGGCGAGAGTCGTACACGCTCGGGCGTCGGACATACGCCACAACCGCGGAGCCAAAGCGAGTGGCGTTAATTGGTGCCCGTGGCTACACCGGACGGTCATTGGTTCAGCTCATCAATGCGCACCCGAACCTGGCACTTTCGCATGTAAGTTCACGTGAGCTTGCTGGTCTTCCTCTAGATGGATACACCAAGGAGCAAGTGTACTACGCGAATATTGGCCCAGAGGACCTGAAGAAGTTGGAAAGTGGTCGAAGTAGTGTCGCCCCGCCCGATGTTTACATTATGGCTTTGCCGAATGGGGTGTGTCGCCCGTTTGTGGATGCAGTGCGGGAGGGCGGAAAAGGAAAAGCACAGGGACACGGTGTGATTGTGGACCTTAGTGCTGATCACCGCTTCGACGACGCATGGACGTATGGTCTTCCTGGTGCGTTTGCGACGGCGTCTCGTTCGTGACTAACGACGGCAAGAACTGTACTCACGAGAAGCCATTCAGCAATCGAAGTTGATTTCGAATCCAGGCTGTTATGCGACCAATACGCAAATGCTTCTTGCGCCTCTGCTTCCATACCTGGACGCAACACGCCCTCCTACGGTGATGGGTGTGTCAGGCTACAGTGGCGCTGGCACGAAGTCGAGTGGTAAGCCAAGCACGCCCGGAGAGCGCCCCGTCACGCTGCCCAAACTTGACCCCGAGACACTGCATGGGGCAGTTCGGCCGTATGCGCTTACAGACCACATCCACGAACGTGAAGCTCGGTACCATCTGACCAAGCTGGCGAATGGAACACCTGTGAACGTGGCATTTACTCCGATCGTCGCACCTTGGTTCCAAGGTATCATATCGACAGCAAGTGTCCCACTAAGCACAAAACTCACAGCACGCGAGATCAAGCAACTCTTCGAAGAAAAGTACCAGGGCGAGAAGCTAGTAGAAATTCTTCCTCATGTGCCGGAGATTACGGACATTGCATTGAAACACGGATTCAAAGCCGGAGGATTCCAGGTGCATTCTAGCGGCGAGCGCGTCGTTATCGTGGGTGTGATTGACAATCTGCTGAAAGGTGCAGCTACACAATGTATGCAAAACCTGAACTTGGCTCTGGGCCTTGACGAATTTGCAGGGATCCCAATGGAATAGGTCGGTAGGCAGCACGGCGATTTCGACATAGATTGTGGCCAATCAGACCTCGCGTTGGACTGCTAATTTAGACGGATCGATCTGCTTGGACTAAGCATGCGCGGCGAGATTATATAAGCTCATCTGAGCTCTTCCCCCTTTCATTTGACCTCGGTCTTCCAAGGCCCCCCCGTAAGCAGGACAAGGGGGCGGAGGCTGCGCGGCTGACAGATGTGGCCAAGTGAGTTGTAGTAAACAGGGCCAAACCCTAGCCGACAGCGTAATTTGGAGAGAATCCAGCAAATACTGCCGCGTGTCCGATCACCATGCCCTATGGACACTCCTCGTTCGTGCCGCCGTCACAGATGGGCCAAGATCTGTACGGCGTGCCGCCTCCATCGAAAGAATCACCCTGGCTCGAAAACCTGAAGAGTCTCTCGTCAAGCGCCGAGGATGTCATGGACAGTGTATCGCAGCCGATACGGCCATATATCCCGGCCATTGGGCGCTTCCTCATTGTAGTGACGTTCTTGGAAGATGCTCTCCGTATCATTACGCAGTGGCATGACCAGACTTTGTACTTAAGCAAGTATCGAGGTATGCCGATGTTCATCGCATACGTGTTCTTGATCCTCAATGTGGTGGTACGTATAGATCACTTGAGTGGTGCCCGGTTATGCGTAGTGACTCTTACACATTTGCTTCTCGCAGCTCATGATCATATCATCGTCGCTTGTGATTGTACGTCGCATGCCTGAGATATCGATTGGCTCGCTTCTCTTTGTGATTGTGATCCAGGGCTTTGGGTACGGATTGATCACTGACTTTAATTTCTTCCTGCGCAACCTATCGGTGATTGGCGGTCTATTAATGGTATTTTCAGACAGTCTTGCACATAAACGCAAGAATCTGTTTGCAGGCCTACCAAGTTTGAGCGAGACGGATAGAAAGATCTACTTCCAGCTGGCCGGGCGTGTGCTTTTGATATTCTTGTTTTTCGGATTCGTACTTCAAGGCGAATGGACTACGCTCCGTGTGGTTGTTTCGATCCTCGGCTTTGGAGCATGCATAATGGTAGCCATCGGATTCAAGGCTCGTTGGAGCGCTATGTTCCTCGTGCTACTCTTGAGTGTGTTGAACGTACGTATGCCTTTTTCTCCTGCTGCCAGAGGCGTCATATCGCTTGTGCTTGTATGCTAACACGCCCACAGATTGCCGTCAACAACTTCTGGACCGTTCATTCTGCGCACCCACAGCGCGACTTCCTGCGTTACGACTTTTTCCAAACCCTATCCATTGTGGGCGGCTTGCTTCTCCTTGTGAGCCTGGGTCCAGGCGGGTTCTCTATGGACGAACGCAAGAAGGTGACATGATGTGCTATCAAACCCCCTACCAAACCCCTTCGCACATATGCACATACTTGGCATTAGCAAAAAGTCTATCTATGTAGGATGACGGATTGTGTACGTTGAGTTGTCAGTAATGAAAAAGTTTTTTTTGTGAATATCTTACACAAGCCTACTTGCTCAAGGAAGCACACCACCTTGTTAACACACACGTAAAGCAAACAGCGTCAGTTATAAAGGATTGCATACGCTATTACTTGCGGTGTGTGCCATCAGGAGCAATGCCACAGCGCTGCACCAAAGCGTTCCAGTATGTAGGGAAATCAAACTTGTAATAGTACTGGCCACCAGTGAACTGAGCATCAAGCTGGTCAGGTGGAATGAAATCAGTCATATCTGGGTAGTTGAAGCGAATTTTGTCCTTCGTAACGGCGTCCAGAAATGGCGATAGCGCCGAGAAGAATGCAGAAATGAACCGCGGCGAGTTGCACACAAAAGCACGGCCAAGACGCTCAACATAATACGTCTGAAGAATGTGCGCAACGTGCCGAGCCGTGCCGAGCGATGGCATCGACGACAAGTGTGTGTCGTGGAAATCGACAACGATCGTGAGAGTCTCTTGGTCCGGTTGCAACAAATCAATCGCACGTTCGAGCGTCCACACTAGGTACCGAATCTGACGTGGTGACGCCTTGGTGTTTTCACGGCCTGGACGAAGGTATATGATGGGGCGAGACTCCTTATCGAATCCATTGATGACATGCTTACCGGTTTCAGCCTCCGGCGCAACTTCGTCAGGTGGAATCAAGTCCGGACGGTAGTCTCGGCGCCACTGTAGCGTTTCCTGTATCGTTGTGTCAGTATTGTGAGGCACAAGACTTGGCAAGGGGAAGGAAAGGAGAATGAATCGTCGAAAACGCGTGAGGTTGGAATACAACGTACAAGAATACGCTTCTTGGCGTGCTTCATGTCACCACGAACAGAACGCAAAACTCGCAAATACATCAGGGGATCCATAAACCATTTCTGTTCGTATTCATCGTAATCAGGACTGCACGGATTAGTCGCTCGGTAGTCCCGGATGCATTCCGCTAGAGCTTGGATTTTTTCCTCATCAGCGGAGTCAATTTTCCTGGCCGGTAGCAACTTGCACTCTGGCGAGGGCTCCAGTTTCACATCTGTCGTCATTTGTTCGGGATGATCGTCTTCGTGCTGCCTAGAGCTACGACGCTTATGACCGAAAAAGGGTGCCATGGAGGAAGAACAGTCCGTCAGTTAAGGAGATTTGTGCTTGTCAGAAAGTTCAAGGCGATTCACTAAGCCTGAAAAGGTCCGCGGATCACACAAGTATTACCCAAGACACAAGAACGACGCGCGCGCAGACACACGACTCGAGATTTGCCTATGAATTTCTACGGATTACGAGACGGACAATTTCAATGCACAAGACTGGTAGGCTGGAAATCAAGCCAACGTCATGGGGGTAGGACTTTGGGTACATAAATCCCAAAATATGTTTTCATTCACACGTAAGAATCACAAATGGCGGCTAACAATTTCCGCTCAAAGGGGAGACATGTCGCGGACATACAGGGCAAGGGATGTGTGACTGGTTGACTACAAGACTTGCGCAGCTTGTAAGGCACGCTGCGCGTAGTAGCGCACATCGGCATCACGGTCATCATGGAGAGTCTGCAAAGCAGGGACGATCTGGTCCTTGATGACAAGAACACCGGCGGGCGAAGACTCTAGTTCATGGATAAGCGCCTCGAATGCCTTGGCCACATTGAAACGAATATTGGGAATGGGGTCTTGTACCATGTTCAAAAGAGCACCAAGGATAAAGTTGATGATCGTGTCGGAGTCGAGGGACTGGGACATGGTAGTCACAGCAAAAATGGTCGTCATTCGATACAAGTAGTTCGGGTGCGAGCTCATTTGAAGAACCTTGGGAATGATCGACTGGCGAGCCCATTCGACGCCAAATACTTCCGTCAGTTTTTTTAGATTCACCGTAGCTGCTTCGCGGATGCTGAAGACGGTATCGCCAAGCCAGCTCATGCACAGCCCACTCAGCTGCTCGTCGAAAAACTTGACGCCCAGCTGGTGTGCAAGTAGCGGGATATTCTCGATAATCGCCTGGCGCACGCGCCATTGCTTGTCTTCGGCAAGCGTCATGATGGCAGGCAGCAGCGACTGCGATAGCAATTCGATGCCAATCACCTCGTTCACTTGTTCGAGACGTGAGATGATGTTGAGGCGCACCTCGGGGAACTCGTCCTTCAACAGCTGGAGGAACAGCGGCAAAAGGTACTCAGTTGTGGCCTCCTTGCCAAGAAGTGGTGCAAGCGCGCTGACTTGCGCGGCCAATGCGCCACGCACATGCTGAGAAAGATCATCAGCCAACTCTTTCGTGACAGGCAGCAGCCTCTCGATAATCGTTGTCTGGTCGAGCAGCTTGGCAAGACCAGGGATCTGCCCAGCAGCAGCGGTGCGGACTTCAGCTTCAGCATCACGCATAAGATTGATGAAGGCAGACACGAGATCCTCCTTTATGACGTTCTCATCCACAGCCGAGGCCAACTGGACAAAGTGGTCCGCCGCCATGTAACGCACACGCCAACTCTTGTCCTGAAACGTGGCGCATATAGATGGAAGCAAAAGTTGCTGCGTCTCTGCGGGACCGAGCTTCTCGGCCATGGCCACAAGATCCTGCACCGTCAGCAAACGCACAGAGTCCTGATCATCAGTGGACAAGCGGCGATACAGAGGAAGCATGTCATTTACAATCACTTCAGGCGACATGCGCTTGATAAGAGTCTAGGCGATTGGGTTAGTGCGAAAGGACAGGGAGAAAAAGGGAAGCAACGTACACTCATATCGCGCGCGGCAGCGCGGCGGACCATGGGTGTTTCATCCATACACAGTGTGACAAACATGTTGTGCATATCGGTGCGCATAGCAAGAGGAACTTTCTCATAGACAGCGGCAAAAAGAAGGGCGGCACTCGTGCGTGACGTAAACCATTCGCCGGACGAGAGGCGCTTCAAGAGCGGCAGATAGTGGTCTTGCACCTGCTGCTCGTTCATAATGTCAGCGATCTGATTGATCGAATCACACGCCTTCTCTCGGACAACCGTCTCTTCGACTGCGGCCAAGTTCTCTAGCGGTCCGAGCAGAAGATGGGCATGCGCTGGTCCACCCAAATACTCGACGAAACTGACACCAAGTTCCTCCGCCAATGCAAGGAGCACCTCGTCCTCGTCGTCCAGCGACTCGTGCAAGAACGGAATCAGCTCATCACGACTCCGCTCTGGCCCTAGTGCCAGTGCAATGGTCGAGATGCGGTGGATCGAGTTCAAGCGCAGTGTCACATCATCCGACTTGAGCTCGTCAATGAGGATTGCGATAGGGTACAGTTGTTCATCGGCTTCCATCCTGGATGTGGCGGTAATCCAGAAAACTCGACAAACCACCTCGTGATTTCGTCCGTGATTTCAATCAAGCCCGGGACTTGCAGCGTCGTGGGTATCCAACGATCCGCTCAGCAAGATTTGTTCTCGATCGCGACGATCTGCCAAGCGCCGGCCATCTGCCTCCCTGAGGCCGCCACCCTCGTAAGCCCCTCCATTGCCTTCCTATATCACGTGACATATAAACGTGTGTATCGCAAGGCCCCGTCCAGAATAGAAACACGCGCACATGCGCGAAGGTGGAGAGGTGTTGGGTCGAAGACACACACACACATGCACAGCGGCTAGGCAAACCCAGCCCTCCTAGGACCGTGTTATTGCTGTTGTTTAGGCGGGGATCACCCGCCTCGGGGGTCGGTTGTCTGTCTGCCGCGAGTGCCACTGTCGCCGCCGCCCATCTGGATGGAGAGTCGCCAGCGTGTGTGGAGGAAATGCGAGTAAGGAATAAAAAAAGAGCAACGCCACATCATTGCCACAGGGTAAAGAGGCTACCGCGTTACGTTGAGTGAGCAGGGAATGGAATGCCAGCATCTAGACCCGAAAGGGCACTGGACCTGTTTATTACCAACGTAGAGTATACTGTGCAAGAGTCTGGTCCATTCGATACGTATCGCAGTGCGTTTGGGATCAACGGATGTTTGCCACGTGTCCCAGTCATACGCGCGTACGGTGCAACACGGCATGGTCAGCGGTGCTGCTTGCATGTTCATAATGTGTTTCCTTACCTCTATGTTGAATACCATGGATCTCTAGAACCTACAAATGGTACGTGTCAGATGAGAGGATTCGCTGACCCTGATGTAGTGCTGGATTACATTGATGAGCTTGGCCATGCGGTGCAGACAGCAATAGCGGCCTCGTTACGCCTGCCACCAACACGGAAACACTTTCTTGCGGCTATTCATTTGTGCAAAGGAACGCCTTTCTATGGGTACCATGTGCGCCCTGCATATTACTTGAAAATCTCGTACGTGGACCCGGCTATACGTCACCGGCTGAGAGCGCTCCTGGAGCAAGGCCACGTCCTCAATACGGTGTTTCAGCCATATGAAGCGCATGTACAGTACCATCTCCAATGGATGATGGACTACAATGTGTATGGTTGTGACTGGATGCATGTCGAAAGTGTATCATACAGGTCATCAGCTGACAAAGCCGTACCTCAAGATAGTTACTGTGCAGTGGAAGCAGACACATGGGCGCATAGCATAAAAAATCGGCGCTATATTCATCCATCTGAGCCTGGGGGGTCGCAGCCATCATTGAATGTTCAAGAGGACCTTGTCGTGCCGAGTCTGCGTGCGCTATGGAGCCAAGACCGCGAGCGCCGCGCCTACTGGGATCTGGGACCCACGCCACCGTCTGCGATGGATGAGCGCGAGTGCCGCGGCCGTTTGCAAGCGGCAGACATGCAGTGGGATGCATCACCAAGACTCAATGCCGCTTGGCACGAGCGTGTGGGACGAGCTTACCGAGATCATCACGATGTCGCTATACACGAGCTGGACAAGTACGTACTTGCAGCCTATCAGACGGTGGAACTCTTTCACGAGAATGGCTATGACCATGTGGGATGGGAGGACGAGTCAGGTCGCTCGGCCAAGATGTTTGATTATGCGCAGTCGCAGACAAGGTCAGTGATGGGAACGACACGGGCGACACCTATACCGGAACCCACGTTGCCGCCAAGCTTTTCCTCGCACGAGACAAGTGACATTGTGCCATCAACATTTCCGAATGAGTCACCGATGCCCGTCCCAGTGTCTCAAACAGATCGGTTGCCCCAGCGGTCGCCAGCGCCGCCTTTAGCACTGGTAGCACTGGCGGCACCGCCTATGCAGCTGCCGACATGCATGCCAAGTTCCTTGTATACATACAAAGTGCCACCGCCGACACAGGTACAACTTGAGGATTCTTGGTCACAGTTTCAGCAGCCGCGCGTTCTATATGAGACATGCCACTATTCAAGCACGGCGGACGTGCCGAGACAGGCACACGAGTACGGTGGCCAGGTCAAGACACTTCCGTCGACAGGGCTTGACGGACTGGATGGATTCCGCGGCTCTACCTCGTCGCGTGTCGCTCGCGGCCTAAGTCAGATTCGGTATTGGCAATGGGCGCATGCGCCGCCATCACAAGTGGATGTCCAGGCGTGGCTCACGATGCAGGACACGAAAGAACAGGGTGATGAACAAAAGCGCCACTACAAGCGTCAAGCAAGAAATGCTGATTTACTTGCCGAGCGGGCGAAGCGAGCCGATCAGGCTGTGTCTTGGCAGCACGAGCCAAGTCTTTCGGATCCATCGCGCCGATCGTGTGATGGACGAAGTCCACCGCTGGAAAAGAAGCATCTCTCAACGCTGTGTATGGATCTTCTCGTTTGCACACGCGGCGATCTTGGGCCAGACTCGATGCGTGATCCCATCTCAGCAGTTGTGTATACATGGATGGACGAGGCACAATCCGATGTTGATTTCAAGCACGCTGAGCATGGTATGCATCATAATAGCGATGCCGATGGCCATGCCTGTGATTGGCAGCAGGAAGCAGGACATGCAAGTCGCTCGGGCATCATTCTCGTGCGCGATTCAGGCCTTCCTATCAAGCTCGGCTTGCGCGAGCCTATCACAGTCGTTGATTCAGAGGTAGCTCTTTTCCACAAGCTCGTCGATCTCGTGCGTATGTGGGATCCCGATATCTTGGCCGGCTATGATGTGGCCCGGACGTCCTGGGGCTTTCTAGTGCGCCGAGCTAGTGCGGTGCCCGCTCTCGACATGGACATTGTGTATGAGCTTGGACGCATGCGGACACAGAGTGCCGTGAGTGCGATGACAGACTGGAGCGCATCAACGACGTCATCATTGCGCATATGTGGGCGCCATGTCCTGAATGTGTGGCGTCTCATGCGCACACACATAGCTCTCACACAGTACACGCTTGAGCATGTCGTCATGAATGTGCTGCACAAGCGCACGCCCGTGTACAGTTGTGCAACGCTTACAGAGTGGCTACGTTCATATCGTGCAGCTGATGTAGCACGTGCACTGCGATACGCACTTCGCCGAGTACGATTCTGTGTGGCATTGCTCGACAAGACGGAAATGATTACTCGGACGGCGGAATTCGCACGCATGTACGGTGTGGACTTTTTCTCGGTTCTATCGCGAGGCTCGCAATTCCGAGTTGAGTCGGTTCTGCTGCGCATAACAAAGCCACGCAGCTATGTGCTGCCGTCACCGAATCGTGCCCAAGTCGCACAACAGAATGCACCAGAGTGTCTTCCGCTGGTTCTCGAGCCATGTTCCGGGATGTACCGAGGCCCCGTGGTTGTGCTCGACTTTCAGTCGCTGTATCCGACGATGATGATGGCATACAACCTGTGCTATTCGACCTGTGTTGGCCGCGTGACCCCGTTCAAGGGCTCGTACAAGCTGGGATTCACGCAACATGCCGAGTTGCCGCCACGCACAGCAGCAGCCCCCGTAGCATCACCAGCGACGGCGTGGCAACAGCAGTCACAAGAGCAGCAGCAGCAGGACACCAACGTGTACATCCTTCCGAACGGACTTGCATTTGTGCGACCTCATATCCGTGAAGGTATTTTGCCCCGTATGCTACATGAAGTACTCAGTGCACGCATCATGACAAAGCACACATTGAAGCGATTGCCAAAGGAGGCAGGTCATGTGCCACAGCGTCGCTTACAGGCGCAACAACTCGCGCTCAAGCTGTTAGCCAACGTCACGTACGGGTACTGCGGTGCGACAGCCTCGGGACGTATGCCATGTGTGGAAATAGCCGATGCAATTGTACAGTCGGCACGCGAGACATTGGAGAAAGCCATGGCGCTTATCGAGCAGACACCAGAGTGGGGCGCTGACATTGTCTATGGCGATACAGACAGCATCTTTGTGCACCTCCCTGGCCAAAGCAAAGACGATGCGTTTCGGATCGGGCATGAGATCGCTGAGCGGATCACGGCAATGAACCCTGCGCCTGTGCGCCTGAACTTTGAAAAGGTGTACCTGCCGTGCATGCTGGTCGCTAAAAAGCGGTATGCTGGTTATCGGTTCGACACAAAAGAGCAGGCGCGCGCGACGCTGGATGTCAAAGGCCTCGAGATGATCCGTCGCGATGGGCATGTCGCTTTGCAGCGCATGCAAGAGACGTGCCTGCGTATCCTGTTTGAAACACACGACATGACGGCCATGAAGCGCTACTGTCAGCGGCAATGGGCTAAGCTATACACGAACGACGTGTTGCCACTCTACCTGCTCATGTCGAAAGAAGTACGCATGGGCACGTATGCATCAGGAGCGTCGATGCCGCCTGGCGCCGCCGTGGCAATGCAGCGTATGAGGCATGATCCCGCGTATATGCCACATGCAGCTGAGCGTGTGCCGTACTTAATTCAGCATGGTGCGCCTAGCGCAAAGCTGCAGGATCTGGCTTTGTCACCGCATGAGCTGCTGCGTGTGTGGCCGCTTGCACTGCACATGGAGTATTATGTGCGCCGAACGATCCTGCCTGCCCTGGACCGGCTCCTTGGCCTGGTTGGCGTGAATGTGTATGCGTGGCTCGAAGACATGCCGAAACAAGTCGGCCGGCCGCGACGACCGCTGTTGTGTCTACCGCCGACTCGGCCAAATGCGCCGACCCTGCTACAGACGCTGGCGCACACATGTCTTGTGTGCGGAAATCCCGGGACGAGTCAGGCACATCCATTCTGTATCGATTGTCTACGGAATCCCGAAACGTCTATGCAGCGTATCACAAGCGCTCAGCATGCTGCCGAAACACAGCAGCTGGGCCTTCATCATATTTGCACGACATGTGCACAGGAGATGGAGCGGCCTCCATGTGAGGCCATCGACTGTGCAGTTCTGTACAAGCGCATAAGCAACGACCGGCTCGTACAGCACTTGCATGCTCTGCCGGGCGACCTGGAGCGCGATCTCGAGCAGACGAGGCCCGGCTCCGACGCTTGGACTTGGTAGCTGCCGGCGCATCTGGCACGGTCGTGGCGATATCTCCACGCCATCGTCGATGCCGCAGCGGGAGCACGGCCTACAACTTGTGGGGCATCCATCGTTCCTTAGTCTTGTCGTGCTAACGAGATAAGAGCTGCCGAGCCATCAGAATGTCGCGTGTAAGAAGCGTCGTGTTTGCACTCGCAATGACAACGTCCTTGGTAAAGTCGACGTGGAACGCACTCCAAATGCCATCGCGGATGTGCTGTGCCTGGTCCTGGGTCCACAATGTCAGATCCGCCTTGTCCGCCGACTCGTACTCATGCGCCGCGGCAGACGTGGTGCTAGGCGCGTCCACAAGCGCGTACCGCAAGATCTTCGACAGGATCATGAACGTCTCGTCGAATGAGTACGGATCCTCTGGGCTGTCGGCGTATATGGTAAAGCGCTCGCTCTTTGCTAGCACGTAGTGGGTGTTGTCGTGATGGTAGCGCAGCTCATACGTGCCGGGTGCTGCCCATGGGAGCCGGGAGCCCTGAAACACACTTACGCCACTGACCTGATGTGTGTCGGTGTCCACACTCGACACGCCATGTGTTCCGAGGGGGCTCTGTGTGAGGCCGACATGCACATGTCCTTCCCACTCGTCCTCCGCCACACCGAGCCACTTGCCGCGACTCGTCGTGCGTGTGACAAGCAAACTGCCATGGTGTTCATCGGGATGTGCATCCAATGCATTCACGGCATACAAGCCAATCCAGTCTCTCCGCGAATGGTTCTCGGCTGCCATCCATTGCACAATGATCGGCTCACCAACGTGGAAGCGCTGCTCGTGCGTGTGTGGCGACGCGACCGGCGTCACGCGGTACTTGGCCTGGTCAATCTGCTGAACCGAGTCGCCCGTATGCATCGTCAGCACATGCTCGGCCTTTTGCTGCAGCAGAGCACATGTGTCATCGGCGAGGCGCTCCAGCCGTGGGCGGCTCTGCTCCAGCAGTTGGCGCACAACATCTTGCGCCCGCTGCAAGATGCCCTGCAGCTCCTCTATACTCGGTTGCGCGGCGCGCAGCCACTGCGACTGGCACAGCTGCCGCAGCTGCTTTGTGACGCCCGAGTCCTGTCTGACGTCGGCGCCGTACAGACGGCGCATGTGTGGCCCCTCCACACAGCCCAAGAACCACCAGTGCGAGAGGTGCGCCAGCATCGCGACAACCGTTGCTGTGAGACTCCCACTAAGCAGGGCCATGCCAAAGAAGGCAGCACTTCCCATAGAGCGCTCTGGATTGTTGAGAAAGCGGTAGATCCCTGTGTACGACAGGCGCTTCGGGTAGGCATCGATGAAAAAGTCGCCATACAGCCAGCCAAACGGACCCAGCACACGATACGACGACCGAGCGCTCCACATGTGCACGAGGATGAGAAGAACGCCCAGCACATACCGCAGCCGGTAAATGTTGTCGGTCCACGACGTATAGCTGCTTATGGCCAGAAGCGCGAATGACACGTACGTCATGATGAGACTGGTGTTGTAGATCGTCTTCCAGTGCGAGAATGACTCTGTGACGGCGGCCTGGCCATCCGCGAAGTGGTAGTGCTTAAGGAAATGGTGTACGATCCAGCGCTCCTCAGACTGCCAGCGAAGTGCGAAACCAAGACCGAACGAGTGGAAGAGACGCCATGCAACCGCATGGATTGTTGCAAAGAGCAGCAGTGCCCTAGGGCCGCACCGCGTCAGCACCAGCGGCGACAAGGCATATATGAGACAAAGTACAAGCAAAAAGTCGCTCGAGCGAAACAGGTCGATGTGCGAAAGCACCACATTGTCATTGCGGAAAAGGCGATGATGCAGGTCGTGTACATTCGTGCAGGGTGGCGAGGGCACAGCTGCCGAGCCCCGCTCGCTCGTAGCGTAGGATCCGCTCGCTGCGCTTGCCGCCCCAGCTAACTGGGACGTGCGTATCTCCTCACGCGAGCGCTGTACCCCCGTCGCTGGTGGCGCATCGCTCGGCCGTCGCTCCGATACCCGCGCGGCTATGGGCACACGTTCGCCATACACCCTGTCCATGTGCGGGTTTTCAAATAAGACGAGAAATAGCAGCTGCGATGCATGTGCCGCCAGCGAAACATACAACACCGCATAGCTCCCCGTCAGCAACGAGAGTCCATAGTAGCCAATATATCCAATGCTGTACATGGGGTCAGGTGCCACCTCGTACACGCCGTCAAACTTGAGCTTCTGCAAGCAAAGGAAGAAGCAGTCGCCCCAGTACCACGCATAGTCCTTCACGACTCGATGTGCATCGAGCTTGACCCACGCATTGAACGCCAGGAGAAGCAGGCCAAGAAGCCAGCGGACGACAAACAGCAGTACGCCATGCTCACCCAAGCCCTGGATGTTCGACAGTGCAAAGAACGCATATGCAGTGACGTCATTGAGTAAAATGATATCCACAACGGAGCGAAACAGAATCCATGCCTGGAAATCAATCGGTGCTGCCGCAATGCGCTGTGACGACGCACCAAGCTTTGTCTTGAAGTGGTACTGGATCCATGCATGCATTCTTGGGTTCTTGCACGCATCGAGCCACCCGCTTGAATCAAGCATTCTCACGATCCAGCGCGAGCGGCTTTGCTTCGTCAGCACGAACCCTAGTCCAACATTGTACATGATGCGCCAGAATGCAAAGTACACCGCGAAAAACACTTGCGCTTGCTTGCGCGGCAGCACACAGAACAAACACACCTGCCATACCAAAAGCACAAGCGTCAAGATATCCAGCGGTGCCTTGGGCCGGTCCAGACGAAAAATTGAGGTCACCATGTCCGGCGTCTCAACTACATGAAACCTGTCTCTTATACACATCTCCGAGCCCACGAGACTAGGCATGATCTCGT
>OJLB01000185.1_pt1 | contig 37971 bp, 28 predicted proteins | sample 1596861 | NCBI WGS metagenome assembly OJLB01 (sample SAMEA3904681, study PRJEB24821) | metagenome | biome: Builtin; feature: hospital; material: surface | place: USA | collected 2013-06-06
ACCGGGTTGAGGGTTCAGCTTACCCCAGCCTTGTATATCCACTCGCCCCGAGTTTTCGTCCTTGTCCATACAGCATGTGGTCTTCATCTATAGAGTTGCTATCACCCTGGATGTGCTTTGCAGATCTATAGAGCGGGAAAAATCGCATGTCAGCTCTTCGCTCCACGACATGAATATATTGTCAAGAATGGGCTTGCCCATTTCGTTTGGCATTTTGAAAAAAATAGAGCTTTCACACGTGTGAAGTCTATATAAACTTTATTTGGCTTTTCTCGCTCAAGAATGGCGCTATAACATGAAGTAAAATAATATTTACTTACGACTATGAGGAAAAGTATGTAGTCGATGACCTTTTGAAACCGAGACCGCGTGTAATTGACAAACGCTCGTCACAATCATAGATTCAGCACAAGCCCCGTTTTCGTATGGTAAGCCTTCTCCGCGGTGTAGTTTCAAGAAAGTTGCTAGACGCCCAGCTCAGATACAAACTTTGACAAGACTTGGGTTCGCCTTCCAACTATATTTTCTCTTGCGCCTTTGCTTATGTCATATTTGAAATGGCTGGAAATCCACATGTGTTTGTTCGTGGGGCGTAGTTTTTGATCTGCAGTACATACACGTGCTGATAATAAGTGGACGAGATGAGGTGTCGCTCATGTAATCTAATCTTGAAACGAAATCACAGCCAGTCGATTCGACACGTTTCATAATTGGGCCTGTGTTTGGGCGCCGGCGACACATGCGCATCAATCATTGTTACCTAATTCAGTATTATTTGCAATAGACGAAAGGGAAGGAGTTACACGGCCAAACACGCGCTGCTGATATATATCGAGCCGAACCGCTCTCCATCCCAACTTAACGACCGGGACCATGGCTGCTTTCAAGACGCTCTTCGCGGCCGTTGCAGCGGCACTTGCTGTTGCTGGTGTCAGCGCGGCTGACTCTCTCAAGGATGTTGAGCATGTTGTCCTGTTCATGCAAGAAAACCGTGCTTTTGACCACTACTTTGGCACAATGGCTGGTATTCGTGGTTTCCAGGACCCGAACGTGCAGAAGCGCTCTAAGAGCAAATCGATCTTCTCACAGCCACTGAACTCTTCACTGAAGCCAGCTCCGCCCAAAGATGTGGATGAACTCATGTTCTTCTACATCAACCAAGCTGGCGGTCATTACAACAAAGCCACGCAGTGTATGGTTGGTGGCTCGAATGGCTGGCAAGAGAACCATGCTGCTTGGAACAATGGAAAGAATGACAAGTGGGCCATCGAGAACACGCCTTACTCGCTTGGTTACTTCAAGCGTAAGGAACTCCCTGTACACTTTGCTCTCGCTGAAGAATTTATTGTGGGCGACTCTTACTACGAGAGTACAACTGCTGCCTCGGATACGAACCGTGCTGTCTGGATGTCTGGTACAGTTAACTCGCCCGGCTCGCCTCCGGGTGGTGACCCCAAGAAGCAGGGTGGCCCAGTCATTGATGACCATCGCGCTGCGGGCTGTGAGAAAGACTCCCGTGGTAACCCTCTGGCGTGTCTCCCACTGAAATGGAAGACAATTCCTGAGTATCTTGAAGAACAAAATATCACATGGATGGTTTATGAAGACACTGACAATGGCTACCACAACATGTTGGAACAGTTCCAGCAGTACGAATATGATATCATCAAGCAAGGCCCGCTTGCCAAGAAGGGTATTTACCGCCCAGGCCTCAATAAGTTCATGTTTGATTTGAAGAATGGAAGTCTGCCACAAGTGTCGTACATTGTCCCGCCCATTGAGCTCTCAGAGCACCCACCGAACACGCCAGACGATGGTGGCTGGATCCAGCGTGAGGTGGCTACGTCGCTCATGAACAGCCAGTATTGGAACCGCACGGTTTTGATCATGAGCTATGATGAAACGGGTGGATTTGCCGACCATGTGATGGCTCCACTCTCGCCAAAGGGAACTGACGGTGAATGGATGGAAGATCCATTTGATTACAACCTCGGCGTGCAACCTGTAGGACCTGGTTTCCGTGTGCCATTCTACATTATTTCTCCTTGGACGCGTAAAGGAGGTGTTTTCACGGAGCATGCTTCCCATGATAGCCAGATTCTTTTCCTTGAAAAGTGGTCGGCCGCTCACGGCAAGAACTGGACAAGCCACGAGCTGAATCCATGGCGTCGCAAGCACATGAGTGACCTGTTGAGCGCCTTTGATTTTACGAACCGTGACACGAGTGTTCCTAACATCCCCACGATGAAGAACGCGTCGAAGGACCCAGTCACTCACAAGTGGAATGGCGCGGCACTTTGCCAAAAGCGCTACAACAATGACAACCAGCCACCAGTTCCTTACGGAAACCAGACTGAGCTGAAGAATGGCTTCGAAGTTGAAAAGGGTCACAAGCAAGTACGTGGGGCTCTGTCGGAGGGTCGCCACTTGGTATTTGAAACATACAACAACGCTCTGACGGCCAAAGATGGCAAGTTGCAGGCAACTGAGAAGAAGTCGAAGAAGGACTCGAAGGACCAGATGTTTGTGCTTCATTGGCAAGGTAAGGAGCCTAAGGACAACAAGGGCTTCAAGATCTCGACGCAGGGTAAGAACTCAAGCTACATTACCGAGGACCTTAAGCTCTCATCAAAGAAAGACGATGGCGTTGTACTGTTCTTCGAGGACAAGGGTAACGGCAAGGGCCATGAGATCAAGAACGGTAAGAAGTCGCTGTCCATGAGCAAGGATGGCGAAATCAACTGGGTTGATTCGGATGCGACGACGTTCAAGATCTTCAGTGTGACGTACTAAGTTGGCTGGAGATGCGGTATCATTTTAAATGTGACGTTTTATTGGTTTTTATAATTAGATTATTTTTTTGGTAGTTGAGTGTATTTCAAGATTATGTGAGAGGACCGTAAGCAAGGTCGTAACTGTCACTGTAACGACAATACAGTAAAGCAACGATGGAATACGTGAAGTGAGCATTAGGGTGTTCCAGGAGTTACTTACGATAGCCTTGGAAATTCTGGCCTAAAAGTATCACGCATCATTCTGGGATGCATGTCCTATGGTACACCGGAGTGGTTTGAGTGGGTTCTGAACGAAGAGGAGTCGCTCCCTCTCGTCCACCATGCTTACAAGATGGGCATAAATACATGGGATACTGCCGATGTGTACAGCATGGGCAAGTCTGAGGAAATCCTCGGAAAGGCACTTCGAGTCTTCAACATCCCACGAGAACGAGTTGTGATTATGTCCAAGTGCTACTTTGGAGTAGCAACGGATGGCACAATGCCACCAATCCTCTCGATGGCATCCAACGACGGGGATATGGTGAATCGTGTTGGTCTGTCGCGGAAGCATATCCTAGATGCTGTCGAAGCCAGCGTACGCCGTCTTGGCACCTACATTGATGTCCTTCAGATCCACCGACTTGATCGTGAGACACCTAAAGAGGAAATCATGCGTGCTCTGAACGATGTGATTGAGAAAGGTTGGGTCCGCTATATCGGTGCAAGTTCAATGGCGGCTTGGGAGTTCCAGCAACTCCAGCACGTTGCGGAAAAGAATGGCTGGCATAAGTTTATTTCCATGCAGAACTTTTACAATTTGTTGTACCGTGAGGAGGAACGTGAGATGATTCCTTACTGCAAAGCAACGGGAGTCGGTATTGTGCCCTGGTCACCGATAGCTCGCGGTGTTCTCTCCCGCCCGTGGGATGCTCGTTCTACGAAGCGCGAGGGAACGGATGCGGTTTTGCACAGGCTCATCCGATCCCGCGAGACAGAAGCTGACAAAGCTATCGTGAACCGTGTGGAAGAAATTGCAAAGAAAAAAGGCACGTCTATGGCACAGGTTGCCACTGCTTGGTGTCTGTCTAAAGGGGCCAACCCTATCGTCGGATTGAGCAAGATGGATCGCATCGATGAGGCAGTCGCCGCACTGCAAGTATCGCTCACGCAAGATGAAATTGAATTCCTAGAACAGCCCTACATGCCCAAGGCTGTGGCTGGCTATTAAACATTGAGCCGTTTGTAAACGATGCACGCTAAATGCCTTTTAGACTAAGGCGGCCGAACGTGTCCGTAAATCGACCAAGTGAGAAATTCATGCAGTGGGCAAGCGCTTTGGCGTATTTTGCGCGTCATGTCTAGATCCCTAGCGGAATCTTATTCGCAAGTGTCATGAATGTGGGGTGGACGCGTACGTAAGGCTTACTTAGCATTAGATTTTTCGCATTTGTGGCAGTGTAGAAATCCAACACTCTTGGGTAGGTGTGCTAAATTGCTGCGCTGGCACTGAACAATAGTGTTCTCATCGAACTCGATAGCTCATGAAATTCTTGATTTTAACAGCGCTGGTGCTTCTCGTTGCACATACGGTATATGCTGACATCGGGGATGTCGTGGCAGGTGGTGCAAAATCTGTGTTCGATGACGCAACATCGTTCGGCGGAGGTATGTATACGGAACAACGAAGGGTATTTTAATATAACAGGCGCTGCTTCTACAGCAGCATCCGGCATCCAAAAGGGTGGCGATGTTGTTGCTTCCGGTGTCTCGAAAGGTGGCTCAGATGTCAAGTCTGGTGTATGCAAGGGTGGTAAGTGGTTTGACTAGCTCTCACTCCCTAGTCTCTTGCGGCTCCCCCACAGCAACGGCGACAAATCCCAAGCAGTCGTATAGTAAAGCGATTGGCACACTTCACACATATGGTGAAAGTGCGTCGGGTGCAACTGGTGCACCCGCGGCAGGCCCTTCATCTACGAATGGTTCCAGTTCCGATGACTCTACAGGCGGGATTGGCAACGGCCAAAACACACAACGGGGCTCTGCGCTCCAAGCGAAATCGATCCACCCCCTCGTTTTGCTGCTGATTAGTTCTCTTGCAGGAATTGGCGCAGCGATGCTTTTGTAATTTGTAGTCTTTACGCTTTGTCTCTTTCAGCATTGAATCCTCAGAGTGCAATTAGGAGCACAAATTTCGCTTATGCCAGTCTAGCGGATGTGGAGAATACTCCAATCCGGGGCAGGTCAGGCCACAATTTAACAGATGCTTTCTCAACTTGACGTATCTGGACGAGCGAGCGCGGTATAAGCGGTTCAGGATGCCATTACCCCAAGACCTGCGTACATCGCTTTTGAAGAGACAATACAGGACAGATGCATATATCGATGGTTATAATGAGGAGCAAGAGGATGACGATGAGGTGGGCGAGCTCCCTAATGTGCGTGCACAACAATACCACGTTCCGCCTGCACGAGCACCTGGGGCTTATGCACCACTTTCTTGTGATGACTGCTTCTCGAGCGCATTGGAAATTGATATACCATGCATTGTTTCGAGTCCTGGGGATTCCGAGAAGCATGCAACGATCCGTGCTTATTTTACACCACCTTGCTCTGGACTAACACCTTCTAGTACGGTCATGGTGTGTCATCATGGAGCAGGATTTGGGGCACTTTCGTTTGCACTCATGGCAAAGGAAGTATCAAGAATTAGCAAAGGTGAGTTGGGTGTTCTAGCGTATGACTGTCGGGGACATGGAAAGACGACATTTCCCCTCGAAGAGAAGAAAAACATGTCGTTGGAAGCCCTCACACGGGATTTGTTAGCATTGCTAAGGACTATGTTCCGGGATGTGGATCAGCGTCCGTCTTTTTTGCTTGTCGGTCATTCCATGGGAGGCGCTGTGGTCGTCGAAGCTGCACACGCGCTTGAACGTGAGCATGACATCCGCGTAGCGGGTGTGGCCATGATCGACATTGTGGAAGACACTTCACTCCAACTTCTACCTGATATGAGTCGCATTGTACGCCAACGACCACTGGGGTTTGCGAGTTTGGAGTCTGCGATCCAGTGGCATATCAAGACTCGCACGATTCGGAATGCAGAAAGTGCACGCAGGAGTGTGCCTTCACTCGTACACCTGATGCGTGGCTACAGAGATCTCCCATGGCGATGGAACGCTGATCTGATTGAGACGGAGCCTTATTGGACTGGCTGGTTTAAAGGTCTGTCGTCCAAGTTTCTGGCATGCCATGCTGCACGCTTACTGATCCTCGCCGAAACCGATCGGCTGGACCGAACTTTAATGATAGGACAAATGCAAGGCAAGTACCAATTGGTCGTTAATCCACATGCTGGCCATTGTGTACAAGAAGACGATCCAACTAGTACTGCCGACACGCTCTTTCACTTTTGGCGACGAAACGACAAACTTCCTCCTGGCCTGCGTCCTGTAGGCCGGTCATAACAAGATACACACCTCCATTGATATCGCCATAGGCGTTCGTAGGCGTTGAGGTGGGTGGAAACGCGTTTTCGACGTTGGTGTGGAGCCGGGGCTGGGCTGCCTGGCGCTTGAACTGCACAACATGTCTGCGAGCGGTGAGGATGACAAGGGTATTGAGGCAACCAATACAGCCGACGGGACTTGTGACATGGAGGTGCAGAAAGATGCGACGACAGAATCTGCCGAGGAGGACATGGACGACTTTGGTGATTTTGAAGAGGGCGATGCGCCAAGTGTGACTGACGAGCGCGAAGCACATGTTGACTCGAATGTGACAAGGCACACGTCCACGAGACATGTATCATCGACGCTGAAACGGCTTCCATTGAGTATTGATTCGAATGATATCTCGATGCGTGAGGCGATTCGTGAGCTGCTGCCGCGCGAATTCACAAGCGTGCATGCTTCCATGTCCGATGGCAGTGCAAGTGACGTTGTGGAAGAAGGAATGCGTCAAGTGGAAGGACTATCGCAAGTCCTTGTTTCTGAACAGAGTCGCTCCATGTTTCGTGAACTTGATTCCAAAGATATGCCTAGTGCGCCACTGGATTGGCGCCGATCACATACCCGCCGCCAATACTTGATATCCTTGGGCGTCCCGATCAATTTGGACGAGGTACTTGGAAATGGCCCCACGAAAGAGGCCCTTCCACCGCTTCAACTTAACCTTGTGACATCAGATCATGATTCATCGTCCCTGTCGGTCCCTGCACAGCCAGGTGTGCCGAAAGTTTCATCGAAAGAAAGTTGGGGCGATCATCGACGACGCCAGATTGGTCTACATGAGCCATCTTTGCCAATAGGCAGGATCGAGAAACTTTTACAGCTGTCTGAAGATGACATCAAACTGCTGACGTTACCAGAACTTCGCGAACTCTTCCGCGAGATGGAGTCTTTATCGAAACGAATGGGCGATGCACTGCAATACCATCTAATGATCCGCGAAACTTTCTCCACGGATAGTGAAGTCTATCACGGAATGATCCGCGACCTTGTCGCTGGCGCATCTAACAAAGTTGCGGCTCGCGCAAAGCAAGAGAAGCGTGGCTTCATGGGCGGGCGAGGATCCAAAAATGAAGATATTTCGCGTCCTGGCACACCAGCGTCTCGATAATGCCTCTGTCACAATGGTATATATACATACATATACACTGAACTACGTCTTTGGTGCACGCAGCTGCTGCTGTTGGCGGGCTGCATATGCCATAGCAATTGTATCTGCATCTGGCTCGACCAGGACAGGTTCTGGAGGTGGCTGTGTGCATGGAAGGATCGTGCGCTGTTTTTTTCCAAGCTCATACGTCGGATCCCGCACAATCTCCGCTTGCTTGTGTTGTGAAACGCTCATGCTTGGAACCACACAGAGCTCGGGGTCGCACTCCTCGTGGTGCTGAGCTTCATCGAAGCCGATCAATGGCCATGATCCGTCACTATGCCATGAAGCTTTCAGCGCTTTGACCTTGTGTCAGTCATGTGGGCGCACGTACGACCATCCAAAGCGGCAAGCCACGCGGTCTCCCGGACGATGGCGCGAGGCTGACTGCTCTGCCTGCATCCAGTGCGCGCTTTATATTAAGCAGTGTAGGCTGCATGGACGCAAGCTCTTCTGCAGCAGGTGTGCTTGTTAGCGCATGCTCGAGTCGATGTAAGGCTGCTTCGTGTTTGTCATTCATAGGAGAGCCTGTGCATGAGCGTAGAGAGGAGTGCCTTGGAGCCTCTGCCGAGAACAGTATCACAGGTGGGCGCTACAATTCTTTTTCGTTGAAGCGAGTCTATTCTCCACACGTATGTGCCACTGGCCTTTCTTGCATGGTGTCTTGGTTCGTGAACAGTTGCAAGGGCGTACAAGCTTTTCAAGGATGGGGGCGCTGTCTGCATACATGCAAGCCGCGCTATTCCATTCATACACCGACAATTTATGCACTCGCTAGTGGACGACCACCGTGTGGCGTAGCGATCGTCCGTGTATCTGGGTACGTACGTGACATGGAATGAATGCGGATGAGTTCTTACATATGCGCTAAAAGATCTCATGCGTCGTCTGTGTATAAATACATGTGCCAACCGCAGGCACAGCCGCTTATGGCACATCGTGTCATGCGCCGATCCATCATTCATCCACAAACACAAGAGCTCCTAGATGATGCACTAGCAGTGTATTTTCCACATGGCCGGTCGTTCACAGGGCAGGCTACGTTGGAGCTACATCTACACGGTAGCCCAGCCGTCGTACGTGATGTGCTAGAGGCCTTAGATGCCATGCGTACCGTTCTTTCGACGCGCGATATGCGCCCAGCCCTTCCAGGCGAGTTTACGCGACGTGCATTCGAGCATGGCCGTCTGGATTTGACGGCATGTGAGGCACTTGACTCACTACTTCATGCAGAGACATCTCAGCAGCGTCGCCTAGCACAATGGGCAGCGCAAGGATACCAAGCGCAGCTGTATGATCGACTGTACGCACAGCTTGTGCAGGCCATGTCCCAAATGGAAGCCATGCTGGATTTTAGCGACGAAGACGATGTCAATGAGCACCTGTGGATCTCTGTCCACGAAACTATACATGGTATGCGTCAGTATTTAGCGTCAGAACTCCAGCTTAACACGCCTCCCACGCGGCGTTCTTACGCTGATGCAGTGATGCAGGGTGTGAGGATTGCTTTGTATGGACGTCCGAACGCCGGTAAATCGTCTTTGCTAAATCGTCTGGTGCGCCGAGATGCAGCTATTGTTACGCCATATGCAGGCACGACGCGTGATGTCTTGGAAGTGTGCATGGAGCTGGCAGGGTATCGGGTCACACTGGCCGACACAGCTGGCGTACGAGCATCTCAGGATGCTGTTGAACAGATTGGCATCGAACGAACCCAAGCCTATGTTGCCGAAGCCGACATGTGCGTACTTGTGTGCACACCGCAGGATTTCCAACATGATCTTCCGCCAGCGGGTCCCTGTCGGATACCCGCCGCGACATTGGAGCGGCTCGGCGTCCAGATGCAAGCCAAGCCTGTGTTGATTTTGATCAATAAAATGGATGAATGCTGGGATGTCGGTGGTAACCACACCAGCAGTCCCCCGAGTAAAGGCCGATGTGACCATGAAGGTGTCGAGTGCCATGTATGGCATGCGAGCGTGCTGCATGACGTGGGCATGGATCTACTTATGAATGAGCTTGGATCACACGTGGCACACATGTACGACACGAACCAAGTCGCTATGCCCCTTGTCACACAAGCACGGCACCGGCATATCCTGATGGACGTCGTTGCATGTCTTGACACTGTGCTCGCGACTCGAGAGTCGCCCGATCTTGTGGTTGTTGCAGAAGAGCTTCGGCATGCTGCTCATCTCCTTGCACAAGTGACGGGCCGCACGATCACGTCAGACACAGTGCTGGGCGAGATCTTTGCCCGTTTCTGCATCGGCAAGTAGTGATAACAACAGCCCACATGAACAGATATTACGACATGTTTCGTAAATGAGCAAGGATCTGTGACATGCGCTCCTGTGGATCTTCATCACAAAGTGGTGAGTCCCATGAATGAGCGGCTTCCAGCACTTGCTGCTGCGACAAACCATATTGCCAATGTGAATGTGTGAGAGACTCCAAGGCTTGTGCTGTACAAGAGCTGGCTCCAGCCCGAGGCATTGTCCCTAGCGTTGGAATGCCCAGTGCATCTATGATGGACTGGCTGATTTCATCCGCTGGACTAGACGCCGATGCTAGCGGCATCTGCATGTCAGCTGCGCTCTGCCGCTCAGAAACGGTTGTCGTCTTTTTCGGGAGAAGCATCGTAGAGGCTCGCAATCGCGGCACTGTGGTGGGTGTAACTGTTACACGCAAAGGCACCGAGCTCACCAGCTCTTGGACCGTGTAGTATACGTCGGCAGAGGGCGGGGGCGTATCTGGCACGACCGAGTGTGTGAGCATGTCGTCTAGCACGAGCCTTGCACGCTCAGGAAGCTCGAGAAGAACACGATACGCATGCATATCTACATACAAAGCGTCGTGTGTCCCCGGTGGCTGTGCATGCCACCAACAAGCGAGAGCAAAGGTGGCTGCCACAGCATTGAGAGTCGTTGTGGTGGTGGTAGAAAGTGTCGGAGGCGACACAGGAGCGAGTTCATCAAGGAAGGCTCGTATGACCATGTCGCTGAAGGCTCTTCTTGTAGCGAGATCTGATCCTAATACATCACTGGCATTTTTCCATTGGTTTCGTGTCCAAACACGCTCAAACACAGTTAGAGCACCGTACTCATACCGCAAAGATTTCCTGAGCGGCGAAACGGCTGGAGCAGGATTATGCATGTCTTTTCCATCAATCCATTCCCATGTGAGCGCAAATGCATGTACAAGGATGTGTACGTCACGTCGCAATGCGTCTGTGAATGCCTGCGAGGTCGCAAGGGCCGTCCATGAACACGCGCCGTAATCATGGACGGTGCCCGATGCCATGTGAGGATCAATCGTAGCTGCAGGTACAGAAGTCTCGCGCGATCGCATGCACACGCAATCACTGTAGACCGATTACTCCGAGGCTGCTGCTACCTTTGCCCCGACCGTCGAGACTAGGCACGGCAGGTGTGTGTATCTTGTTGAATCGTAATCTATAATTTTTGGTTTCTGCTATTCCGCTGGCTCTAGCATCCTGTGGAGACAGACAAGCTTATGACATAGGGACCAATTGACACATCTCCACAAAGCAGATAGATGCAATAGGGTCGTCTGGCTGGCTGCCTTGGACACAGCTGCTGACATGCCAAAATAATAGAAAAAAAAAAACGTCATCGTAGATGAGTCGCAACCACTCACTCTAACACGCGCCATTCGTCACCGAGCTGGGTTTCATCAACGTAAAAGTAGCGCACGGGGTGGCCCTCACTCTCGCACGTGCCTTCGAAAGCAACAGGCTCAGTGCTGGCGGTGCTCGTGATCCGCCAACGAGCCCACCAGCGGCCAACTACTTTGCCACTCGTAACATCGACTGTCTCGGCCACGAGACTCGACACAGTGTGATCACCCATGCGATCCGAAGAGTCTACCGTCAGCGGCGCAGGAAGATCCGGCAACTCCCACGTTGCCAATGGACGCGAAGTGGCACGTAAGAGTGATGGCGCGTATACGGTCGTTTTCAGTGAGCGCATGTGCCAGCTCAGCGTGGCTATTTCCAGGTAGTACTTGTCGCTGGCATGGCGCATAGGATCACTCGGTGTGTCGTCTAGGACAACATCTTGCGCACCGTCAGATATGTAATGAAGTGGCGCCGCGTTCGGATTAGTCCGGCGCAGTGTCATGTGGCCAACATATGGCGATCCAATCCATGATATGAGCGCTGTGCTCACAGAGCTAGCACCAAGTGTTGTCGCGGCAATCCCGACGCGGGCTGCCAACTCCATCTTATGTGAGCACATTAAGAACACGGGCGCAAATACCGCTGCCACACTAAGTGACGAAAGCGAGAAGAGCTTGATCCGGTAGTACGCAGTTCTCATGGGACCAATGTATTGTGCAATGGCTTTTGACTTTTCGTGCCAACGAGGTGTCTGGTGTAGCATACGAACATCCAAACGCACACAACGTGGGGGCATGTGCTTTGGCGCAATGCTCACACGAGTAGCAGCGCCTCGAACGCATGAGAGCATTGAATGCATAGGTGTAAACGAATTGAAGATGATCCAGGTATCAAATCCACTGCTGAATCTCACACACACGCACAACGGGCGACCGAAACTACGACAGGCAACACTCCGTCAGGTCTGTGGAGCAAAGAGTAGGAAATGGATGGAGGTCGACGAAAGAGATCTCCGCGAATGTGTTCATCAGCAACAAGTCACGTGGTGGTCATGGCGACCCTTGCGATCGGGCATGTTCTTTCGTGTGTTGGTCGCCCCTCCACCAGTCATGATCGCCGAACAAGCGGAGCGTTGCCTTTGACTTGGGCACCCTGCGTGTCCATTTTGGCACTGCGCGCGCCGAATTGGATGGCGCGTTTCGGCAAGGAAGCTGCATATGTGAGACCTAGCGAACGTGCTAAGCAACGCAGCAAGTGCTTATCACCCAATTCATGGTCCTGTTCAAAACACGCTTTCGCCTGAGCTGGTAACGATGCCAGAAATGTCGTGACGGATCGTGCCAAGTACGGGTATCGTGCTTCGCGATTATGCGAGCTAAATATGCGGTCATCACGGCCCAAGTTCCTCGTGGGGATGCGATCAAGGTCCATTTGCAGCTCTTGCGTCAGGGTATCATAGCCGCCATGGCGCCATGCTTGGCGGTGCCGTGCGTATCCTGCGAGTAATTCATCAGCACCAAGCCCAGATAAAAGAACGCGTGCCGTTGATGTGTACGATGCACATGTGTCAGAATTAATATTGTGCACAATGCCCGTACCGCGCGACGCAAAGAACAGCGCCGCTGCAATAGACAAATCCATGACTGTGGCTTGTGGGTACATCAGTGCTTGAATGATATCAAGATGCGCTGCATATTCCGCATACGGTACATTCACTTCCACAAGGCGAAATTGGCATGCTGGAAACAGAGCAGCCAGTTGTGCACAACTATCGCGCGCTGTAACGCGATCAGGCACGGCGTAGGGATCGATGGGGAATGTGTGTGCGTCGACTGGATCCGTCATGGACTTATAGGCGGCAGCAATTGCGCGTGGATTCTCGAATGACACATTCAGTAGATCCATAGGCTCCTTGACATAACGCGCAGCCAGTGCGGCAAGAACCGTACAATCGAGCCCACCAGAAAATAGAATCGCGACTCGTGAGCCTCGGATGCCCTGGACCCGGCAACGAACACTCTCGCTAAGGATCCGATCAAAATCGCGCAATAGCACAGCTTCGTCTGATATAGGTGCATGTGGCTCGCACAGGATGAGCCGTGTCGCATTCTAGACGTGTGTCAAACAAGTTTGTGTACACCGGCAGACGTACCTTTTGTCGACGAGGTATCGGGGTAGACATAGCGAGCTGCGCAAAATTTACGCGCCATATAGCATCACAGCTTACTTCAGTGAGTTGCGCGCCCTGTTGTATCCATTCTTGGCTTGCGACAGAGCAGATAAAGAGGGCATCTCGAGAGTCTTGGCCGTGAAGCAGTGATCGACGACCGACGGGATCACGACCATAGTACACGCATTGGTCCTGACACTGCCGTAAGTCAGGTCATGCACGCACATACATCGACAAGTACAAAAGCATATGGTCCATCAAACAAGCCGAGCGTCGCCATGAGAGTGGATAAAATATCTTGGCCTGGCGCGTCAAGGCGATCCATGAGTACACGCGCGTCATTTACGCGTGCATCGACGAGCGCATCGTCATCATTTTCACACTCGAAAATTTGTCCATTCCACACAAGCCAAAGGCGCTCATCTTTAGACTTGAGCGGCTGGCTCGTGATATCACCAGCGCCGCGAAGGCATAGAACGGATGCAAAGAGTTCCACATGCAGTCCTTGCATGTCGCGCGCAACTGTATCATGAGAGTCCATGCCGCGGCGTCGAACCTGCTGCAGCACAGATTCCCATGCCTCTGAGGTACGAGAAGATTCGGTGCGCCATGCACGGAATCCAATCCCACACATGCGTCGTCAAGCCTCGCGGTCGGCCCAGCGTTCGTCCAATGCGGGGTGAGGCGACCGACTTCCATGTCACACGCTGATCACGATCGGCGCTGTCACGTGCGTGACTCTCGACCTCGCTTGGTAGAAAGGCTACGCTCGAAGTCTTGCAGCAGCCAGTGAAGCAGTCGGAAAAAGGACCCAGGCACCACTAGCCCAAGCGAATCTGAGAGCTTCTCAAACATGTCGATGAGCACATTTGATCCAAACCAAGCGCAAAATTTGCCTGAAATCGAGAAGCAGATTGCCGTGCGATGTGTTGAGCATGCACAGACGTACTGGAGTCTGCTGGAGAAAGTGCGTGGCTCAGCACTTCGTCTGACCAAGTACGTTTGGGAGTATAACGGCTGACGAGAGACTGGACCAAGAGATCTATACCGACTTTGAAGAAACATTCCCTGAAGTGGCTTCGAATGATGAAGCAGTGCGCAAGATCGATGAAGATGCAATGAAGAGCCCAGCTGGCAAGGAAAAGTGGCGCAACTTTATTATGAAGTATGAAAAGAAGGGTACGTGACCCCGATCGCCAAGAGCCTGAAAATGAATGCAAAACTAACGACATACGCAGTGGCTGATTTCAACTTCGGCACACTGATCCGTATGGATGCATCGGACGAATATACGCAGAACAATACGATCTTTTGTACGTTGACTCCTGCTGCACTAACCGCCTAGTGACTCGCTTCCAATTTTACGTGTTTGAGATTGCGCGATGCCGCCGCGGCATGAACGACTGGGTCTTTGAGCAAGCACGCAAGGCCAAGGCATCAGCGAAGGGGGCGTAAGGTATACAAGGGTCAGTGGTTCGACGATCGTAGATGGTACCCACAGCATGTATCCATACTGTGCTTGCGCATTCTTCTATACATGACTACACACACACGCACAACGACCTACTCAGTTAGCCTCGCCGGGTAGCGATCTTCGGCTCCCACGCGTACAACTTCGGTTTCGTCGTGTTGTACGGACGGTATGCACCGCGAGTGCCTGTCATGTTCTCGAATGCAGGAATTTGCCAGGACCGTTCAAAGCTTTGGGCCACACGGTCTGTGCTAGGTGGCTCACAGCGAGTGTGGGAGAGCCAGGCGTGCCAAATCGGGTCAAGCTGGGTACTGTCAAAGTCATGCTGCTTGTAGTCAACCCAGCGCGTACGGCCGGGCTGCTCTTCATTGTTTTCCCAATACGTGTTCCCGTTGCTGTGGTGCGTCAGAAAAAAAAACATACACGTCGAACATACCTGTCAATGCCAACCATGCGACCCCATTTGGCATCACCAATGTACTGCATATCGCGCCAGTATTTGGCAAAGCCGCCGTTCTTGATATGATTGATAGTGCGCGCTAAAGACATGGTGCACGCAACAGCACGAAAGTGAGCGATGAAGTGCTTGTATCGACTCACCCGCGGCGACATCCGTTTGTCTTCGGCGGCTAGACTCGTTGTTGATGACCAATCTTGATCACGTGAGTGGATGGGCGTTCGTTGTTCTTGGAGGTGACATACATCTGATCTGTCCTTATGGCTCATGCAGACGTCACAATGCGTCGAGAGATAGCATGCGCTTTGATATGACAATAATCTGGCGTTAGAGCGTTCTGAGATTCTACATGTCAGGTCGTTTGTTTTCTCCCTTTTTTGACGGTATGGCACTATGAATGCAGTCACACCTTCTCGGTTGGGACAAATCAGTGTTATTCTTTGCACGATCGCCGACGTGTCATTTTTATTGGGAACGGTTGCGTGTAATACGACTTGCTTTTCCATAATTCATGCGATGAACATGGAAACTCTCATGTGGAAGACCCGAGTCGTGCTCAGAACGATGTTTCCCGGTCGATCGCCTTGTGTTTCTCCACAGCTGACACACGTCCCCACGAAAGTCGTGATTCCAATCACAAACATGAGAACCAGCATCAAGTTGTGGGTTATGGCTGTTTATTCTGAAGCCTTTGTATGCGACTCGCTCACGCATGACTGGGGCAGCAAGCATACATGTACAAGTAGTCGCATACTTCTACAAAGTCGAAAAGTTTCAGGTACAGCACTGTTCCGAGCTATTTGACCCCTATGTGAAAGCTAGATAGAGCATTCAAAGACGCCAGAACGTGCATAGGCTTTACCAGCCCATCCGAGCTGTGCGAGAGTCCGACGGCATGCAATGGACATGACTCTTGGGGATGGCTCCATCCTTGCACTTACACATTCATCATCCCCAGATTTGTGAGAAGAGTAATATCACGAGCTGAAAGGGACGATTCATACTCCCATACCGCGTAAAAACTGCTCTTGTGTCCCGCTGCTGCCACCGGCGGCCCTGTGGCAAATGTGAGAAATCTTTCTTGCAACGACCTCATTTTGCCTGTGGATTGACATGATGAAATGATGTGGAGGCAGCGGGGAAAAGTCATACGTTTCCCTGATTGGACAAGTGTACCGGCAATCTAACCGGGGGGGTGTCCAGACTCCGGGGACACGAGTGAGTGGGGGCGTGCGAAGCAAGCAGGCGATCTTTTCAACCGCCATCATGGCTGATTTCCCTGCTACTGAGAACGGGAAGATCTCGTTCAAGAATCGCGTTGTTGTCGTAACCGGTGCTGGAGGTGGTCTCGGTAAAACGTATGCCTTGTTCTTCGCTTCGCGTGGAGCAAAGGTGCTCGTGAACGACCTGGGGTCAACACCGGACGGCAAGAAGGCCGCAGACTTGGTCGTAGAAGAGATCAAGAAGGCCGGTGGTGAGGCCATGGCCAACTATGACTCGAACGGTGAAGGCGCCAAGATCATCCAGCAGGTTATCGACAAGTGGGGCCGTGTGGATATTTTGATCAACAATGCCGGTATCCTGCGTGACCGCTCGTTCAAGTCCATGAGCGACAAGGAGTGGGACCAAGTTATGGCTGTCCATGTGCATGGGTCATTTGCCTGCGCACACGCCGCGTGGCCACATATGCGTAAGCAGAAGTTCGGACGTATCATCAACACATCATCAGCGGCTGGTCTGTACGGCAACTTTGGCCAGGCCAACTACTCGGCGGCCAAGCTTTCGCTCATAGCATTCAGCAAGACGCTGGGGATTGAGGGTCAAAAGTACAACATTCTGGCCAACTCGATTGCACCAGTCGCTGCGTCGAAGATGACTGAGACAGTCATGCCGCCGGAAATGCTGGAGAACCTGAAGCCGGACTTTGTGGTGCCGATTGTGGCGTACCTTACGTCTGCTGAGAACAAAGACGTGAATGGCGAGGTATTCGAGATGGGTGCAGGCTTTTATGCGATGCTCCGTCGCGAGCGCTCGCACGGCCACGTGTTCCGCACGGATGCCTCGTTCACGCCGGAGGCTGTGCGTGAGCAGCTAAACACCATCCTTGACTTTGACGAGCGTCCAGAGTACCCGCAGCGCATCACCGATGCCAACTACCTGGAGCTGTTGGAACGTGCTAAAGAGGCACCGGAGAACCCACAGGGTGACCACAAGATCAACTACAAGGACCAGACAGTGCTTATCACAGGTGCTGGTGCCGGTCTCGGGCGTGCATACGCCCTCTTGTTCGGCAAGTTGGGTGCGAATGTTGTTGTCAACGACATGAGCGACAAAGCCGCCGTCGCTGTGGTTGACGAGATCAAAAAGGCCGGTGGTAAGGCTGCGCCCAGCATCGGCAGCGTGGAAGACGGCGAGCAGCGCGTGAAAGATGCCGTCGGTGCGTTTGGCGGCTTGCACGTGGTGGTCAACAATGCTGGTATCCTACGCGACAAGTCCTTCGCCGGCGCTTCCGAGAAGGACTGGCACCTTGTGATGAATGTGCACCTGCGCGGTACGTATAAGGTGTGCAAGGCTGCGTGGCCGATCTTCTCGCAGCAAAAGTACGGCCGTATCATCAACACGACGTCCGCGGTGGGCATCTATGGCAACTTTGGCCAGGCGAACTACTCGACAGCCAAGTCGGGTATCTTGGGTCTGACACAGACACTGGCTGTGGAAGGTGAGCGCAACAACATCTTGTGCAACACCATTGCGCCCAACGCCGGCACGTCCATGACAGCCACCATCTGGCCTCAGGAAATGGTCGATGCGTTCAAGCCCGACTTTGTCGCACCTCTTGTCGCATACCTCGGCAGCAACGAATGTGAGACGACCAAGTCGCTTTTCGAGGTGTCGGGTGGTTGGATCGCTGCTGTGCGCTGGGAGCGTGCGGGCGGCTGCTCGTTCTCGACCGCCAAGCCAGTGACGCCAGAGATGATCCAGAAGAAGTGGGCCAAGATCACAGACTTTGACCCCGAGCGTGCGAGCTGGCCAACGGCGCCTAGCGAGTCGCTGGGCGACATGGTCGCCAACTTTGGCAACGAAGAGCCAGAGGACGATGACGGCGCTGATGCGGCTGCGGGCGGCGACTTTGTCGACCCTGAAGACACACCAGAGATCAAGCAAGCGAAACAGACAGAATTCGAATCGACAGACTTTGCCTACGAGGATCGCGACGTCATCCTGTACAACCTCGGTGTGGGTGCGACAGAAAAGGACTTGGATCTTGTGTATGAGCAGGCCGACGAATTCAAGGCACTCCCGACGTTTGGTGTGATCCCGCCTTTCTCGGCTGGCGGCAGCATCCCCTTCGATTCGTTCCTGCCGAACTTTTCGCCAATGATGCTCCTCCACGGTGAGCAGTATCTAGCGATCAAGGGACCGATTCCGACGTCGGCCGTGCTGGTGAACAAGCCGCGTGTCATCGAGGTGCTTGACAAGGGCAAGGCCGCTGCTGTCACGACGCTCACGACGACAGTGAACAAAAACACAGGTGAGCCTGTGTTTGAGAACCAGATGACGACATTCATCCGTGGCTCTGGTGGATTTGGCGGAAAAAAGACAGGCCGTGACCGCGGCAATGCATCGGCTGCGAACAAGCCGCCTTCGCGCCCGGCTGACAAGGTCGTGTCGGAGAAGACAACCGAGTCGCAAGCGGCTCTGTACCGGCTGAGCGGCGACCTGAACCCGCTACACATTGATCCGAGCTTTGCAGCTGTGGGTGGCTTTGACAAGCCGATCTTGCACGGGCTGTGCTCGTTCGGCATTGCTGGTAAGCAGGTGTACCGTGCCTTTGGTCCATACAGTGACATCAAGGTACGCTTCACCGGTCACGTGTTCCCTGGTGAGACGCTTGAGACGTCGATGTGGAAGGAGGGCAACAAGGTCATCTTTGTGACCAAGGTCGTGGAGCGTGGCACACAAGCCCTCGGTGCGGCTGCTGTGACGCTCGCGAACTAAGAAATAGATGATGATAGCCGTGGTAGGCTGATATGGCTCAAAGACGTGTTTGTATATTGTCGACAGGAGTGTAAACATGTTTGGGATGGATTGGTGTGGTGTTAATCAGGAGCGGGGGTCTAGCAGGTCGCTGGGAAGTGACTGAGAGCACCTAGTTATATCCAATGGAATCGGTGCTTGGCAGGTGCAATTCATTGCATCGTTGTCTCGCTACCTTGAAACGTCCGAAAGGCTGGCAAAAAAAAAAATTGGTATGGACGCGACTATACATACACAGGCTAACTCGTGGCGGGCCGAGATGAGCTTGCCCCGGAACTATGCAATGTTGCGCAGAACTAGGACGACCGAGTCACCACGTAAAAACATCTTGGAAATAAACCGATCTTTCTGCAAAGAGTGTGAGTGAGTGAGCGAGTGAGTGAGGCGTCGTAGCGACTACGACACACGTACATGAACAGGTTTCTTGTTTTTGCTTTTAGGCTAATTCACGCACGCAAAGTCAGTCATCACAGCTCAAGGCACACACATGTTGGCGTACATACCACTTCAGTCCACATTTCCTTGACATTTTCCAGTACCATATTGGAGTGGCGGTCGAATGCTTTGACGCGTGCGAGAAGCTTCTTGTTATTCCGCAAAGAGATCAGCACCTGCGAGTGATTGCGCACAGACTGCTGCAGCACAGAAAGTGGGCCCTGGGAAATCTCATACTGCTCAAGTTCACGGATCTGTCCCTCGTCCAGGTCAGACTTGGGCACGTTGACGTATTGGCTGCATTTCGTCGTTAGCGCAATACAACATTCACACGGCAGCACAATAACATACCTCATTGTGCACTATTTCGCCGGAGTATATACGATGCGTCACAAGAAGAAACCAGCCTTGGCTCTTTCACGACAATCAGCCCGCACAAGCCTGCAGCGACGGACTTCGATACAAACGCTGGCGACACCAACGACAACGACAACGACCCACACTGAGAGATGTGTGCGCTCCATCACGTGATGCTTTCGAGGGTCGCCCTGTTGTCCTTCTGCCCCTACCCCGACCGGACATTTCCTCCACTTACCCTGTAGGCGTGTGCAGCCAGAGTGGATGTGAGGTAAGTCGCCGATCCAGGCAAAATGCGAGGCTCGACCAACTCGGTTTTTTCTGTTCCTCGTAATCTGTGATGTCGGCTGGACAAACGCTCGTGCTCGATCCGAGTGCGCGGCTTCCCTTTGTAACGCCACTTGTTCTCAGCAACCTGGCCAAGGAGCATGGTGCGGAGACACCTGACTTGTCCTTTGAAGTGAACGCACCCACGTCCTTGAAGAAGGCGGCATCGTCTAACGGTGCAGACACCATCCAAGGTGCCGTTGATGTGCTTCGCGCCCTGGCATCTATGTATGCAAATGTGGGGCTCATGGGCGCCAATGAGGCAGAGTCGAACGCCGTCGATGCCTACCTTGTGCAGTCTGACGCGCTTGCCACAGCGCCGTTTCAAGCCGCCATGCAGTGTGCAGATGACCTGGATCAGCACCTAGCATTGCGCACGTACCTAGTTGGATTCCGTGTGACGGCCGCGGATGCAGCGATCTGGGGTGCGATTCGTTCTTCATCGCCATTGCTTGGAATTATCAAAAAGCATGCACACGCCCACTTGGCACGCTGGTATGCTCATGTGGACGCACTCTTGGCGTTCTCGAGTGCCGTGACAATGATGGCTGAGGCGAAGAGCAACATGTTTAAGAACAAAAAGACAGCCGCAGGATTCGATCTGTTCCTTCAGGGTGCGAAAGAGGGTCAAGTCGTGACGCGATTCCCACCGGAAGCGAGCGGCTACTTGCATGTCGGCCACACAAAGGCGGCGATCTTGAACCAGTACTTTGCAAAGGCATACAAGGGCCGTCTTATCGTGCGGTTCGACGACACGAATCCCAGCAAGGAAAAGCAAGAGTTTGAAGACGCGATCATCGAGGACTTGGCCCTCCTAGGCATCCAAGGAGATGTGCTCACACACACATCAGACTACTTTGACCAGTTGCGGGATCTCGCTGTGCGCATGATCAAAGAGGGACATGCATATGCAGATGACACGCCACAGGAGCAGATGCGCGCGGAACGTATGGATGGTATTCCATCGAAACGGCGCGATGCATCCGTGGAGGAGAATCTGTCGCACTTCCAGGCGATGTGTGACGGCACCGATGAGGGCCGTACCTGGTGCCTGCGAGCCAAAATGAGTGTCGACAACCCGAACAAGGCGATGCGTGACCCAGTCATGTACCGATGCAATGCGGATGTGCCGCACCAACGCACCGGCACAAAGTACAAGGCGTACCCGACGTACGACTTTGCATGCCCTGTCGTCGACAGTTTGGAGGGTGTCACGCATGCGCTCCGGACGAACGAGTACCACGACCGGAACCCGCAGTATGCGTGGTTCCTGTCGACGCTGGGCTTGCGGAACGTCGAGATCTGGGACTATGGCCGCATGAACTTTGTCTACACGCTGCTAAGCAAGCGGAAGCTCCAATGGTTCGTGGACCACGGAATCGTAAATGACTGGTCAGATCCCCGGTTCCCAACGGTGCGTGGTATGCGCCGACGCGGCATGACGATCGACTGTATCCAGCAGTTTATCCTGTCCCAGGGGCCGTCACAACAGATCATCAACATGGAGTGGGACAATATCTGGGCGCTGAACAAGCGCCTGATCGACCCGGTCGTGCCACGCTTCGTTGCCTTGGCCGAGGACAAGCTGGTCAAGGCAACGATCGCCGGTGCGCCACCTGCACACGAGAAGCAGGTTCCCAAGCATAAGAAGAATGCTGAGCTCGGCATGAAGACCACCGTGTACGACGGCCGCATCTTCATTGAGCAGGCTGATGCAGCGAGCTTTGCGGACCAGGAAGAAATCACGCTCATGGACTGGGGTAACGTGATTGTTCGTGGCAAAACGACGACTCCCGATGGTGTCGTCACGAATTTGGAGCTGGAGGCACACTTTGACGGCGACTTCAAGTCGACGAAGAAGAAAGTGACATGGCTTGCGCAACCAAGCGAGTCGCGGCACCTCACGCCAGTGATGCTCCTGGACTTTGACTATCTGATCACGAAAAAGAAGCTCGAAGAGGATGACAACTTCATGGACTACTTGACGCCGCAGACCCGCTTTGAGACGCCTGCCCTGGCGGATGCCAATGTCGCTGCGTTGAAAGAAGGCGATCAAATCCAGTTCGAGCGGAATGGCTACTACATTCTCGACAAGGCGCAGGGTGTTGACGGTCGCCGTGAATTTATCAAGATTCCAGACGGTCGTGCTGCATCTAGTGCCAGCAAAGCCGCGCCAGATGAGAACCCGGAGCAGAAGAAGGCTGCCGCTGCCGCTGCTCGTGCGCAGAAAGCTGCTCAGAAGGAGGAAAAGAAGAAGCAAAAAGAGGCGAAGGCTGCGAATGGATCCAAGCCTGCGTCGTCGTCTTCGGATCCCGTGCAACAGCTCATTGACGAGGGGACGAAGAACATCAACATGTACGCGGCCCCCCTCATCCAACAACCTACAGATGTGCCTGTCAAAAGTACGTAAGCGTGCACTCGTTGTGCGTGGTCAGCGCATATCCACTAACGCGCGGAACAGCTAGCATGTATTCGATGCGTCCATTGATGTAGGCAGCTAGTTTCGTCATGGCACACGGCCGTACATTCATTGGCTACGAAAACGTTCACCGTTGTATCAGAGGCCCATGGCCCATGTGACAAGGTGATGTGGAGGCCGGCAGTCACATGGCGACATCGAGTCGCGTGCGTGTACGTGCGATGTCGCTGTGGCGCTAGCAAGTCCAGCCACCCTGTCTAGCTACCCTGTGCACCCTAGAGCAGCCTAGAGCGTTGCGGTCGTATTCGACATGCGAGCTGCGGGCGGCACGTCTCCGCTAGGACCACTCCCGCTTACGGCCATTGTGGCTGCCAGCTTGCGGAATGGCATCGGGTCACAGGGCACGCTGCCCTGGCGATTGTCCAAAGACATGGCGTATTTCCGCGCCGTCACAATGCACGTGGGTGAGCCTGTCCATGACAACGAGATGATGGACAGCGCAGGCTGTGTGCGGACACCTGTCTGCATGAAAAATGCGGTCATCATGGGACGGCATACATGGGACAGCATACCGCCAAAGTTCCGCCCTCTTCGCAATCGAATCAATGTCGTCGTGAGCACATCCATGACACGCGCACACTTGGGCTCATTTGAGTGCGATGACCACGATACCCTGATCGCCCGCTCGCTTGACGAGGCTGTCGCTCTCTTGCAGGAGCGACGCATGTGGCGCTACCGTGCTCGCGCGGAAGGCGATGCTACGCTTGATTCTAGTGGTGTCTTGCGTGGATCTGCCCTGGGGCATGCATTTGTCATTGGGGGGGCGGCTCTTTATCGCCACCTGCTGACGAGCACAAGTCAGGCGTGGACGCTTGACTCTCTGCTCGTAACGCGGATCTTCACTCCTGTGGATCTGCATGAAAAGTGCGATGTATTTCTTACTGAGTTTCGCTCACCTGCCCAGGTAGCATGGGAAATTGAGCGTGCTAATACATGGACCGGGCGTACGCCGCAGCACGAGGAAGACGCGCTCGTGTGCCCAAATCCAGATGGTCTTGGCGCTTGGCAGCAGGCTACACCCGAATGGCATGCACATCATTTCCCATGCGTTTTACCTGCTGTACTAGGCCCCATACTCGATGATAATGGCATGGCTATTCAGTTCCAGTGTTGGCGCCGATCCACATGCATATAGTTCCCAGGTTGGCTCCCTACCGTCTTCTAAGAGCGTTGCACGTAGACCGACAGAATCAATGTGGAGAGATTCACGAGGCAATCAGCTGGCTTCGAGTGGTGGACAAGAAAAAAGGGACCTATTTCATTTCTGGTACGAACATTGAACGCACCTGGATCACATAGAGTGTACATGTCAGCGCCGTCAGAACCTCGCTCGCGCGAGCAAGCAAAGCAATGGAAGAAAGAACGCAAGATGCAGGCCGCGACCAAGGCAGATAATACGGACGCATCGGATGCTGCGCCGCCACGGAAAGGAGGTGGGCGTGAAAAGCCATCGCAAGTCCCGCCAACTGTCCAGTTGTCCAAGACACTCGCATATATCCTGCGCCATGGCGCACAGAAAGAACAACTGCAAGTTCGTCCTGACGGCTTTGTGCGTGTGGATGCGATTCTAGCGCGGCCCAAAATAGCCAAGATCGAGATGGAAGAGGGCCGTGCACCCACGTTCCAAGATGTCGAGACCATCGTTGCGACGAACGACAAGAAGCGCTTTGAGCTTGCCAGGGGCACCATGTCAGAACCAAGCAAAGCCGAGTCGAGTGATACATCCAGTGGCGACGATGTCATGTGGATCCGAGCAGTTCAAGGACATTCATTGGAAAGCATCCACGACTTGTCTCATCAGAACCTGGATCCTAACAATGTCGCTTCGCTTCTGCCTCTAGTGGACGAGGATGGCGCGCGCATGGCGATCCACGGAACAAATACCGATGCATGGGAGCAGATTCTTGCGACAAAGGAGCTCCGTCGCATGGGCAGAAATCATATTCACCTAGCCAAGGGCCTCCCAGGCTCATCAGGCACCATAAGTGGTACGTCTTAATCTTTCCTCGCACACGCACGCGCACATGCGTACGCTCAATATTTAGGTACTGACACACACAGGCATGCGAACTACATGTTCGAGGTTGCTATATGTGAATGTTAGTGCGGCTCTACAAGATGGCGTGCCATTCCTGCTGTCATCGAACGGCGTCATCCTCACACCTGGCGCACCGTCGACGGGTACGCTTCCTACCCAGTATGTTCGGCGAGTAACAGATAGACAAGGTGCACTCGTATGGCCGTAAAGGATGCCTCAGATACCTCTTGCACCACTAGACCTGCGACAGAGATGAATAGGATTTTCTTAAAACAACAACAACAACAAAGCTTATTATACTATGATCATGGGCTGCTCAGTGAGGACGAATGGGAACACTTCCTGCTCGAGAAGATTGACAAACTCGCCAGGCGTTTCATGCTGCTGTGTAGAAGGTGCAGGGGCATTCTTCTCCTTGCTGGATATGTATTCGTTCAGATAACTGAATTGATTCACAAGCGATTTGATGATGGTCTTGGCTTTCCGAGGTGTCGGCTCAATGACCGTCACAAAGTATGAGGCTGGCAGACCAAATCGCAACACACTCTCGACAAATGTACGGATGACCTTGAAGTGGAAGAGGGCCTGGTATGCCTCGGCAAAGTTGATGCAGCTGAGTCGCAAAAGTTCTGTCCAGAGCTCCTTTTCTGATGCGCCAGCCTCTTCCAGTTCTTCACGCTCGCGTGCAAGGAGACCCTCATCCCATACAAACTCACGGAGATGGAACTTGTTCTCGCGCACCTTTTGAATAAATTCTTCTTGGAATTTCTTGAACAGGGTCACATTGTACAAGATATACTCGTCGTCCTGTGCGAGCTCTGACGACGAGCGTGGGACGACCATGGGCGTGAGGCGCTCGTATTTAGACAGCCAATCTTTCGCATGGTTCTTCGGCACAACAACGAGCAGCGTGACGAGGAATTCTGAGTTTGCATCTACCATGTCGTCTTTGTGCACAATGTCAGCCAAGGAGCACACAGTAAGGTTGCCACTGAAAGTCGTTAGCAAAAGAGGGGCAGGCGGAGGGTAGGCGACGTGCCAGGGACCTGTACATACTGCTTCTTCCGCTCAAGCTGCTGCAGCTGTCCTTTCGCGGCGCTGTATGATGACAACTTTTGCTTCATGATGTGATCGATGGACTGCATTTCCTAAGGTCTTGTAAGCGTTCGTCCCAGCTTCACACGCACACACACGTACTTTTGTCAAAAGCTCCATCAGCTCATTGAGCGACTTTTCAATGCGGTACTTGCCACTGTTCCACTGCCACGACATTACATAGTCCTCGACGCTCATGCCATCAATGTTCAGGTTCTCATTAAGCGCATCCTCGTCATCATTCAAAAGTGCACGAAGAGCATCGACGATGCGCGAGACGATCGCTGCAAAGAGATTGTCGATTTTCGGCAGATCCTCAGCCATGATGATCAAAGACTCGAGTGTGCCTGTTTTCAGCGATGGTATACGGAGAGGAGCGACGTCTGATTCATCGCAAGCCGAATCACGCACAAGCCGCGTCACCATGTCTTGGAGCATCTGCTCCTGGCTTTTCTCTTCCTGCACCGGCACACTGATGATCCAGTTGCTCGTGTCGGACGGCATAATGGGCTAGGGATACAACAACCTCTTGTGAAGTGGGATGGCCGTGCGACAGAGTCTATGATGCGCAACAGACCAACCAGCGTACGTACACGCGACGGACGGGTCAGCCAACCAGCCGTTCCTAACAGGGGTAACATGAGGGGTGCACAAGGGAATAGGGGCAGCGACGGCCACGTGGCACATGCGTCCACCTCCAGCTTCAGCTCCATCACCTCTTCCTGCAGATGCACGAGCGTCCCAGGTAGCGACGACGTCCAAGGGTGGGTGCGCTGCACGTCGATGAAGTGCGTATCAAGACAGTAAGGAACGAGCTGACGTTGTCAAGTTCTGTGCGTGAAATTCAGCGCATCAATGAGCGTGAGCTAGAGTTGGGGCTTCATGGATCGGGATCGTGGCATGATCAGTACAAAGACTCGGCGTACATTTATGTGGGAGGTCTGCCATACGACCTGACTGAAGGTGATGTGCTCACGATCTTTTCCCAGTATGGCGAAATCGTGAACATTCATTTGCCGAAGCCACGCGAAGAGCCTGGTCCTAGCGACAAGGACAGCCGCGCCCACGATCCCCAGGAGTCGAAGAAAAGTCATGGGCGAAACCGAGGCTTTGGCTTTTTGATGTACGAAGACCAGCGCTCGACTGTGCTGGCTGTAGACAATTTAAATGGTTCCCAGGTTCTTGGGCGCACACTGCGTGTGGACCATGTGGCGAATTTCAAACAGGAACGAGTGCGCGATGCCGAGGGCAACCTAGTTGAACCGGAGGAGCAGATTTTGAACTGTGCGCCACCTGAGACAGTGGTCGATGAAGATGAGGATCCTGAGCATGGTGATGGAGATGCAGACTTGGAAGATCCTATGGCGGCCTACTTTGCCGAGAAACGTGACCGTGAGCGCCGCAAAAAGCGGCGGCGTCATGACGACGACGAGCGGTCATCTGCACGTCGGCATAGAGAACGGCGGAGAAAGGAAAGCGATCTGCATGAATCGAGGCGGTACAGGGACGGGCGTTCCGAGGAGCGAGATGCCCGATACCGACGGGAGGAAGACCCGGAGCGACGTGCGAACGACAACGAACTACCTTCACATCACCGCCACGGACGTGACTACGGTGGCGCATATGGAGAAGACAATGATCAAGGATCAAGGCATCACGGGGCGCACCACAGAGAACGGCGGCACCGACATGGTGGCCCAGAAGGTTCGCGCCATCATGTGCACCGGGCCGAAGAGGATTCGCGCACCTGGCGCCGCCGGGACGAACAGCCTATCCATCAAGAGCAAAGTGACTATGAACAACGCGGAGACATTCAAGATCGACCGCGTCATGATGCATCGCGTGAGCGGTCCGTGACACCGATCATGGATCGACGCGTACGTACGGACACGCCGTAGGAGCGTGGAGGTGGAGACACGTGCAGGAGCGTGGCCAGTTGGCTGAGCGGCCCAAGCAGGTGGCTGTCGGAAAAAAAAATCAACACATACGTAACGTGCATTTCGAGTGATCCACATAGCTGCGACATACGATCTGACTTCTTCCTCGGTGGCTGGCCAGCGCGATGTATGCGGCATCCCATGCGAGCGCTAAGCGCTTGAGCACATGCTTATGGACTCGAAGGAGTGTCCATAACTATGTGCGAGCCCGCTCTGGGACGGGCGTGCATGCCCGCATTCCACTGCTCGCCGGTGTGACGTTTGGCGCAGAAATGAGTCGCGGCGACCGTGCCAAGCAAGAGGATGCCATGTCTGTCGCATGCGTGACGCTGCCGTGCGAGCAGCTTCGACAGAACATTTTGCTTCATGTACAGAGCGGTGCCACACGGGATCCCTGGTTTGGATGGACGTGCGACGAAGCTGGCGGGGCCGAACTGGCGGCACAGGTCGTGTGGTTTGGCTGCTTCGATGGGCACGGCGGCCCGCAGGTATCGCAGCTACTAAAGGAAAAGTTGCACTATGTGTTTGAGGCGGCCGATCCAAGCATGGTGCAGGACACGGTGCAATACACACGCTCCATTGGCGGCTACTTTGGCAGGTTCCAAGGCGGCGCTATGGAGCGGTGGGTTCAGCCAGAGCTGCTCGCACGTCCGCCACCAGCTGCACGCACACAGGAAAAGGCACGCACGTTGTCGGAGCTAGCCCAAGTCGTGCATGGCAAGTCGTCCGATGATATGGTGGAGGCGGAGTCGACGTCGTCGACCTCTACGTCAGCTACGTCTTCGACGACATCGGCGACATCGACGGCCAGGTCAGTCGGTTTGGAGCGGTACATGGCGCTGGACGATGATATAGGACCGCAGGGCGCAGGCGTACCAGTTCGCCACACGAAACGGCACGACGTTTCCCATATGAAGCAAGCGTGCATGACAGTGGAAGAGCGTGCGACACTTGCGTGGCTCATGATGGACCGAGAAGTGCAGGAGAATGAAGAGTACCTGGGTGCTGGCTCGACTGCATCCGTCCTCTTGCTGCACAGCTTGGATGTACCGACGCAGCCGTGGTACTCGAGTGAATACCTCGCGCTAACGACGATCCAGTTGGGTGACACACGCTTCGTGCTGTGCGATGCCGAGACAGGACAAGCACATCCGCTCACGCAACTGCATCATCCAAACGAGCCGACGGAGCTGGAGCGACTGAGTCGGCAGGGAGCGGGTGTCGTAACGGACAGTTTTGGCGAGGTGCGCTTCATGGGCACACTGGCCAATACGCGGTCGTTCGGCGATACCCAGACCAAACGGTATGGGATGACAGCTGAGCCTGACGTACACACACACATACTGCGAGGCTCGAGCTTTGCATTTGTCGTGGGCTTTAGCGATGGTATTAGCGGCGTCATGTCGGACCAGGAGGTCGTTGATGAATGCCGCCGCGCAAGGCATCCGCAAGATGCGGCGCGGCGGGTAATGAAATATGCGGACGATCTGGGCAGTGATGACAATGCCACAGTGATATGTGTTCCGCTCAAGGGCTGGGACAAAAGAGACACGGCTCACGACCATACATGTTCTCTTCGTAATGAGCGTCGATCTACGACGGATCTATACCGGAATCGACGAAAATAAGCTTGCTTTGTTAACGAGTTCGTCGTGGTTTCTTTGCAGCTGGCGGCGCGGCAGCTGCTTTCTGCTTGATGGACGACACAAGGGACGCGACGTCTGGCTGTGTGTCTGTATGTGACGATGCCTTGGCCCGCCGGCGATTGCCCTCGTCAATCAGCTGCTGCATGCCAGCTGTCTTGATGAACCCTGGATGGCTGGGATCAATCGCGAAGCGGTGGTCATGCATCACAGCCGCAAAGCGTGGGTCCTGTGTGTCCATGACAAAGGATGGCTGCACCAATGGCTGCCGCTTGGATGCACGTTTCGCTTCGCGCTTGCGCTGGTGCTTGGACATCTTTTTCGACTGCATTTTTTCCGCGCGCACAATGTCCTGGAGCTGGAAGTGCTGCTGGTCGTCGGAATCGCCATCATCGTGATCGTCGACATCATCATCGCCGGCGACGGGGCTCTTGGCCGTGTCCTCGAAAGCGCTTACGACAGGCGCGTCTTTCGTTTGTTCGCCTGGCTCGTCCTCCAGCTCCAGCTCTGGTTCTTGCTCGGGCTTGCGCTTGGGCTCTGCGTTCGACTCGGACTGCGCTGCCTGTGCCTTGGCTCTGCGGCGCTCGCGCTTCTCACGTTGCTTCCGCATGTACTTCTCGATGGTGGTTTCCTCATGATCATCCTCAGCCTCCTTCTTGGACGACGCAAGTGCCGGCGCAAATGAGATCTCCATATCGCCTTCGGGCTTCGTGAACATGGTATCTTGATCATCTGCATCATCAAACGCACTCTTCGAAGGCATGTCCGTTAGCAGAGACCGGAGTCTGTTACGACTGGACGTATGGTCGACATCTTCGTCCTCGTCACTCGACGCCAGGTATGTCTTGAGGTCATCTTCATGCAGCTGGCCCTTCTGGCTCGTACGCGTAAGTTTCGTGCGCCGAGGATCGTCTTGGTCCCACGTAAGACGCACTTTCGAGTGCCGAAGCGCATCTGTCTTGAAGTCGAGGCCCTCGTAGTGCGCGACGTCTTCGGTCGCTTCGTCCTGGAACTCGGCTGGGCGCCCTTCCTCGCCATCAGGGAGGACCATGTCGTCCGGCACGAACCGCAGATCAAACATGTTCGCGGATCGCTCCATTTCCGTGCCATCAATCTCATTGTACACATGCCGAGCACTCTTCGCGTTGTCGAACGTAGCGACTGCATAATAGTACCGTAGTCGCTCCAGCTGGTATTTTCGCAGTGCATCTTCATTAAAGTCTTCGCCCTCATCCACTGTCACAGCTTGTGCTTCCGACTCCTGCACACGATGCCCCGATCCGCGCGATTGGAAAATCTCCCGCGGCGGTCCTTGGACGTCTTCGCGAGCGAGTCGCTCCCGTCCAAAGTCCGAGAGGTATATGCGGACGGAGCGCACCTGTCCACGAACGGGTGCGAGGGCCATGTGCGCGGCTTGTTTCGTCACTGCCGGCGCCGCGACAGGTTCCAAGGGCTCACGAGTCGCTTGCGGCGATACGACACTTGCAAACACTTTGAAGAGATCGAGCGCTCGGACATGATCCCAGTCCATGTTGACGACGGCCAGTCGGCTGGTATCATTGCCACGCGCAACATCCTGATCCCGCGATGGCTGACGTCGCTGTGCCTTTTTCGCCTGCTTGTCGAGTTCTGCCATGACACTTTCGTCGAGGTCGTCCTCATTCAAGTCGATCGATGCATCGGACTCGTACGCATCTTCGTGGCGCGCAGCACGCCTTACAGCATCTGTACTTCCCACGACCACATCTCCACGCTCATCCTCGTCTTCATCCTCATCCTCATCCTCATCCTCCTCGTCTTCATCCTCCTCATCCTCTTTGTCGTCGTCGTCGTCGTCTTCTTCGCTACTGCTCTCCAACTCGACCTCGCCACGCGCATAGTCTTTTCCGGGCTCATCCAGTCTGTACATCCGCTGCAGCTCTTTCGCCTCACTAACATGGCCCTTGCGCCCGAAGCGATCGAGCTGCTTTGTCCCTTTTGTGCTCAGCACATCCTTGAACCGGTCATCCAGCGCGACTTTGGTATCTTCGCGGCGCGGTCGGTGGAAACGCGGGTCCGAGTGCACACGCGCGAAGCGTGCATCCTTCGAGTGCTTGTCCATGTGCAAGTAAAGAAACTCTCACTCTCAAGCACAAAAGCGGCGCGTTGGACCGTTCACTCCCGGCGCAGGACGTGTGGGTTCCGGCAGAACCGAGGGCGAAAAATTGGGTCACTCGCCACACGATGGAAACGGTTGATCCATCGATCCTGGGCCTCCCACTCGCTCGAACTCCACCACCACCTATTTTCGTCGTTTCACACCTCCACAATTTACGCCTGCCAGCTTAGGCCTTCACCTTCACTTCTATGAACGTCTGTCTTTCTTATGACAAGGCAAGCAGCGTCAGCGGCAATGGACATGTCTGGCCATCGCTCATACGCACTTCACAGCGCTGAGCATCTATGTTTTCGATCGTGACATGTGATCCACGCCATGCGCCGTCCGTGACAATGCATGCATCGCCAACTGCCTTGGGACGCATCGTCTCGACACACGTCACAGGCACATCGGACAGCTCTGTGCCTGACTCCAACTTGACCTTGCATACGGAGGGATTGTGCATCACGAGGTGGCCAGTCGAGTTGTCGTACGCACCGCGCTGGTACTGCATGCCCTGTGCGCCACGAACGACACGCACGCGAATGCCGTTGATCAGCGACGACGGCGGCATCATTGCTGCAGGACCAGCTGCAGGGCCAGCTGCCGCGCCCGCCCATGGGTTGGGCGTTGCGGCCATGCCTGCATATGCTGGTGTGCGAGCACCGCCAGCGCCCGCGCCAACATACGGGTTGGGCGTCTGCCCGCCGTACGGATTGGGTGTCTGGCCCACAAGTGGCGGGGCTCCGTACGGGTTTGGTGTGGCTGCCATGCCAGCATAGGCGGGTGTTCGGCCTCCAGCACCACCATACGGGTTCGGCGTCGGCGCACTGTAGGGATTGGGCGTCTGACCCAAGGGAGCTCCTCCGCCGTACGGATTGGGCGTCTGGCCCATCAAGCCACCGCCATAAGGATTGGGTGTCGCGGCCATGCCAGGATAGGCTGGCGTTCGGCCGCCGTACGGATTGGGTGTCTGAGCCATGCCCGGGTATGCTGGCGTCCGAGCGCCGCCGTACGGATTCGGTGTCTGGCCCATGCCCACCCCGTACGCGGGCGTGCGGCTGCCGTCGTACGGGTTGTAGGCGGGTGTTTTGCCACCTGCGGCGCCTGCCAAGCCAGCGGCCGCGCCGGCATACGCAGGTGTCATGCCACCACCCGCATACGGGTTCATCGCCATGGCCGGCGCAGCTGCGGGCGCAGCAGGGCCGACGAGACGCCGGCTTTCGCCGGTGACGGGGTTCTTTTCCACCATGTGATCCAGGGGCACCGTGAGGATCTTTGACATGGTGTGCAGCTCGACTCGAGCCATGCCGCCCGTCGTCTCTTTGATGATGCCGCGGTACGTCTTGTACGGCCCTCGCACAATCGCGACCGTCTTGCCTGCATAAATGTCGCGGCCGCCGCGCCGTGGTCCCGATGCATTTGCTCCTGCATCGGCATCCATGGCCTTGAGCGCCGGGTTCATCTGCGACGGATCGGTGCGTGGCTTGACATTGGTCGGCGCGAGTGGCTCGATGTGGTTCGCACGCACAATAAACAGGCCGCCATTCTCCTTGTACGTGCGATTGTGCACAAATACCAGTGCCGACTGATAGATGTGTAGGACCTGGCCCTGGCGGAACTGCGTCAGTGGCCACTCGACCTCCTTCACCATGTCGCCCACATGCACCTCGTGTCCGTTGTAGTCGAGCGCCACAGAGCGTTTCGAGTCGCGGCGCATGCTGATCTGATGCGGCTTCAGCGTGACGACATGCCCATGTTGGTCGAGCACCTTGAATGTCTCGCGCTCAATTTTAAAGATGACACCGGCCGTCTGCGCATCGAGCTGGACGAGGTCATGGAGTTCGTAGCCGCCAATCACATTCACACCAGAGCCGACTTCCGCCGCCTCGCGGATGTCCTTGGAAAACACCGACACCTCCTTGAGCGACAGGTCTGAGAGGAACGTCGTGATGCCCTCCTCGACCTTGACGACGAGACCCGTCTCGTCTGCGTGCTTCCCGCTCAGCACCTTGACGTGGTCTCCCGGCCGGAACTGCTTGCGCACACACTTGGCGGGCACCTCGATCTTCTGGCCATCGAGCGCATCGTTGAGCAGCTCGAGCGTCACGACGTCGCCGCTCATCGCGTCGACAATGCCGGCTACACCGGCCTGCTCGCCCTCAAACACCTCGACGTGGTCGCCGGGCTGCAGCGTCGCTTCGGACGTCTGCTTCGATGCATCGGCCAGCAGATTCAAGTCTACGCCGGCACCCTCGGCGGGTGTCTCGCCCGTGAACTTGAGCACTTCGTCAAGACTCGGATGCACATCTTCGACCTGGATCGCATTCATGCGCACATCCTTCTCAAGGTAGCCATCGCGGAACGTCTCGCCACCAAACACCCACACACCGCCGCGCTTCGTCGGGATTTCGTGCGGGTACGCTTTCTGTACCTCTTCGGCATTGAAAAGACGCGGTGGTGGACGGAAGCCCAGCGACGTGAGCGCCGAGTTGACGGGCTTCTTCCGCTTGCGTCCCGCCCGATCCGTGTACGTGTCGTGTTCCTGAGGCGTCAAGTCAATGCGTGGCACGAGCTTGACGCCCACTTCCTCTCCATTCTCGGCCACGTCCAGCACCTGCGCCAGATCGCCCGCATACTTTCCACGCTTGATACGCACCCAGCCGCCCACCGGCACTTCGGTGTTTTTCTTCTGGAGCTTGAGCAGATCGGCCATCTCGAGGATCGGCACCAGGAACGGCTTCGTGTTCGTCGTATAGGCACCTGCGAGTCCATCAAATGCATCCAGCACATCATCGGCACGGCGTGCCTCGACGAAGATTTGGCCATCGAGCGAGTCTCGACAGAACGCCGAATAGATCCGCAATGGCCGCCCACTTGTCTCGCGCGTCAGCGCACGTCGTAGCACCGTCGCAACAAGTGTGCGTTCGCGCCCGCGCTTGCATCGAATGCGCCACAGACCTGGATCATTCACACTCGGCATCAACAGACGCTGTGGCACTTCAGCATAGTCTGACTGCGATGCGTAGCGAGAACTGCGTGCATGCCGCTGACGCAGCTCTTCCGCCAGTGCCTCTGCACTCATTTCCTCCTCACGCCGGCGTACATGATCAAGGCGCTGGTTGTCGGCGGCTGTCTTGAGCTGCGCTTCGCGTGACTCGTCCAGGATATCATCGGCAATGAAGCCATCCTCTCGCAGAAGCTCTTCCGCTTCTTCATCCTCAAACTCTTCGTCATCATTGTCGACTTCCGCCTCGACATCAAGAAAGCGATTCCGGCGCTGCTTCTTTTTCCGTCGGTGTGTATCTCCGTCCTCATCATCATCTTCGTCTTCATCTTCGTCTTCCTCGTCATCTTCTTCGTCCTCCTCGTCCTCCTCGTCGTCTTCTTCGCCCTCCTCGCCCTCCTCGCCCTCCTCCTCGCCTTCCTCCTCATAAAGTTCTCTCTGACCGTCTCCTTCTTGGTTCCCTCGGTCTCCCTTGCCCGCTTCGCCCATCTCCGTCACGCCCTCTCCCTCTTGCTTTTCTTCATCGGCATGCTCATGTGCCCCATCTACAGATACCTGCGGCACACCACTGTGTGCATCTACCTCCTCATGCTTGACGCCGTCTTCCTGGTTCGCACGCGTCGCACCGTCATGCGCGCTCGCGTCCATCGCCATCGACGTCCGTGAGACGCATGCCGCTCGACATCGTCGACAGTGTGTGCATGTTTAGTCAGCCGGTTCCTCGACGTGTGCACCCGACGTTCGGCGAAGAAACGCCTCGTTTAAAGGTTGTCTATCTGCCGTGATGAGCGTCGCTCGGACAGTGTCGATCCGCCCCGTTCGGGACGCTGTGTCGTTGCCGCTTGCAGCTCGCAACGTGCACGCCCAAGTGGCTGTTCCAGGTGCGTATGGGACACCAATGCCGACTGTTTCCCTTATTATTATTTGTTTCGGCGTAAAAAAATGGCATGGGCATCGTCACACTAACCTAATGTAGCGTTTGTGCGTAGCAAGCACACAGGTCCAGTGGCAAATGGCCTTTTCCGCCAGGTGCGTGCTGCCTTGCGCCCATGCGGAGCTGCCTCCGCTGGTCCCGTGCGCACGTACGCGGCTGAGGCCGGTGGCAAGTATGTGCGTTCCAAGCCACACATGAACATTGGTACTATTGGTCACGTCGGTACGTAAATGCAGATTACCCGCCCGCATTCACCCACGCGCCGTGCACGGATGTGTGCGCGTGTCTATGTGTGTGTGTGTATGCATGTGTGAACAAGGGTCAGACATGTCCAGCGGTACTAACGCGCGCGCCTAGACCACGGAAAGACGACGCTTACAGCTGCCATCACCAAGGTGCTGCATGAAAACTCTGGCGAGGGCAAGTTTGTGGACTATGCATCGATCGACAAGGCACCGGAAGAAAAGGAACGTGGTATTACCATCTCGACAGCCCACGTCGAGTACGAGACGCCCAACCGTCACTACGCCCACGTCGACTGCCCTGGCCACGCTGATTATATCCGTAACATGATCACGGGTGCTGCGCAGATGGACGGTGCAATTATTGTCGTGTCGGCTACGGATGGTCAGATGCCTCAGACGCGCGAGCACTTGCTCCTTGCGCGTCAGGTCGGTATCAAGAAGCTCGTCGTGTTCGTGAACAAGGTTGACCAGGTCGACGACAAGGAAATGCTCGAGCTCGTGGACATGGAGATGCGTGAACTTCTTTCGACGTACGGCTTCGACGGTGACAACACGCCCATCGTGTCTGGCTCGGCACTTGCTGCACTGGAAGGTCGCGACGACGAGATCGGCAAGGGCGCGATTCTCAAGCTTATGGAAGAGACGGATGCTTGGCTCGACCTGCCGCCGCGTGATCTCGACAAGCCGTTCCTGATGCCTGTAGAAGATGTTTTCTCCATCTCTGGTCGTGGTACTGTGGTGACGGGACGTGTGGAACGTGGTACCATCACGAAGGGCTCGGAAATTGAGATCATTGGTCTCGGTGGCCTGCTGTGGCAGCCAGAAATCCAGGACCTCGTAGCTATTGCCACCATGCTCGTGCGCCCAGAAGACTTGCCTGCGGCAGTGCGGGTGCTGGCAGGGCCCATCTGTGGCCTGGGAATTAGTGATATTCAAGCGCTTGCTTCCCGCCAACGAAACCTGGCCGGCGCGAGGGAGGAGCGCTTGCGCTGGGAGCCGGGGATGGACCCGGAAGACTACCTGCGTGCGCAGTTGGAAGATGTCACCGCTGAGGAGCCGGATCAGCGCGTCGGCCTTGCCGACGCCTTGGCCGATCTAGGTGAGAGAGACCGCTATACTCCGCAAGGCCTCGCCCGTATGGAAGAGGTTTCTGCCAAACTGCGACACCTGCGTACTTATTCTCTTTCCAAACCGCTGGTGGACATCTTCGCCGATATTGAAGCATTGTTTAATATCCGCACCGAAGTTCTAGCGCGTGGAAGCGCAGGGGGAGCAACACATCTGGATAAATTTGCCGATATTGTCGCGGGCTTCCACGGTGATTCTTTGTATGCGCTCTTGGATTACTTTGCATTAGCGCTCGAAAAGGAAGATGGCCTAGACCTTGGCGAGGTTCCCGCGGCCACTGACCGCGTGCAGATTATGACCGCGCACAAGGCCAAGGGCTTGGAATGGGAACACGTCTGCGTGGTGCATGCGGATTCGTCTAGCTATAGCGCACAAGCAGAGACCTTCCTGTCCAGGATCGATAAGGTCCCGGGAGACGATGACTATATTGAGGTCCCGGAGGATGCCCAAAAGCGCTCGCATTTCCAAAACGCGTGCGAGGAGTTTAAGAAAGCAGATAGCGCCATCAAGGCGGAAGAATCGGCGCGCCTTTTTTATGTGGCGCTGACGCGTACCGAATCTACCCTGACCGTTACCGGCTCGGGCACCAATAACGCCAATGGAAAGAACAAGAAGGTTCCCTATGAATACCTAGAGCGCCTGAAAGAGCAATTCCCGCAGTACGTGGTGGAGTGGTCCGTCCCCGACGAGCCTTCCGAGGATGATTTTGGGGAGAGCGCCCAATTCCCAGCGCTGCAGGCCAGCCCAGAGGCAGTCGCCGGTGCGGACCTAGTCCTTGCAGCAATGGAGGAACTCCCAGATTTGAGCCGGGGTGAAACCTTTGAGTTATGGGAGCAGGAAGCTGGCGCTCTCATTGAGGAGTATAAGGCCCTGCAACAGCCGGTGGTAGACGTTGAGCTACCCAGCGAGCTGACCGCCTCTGACATGGTTGCGCTGCGGGCAGACCCGCTTCAGTTTGCCCGCAGGCAACGCCGCCCCGTGCCGTTTAAGCCGAATTCCT